>WNGE01007314.1_pt1 | contig 12050 bp, 8 predicted proteins | sample 5400651 | NCBI WGS metagenome assembly WNGE01 (sample SAMN13153370, study PRJNA577476) | soil metagenome | isolation source: 60 cm soil or saprolite under grassland replicate 2 | place: USA:California | collected 2016-06-15 | reverse complement strand
GGTTCCAATTGGTGGATATCGACGTCGCATTGTCGGCGACGGTGTCCACCTTCCGGTGGGAGCTGTCGTCCAGCTCCCTCGTCATCACGCAGCGTGGCCCAAGGTTCCCCGGCCTTGTCGTGCGTAGCGGCCAGCTCTACTACGACTGCTGGAGCACTGAGCTGCGAACAAGCTTCCAGCAGGCGCGCCGCGTGCCGATGGAGCGTGCCCGCGACACGTCCTTGAGCGTTGAGCCGACCATGGCGGAGGCGCGTGCGCTCTTCTCGAGCCTGGAAGTCGGACTCCCCAGTGAATATACCGACAGCAACGTCGCGGAGATAATCAGGAAGGCTCTTCACGACGAGAATCGCCCCGACGATCCTCGCGGTATCCGCTATTAGCAGCATCATCGGCGCCTAACCGGAAACGGCGGGCGACTTTGTACTCCAGAACGTCGTTTCCGGCCAGTATTTCGGGTGCCGGAACAGCACCCTGGCGTACAAAGACGTCGTAGCGGCCTCGGCGCTTGCTGGCGAACCACCGCACGTGCGCCGCATCGACTCCGGCGCTCGCGCCAGCGACCTGGCCGTCGTAGCCGCAGAACGCACACTGCCTGTCCCACGCCTGCAGCACGGCCGAACGCCAATGAGGATTGCGCCGCCGTTCATTCGCGGCGCGGCGGGGATCTGGCACAACGTCGGCCGACGCGAGCACCATGGCGGGATCGAGGCCGACGGCGTCGAGCACATCGGCGGCAACTGTCCCCGGAAAGTTACTGGTCACCAAGGCCCGGGCCACAGACCGGGCCAGAGCCGGGCTGGCGCGCAGCGCGGATTCGATGGACGGCTCGAAGCGGCCGACGACGTGCCGTTCGGCAAGCGGTCTCACCAGGTCCATCTGAACATCGGCGTCGAGCACCCACACGCCGTCCGCGCGCAGGCGGGTGAACGGGTACGCGGCGTTTTGCGCCCTGCCCGTCTTCGACGGGTGCCCAAATTCTGCGAGCAGATCCGCGAGCTCGGCTTCGGCCACCGGCCAGGGCAACTCGCTCGAGCCGGTAGCTTGAAGGCGGCCCAACGCGAGCAGCACCAGCAACGGCTTGTGCGGGGACCGGTGTCCCCCCTGCTGATGCTGGCGCAGCGACGCCAGCCGCGCGAGCACCTGCTCGGCCCCATCGTCATCCCGGACTCGCATCCGCCAAGCGTCCCACCATTGGTGGCTCAGAAGGGCGTGTGGTCGATCCAGTGCGTCAAGAGCGCCTGGTCTCCGTGGATCTTGATGGCCGGGTCGGCCGGCGGCAGGCGGCCGGTCAGCACGAGCAGCAGGCGGGCCGCCGGGCCGCGTACAGCAACATCGGCCTTGGCGTGACCGGGCTCGACAGTGACGCCGAAGGGCGTGCGTCGGACCAGCCATTCCCCGGTGTCGTGCAGTCCCTCGTCGGTGGCATGGAAATGCAGGGTCTGACCGTCCCCGCGTGCTCGCTGCGACCGTGCCCGCGCCACCTCGCTGCCGCCCGGCGCGCCCGCCGCTAGAAGGCCGAGCCATTCGTCGATGCCGTCCGCGGCGAAGTCGGCCGCGAGGTCCGTATCCTGGCCGGTGGCCAGCTGCGCGTCAGCGAGGTGTACGGCGACCTCGTGTGCCCGGCGGCGCGCCCAAAACCCGGCTGGCCGCATGCCGAGGAACGTCCACACGAGATCGCCGTCGGCGGCCTTCACCGCCGCGGCGACCCGCGCCGCTGCGTCGTTCAGCCAGTCCGCGTGGCGCGCGGGATCGGTGGGGAGCTTCCCATCCGGCACGTGGTGAATCGGGATGGCCTCTGCTGCCCGGGTGGCCACGATTTCGGCCGCCCACCGGTGACCCCGGCCGACGTGGGTGGCGAGCTGCCTGAACGTCCAATCCGGGCAGGTCGGCACCGGATGTGCCAGGTCGCTGCCGACGATCTCGGCGAGCTTGGCCGTACGCGCACGCAACTCGCCGTAGAAACGGTCATCACTGACCTGGTGCATGGCGTCCCCTCCACAACATAGAGCCGCAGCGCGGTACGGTCGCCAGGAACGCACCTTATAAGACCCGCTGGGGCGCCATCCACACCTAACCGCGGACTAAACGGCGGCGACGCCATCCATGCGCGCTCGCTCAGGAGGCTTTGCGGGAGTCCGCACGAACGCCAAGCCCGCGGCGAGGAACGCAGGCGGCACCGCGATGATCGCGTACCGATAGAGGTCCTCGGCCAGCGCGGCAGGGAGCACGATGCTGAGCGCCGCCGCGGCAAAGGGCAGCGCGCAAGGACCACCGAAACGCCGCCGATTCCTGACCACACCGGCCAGCCCCACGATCAGCGCCGCGAGGAAGGCCACACCCGGTAGGTACACCGGTATCTGGTAGACGAACAGGAAGTACGCATACGGCTGAACCGTGTGCGTGTTGCCGGTGGTGTGCGCGTACGCGCGGAGATCCGCGGCGTAGTAGGACGGCAGCGCCGCCAGGTCGGGCTTGGCCGTGAACTGCAGCGCGTTGCCGCCCTGTGCGCGGTCGGTTCCCACGAGCGTCAACAGCACGTCCCTGGACACCACTCGCACGTAGTCGAGCGGCTGAGCCTTGATCGCGTCGATCGCGAAGCGCATGGCCAGCGCGTTGTTTGCGGAATTGATTCCTGGATGCGCGTTGTGCCGCCACCACGCGCCGACTGCCCACAGGTAATCCGCCGGCATCCGGGCGTCGCGAACCGCCGACAAAGACCAGGATCTCACCTGCGCGGGCGCATGTATCGGCTGTTTATCCGGGCATAGCGGGACCAGGTCGGGCGACGGCTTGATCAGCGCACAGTTGGCGAAGCTGGTCGTGCGCGCCCAAAGAAAGAAGCCGTCGCTGTTTGTGATGTTGAATTTTCCGTAGTCGGAATAAAAAAGGGACACGTAGGCGAGCACGGGGAAGGTGGAGGCGGCCGTGGCCGCCGCGCACACCCGCCAGCCGACTCGCCTGATCAGCAGGTAGGCAAGCACCGGCACGATGAGGGCGAGACCGTTCCCCCGCAGCAGCGACGCATAGGCGATGAGCAACCCCGCGAGCACACCTTGCCACATCCGCGGTGCGCGCTTGGTCAGCAGGATCGCGACGGCGGCGATGACGACGAAGCCGTAGAGCGCGTCAGGCAGGATGTATGACTCGAGCGCGATCTGCCGCGGGTCGAACAGCGTCGGAGCGGCCGCCAGGGCCGCCGCCCACCTCGGCAGCCCCCAGTAGCTCAGCATGCCGTAGACGATGGCGGCGGCGCCGATTCCAAGCACGTGCTGCAGCGCCGTGATCAGCGGCAGGCTGTGCGCGGGCTCAAGCAGTCGCAGCAGCACGGGGTACCCACCGGGCCGCAACTGCCCAAGACCACCGTGGACTGCCTCTGCCATGTAGCCGAACGAATCCGGGATCAGCAGAGCAGGCCGGAACGCCAGCGCCGCCAACGCCCGTGGAGGCACGGACACCGCCACGAGCACCACGAATAGCCAGTGGTCCCGCCAAAGACGCCGTCCAGCGCGTCGGGCTTTGGCGGCACGCTCGCGAAACTGCCCCTGATTGTGTTCCGCAGCGGGCGGTGTTCTTGGCCGTGGAGCGAGCGGCACCCCGTTCGACTGTCCCGCTGCTATCTGCCGCTTCCCCGTGATCTGTCACTCCCCCGTGGAAAGGCTTCCACCTAAATCGTAGCCCGCGTCTGCGTAGGGGCAGCGTGATATCCGGCAGGTAAAGCGGGCGCCGGCGGGCGGTGGCGAGAATTGCCTGGTGACCGGCTATCTTCGTCATCAGCCTGGCTGAAATTGACTGATCGGAGCCGCACATAAGCCACCCATATATCGTGATCTACCAACGCCGCCGCCCGCTTGGTCAGCCAGCCGTTAAGTGACGGCAGACCGCACGCGCGCCGAAGAGGGCCCGACGGCGCTCACGTCTCCACAACGTCGGGGGGCGCCACCAGCGGCCGCACCTCGACGAGCCCGAGAGTGGCCTCGGGTATCCGCGCGGCCCGCTCAACAGCGCGGTCCATGCTCGCGCACTCGATCATGATGAAGCCCGGCCAGATACTCCTTCGCCTCGGCGAACGGACCATCGCTTGTGATCGGCTGGCCCTCGCGCACAGACACCCGCTTGCCCTGGGACGGATCGGCCAGCCCTCCCGACACGACCATCTCACCCGCTTGAGTGAGGTCCTCGATAAGGGCGAAATGGTCACGTCAGCCCTTGGCGCGCTCCGCATCGGAGAAGCTCTCCCAGATCTCGCGGGACTGAGGGTTGCAGTAGATCATGATCAGGTACTTCATCGGTTCCTCCGCTGGTCGACAGGTGTGCTCCTACCCGAGATGTCGAAACCGGCGCCCCAGCTCCGACATCCCCTGCGAGTGCGCTACAAGAGTGCGAAGCGCAGGAGAGCGCATGAACGCCGCACTGCGGACGAAACGATGGGCGATCCTCCGCTCAGCGGACGCGAACCGCTCATAAGCGTTCTTAGCGCCGCACAGATCCATCCTCGATGGTTCCGGCCAGGGGCCCCGCTCCTTTAGCGCCAGGCACCGTCAACAAGGTTCGCGTCTTTGAAGCTACCCTCAGACACACGGTGGCGTATTTCTTCCCACTCGCGAACGACCCGGCGCCTGCCGTCTGGGGTGAGGGGCCAATCAGATCTGGTGACCGGCCTTCCGCCATAGACAGGTTCCCATGTGATGACATGAAAGGCACCGATGTCTGAAACAAGGGTCTTCAGGGTGTGAACCGCGCGCCGATGATACCACTTGCAGACGGCAGTGACCGGAAATCCGGCACCCAGCGCCTCGCCCAGAAAGGAAAGGGAAAATTCGACGTTCTGCCATGTGTCAGCTGATTGATCTTCAGTGCGGATTACCGCATCAGGAACGCCGCGTTCAACAAGAAGCCGATGGAACTCGCGCCCTTCGATAATGCCGTTGTGACGGTTAACCCCACCGGTCGCAATGACCAATGGCGCAACCGCGCGATGGTATCGCTCGGCCACGATCTCGGCGGGCTTGACCTGGTTGGTTCCGAAGATAATATGTGCGGTCGGGCACTCGTCCGGCGGAGGCGCTTCGATATCGACAAACGCAGTGATAGCGCGTATCTGTTCGGTGCTCATATCGTGGTTCGTCATTCAGCGGTCCTCAGTCGGTGCAGGTAGCTGAAGGTGGTACCCCGTCGGCTGGCCAGCCGTCTCCAAGTAGCGATCACGATATTCTGCGCTCTCGCGGGTGCCCCCATAATCCCGCGATAGAATCTGATCCAGTTTTCCAGCGAGCACCATCGTCGGCCACGCTGGACGGCTACCGGCGAGGGCAGTGTGGCCAGCGGCCACAGCCTCGTCAAGTCGCCCGACACCAGCTTGCGCGAGCGCCAGAATCAGCAAGGAACGCGCGTAGCCGGACGGATTCTCGCCACGCTGGCGCGTCTCGGGATGATAGACGGTCTGAATCACACGCTTAGTCGCGGACACTGCTTCGCTGAAGTTACCTACAAAGAGCAGAGACGTCGCAGTGTATGGTGGGTCTTCTCCCAGGTTGATCGAAAAAGCGCCCGTCACTTTGGCGTCGGAGGGAAGTTTCGCGATTGCCTTCGCAGCGTAACTTCTGGCATGTGCCATACTGGCCGCGTCGCCATTCATCGCGGCAGCGCGCATTTCCTGCGCGGCGAGCTTTGCGTGGATCACCGTACCCATAGGGACGATCTTTCGGCCCTGGATAGCAAGCGAAACCGACTGGCGCGGTTGCCCTTGATAAAACGCAATCATCGCTCTCGTCAAAACCGCCCACCCGGCCAGCTCCGGATGCCTGGCATCCTGGCTACGGCGCTCAGCGTCAGAACACCATACACGCGCCGCGGCATGCTCACCCATATCGCACGCCGCAACGGCAAGCAGATTGGATAGCCAGCCAGTCACAACGATAAGATCCTTACGCCGTTGCGCAAGCCCGGCGCGTTCAATCATACCGCTTGCATATGCCCTGACTGAAAGGAGCTCGTCATAAACGTCCGCTGGCGGGAGAGCACAGATCGTCAGCGCGTAATGTCCGACGAGATCGCCAAGGCTATCTGCAACTTCACCAAGACGATCGTTGCCTATCACATCGAGAGCCTGGATAACACGCCGGCCTTGACTCGAACGAACCGCTATCGAGTCGGCAGACTCGTCCCCACGCTGCCCCAGCCGCGTCTGGCTCTCGGCGCCGGATTCACATACCGCCGGCAGGTTTGGCGTTGCCTGGCGTGCAGCCTCCCCCCGCTCACTCTTGACCGCCACCTCGATCTTGTCATTCGCCTTGATCAGCGATCCCTCGGCACCAAGGACACTATCGGCCTTTTCCCAGAAACTGCGCGGCACGCGCTGGTAACCCGTTTCTACATTTGCGATCGTGCTCCGGCTGTAGTTGGCCAGCACCGAGAATTCGGCCTGACTATGACCAGCCGCGTGCCGGAATGCGGCAAGCCGCCTGCCAAGTGTGCGCCGGGCCTGCGCCACGGCTTCCGACTCCCTCACCGGAAAGCGTTCCCCCACTATCGGGCTTGCAGATGTTTGATCATTACCGCACGGCGCAAGCCCGAGCATAACCCGCGCGAAGTCCGGCATGTTGAATCCATCCGCGATGGCTTCGACGCGTTCGAGCGAGGTCACCTTTATCTTGCCGCGCATGATAAGGCTGACGTGGCTTTGCGCCATACCGGTACAGATGACAATCCTAGTCTGACTTACACCATGCTTGTGCGCAAGCTGAAAGATTGCCGCGAAATCTCTGCTGCGCAATGCGCGCATACTTTCTGACGTACGCCACGCGTCGTCGGGAATGCGGATGGGCGCAAAATTGCCCGCCCTAACCGGCTGCTGATCCTGCGTCGACGTCTCGGCGGAGTCATGACCCAGTAATGCCGTGATAGGAACGCCCAACACTTCTGCCAGGGCACTCAGAGTAGCGAGCCGAGCCGAGTGCCGCTCTTCCCGCTCAAGTTTCTGGATGGTAACCGCGCTCACACCGGCGCGTTCGGCAAGCTGCTCCTGCGTAAGGCCACGCTCGCGGCGAATACCCGCGAGCCGTTTCCCGATCGCCAGCGTCTCAGCGGTTTGCCCGTCATTGTCCTTCCGGCCGGAACTGAGGCATGCTTGGCAGTGATTTCCAGGGTTATACCGGCTCAACGGGTTGCCGCAGTCGGCGCAGCATCGCCCTGGCCCGGAAGCCGAACCGCCCACAGTCACCAAACCCCTTAGCGAGCAGGCATTCTCACAACGATCTACCCTATGCGCTCACCTGCCCGGGCGGCCCCCTATAGTGAGGCTATCGATTCCTTACGGGGTGTGATCGATGGCGTACCTGTTAGAGGTCCCCGTCGACGGCGGGGGGCGGCTGCTCGTCGAGGCGTCAGGCGACGATCTGCCCGGTGGCCTGGAACTGGCGTCCCTGCGCCCCGGCGAGATCGTGGCGCGCGCGGGGAGGTCTCTCGAGCAGGCCCTCGACCAGGTGAAGCCGGCCATGGACGCCGTCCTCGGCTGGCTGAGGGCAATGTCCCCCGATGAGGTGGCCGTCGAGTTCGGTCTCGTGCTTGGCGCAGAGACCGGTGTGGTGGTGGCGAAAGGCACTGGCGAGGTGCATTTCAGCGTGACCCTCACCTGGAAGCGCCCGGGCGAGGCGACCACACGTGCGGCAGGAGACCGCAGAAATGAGGTCACCGCAGGTGCGGCAGAAAACCGCGTAGATCACGCGTCGTTAGGATCCATGGCCGATGGCTGACCCATCGCCGGACACGTTCATCGTCCGGATCCTCGGGCCCGGCGCGCTCCCGGTCGGTGTCGGCGCGCTTGTGGGCCCGCGACAGATCCTCACCTGCGCGCACGTGGTCAACGCGGCGCTCGGGCTTGACCCGCGGGCACAAGGCCAACCAGACGGCGTCGTCACGGTCGACTTCCCGCTCCTCGACGACTCACCCGCCGCGCCGCAACGGCTGAACGCAGTGGTTGAGCGGTGGCTTCCGCCACCGCGCGAGGGCGCGGCCGGCGATGACCTCGCCGGCCTCCTCCTGGTCGGCGAGCCGACTCTACTGCGGCCACCGAGGGGTGCCAACCCGGCGCGGCTCGTCGTCAACCCACCGCCGATCGGCAGGCCGGTACGGGTTTTCGGCTACCCGGGAATTCCGCCGCGCCCCGACGGGGCGTGGGTGCCGACCGCCGTGCGCGGCCGGGTGGGCAGCGGTCGCCTTCAGCTGGATTCCGGCGCCGACGCCGCGCTGCGGGTGCAACCCGGGTTCAGCGGCAGCCCGGTTTACGACGACATCGCGGGGCGGGTGGTGGGCCTGCTCGCATCGGCCGCGGCAGGCCGTTCCGGCGACCGGGACAGCTATGCGATCAGCACGGACCGGCTGCGCCTGGCGTGGCCCGAGATCCTGGACCGGCGCAAACCGCGGACGGCTGCCACGGCTCGTGGCACCGGCTACACCTCGCCCCGAATCACCGAGCTAACCGTGCTTCACGTGTCCGATCCGCAGTTCGGCAAGAACCGCATCTTCGGCGGAAACGGGCTGACACAAGCCGACCAGGCCCACGACACGCTGTTCGGCCGACTGCACGACGACCTTTCCGTGCTGGCCAATGAGCACGGGCTGCGGCCGGACCTGATGGTGGTCACCGGCGATCTGGCCGAGTCGGGGCTGCCCACCGAGTTCGAGCGGGTCGCTGAATTTCTGGCCGCGCTGTGCGAGGCGGTGGAGATCTCGCGCCACCATGTCGCGGTCGTGCCGGGCAACCATGACGTCAACAGGAAGGCTTGCGAGGCCTACTTCGCCGGGCAGGAGAGCGAGGAGCGGGACCCGGTCGCGCCGTACTGGCCCAAATGGCGTCAGTTCGCTGCTGCGTTCACCGATTTTTACGCCGACGTCGAGGGCGCGGCGTTCACCCCCGACGAGCCGTGGACCCTGTTCGAGATGCCCGACCTGGCCGTGGTGGTTGCCGGGCTGAATTCGACCATGGCAGAGAGTCACCGCGAGCCCGACCACTACGGGTGGGTCGGTGAGGCGCAACTGCGCTGGTTCGCCGAACGGCTGGCCGGTTACCGCGCCAGGGGATGGCTTCGCCTCGCGGCCATCCATCACAACGTTGTGCGCGGTGCGGCGCTCGATGAGGAGAACCTTCGCGACAGCGATGATCTCGACCGGCTGCTCGGCCAGCCCGATCTGGTGAACCTGTTGCTGCACGGGCACACCCACGACGGCCAACTGCGCCGACTTGGATCGGGCCTGGTGGCGTTGTCGACGGGCAGCGCCGCGGTCAACGAGGCGGCACGGCCGACCGAGGTGCCGAACCAGTACCAGCTCGTCACGATCGGTCCGGATGGTTTCACCCGCTACGCCCGCCAATACGCCCGTGGACAGAAGCGGTGGATCGGCGACACCAGGATCAGCCGCAGCGGATCGGACTGGCGCGACCGGCAGAGGCATCCGCTGACGGACGCGCGGACCACCTTCCCGCCGCAGGCCGACGCCTCGCAACCGGAGGCCGAGGCCGACGGGGCCGGACCTGTCATGAAGGAAAAGCGCTCTTCGGCCAGAGCGGTCGCGGCCAAGGACCGTATGTCCGTCAGCGCTGAGCGCCGTATGTCAGTCGGCCCCGAGGACCGCACGTCATCCGACGGCGGGTTGGCCAGCGTCCGCGACGACTTCCGCATGTCATCCGACGGCGGACTGGTCAGCGTCCGCGACGACTTCTTCGAGCGGGTGGCTGAAGCCACCCGGGCGCGCTTCCCTGACGCGCTGCTCACCCTGCGGCCAGCGAGCGGCTACCTGCGCGTGTCCAACCCGCTGCCCGGCGGCGGCGGCGAGCAATGGCCGGTCGGGGTGATCCATGAGCCGACGGAGGCGGCGGTCGACGCCTTCCTGCTGCGGGTACACGCGCCCTTCGCCTCGGCCGACCCCTCTGTTCGCTCCGAGCTCGTACACAGCGGCGCCTCGGCGCCCGCGGCGCTGGTGAAGCGGGCACGGCGAGGTGGGGTGCGGCTGCGCAGCTTCGTCGACTATCAGGGTTTGCTCGACCTGCGCCCGCTGGTGGAACGGCAGAGCGCGCGGCTCGCCAAAGACCGGATCTATCCGGCTCGGCTTTACGTCCCGCAACGCTATCGCCTGCTGGACGGCGACCACGAGAGCGAGGTCAGCGCGGGCCTCCTTGACCGGACCATGACGTGGCTCGGCGCGGACGGCGCGCGCCTGGTCATCGTGCTGGGTGATTTCGGCCGGGGGAAGACCTCGCTGCTTCGCCAACTTGCCCGCGCCCTTCCTGACGAGTTGCCTGGCGTGCTTCCTGTCCTGGTGGAGCTGCGGGGTCTGGAGAAGGCGCCGAGCCTGGACGAGCTGCTCGCGCAGCACCTGATCAGGCACGAGGTGGAGGACGTCAACCCGGTCAAGCTCCGTTACATGATCCGAAGCGGCCGGCTCGCGCTGCTCTTCGACGGCTTCGACGAGCTGGAACTGCGGGTGGGGTACGACAACGCGGCCGACTATCTGCGGATCCTGCTCGAGTCGGTGACCGAGCAGGCCAAGGTGGTGCTCACCAGCCGTACGCAGCATTTCCTGTCCACCGCCCAGGTCCACACCGCGCTCGGGACACGGATAGCCAACCTCGCGGCGAGCAGGGTCGTCCTGCTCGAAGACTTCTCCGAACCGCAGGTACGGCAGTTCCTGACCAACCTCTACGGCGGCGACGCCAGCCGGGCCGGCGCACGGTTCGATCTGCTCGCCAACATCGAGGACCTTCTCGGCCTGTCAAGGAACCCACGGATGCTGGCCTTTATCGCGGCCCTGGACGAGGATCGGCTGCGAGCCATCCAACGCGAAGAAGGGCGGATCAGCGCGGCCGAACTCTACCGTGAGATCGTCGATTTCTGGCTCGTCGGCGAGGCGGACAGGCAGCGTCACCGCCGCGGCCTGCCGTCGCTTGACGAGAGGGAACGCCTGCGGGCCTGCACCAACCTGGCCCAGCGGCTGTGGGCGTCCACCATTGCGACGATCGGGCTGTCCGAGCTTTCCGCCGAGGTGTCTGCCACCCTGACCCGGCTCGCGGAACGCGGGTACGACGCCGAACAGGCCAGCCACACCATCGGATCGGGCAGCCTGCTCGTCCGGACCGAGGACGGCGCGTTCACCTTCGTTCACCAATCCATCATGGAATGGCTGGTCGCGGACGCCGCGGCGGGCTGCCTCGACGACCCGGCCGCCACGCAGATCCTCACCACGCGGCGGATGTCCAAGCTCATGGTCGACTTCTTCGGTGATCTCGCCGGTCACAGCTCCGCGCGCCGGTGGGCGGCCGACGTGCTCGCCGCCACCGAGTCCGCAGAGGTCGCCAAGCAGAACGCGCTGGCGATCCGTGCGCGGATACAGCAAGGCGCCGAGCGCGACATTCCAGAGCTGCAGAATCTCACCGGGGTCGACCTACGCGGCCAGGACCTGACCGGACGCGACCTGCGCGGCGCCATCCTCCGCCGGGCCGATCTGCGCGGCATGCGCCTGGAGGGCACCGACTTTTCCGGGGCCGACCTGAGTGAGGCGGATTTCACCGGCGCCCGGCTGATCGGCGGGTCGCTGCGCGGGGCCGTCGTCACGGGCAGCCGGTGGCACCGAGCCGCCATACTTGGCACCGAAGGGCTCGATGAGCCGGCGGAGTCTCCGGAACTGCGTGCCGCAGCGGTCGCCGGCCGTGACCCCGCCGAACCGTTCATCCAGCAACCAGGAATGCCGACTAGCGTCGCCTTTCACCCGGACGGCTCTCTGCTGGCCATTGGGCGGCAGAATGCCGTCGAACTCGTTGACGTCGTTGACGGTCGCACTCTGCGCATTCTGCGAGGCCACACCGGCGAGGTGAACGGGGTGGCGTTCTCCCCTGACGGCGCCCTGCTCGCCACCGCCTCCGCCGACCGCACCGCCCGGATCTGGGACACCGCCACCGGCGCCGCCCGAACCACCCTGGGAGGCCACACCGGCTGGGTGCAGGGCGTGGCGTTCTCCCCCGACGGCGCCCTGCTGGCCACCGCCTCCGCCGACGGCAC
>WNGE01009604.1_pt1 | contig 12051 bp, 14 predicted proteins | sample 5400651 | NCBI WGS metagenome assembly WNGE01 (sample SAMN13153370, study PRJNA577476) | soil metagenome | isolation source: 60 cm soil or saprolite under grassland replicate 2 | place: USA:California | collected 2016-06-15 | reverse complement strand
CTTTGGGCTGGGCGCCCGCCCTCCCGCACTCACCGTCATCGGGCGGATGCTGACGCCGCGGCGCTACTACTCTCGCGAGTACTTCGTCCGCATCGCCCCAGCGCTCTACGGCGGACGCTTCCGCACCGACGACGGCCTGCTCAACGCCGAGGCGAACCGCCGCATCGGCCACCCGCCCAGCTACACCGGCTACCTCGCGCAGCTGACCGCACTCGCCGGCTACTCCACGCTTCCCGGCCTGCCGCTCATCAAGTCGCCCACGCTCGTCCTCGCCGGCGACGACGACCCGATCGCACCCGTCAGAAACCAGAAGATCCTCGGCCGACTCATCCCCAACGCCCAAACCCACGTCATCCCAGGCGCCGGACACCTGCTACTCACCGACAGCCCCGAGCTAGCAGCGCCGAAGATCCGAGCCTTCCTCAACGAAGCATGAGATTGCCTAAGGGTCCACCCCAACGACCAGGAGCAACCGGATCCGCAGTAGCTACACGAGCGCTGCAGCTTCCGTCGCCTTCTTGGCAGTCTGACAGTGCCGTGCCGTCCTCGAGGTTACGAGTGGTTGGCTGTGTCAACTCAACGCGGCCCCATCGTGACGGGGTCACGGCCAAGTGGTGGTCCACACGCCGGTCGGCAGGAGCTCGGCCCGCAGCCATCCCGTGACTGAGATCCAGGGAGCAAATCCCACCCGCTGCCGCGAGCCTGCTTCCGGGACCGTGCGCCGAGTCAGTAGAGCCGCATATCCGCGCGTCCTGCCGCTGAGAACAGTCGTCGACGGCCACGTTGGTGGCGCCGCACGTTCTCGTTCTCTCCGGGCAGCGTTTGCCTACGGGCGTTCGAGATCGCACTGTTCGATCAGGCCTAATTGACGCGCGACGCGAGGGTCGCTGCGTGTCGCCGCCGCTTGTGGGTGCAGCTGATCGACGTGCCCCCGGCGAGGTGAGAAGGCCAGATACCGAGGTTGGGCCCGTATATGCGTCGTTGCTATGCGGGCCTAGTCGGGATATACGAGCTTTCCCACGTCCAGGCCTGTGTCCCCTGCGACTTGATCGGACAGACGCGAGCCGGCCCGACTGGTTGCTCAGCCATCGTCCAATTGCGGGAGGTGCCTTACGCGAGGTGGTTGCCCAAAGCCTCGAGCATGCCCCGGCTGCCTTCCTCGCGGTTCGGCCCGTCGGCCCAGAACTGGTCGAAGAAGACGCCGTGCTCGACGTGCGTGAACCGGGTGCCCTCGTCGGTCGGCTCGAACTCCAACGACGCCACCGACGTCGACATGTGAACCCGTCGAGCCACATGTCGTACGTCGTGACGATGCGGACGTTTCTCTTCCGTGTTCGCTGTTGTTGCTCGTGATGATCGGTAATGATCGGCGTTTCGTCAATCACAAGCCGGTCACGGGCCGCATTCGTTCACACACAGAACGAGCGCACGAGCGGGTGGACATCCGGTCGTTGATGACGACCGGCCATCGTTGTATCACCATGCGCTCACGAGCGCCGTGGGACTTCGCTCTTGGGATGCGGGGACGGCTCGGGAGCCGTCATTCCGGCAGAGCCGGCGGGCGCTGACCCACGCGCGTTATCGAATTACCGCCGAAGATTTGTGCGTCCCGAGTGACCGTCACTGCGGGAGTCGTAGGCTCGTGTGGCCGCGCTCCGGAGAACGGCCTTTGAGCAGCCACAAGCAGATGGCAGCCGATTGCGACGAGCGGCAGCTCGTGTGGATTGGGGGCGGCGGAGGCCCAGTCGCTGGCCACGGTGGGCCGGCCCTGGCGAGACTGTGCTTCCGCAGACGCCGATGATCATGATCGGAAGATCGTCTTATACAGGTGTATGCGTTTCGCTGCATGGTTCTTCGCCGCGCCCGCGATCGGTGGCTGTGGGCCGGGTCGCCAAGCGGCCGGCGCAGCACCGGACGGTGACCGGTTGACCATCGACCCGGACGCCACCCGGGTCGCGACCTACCCGGGCAAAGAAGGCAGCGCGTTCTCGCGCACCCGCGGCGGTGCCGCGAACGTCGGCCGGGCGATGGGCGCGTTCATCGACGAGTACCGGCCGCGATCCCGGATGGCTGCCGCGGCCGGTACCGGTTGTGGATCCGGGTCGACTCGGCCGGCTATCAGCAGCAGGTGATTGAGGCCGCCGAACGGCACCGGGGCGACTACACCGTCACCGTCAAGCAGTACAAGCCGGTCGCGGCCCGTATCCACGGAACTCGGCCCGGATGGTCTTGTGCGGCCGCTCCACCTTGCCGGTGTTGATCGGCGAACGCGGCGCGGTCAGCAGGTGCCGGATCCAGTTCTCGGCGCAGGTGCGGTCGAGACCTGCTCAGCTGATCCTCGACATCACCGAAACGGCATTCTGCATCTCACAAGACACCGTGTCACCCAAACGAATTGGTCGTGGTGACGCCACGGCCCCTGTCATCACCACGTCGCCGGCGCAAAGGTCCGTACCTTGACTAGTGACCGCATTAGCCAGCCACGTCAACGCCTCACATGGGTCCCCAAGAGCGTTGGCGCCGATGCCCTCGGACATGACCTCGCCATTGATTCGCAGTACGACTCGCATGTCCTTCAGCTCGTCGAAAGGCCACCCCTGGATTGGATCGCCGAGAACGAAATACGCCGAGCAGGCTAGATCCGCCACGAGCTGGACCTCGCCTGCCGCTGTCACGTCTGCGAACCGGCAGTCCGGCACTTCAATCGCCGGCAGGGCCTCGGATACCGCCTGAAGTGCGGTGAGGCGGTCGTACGGGCGCCCGCGGGAAGGCAGGTCTGCGCCTAGTCTAAAGGCGATCTCCGGCTCGACCGAGGCCATCGAGGTCAGTGGCACACTTTGGCCGGAGCCGCGAACGCCTACGGCGAGGAGGGGGCCGGCGATCGGGCCCGCCACTCCGATGTGCCGCTGACCGGCCGCACTGCTGGCAGCGACCTTCCACCCTATCCGGGGCCCGGCCAACTTCGTAAGCTCGGCTTGTACATCCCACGCTTCGGCAAGGGCGGCCGGACGAATATCCTCTGCCAGAGGACCATTGGGAGACTGGGTCTGCCAGCGCTGCCACAACACCGCAGCGGCGCGTTGTGCCCTGGTCTTCCGGTTCGTCATGCGCCGGTTGAAACCTTCAGGACGACCTTGTCCAGATGCATGCCCGCGGCCACGGCGTTCTGGGCGTCGAGCACCTGGTTCCAAGGAAGCACCTGGTCGATCAGAGGGCTAAGCCGGCCTTCGGCTGGCCCAGCAGCGAGATCCGAGGGGACAACGGCTGCGATGGCCGCCTTCTCATCAGAGTCCCTGGTGCGGAACGTGACACCCATGGTCTCCAGACGTTTCCGGGCGAGGGTGTCCACGTCGAGCTTCCCAAGCGGGCCGCCCAGCCGCCCGACGCCGACGATGCGGCCCTTCAGCGCTGCCGCGTCGACGTGGTCGGCCAAGTACGGCCCGCCCACATGGTCGACAATCACGTCAACACCCCGAGCCGTCCGTGGCGGCCAACACGGTTTCAGCGAAACCAAGGGATCCGGTCTCGACGATGGCCTCCGCGCCCAGGTCGCGGAGCGGCGTCTCGTCACCCATCGAGCGCACAACCGCAAGCACCCGGCCCGCGCCGAATTCGCGAGCGATCCGCACAGTCGCCTGTCCCGCACGCGAGCGAGCGGCGGTGACCTCAACGGACTCGCCGGCGGCGAGCCGACCGGTGGCGCTCAGTGCGTTGTGCGCAGTCATCAGGGACAACACCGCTGCGGCACCTGATTCATGGGACCATGTTCTCGGCAGCCGAATCGGCAGGCGAGCATCGACGGCAACCTTGCTCCGCCGGACCTGGCTCTCGATGTCGCGTGTGCCGCCGAAGCCCGGTCCGACAGGAACGAAGCACGCGCTCAGACGGGCGAACGCGAGCCAGAGCGCGAGGAAAGCCGGGCAGCTTCTCAGGACGACGTGCACGGCATCCCCCGTCGGCGGTAACGAGCTCCGCCGGTCCGCTCGCGCGACTACCACCCCGAACTCCTCGTAAATCCAGCTGGTGACCTTGCCGCAGTCAGCGCGAAGGATCAGAAGCGGTGAGCGAGGATGTCGGTCGTCTGCTGTTTGCCAGATCTCATCGAACGTCTGCTCCGACATGCGGACCACCTCCTACCCTGCCGCCGTCGTTCCGTCGACATGGCAGGTAATTGGTCAACTGAACGCCTTGGTTGGCCTGCCGGCTCTTGCGTCGACGTAGTCCTGACGCAACGGGAAGAAGACCTCGAGCGCGGTTGCTCCCTCGGTGCCTGACCGTGCACCGTGGGGGTGATTGCCTGCCACGACGTAGCCCTGCATCGGGCCAAGCACCTGCTCCACCCCGTCGACCATGAAGATCTCGGTCCCACGAAGCACGATGCTCAGCTGCTCCTGCGGGTGCGTGTGCAGCGGAGCGACGGTGTCGGGCTCGAATTCGACCAAGGTGAGCTGGGCGTGCTGACCGAAGAGGGCCCGCCCGACGATCCCATCGGCCGGGGAGAAGCCGGCGAGGTCGGCGAAATCGACGACCTCGAAGTTGCCGTTCATACCCCGGCGCCCACGGTGACCACGAGCTTGCCGATGTGCGCGTCCGCCGCCATGGCGGCGTGGACCTCGTCGATTGCAGCCAGCTCTGCGATCTTCCACACCTCTGGTCTCCACGACGAAGCCAGGTCGTCGAGGTCGATCTCCGTGGTCATCGCTTGGACCACGGCCACCTTCTCCGCGACTGATCGCGTGCGGAACGTGACGCCGATGAGCTCGAGACGCTTGTACGCCAGCGCCTCCATGTCGAGTACCCCGCAGGCTCCTCCGAGGCGCCCGACCCCCACGAGGCGCCCCCCAATCGCGGCGGCCCGGACGTTCTCCTCCAGGTAGGGACCGCCGACGTGGTCAACGATCAGGTCGACGCCACGACCATCGGTGAGCTCGAGGACCATGTCGCTGAACCTGTCTTGGTCGACCCGGACCACATGGCCGACCCCGTGTCGTGCGAGGACGTCTGTCGCGCGGTGGTTGCGAACAGATCCGAGGATCAGCCCGGCGCCCATCTGCTTGGCCACACGGGCACCGACCAACCCCACGCCTGAAGCCGCCGCATGCACCATCACGTGCTCACCCGCTCGCAGACGACCGGCAGTTCTCACCGCGTTGTGCTCGGTCAGCAGTGCGAGAACCGCCGCGGCACCCTCGACGTAGGTCCACGGCGCGGGAATCGGCACGACCATGCCTGCGTCGACGACGACCTGCTCCGCCATGCCGCCGGCGGCCAGGGCCATCACCCGGTCACCGACACGGAAGGCATCAACCTCAGACCCGACCTCGACGACGTCACCGGCTGCGTCCAGACCCGCGATCAGCACGTTGTCACTGGGAGACTGGTGAGTTCCGGCCCGCTGGGCCAGGTCGGCGCGGTTCGCCGAAGCGGCTCTCACGCTGATTCGCACCTGGTGTGGGCCCAGTACCGGAGCTGGGACGTCGAGGAGAGTGATCCCGCTAGGGGGACTGAGCACGGCGGCTTGCATGAGTTGGTCCTTTACATTGGGTCGTGGGGGCCACGCCGGCGGCGATGACTTGCTCGGACGGTCAGGGACCAGGCCCTTGCGGGAAGCCCTCAGGGCCGGCCCGCCTCAGCGACGTCGGCCCGACGAGGCCCGCATGCGATCGTCAGCAAGGCCGGTGCTGGCCTCTGTGTCGTGCTGGATGTCGAGGTCGATTTGCTCGTCTCATCTGCAGTGGTCGCGAATAGGTCCCGACCAGACGGCTCGCGGACAAAGGACACCGCGACGAGCGATACCAGGCATAGTCCAGCGATGTAGAGCCCGATCGGGAACGCTGATCCAGTGTCGTTCAGCAAGCTCTCCGCGACCAGCGGCGCGAAGGCGCCGCCGAGAATGGAGCCGATTGCGTACCCGATGGAGATGCCTGAGAAGCGGACCTGCGCGGGGAACATCTCGGCGAACATCGCGGACATCGGTGCGTAAGCGATACCGATACCTACGGAATAGAGGAACATCCCGATGGCGAACACCCAGATGCCGGCCGTGTCGAGTACCGCGAAGAACGGAACTGCGACAGCGATGATAAGGGCGTAGCCGAGCTGTGTTGTCCGGACTCGGCCACGTCGATCAGAGAATCGACCGCCCCACAGGGTGAATACGAGCCAGATCGCAGCAGCCAAGCTGGTGACCAGCAGGACGGTGGAGCTGTCGAATCCCCGCACCCGGATAGCGAAGGAGGCGAAGAAGGCGATGACCATATATGCAGCCCCGATGACACCCAGGAATACGAAAGCCACCTGGAACACGCCCTTGCTGTCCGTGCGGAACAGGTCAGCGAGAGGCCTGGACTCACGTCGACGCTCGGCGATCTCTGCGAAGACAGGGCTCTCGGCGACGGACCGGCGGATGAAGTAACCCACACCGATGAGCACGACGGACACCAGGAACGGGATGCGCCAACCCCACGCGACGAACTGCTGCGGCGTGGTGGCTGCTGTCACAACCGCGATCACGCCTCCGGCGAGAATGACAGCAGCCGGCACGCCCATTTGAGGGTAGACGCCGAAGGCCCCACGACGATCGCGAGGGGCATGCTCGACGGCCATGAGCGCCGCGCCACCCCATTCGCCCCCGGCTGAGAACCCCTGAAGGATCCTCAGCGCCACGAGGAGAACGGGGGCCCACGCGCCGACCTGCTCATAGGTAGGCAGGAACCCGATCGCGGTCGTGGCACCGCCCATCATGAGCAGCGTTGCCACGAACACGGCGCGACGCCCATAGCGGTCACCAAAGTGCCCCGCTGCGATGCCTCCAAGTGGGCGAACCAGAAAGCTGATGCCGAGAGTGGCCCAGGAGACCAGCTGTGCAACGCCAGAGTCACTCCCTGCGGGTTCGAAAAACAGTTGGGCAAACACCAACCCTGCGGCCATCGCGTAGACGATGAAGTCGTACCACTCGATCGTGGTGCCCACGAGGGTTGCCATGCGGACTCTGTTTTCCTGAGCCCTCGTCAGTCGCGAAGGTTGGGCGCGTTGTGCCGTGCTAGTCATGGGACTCCTCTGAGTGCCTGGTAGGGACGGGTGGACAGCGACTCTGCGATCGGCGTGCTACTGGCCCGAGGCCCTGAAATGCTGGTAACCACCGGCGGGCCGGTATGTGTCACACGCATCATTCGGTGGCCTCCATGTCAGTGACGTTTCAATGTTGGCCGGCGAGAGAGTCGCCGGTTGGGTGGTGATGTCACCGGCGCATGATCGCTCAGGTCGGCCCGCCGCATCGCCGAGGCATGGGTAGCCCGCAACGAGGACTCCGCCGAGATCGCCACCGCGCTGGGGGAGTCGGACAGCTTCCCGTCCTTCAGCCTGGGCCAGCTGGCGGAACGGCTGGCTGACCTCGGCCATGCCGCGCCGGCCGCCGCGGTGGGTGATGAATATCGGGCTCGATTTCGCCGTCTTACTGGGGTCATACGAGATCGCGTGACGATGCCGGCCGTGTCGATGTGGTGGTAGGCGTAGCTTTTTGAAGGTGTGCGGATTGGCCGAAGTCGGTGACCCCCAGGTGGGCGGCGCGCACGCCGTGGAGGCCGGCAAGGAACGCAACCGTTTGCGGGTGGCCGTCGAGCACGGTCACCATGGGGCGGGCCTCGTGATCCGGGAAGATTGCGTCGAGGATCCAGTTCTCGGCTCGGTCGTGTCCGCTTCGGGATCGGATGCGGAAGGGCAGGTCGGCGCTGGTGATGCAGATGAGCTCGGCCCCGAGGCCCTGTTCAGCGAGTCTTTTGGCGGCGTGGCGAGCCTCGGGGGCCAGGGCACCCATCACACAGATCGTCACGGCGGGCTCCGGGGTGGCCCGTAACACGTGGGCGCCGGCCACCACGTGGAGGCGGCGGCGCTCCCGGGTGTGGGTGGCGCCGTCCTCGGGTACGCCCGCGAGGCTCTGGTCGATCGACCTGGTCGACAGACGCAGGTACGCCGATGATCCGCCGGGCTTGCCTTAGCGGGGGATTCGAAGTCCTCATTTGAGGTCAAGCGCAAGTGTCAGGGCGTGGCGGAGGTCACTGAGTCAGCTGATCGACCTGGAACCGCCGGACCTTGCCAACACTCGTCCGCGGCAGTTCGTCAATCAGGTGCCAGGCCCTCGGCCGTGCCGCGGGCGGAAGGTTGTTGCCCGCCCAGGCGTCGAGTGCGTCGGCGTGGGGCGGGCTGGACTTGTCTTTGGCCACGACATAGGCCACCGGGATCTGATCGCGAATCGGGTCGGCCTGGCTCACAACGGCGACCTCAAGGACTCCAGGGGCTTGAGCCAGTGCCGCCTCGACCTCGGTCAGGCTGACGTTCTCGCCGGCTACCTTGATGACATCGTCGACGCGCCCGACGAATCGCAGCGTCCCGTGTGCGTCGACAGTGACCAGGTCCCCGGTATGGAACCAGGCCACGCCGCTTTCGTGGTCATTCTCAAAGGCCCGCGCGTTGAGGTGCGGCGCTTCGAGGTATCCGACACACAGATCGCGGCCGGGCACACCCCGGACAAGGAGTTCACCGGGTCGGTGCGGCTCCGCTTCACCGCCGGTGGCAGGGTCAACGATACGGATCGCCCTCCCGTCCAGGGGAGATCCGATGACGTCGTGCCTAGGCTCCTCAGCGTGGTCGCAGGTCACGACCGACACGGTCTCGGTCATTCCATAGAGCTGCCGAGGCAGGACGCCAGCGAGGGTGGCGAATTCCTGGTGGTGGCCGCGTGCCAGGCTTTGGGCGAACCAGACGTGCTCTAGAGCCAGCGGTTCTTCGTCCGCTGGGCGGCGGGCGAGGATCATCCTGATCGGGGCGGCGAAGAGACTCGCGTGCGTCACTTCCAGCTCGCGGGCCTGGGACATCCAGCGCGACGCCGAGAACGACGCGGTCATGGCCACGCTGGCTCCGACCGCTATTGCCGGAGCGAAGCAGTAGTACTGAGCATTTGCATGGAAGAGCGGAAGCGTCACGAACCAACGGTGGCGGGAGCGGAGGCCGGCTGCCTCGGCCATGGTCCTCGCGGCGTGGGCGTAGCACGCCTGCGTCAGCTCGACACCCTTGGGCTCACTGGTCGTGCCGGACGTGAACATCACCGCTAGACGGTCATCACATGCCGAATCCTGGTCGCGCAGCGGTCTGGCATCCACGAGGGGTGACCCGGGCCGGAGGTCGGTTGCATCCTCTGCCAGCTCGATGATGGTCACGACACGCTCGTCGGCCCCTTGCCGGTAGGTCGTGGACCGTCCGTCGTCGTCGTTGTCGGCAGCGATCAGCGCCACCGTTGGTCGTACTCGCCGTACCTGATGGCTGATGTCGCGAGCAGTCGACGCCGGGTCGACGGGCACCATCCAGGCGCCGAGCCTGGCGATGGCGAGCCATGCGGCGATGAACCCTGGAGAATTGCGCAGGACGATGTGCACGGCGTCACCTCGACCGACGCCGGCCGATCGGAGCATCCCCGCCACGCGAGCGACGGTTTCGTCAAAGTCTCGGTAGGTCCAACGGTTGGTGGCGCCGGCGGCGCTTCGGAAGATCAGAAACAAGGCATTGGCGTGGTCGGCCACTGCTTGGTCCCACATCTGCCCGAAGGTGTCGGCAACTGCTCGGGTGTGAGGCCTCTTTCCATTCAGCACAACATCAGGGTGGCAGGCCTACGGTTTCGGGGGTATGTCGATGCCGCGCAGTCGACCCCTCGGACGTGCTGTCGCCATCTACCCCGTGGTGTCGCTGTCAAGTTGGCTTTCGGACCGAGCCACGTACTCGTCTGTCGGTGACTTCGTATCCAGGAAGACGGCGGGGTCTAGGCGGGAGAGCCGGTAGGACCGACCGAGCAAACCCCCGCCAGACCTCGTCAATGGTCGCTCCAAGTCAATGGTCGCTCCAAGAGCATGGTGCTCGGGCCGGACCAGCGAGTCTTGCTACGCCTGGTTGCGCGGGTCGAGCACGGGTGACTCGCACCACTTCGGCCGGCTCTGCGGGGTCGACCTCGAGGCGATGGGAGAGAGGCTGCTGCCCGGACGAGCTGGCGGGACGGCTCGTCCTGGACCCCTTCCTTGCGAATGCAACCGTGTAGCCGGAGGGGACATTGCCCGTCAACGTCGCCGGCGGCTTGAAGTCAAAAAGGCCACCCGATCGGGGCGAGCGGGGTCTCGAGCATGCGATGGCGGCGGTGCAGCTGAATGCCGTCGCCGGCGAGTTGCAGCTCAGGAACGCCGGTCGTGCGGCTGTTCACGACCTGGGTGGATTCGCCATCGCGAACTACGTGACCGTCCTTGAACGGCGGACCCGCTAGGCGAGCCTGCCGCGCTATCGGTTCGACACATGGCTGACACGCCAGGCATGCGACTCTCGGCTCATCCGAACCACGACGAGACGGCCAGATCGAAGCCCATCGGAACCGGAAGGACAGGTCGCATGACCCAGTTGCCCGAGACGCTGGAGCGCACCCTTCTAGCGGCTCCGCAGGCCGCCACCACCAAGGTCGAGGTCTACTCAGGTGTCGCTCGGCTCGCCTCCACTGTCTGGGCGACCGAGGTACGGACCAAGGGAACGCGACCCCAGACGGCGGTGATCTTCACTCATCCGACAGCAAACTTCCTCGGCCACTACGCCCTGGCTCCGATGGCCACGCGCGGCGTTGCCGCGATCGGCCTCGCGACCCGCTACGTCGGCAACGACTCCAACATGCGGATCGAGAACTGCCTGCTCGACATCGGCGCGATGGTGGCCTACCTCCGCGAGCGGGGTTACGCCCGCATCGTCCTCGTCGGCAACTCCGGGGGCGCCTCGATCGCGCCCTACTACCAGGCACAGGCGATCGCACCGACCGTTACCAATCCCCCAGGCGGAGGGCCTGACCTCACCGTCGCCGACCTTCCATCGGTCGACGCCGTCTGCATGCTGATGGCCCACTCGGGACGAGCAAGACTCATCACCGAATGGCTCGACCCCGCCATCTACGACGAGACGAGGCCGTTCGACCGTGACCCGGAACTGGACATTTACGACGGACAGAACGGGCCGCCCTTCAGCGCCGCGTTCCTCGAGCGCTATCGCGCGGCCCAGCTAGCGCGCAATCGACGCATCACTCGTTGGGCCGAGGCAGCGATAGCGAGCCTCGAAGCACGGGGACCAAGTGGCCTCGACGACCTTCCCTTCGTGGTCCACGGAACCTACGCGGACCCGCGAATTCTCGACGGTGCGATCGAGCCCAGCGATCGGGAGATCGGTGTTTCGCTGTGGGGTCCGCCGGCGGCAACCAACCACCACCCGGCTGCCCTCGGGCGCTACACGACAGCACGCGCCTGGCTGAACCAATGGTCGATCGACCATTCCCTCGGTGATGCCCTCCGCTGGCTGCCGGATCTGTCCGTCCCTGTCCATGTTATCTACGGGACGGCCGACAACGCCGCCCTCCCGGCCCACGCGACCGACATGTACGCCGCGGTTCGGCAGGCTCCTCGACGGCTCACCGCCATCGACGGGGCAACCCACTACTTCGCCGGACAACCAGCACTGCTCGATCAGGCCTGCGATGCGCTCGCTATATGGGCGGACGATCCCGCGTCCGCCTCGGATCACCTGACGCCCGCATAGGACTCAACCGAAGAACTCCAGAAGGGAAGCAATCATGACGATCTCTGAGAACCAACCTCTCGACACCCGTCCGGCCCCTGCACTTCCGGGCGGCCCCAAGATGCTCAACCACCTTGCCTATGTCACGCACGATGTCGCGGCGACTGTCGACTTCTATGAGCGAGTGCTCGGCATGCCCATGGTCAGCACCGTCATCGGAGACCACGTCCCCTCCACCGGCGACGACTTCCCCTACTTCCACGTCTTCTTCAGGCTCGGCGACGGATCCACACTTGCCTTCTTCGAGGCACCCGGCCTCCCCCCGGCGAACCCTCGTGGCCACCCGGCCTACGCCATCTTCGAACACTTGGCGTTCGAGGTCGACGGCCCGGACGCCGTCGACACATGGCACGAGTGGTTGGTCTCCAACGGCATCCCCGTCGTGGGACCGACAGACCACAAGAT
>WNGE01007312.1_pt1 | contig 12051 bp, 8 predicted proteins | sample 5400651 | NCBI WGS metagenome assembly WNGE01 (sample SAMN13153370, study PRJNA577476) | soil metagenome | isolation source: 60 cm soil or saprolite under grassland replicate 2 | place: USA:California | collected 2016-06-15 | reverse complement strand
ATAGGCTCAGCTTTTTGTGGGTTTGCCCCTTCGCTAGTCCTTTTGATCGCTGCTCGTGCTTTGCAGGGCCTTGGCGGAGCGATGATAATGGCCATCAGCCCGGCTATGCTCACAGGTGCCTTCCCCGCCAGTGAACGAGGCAAGGCGCTGGGCCTCAATGCTGTCGTGGTTGCCCTCGGGGTTAGTACTGGCCCAACGCTCGGTGGCATCATCACAACCTCCCTTTCGTGGCGCTGGATTTTCTTTGTGAACATTCCTATCGGTATCATTGGCGTCATCCTGACTCTGCGCGTACTGCAAGAAAAGATGCGCTGGGGCCGCGGCAAATTTGATCCGTTGGGGGCACTATTGTTGGCTTTAGGGCTAATCGCTCTCACTCTGGGACTCTCTTTCGGCCAGGAATGGGGCTGGTCCTCGCCGCTGCTCATCGCTAACCTCGTCACAGGTGTCCTGGCCCTCATTGTGCTCTATATCGTCGAAAGGCGCGTCTCTGACCCGGTCATCGACCTGTCATTACTGCACAACCGTGTCTTCCTCTCCGCCAACCTCAGTCTTATCCTGAGCTTCATGGCCCTTTTCGCCGTGAGTTTTATGCTACCGTTTTATCTTGAAGAGCTACGCAACTTCACCACCGAACAATCCGGCCTGCTCCTTACTCCCCTGCCACTCACTATTGCCATTATAGCGCCGTTCAGTGGTTCGCTGGCCGACCGTATCGGCACGCGCTGGCTGGCGGCAGGAGGCCTGACAGTGGCCTGCATCGGGCTGGTACTGATCAGTCAACTCGACGCTCACAGTTCCATCTGGGATATCGTCTGGCGCCTCGTCGTTACTGGTATGGGCCAGGCTATTTTTCAATCACCAAACAATAGCGCCCTGATGGGTGCCGCGCCGAAAGGGCGGCAAGGCAGTGCCTCCGGGTTTCTGGCCACCGGCCGTGTCGTTGGCCAGAGTTTGAGCGTTGCCCTGGCCGGTGCCGTCTTTGCCAGTCTTGGCGGTGCCGCCGCTGGTCGCGCACTGGCCACAAACAACAATCTATCAGCAGCAGAGATTGCCGCTTTGCAACAGATCTTCTCACACGGATTCCAAATCACCTTTATCGTCTGTGCCAGTATCGCAGCAATTGGTATCTTTACCTCACTGGTGCGTGGCAAAGAGAAATTTGAAAACAGATGAACAGAACTGATCGCCTTTTAGCCATCGTTCTCGAATTACAGGGCAAGGGAAGACAGCGTGCCGAGGACCTGGCCGCCACCTTTGAGACAAGTAAACGCACCATCTATCGCGATATCCAGGCTCTAGGTGAGGCGGGCGTTCCCCTCATTTCTGTTCCTGGTCGTGGTTACTCCTTGATGAAGGGCTATTTTTTACCCCCGCTCAGTTTTAGCACTGATGAGGCAACCATGCTCCTGCTGGGCAGCGACTTCATGGCGCAAAATTTCGACGCACAATATCGCGGCGCGGCGCAATCGGCTAGCCGCAAGATCGAGGGCGTCCTTCCAGAGAAGCTTCGCGACGAGGTCCACTATCTCCAGAACAGCATTCGCTTTGTCTCCTCCGGCAACTTAGAAAATGTCGCCGAAACTGAGATGGTGCGACAACTGCGGCGAGCAATCATCGAATGCACCACCGCGCGCTTCCGTTACCACACCCGTTACGCAAGGGATGGCCAGCATGAGCAACAAACCCGTGAAGCAGACCCCTATGGACTTGTTCATTTTTTGAACGCCTGGCACCTGGTGGCATACTGTCATCTGCGACAGGATATCCGCACCTTTCGACTTGACCGCATGGAGCGCCTGGAATTGCTGTCACAAACATTTCAACGTCCCGCGAATTTCCAAATGCAAAATAGACGACAGGCTGAACAAGAAGGCATAGTTGTACGCGCAAGATTCAACAAAGAGATAGCACGTTGGGTACGAGAGTCCCGATCCTACTACACCATAGCCGAAGAAGATAGCCCCGAAGGACTACTCGTCACACTGAAAGTGCGCCAGGAAAACGAAGTCCTGCAATGGCTTCTCAGCTGGGGCCGCCACGTACAAGTACTCGAACCCCCATCACTACGCAAAAGAATGGCCGAGGAAGCCGAAGCAATACGAAGCAACTATCAATGAAGCAACTATCAATAATGAACACAAAATCACCAAGTTCGGATGCCATTGGCCATTGTTGCAGAAAGCTAGAATGTACTTACACATTCGGAACCCAATCCTCGGCATGAGGAATATGATACCCGACCTTCGGTTGCCCTGCTCCCGCGTCCGACGTAGGCGAAGGTGATGTACTTGGCCTCAACTGCAACAACTCCTCAAGCTCTGTCTGCTTATACAAGCTTTGCCGCTTGATGCCCTGCTTATAGCTTCTCAGTACCCCTCGGCTCACATAGGAGTAAAGCGTCGCAGGCTTCACACCAAGCACGTGACAGGCTTCATATCCAGTTAGATAATTCTCACCGTTTAGCTCTATCATCTTCTGGCTCTCTTTCCTCTCCCAGGTTCTAACCCCGCTTATCATCCTTCTCTCCAATAATAGAGGGCAAGGCGCGCTTTGTCAATCATCAAACGAATAAAGACCGATGTCGGATGCACCATAGAATATCAGGCGTGTATAGAGGTGCTGGGAGCAGTGCTTCCAGCAAGACAAGCGTATGAGGATTGCGGTTCTGCCTCTGGTAGCGTATAGTACCTACAAAGCTGTCGATACGCATGCAACAAGCTACACAGCGTCTTGGGTGCTTTCGTACCTCAGCTTGCAGATGGGCGTCACATCCTTCTCAAGGGAGGTACAGCATGTCCGACCGCGTGGGGCAACTTCTGGGCAATTATCGCCTCATCAGGCTCCTGGACGAGGGAGGCTTCGCCGAAGTCTACCTGGGTGAACATGTGTACCTCAACACCCAGGCTGCCATCAAAGTGCTGCATGCGCGGCTGACGAGCGAGGCCAGCGCGAGTTTTCTGGCAGAGGCGCGGCACCTGAGCCACCTCGTGCATCCCCATATCATCCGCGTGCTCGACTTTGGCATGAAGGAGGCCACGCCTTTTCTGGTTATGGACTACGCACCCCATGGAAGCTTACGCCAACGACATCCCAAGGGCCTCCCTGTTCCGCTGCCCACCGTCGTCCCCTATGTCAGGCACGTAGCTGCCGCATTGCAGTACGCGCATGACCAGAAGCTGATCCATCGCGATGTGAAACCGGAGAATATGCTGCTGGGACCGAACGTTGAGATCTTGCTCAGTGATTTCGGCATTGCGCTCCTCACCCACAGTTCAGGTTCGGTGCATGTGCCGGAGATGGTCGGAACCATGGCCTACATGGCTCCCGAGCAGGTGCGCGGCAAGCCTTCTCCAGCGAGCGATCAGTACGCGCTGGGTATCGTCGTGTATGAATGGCTGTGCGGCGAACGTCCCTTTGCCGGCTCGGTATCTGAACTGTTCAGCCAGCACCTGTTTGTCCCCCCTCCACCTTTGCATGAAAAAATTCCCGAGATTCCGCCGGCGGTAGAGGGTGTGGTAGTGAGAGCGTTAGCGAAAGACCCCCAGCTCCGCTTTGAGGATGTACGAGCCTTCGCTGCAGCCCTGGAAGAAGCGAGCACCACGGTGGTGTCCTCGCAGACGCTCTTTGTGCCGGTCGCTGATCCTCCCGCCGCTCGGCCTGTAGTGCTTCCGAAAGAGCCTCCCGCATCTGAACGCGCCTCGCCTTTCCTGAACACGCCTCCCTTGAATCTGACCCCGCTGATCGGTCGCGAAGGGGAAGTGAAGGCGGCGGGCACACGCTTGCTGCGTAGAGAGGTACGATTGCTGACCATGACCGGCCCTGGCGGTGTGGGCAAAACGCGCCTCGCGTTCGCGGTCGCGACCGACCTGCAGCATGCCTTTGTTGATGGCATCTGCTTTGTCGCGCTGGCTCCGATTAGCGATCCTGACCTGGTGGTGCCGACCATCGCCCAGACGCTAGGATTGAAAGAAGCCGGAGACGGATCGCTCTTTGAGCGCGTTCGCGCCTTCTTGCGAGAAAAACGCCTGCTGCTGGTGCTCGATAACTTCGAACAGATCGTGGCAGGAGCGCCGCTGCTCGTCGAACTGCTCTCCGCCTGCCCGCAGTTGAAGGTGCTGGTCACCAGCCGGGCCTTGCTGCGCGTGCATGGTGAACACGAATTTCCCGTCCCCCCGCTAGCGTTGCCGGACCCAAAGCATCTCTCCGACGTCGAAAACCTCTCGCACTACGCGGCGGTCGCGCTCTTTGTGCAGCGGGCGCAGGCGCTCAAGCCCGATTTCGACCTGACCGGGGAAAACGCCTCGACCATCGCGGCGATCTGCACTCGGCTGGATGGATTGCCACTGGCGATTGAACTGGCTGCCGCCCGTATCAAACTCCTCCCGCCGCTGGCGCTGCTGGCACGGCTCACGCATCGGCTTCAGGTACTGACCGGCGGCAGGCAGGATGCGCCCGCCCGGCAGCAAACCCTGCGCAACACGCTTGCGTGGAGCTACGACTTACTCTCGGCTCGCGAACAACAGCTCTTCCGCCGCCTCTCTATGTTCGTGGGAGGCTGCACACTTGAAGCGGCTGAAGCGGTGTGCGGGACGCCTGGGGACATGTCGTCGACTCTCTTGGATGGGGTGGCATCCCTGCTGGACAAAAGCCTGCTCATGCAGATCGAGCATAGAAACAAAGAGCCGCGCCTGATGCTGCTGGAGACGATCCGAGAGTATGGGTTAGAATGCCTGGCAGCTAGTGGCGAATTGGAGCAAACACGGTATGCTCATGCTGCCTACTACCTGCACCTCGCGGAGAAGGCCGAACCACACCTCAGGAGCGAACAACAAGCAGTGTGGCTGGCACGATTGGAGTCAGAGCATGATAACCTGCGGGCAGCCTTGCGATGGTTGCTTGACCACAAAGAGCGAGAGATGGCCCTGCGCTTGAGCGGAGCGCTGGCATCCTTTTGGGTGATATGTAGTCATTGGACTGAAGGGCGCAGCGAGCTTTCGCAGGCCCTGGCAGCAAGTGAAGGCGTTGCAGCAGCAATACGGGCGAAGGCGCTCAATGGGGCTGGTGTGCTCATGGGCATGCAGGGGGACCATGAGCACGCCTTGGCGTTGTGTGAGGAGAGCCTGGCACTCTCCCGCAAAGGAGGAGACACACAAGGCACTGCGCTTTCCCTCCTGTGGCTGGGGGAGATCACGTTTTGGACAGGAAGCCTGCTGCGTTCACGCGCGCAACTAGAGGAAGCCCTGACACACTTCAGAGAGGTAGATGATTCATGGGGCATAGCAACCTCGCTTGAGAGATTGGCCGCTTTAGCTTTGGAACAGGGCGAGTACAGCATATCACGCTCCCTCCTCGAGGAGAGCCTGGCTCTCAACAGGAAGGTGGGGGACAAGACGCGCATCGCCAACGTCCTGCTGACCTGGGCCTGGATGCTCATATGGTCCGCAGGAGAGCTTGAGAAAGCACATGCCATGCTCGAAGAGTGTTTAGCGCTCTCCAGAGAGGTAGGCGATAAAGGGACCGAGGCCGCCGGGGAACTCTTATTGGGAGTAGTGGCTCTTTTCCAGGGCGAGTACATCAGAGCACACTCCCTGCTCGAGGAGAGCGTAGCGCTTTCGAGGAAGATGGGGAAGCAGCGAGAGATTGCTCAGGGGATTCTGGGTCTGGGCTTCCTCGCTTTTACTCAAGGCGACTATGAGACGGCACAAGCCCTGCTTGAGGAGAGCCTGGCGCTCTCCAGAAAGATAGGCCATCAGTCGATGATGGCCCTTTGTCTGGAGATTTTGGCAGCTGTGGCGGTGGCACAGGGACAACTCACCTGGGGAGTACGGCTGTTGGGAACAGCGGAGACGTTGCGCGAAACCATCGCCGTCCCCAGGCCACCCGCTACGCAGATGTGGTATGAGCAGTCTATCTCTATCGCTCGCACCCAATTAGATGAGGAGGACTTTGCTGCGGTATGGGCCGAGGGACAAGCCATGACGCCAGAACAAGTCCTTGCAGCGCGCGAACCGGTAGCCACCCCTAGAGAGATAGCGAAGGTGACGCCATCAATTACCCCAACAATACCAGCATCCAGTTATCCTGCAGGCCTCACCGCGCGTGAAGTGGAAGTGCTGCGCCTGGTCGCGCAAGGGCTCTCCAACGCCCAGATCGCCGAACGGCTCATTATTAGCCCCTACACTGTCAATGCCCATATGCGTTCGATCTATAGTAAGCTGGAAGTAAGCTCACGCATTGCGGTGATGCAATTTGCCACCAAACACCACCTCATGTGATCATTGCCTCGCATGGAAGTGCATCCATCCTGTACGCACCACCCACCCGCTCTCACTCCTGATGAAGCATATAGTTATCGTTAACTAGAAGCTCCTTTCAAACGTTGCTTTCACGCGCTCACAAATAGTTAGGCAAATAGCACGCGGTAACGATGTGTTTTCGCACAAACCAGGCTAGACTGTGGGTAGAGGTTCAAACAGTCACACCGGATCAAAAAGAAAGGACACACTCATGAACCCGCAGACGCAGACGGAAACACACCCTGAATTGTTCATGTATTCGGACATCGCGTTGAACGAAACAGACCTGCTCGCTGGATGGGACTTTACCCCGCAAGAGATTGCCTCGCTGCTCTGGCTGCGGCAGTGGTACCAGACAGGCGGGAGTGATCGCGCCACGATGGTGCGCCACCTGGACTTTCTCCGCCTGCTGGTTCAGAGCGGTGACCTGGAGCCGTAGGGACGTGACCTTGCGTCCGTCCAGGGTAGAATCCTTAAAGATACGACCGCACAAGTATGTACATTGCCACGAGATGGCAGAAAGAAGAAAATAGATGGCGACCTACTCAAACGATTCACAACGCAAACAGACGCAGCGATCGGGACTCCAAGCTTCACGTATCCCTAGAGGCGAAGCACCTGATCACACCCCTCCTCCCAAGAGGAGCAAGGCGCTGTGGCGGCGCACCCGGCGCGTCCTGCTCGTGTCCGCCCTCCTCCTCGCGCTCCTGGCCTTGACAGGGTTTCTCTATCAAAGCATCGCCAGCGCGCAGGATGCCTCCAGCTACCCTGCCCCTGGCAAACTCATCGATGTGGGTGGCTACCGCTTGCACCTCTCCTGTACCGGGACGGCCCGTCTGGGAAGCCCGACGGTGATCCTGGAGGCGGGATATGGCAATACGTCTCTGGTCTGGAGCAAGGTCCAACCGGGGGTAGCCTCCTTCACGCGCGTGTGCTCCTACGACCGCGCGGGCTATGGGTGGAGCGACAATGGTCCCCTGCCACGCACGGCTGGGCACATGGTCAGGGAATTGCACACGCTTCTGGCCAGGGCTGGCGTCGCGGGTCCCTATGTCCTGGTGGGGCACTCCTATGGTGGGCTGATCATGCAGCTGTACGCCTCTACGTACCCACAGCAGGTGGCAGGCCTCGTGCTCGTCGAGTCCGTGCATGCAGACCAGTTCCGCTATCCTGCGCTGCATGTTGGCCCTATCCCCCCCATCTGTCAAGCACTCGCCCCATTTGGGATCGTGCGCGTACTCGGGTTCGCCCTGCTGCCAAGCGTAGCCGAGTATGCACCCACGGCGCAGCCAGCGGCCAAAGCGCAATTCAATCAAACGCGGTTTTGTCAGACCGCCTCTGACGAGTACGCGGCGTGGGACGAGAGTTCCGCCCAGGTCCGTGCCGCTCGACCTTCCTTGGGGCACCTACCCCTGGTAGTCCTGACGCATGGACTTCCTTACCTTGGTCCGCAGGGAGAGCGGGACTGGCAAGCGCTCCAGAGGAATTTAGCGGGTCTCTCCTCTAACAGCCGCTACATCATTGCTACCCGCAGCGGGCACTTCATCCAGCTTGAGCAACCTGATCTCGTCATTGCGACGATCAAACAGGTGCTCACCGGAAAGGTGTAGCACACGGAGCAACGCGTCCATTCGGTAGCCAGGGCTGTAGCACAGTCGGGAAGAAAAGAAGCCTCTGTGCCACGGTCCTGCACCAAGACACATGCAGCTTGGCAAAAAACGGCTTGAGAACAACAGAGGTGCATGCTTTAAAAAGTATTGTTCAACAAACCCCTCTCCTTCTTGGAGAGAGGCAACCGCGCAAGGTGTTACTTGCAGACACAGGAGAAAGGTTTTATGACAAACCAGAAACACACGACATTGGTCAACAGCAATCGAGATCGGCTTTCCTACCTCTGGCTCGCGCTTGGCATCCTATTCTTCGCCTTCGGCACCATCAGGTGGGCGATCCCCCTGGCTGCCTGGCTGTACCCCGTTTTCTTGCTCCGTTTCGTACGTACACAGCCCCTGTTGCGAGGGATCCTGCTGGTGCTCCTGGCTCTCGTGCTGGTGTGGGAAGTGGAACTGCCAGGGTTCGTTCCCGCTCCGGTGCTCTTGTACGTGCCTATTGTCTTCGGCTTTGGCGTCATTGCCACCCTGCCCTACCTGATCGACCGCATGCTTGCCCCCCGACTGCAGGGGTTGCTTGCCACCCTGGTCTTTCCATCTGCCATGACCACGATCTGGTACCTGAGTGGGTTGCTCAACCCCTATGGAACCACGGCGAACCCCGCCTACACCCAGTATGGCAACTTGCCGCTGATGCAACTGGTCTCAGTGACCGGTCTGTGGGGCATCGTCTTTTTGATGAGCTGGCTCGCCTCACTGGTCAACTGGGCCTGGGAGCGTGGCTTTGCCTGGCCACGGGTGCGAGGCGGTGCCGTGCTCTACGCCAGTCTCCTCGCCCTGGTGCTGCTGTTTGGGGGCGCGCGCCTGGCCCTCTTCCCCGCGCAAGGCAGTACGGTGCGGGTCGCCGGGATCACCCCTTCCCAAGCGCTGATCGCAGCGGCTAACAAGCAAGATTCCCAGAATATCGATGCGCTGATGTCAGGGGAGGGGACGCACATTGCTCGCCAGCTCGTCCGCCAGGCGTATGCCCCGGTCTTCGATGAGTTGCTCGCGCTGAGCCTGCAAGAGGCCCGTGCCGGGGCCAAGATCATCCTCTGGCCTGAATGCATTGGGGGGGGCACCACCTTATTACAAGAAGACGAGGCCGCCCTGCTGACGCGGGCCAGGGCCCTGGCCCGCACGACGGGCACCTACCTGGATCTGGGCCTCTGCGAGCTGCTCTCGCATCCGGTGCAGTCGTCTTTCTTTACCGACGAGAGCATCCTGATCGACCCGACCGGCAGCGTCGTCTGGCGCTACCAGAAGGCCCACCCTGTTCCTGGGGAGCCGTGGAACCCGGGAGATGGCCAGGTACCCACCGTCCAGACACCCTATGGACGGCTGTCTAACGTGATTTGTTTCGATGCCGACTTCCCCGGCACCCTTCGCCAGGCCGGGCAGGCGGGAGCCGCTATCATGCTCGTGCCCTCCAGTGACTGGCGAGAGATTGACCCGTACCATACCCAGGTGGCGACGTTTCGTGCGATTGAGAACGGTTACTCCCTGGTGCGCCAAACGGGCAATGGGCTTGCAATGACGGTGGATTACGAAGGAAATGTGCTCTCGGCCTCGGACTACTTTACCGCCGATCCCCAGGTCATGGTGGCCTACGTCCCCATGCAAGGCGTGCATACGATCTATGCCACGATCGGCGACCTGTTCGCCTGGCTCAGTATAGCGGGGTTGGTCGGGCTCATCGGGGTTGCGCTCGCACGCAGACGCAAAGCCGGTGAGACAGGTGCAGCAGAATCGCGTGAAGAACCAGTCGGCGTTTCCTAACCACTAGGTGTTGAGACTCATTCGGCCCGAAGGTGACACGCTCTCCGGCGTCAGTCAAATGAGTCTCAACGTCAATCACGCTCACCGGAAGGAAGAGGCTCTGTTCAGACGAGAGAAAACCCTCTCCATCGTCGCGCCACCAGTAGTCGTATTCCACTCCGTTCATGTCGTTGAGGGAGCAGGACAGACAAACCGTCTCTTCTGCTCAAGATGGAGCTTCTACGTGACTTGCTCCCACCCTATCATCACTCCCTGCACTATCCACAAGCTTCACTTTCTTTCCCTCAATCAACAACCCTGCGCAGAGCGCACTGGCCAGGGCCAGTCCGGCACAGACGAGCGAAACCAGGCGAAAACTGCTCACAAAAGCTTCATCAACCGCTCTCTTGAGCGCCACTTGCATTTCACCGCTCACACTCGTAGGAATAGTGATGCCAGCCAGCTTGACGCGCTGTACATCAATAATATGTTGTACTCCGGGCGCTAAATGCAGCGTTGCCAGGTGACTGTCAAGACTAACATTGAAGGCAGATAAGGCCACAATACCGAGAATGGCGATTGACAGCAACCCGGCTGTTCGCGAAACAGCATTATTGATGCCAGAAGCAATACCCACGTGGCGTTGATCCACCGCGCCCATGACCGCCGTCGTCAACGGCGCAACTGTTACCGTCATGCCGACACCCATTACGACCACTGCTGGAAAAAAGGTGTACCAGTAGCTGCTCGCCCCACTTCCAATTCCAGGTAGGGAAAAGAGGACAAAGCCAACAGCAGTAATGGTCGGTCCAACAACCAGCAGCAATTTCGCGCCGTAGCGATTCACTAAACCACCAGTCCAACGCGAGCCTAGAAACATAATCAGAATGAAAGGGACGAAGGCAGCACCAGCGGCCGTAGGAGGATAACCCTGCACCAGAATCAAATTGAAAGGTAAGAAGAAGGCCAGGCTTCCCAGGGCTCCATAGAGCAAGAACGTCAGTAAATTTGCACCGCTAAATGTACGCGAACGGAATAAGCCAAGCGGTACCATCGGCTCCTGGATACGAGCTTCTACGAGAATAAATGCGACCAGCGCAGCGATGCCAGCAGCCACCGTGCCGAGTACAACTGGACTGCCTAAGCCAAGGTTACCAGCCTCGATCAGTCCATACACGATAGCTCCTAAACCAATCGTCACAAGCAGGGTGCCCCACCAGTCCAGTCCTCCTGTTGCGTCTTCGTCACGGCTCTCCGGCACACGCCAGAATAAAACGCTAAGCACGATTGCTGCTAGCGGGACATTGAGAAAGAAGACCCAGCGCCAGGAAGCATACTCTACTAACACCCCTCCAAGTACTGGACCCACCAGTGAGGTGATAGAAGTAAAACCCGACCAGGTGCCAATCGCTCGCCCTCGTTGCTCGGTGCTGAACGAGGCGCTAATTATCGCCAGGCTGCCCGGTACCAGCAGCGCGCCACCGATTCCTTGCAGGGCGCGTGCGATAATCAATAGTTGCACGTTCGGCGCTAGACCACAAAAGATTGAGGCAAAAGTGAAGACCGCAACGCCAATGGCAAAGATACGCCGCCGTCCAAAGTGATCGCCCAATGAGCCTCCCACGAGAATGAGCGCAGCGAGAAAGAGCGAATATGCCTCCACGATCCACTGTACATCAGAGGTCGTCGCGTTCAATTCTCTCTGTATGACTGGAAGTGCCACATTCACGACTGAGCCATCAATAAAAGCCATACTAGATCCAAGGATGGTTGCTACAAGGATCCACACCCCGGCATGTGGGGCGCATGGTGTAGCCTTGGGAGCAGAGCGCATAACGCCCTCGTCACATGGCGATTTCATAAAACTGGCCATTTCTTGTTCTCTCTATCTGGACCTAATCGGGTAAGTCCGCCTCCTGTTGTTTCTCCTGACTGGCGCGTTCCTATTTCCTACACTGCATTGTAACATTTTTTTGGCCTTGAGTGGCACTATCCAGTGTTCTATTATCTCCCCTTGCAATCAATATAAATCGACTATAATAGAGTAATAACAAGTAATATCAATGTTCATTGACTTTCATCCAAAATCCTGCTACATATTATAGCAGGAGATGTTTTATGCACTGGTAAACAGTAAAAAGCAAAGGAGCATATTATTACTATGTCAACGTCGACATCAGGTACCAACGAGGCCCCTCAAACGGCTCCGGGTACAAACAGTAAACCCTCAAAGGGTGGCTTGGAAGGTATAGTAGCAGCAACTACCGCGCTCAGCAAAGTCGAAGGCACAGCCGGACGTCTGATCTATCATGGCTACAATATCCATGATCTCGCTACAACAACCTCAT
>WNGE01007743.1_pt1 | contig 12053 bp, 11 predicted proteins | sample 5400651 | NCBI WGS metagenome assembly WNGE01 (sample SAMN13153370, study PRJNA577476) | soil metagenome | isolation source: 60 cm soil or saprolite under grassland replicate 2 | place: USA:California | collected 2016-06-15 | reverse complement strand
GGATTCGCATTCGTGCTGTCGTGCTTCGGCGTCGCGGGCGTCGTGCTCACTGCGGGATTCGCGCTGTTTCCGTTCATCATGCCTTCGTCGAGCGATCCGAAGAGCAGTTTGACCGTGTACGACGCCGTGTCGACCCATCGCACGCTGCAGATCATGTTCTGGGTCGTGATCCTGTTCCTGCCGATCGTGATCGCATATACGGGCTGGGCCTATCGCGTGATGCGCGGCACGGTCACCGAGCGCGCGGTCCGCGAGGGCGGACACTACTAGGAGGGACGCCGCATGTGGTATTTCACCTGGATCCTGGGCATCGGCCTGGCGCTCGCCTTCGGCATCATCAACGTCATGTGGCTCGAGACGTCCTACCAGGTCGGCCATCTCGACGAGGACGATATCTATAACCGCTTCGGCTGGCGAGAACGCGGCTCGGATGGTGGCTGAGATATAACTCAGCCCTCCACCCGGGCACGATCTAGTTCCGCTGGCGGCGCAGGGGCTGCCGATCAACACCCGATTGGCTATTGATTGACGATCTGCGGCTTCATGGGCCCGAGGATTCCCAGGAGCTCGCCCTGTTCCTTGGCAGGCACATTGAATTTGTTCAGCGTCTTGACCAGGTCCTCGACCAGGGCGTTGAAGTCCGCGTCGGTGATGCCCATGCCCTTGTGCGCGGTCTTCATGTCCTTGCCGGTATAGACGCAGGGGCCGCCGGTTCCCTGGCAGATCTGATCGACCAGGTTGCGCTTCAGGCGCGGGATATCGGCCTTGGCGAAGAAACCGTTGATGCGCTTGTCGGCCGCGACATTGCCGACGAAGTCGTCAACCACCGCGGTGAGGGCATCCTTGCCGCCGAGGCGGTCATAGAGGCTCTTCTGCATCATCGGCTTCATGCCCATGTCCTGGCAGCCGCCGACGAGCAATCCGGCGATCAGGACGAGCGGAAACGCGAGTTTCCAAAGCATTGTGTTCATCGGGTTCTCCTCTGCTTGGGGTTCGAGAGCGATTTCGTTGGCTGCACCGCGATATACGCGCGCGGTTCCCGGGTGGATGCCGCCGGCCGGATTGTCCGCCGTGCTATGGTGGCGGGGGTTACGGCAAAGAGGCTTGACGATGACCCCGAGCGACCCCCATGCGCCACCGCCCGACGGCACCGACCCGCGCCAAGCCGGGTTTCTGCAGGTATTGGGCGCGGTCTTCTCGAGTTTCTTCGGCATCCGCAAGAAGGCGGCCGGCGAGCGCGACATGGTCAGCATCAAGCCGCTGCACGTGATCGTCGCCGGCGTGCTTGGCGCCGCGGTCCTCGTCGCGACGCTGGTCCTGCTGGTGAGCTACATCACCCGCAAGGGCTAGAGAACCTGAGGTTACCCACGTCAGATGTTGCGGTCCGCGCATACCGCGGCGTGGATCTCCGCGGCCGCGACGAGCTCCGCGTCGGTGGTGAGCACATCCGGGCAGAGACGGAGATAACTGCCGCGGGCGTCGCCATGGACGCCGCGCTCCTGCAGCACCAGCGCGAGCTCGACGGCATGCGCGTCCCGGATGATGACGAAAGCACCTCGTTCGCGGGTGCCACCGTCCGCATCCACGCCGCGTTCGCGCAAGAGCGCAACCAGCCGCTGCTGTTGCGACAGCGAATACGCGCGCAGGCGTTGGACGCCGATAGCCAGCGTGAAAACCTGGCCGGCCCTTGCCTGATACCAGGGCAGGATCGCCGGCGTCGACTCGAGAAAAGCGTCGCCGCCGGAGGCGAACTGCGGTGGATCGGGACGCTGATAGGCAAAAGGCTCCCGCTTGGCGAACCAGCCCGTGTCGAGCGTGGTCAGCGGTCCATCGAGATGCCGCGGATGAAGATACAGGAAACACGCTCCGGGGCCTCCCCGCAGGTACTTGTAGCTGCCACCGATTGCGAAATCGGCATCGAGCGCCGCCACGTCCACCGGCAACACGCCAAGCGAGTGATAGACGTCGACGAGCACACGCGCGCCCGCGGCGTGTGCGGCGGCGATCAGCGCGGGCAGCTCGAGGAAAACCTGCCCGGTGTTGAAGACGACCTGGGACACGACGGCGAGATCGACACCCTTGGAGAACGCGGCCAGGAGATCGTCCGCAGCAAACCATCCATCCGCTCGTGGCTCGACGAACGACAGCGCGATGCGCCCGCGCCGCGCGTAGTGGCGGAGGATCACGTCGACCGAGTCGAACTCGCCGCGCGTCGCAACCACGCGCGGTACCGTGTTGTAGCTGTTGAGGATCGCGCGCAGACCCTGTCCCGCATTGGTCTTGGGCACGATGCAATCGTCGCGCGGCGCGCCGAGAAGTCGCGCGAAGCGCGCGCGATGGGCGCGCATTTCGTCAAGCCACGCGTCCCAGGCATCGCCCAAGCGCTGCTGCCACAGCGAGACCGCTTCGGCGATATCGGCAGCGGTCGCGTCGAGCGGGCGTCCCAGCGAATGATTGGCGAGGTCGATCGCGGTCGCGCGCCGCTCGAGCACGCGCGAGAACAGCGGCGCCACGTGCGCCTGCACTGCAGTCTCCGTCAGCACATCGTCGCCGAGCGCCGCGACCGCGTGCTCGATCGTCGCCACGGTCCCGCCGCGCGCGTCGGCCTCTCGCTTCATCGCGCGCCGATGGCCGTGCGGACGTCGATCAACTCGGGGAAAAAAGTCTGCTCGAGAGCCTTTTTCAGGAACGGCACACCCGACGAGCCTCCGGTGCCGGACTTGTGGCCGATGATCCGCTCGACCGTCTTCAAATGGCGGAAGCGCCAGAGTTGGAAACCTTCCTCGACGTCGAGGAGCTTTTCGCACATGTCGTAGGCGTCCCACCAGTGCAGCGGATCGTCGTAGATCGTCTTGAGGACGGGCACCAGCTCGGGATTGCGCCGGTACGGTTGCGTAAAGTCGCGCTCGACGCTCGCGCGCGGTACCGGCAGGCCGCGCCGCGCGAGGTGGCGCAGGAACTCGTCGTAGAGCGACGGCGCACGCAACAGCGCTTCGAGCTCGCCGAACGTCGCGGCATCGTGGCGAAAAACCTCCAGCGACGTGGCGCTCTTGTTGCCGAGCAGGAATTCGATCGCGCGGTACTGCGGCGACTGGAAGCCCGACGACTGTCCCAGCACCGGGCGGAACGTCTCGTACTCCGAGGGCGTGAGCGTCTCCAGCACCGCCCACTGCTCGAAGAGTTGCTTCTGGATGAGCTTGATCCGGGCGAGAGTCTTGAAGCTTGCCGCGAGCTGATCCCCCTGCACGTAGCCGATTGCCGCCCTGAGCTCGTGGATCATCAACTTCATCCACAGCTCGGAGGTCTGGTGCTGGATGATGAACAGCATCTCGTCGTGCCGCGGCGGCTCTTCCGCGGTCCCGGACAGCGGCTGCTGCGCCGACAGCAGCCGGTCGAGGCGGAGATAACCGGCATAGGTAAGGCGGTCGCGAAAATCGGTGACGATGCCGGGTTCGAGGTGGTCTTGCGACATGATCGCTGCGCGTGAGGAACCCGAAGCAAGTATAGGGGTGTCAGGTTTTCGTAGGTGCGACTAATTCGCCCACGGGCCAATGTAACACCGGCCGAATGAATTCGGCCCTACGAACCCCTACGTCGATTCCCGCAGCACGGCGAGCGGCGGTTGCCGCAGCGTACTGCGCGTCCCGAGCCAACCCGCGAGGGCGATGCAAGGGGCCGCTCCGACAACGCCGATCAGCCACAGTGCCGGATTCCATCCAAACGGTATCTGGAATACGCGATCGGCGAGCACGTAACCGATTGCGGTCGCGCCCGCTGCCGCGAGCAAGCCCGCCAGCGCACCCAGCGCGAGGAACTCGGCGATCTGCGCCGCAGAAAGCTGTCGTTCGCTCGCCCCGAGGGTACGCAGCACCGCTACGTCATAGCGGCGCTCGTCCTGCGTGGCCGCGATCGCAGCTTCGAGCACCAGCACGCCGCCGGCCAGCGTGAACAGGAACACGAACTCGATCGCACGCGCGACCTGATCCATGATCGATTGCACCTGGCGCAGGATCTCGCCGACGTCGATGACCAGCACATTGGAATATTCGCGGACGAGCGCAGTGAGCCACGCCGCGTTGCCGGTGTCGGCACGCACGCCCGCGACATAGGTCTTGGGTAGCGGTTCGAGCACGCCGGGCGCGAACAGCGCGAAGAAGTTGACGCGAAAACTGTCCCAGTCCACCTTGCGCAGGCTCGCGACCTTCGCGCTGACTCGCGTGCCGACGATGTCATAGGTCAGCGTGTCGCCGAGCTTGATGCCGAGCGTTTCGGCGATGCCTTCCTCGAGCGAGGCGCCGGCCGCAGCGCCGGTTGCGTCGGGTTTCCACCATTGGCCCGCAACGACGCGGTTGCCGCGCGGCAACACGTCGGTCCACGACAGATTGAATTCGCGCTCGCCCAGCCTGCGCGCGCGCTCGTCGGCGAGCCGCCTCGTGTCGAAGGGCACGTCGTTGATTGCGACCAGGCGCCCGCGCACCATGGGCCGCAGCGCGGCGTCGACGTTGAGCTCGCGCTTGAGCACGGCACCGACGCCGTCGACCTGATCGGGCAGCACATTGATCAGGAATGCGTTCGGCGCATCGGGCGGCAGGTTCGCGCGCCAATTGCGCATCAGGTCGCCGCGCACGAGGGTCAACAGCAACAGCGCCATGACGCCCAGCGCCAGGGCGCTGATCTGCAGACTCGAGCCGAGCGGGCGGCGGCGCAGGTTGGCGAGCCCGTAACGCCACGTGTATCCCCGCTGCGGCAGCAGGCGAAGGAACACGATCAGCAACCACGCTGCGGCCGCCGCCGCGGCCAGCAGCGCCGCAATGCCGCCGATCATGATCGCGCCTGTCTTGAGATCCTGCGCCTGCCAGAGAACGAGCGCAGCGATCGTGGCCGCACCGACTGCGTAGGCAAGGACGCCGCCGGCCCGCGGCAGGCCGATATCGCGGCGAAGCACGCGCAAGGGAGGCACGCGCGACAGTGCAACGAGCGGCGGCAGCGCGAACCCGAGCAGCAACGCGAGCCCCGTCACGATCGAGGCGGCCGCGGGCGGCCACCCCGGAGGAGGCAGATCGACATGGATCATGGCGCCGAGCAACGCGACAAGGAGCTGCTGCCCGCCAAGCGCAACGAGCGTGCCGACGACGCTCGCACCTATGCCCAGCACAAGAAACTGGACGACGAAGAGCGCCAGCGTCTGCCCCTGCGGTGCGCCGAAGCAGCGCATCATCGCGGCAGCGTCGAGATGGCGCCGCAGATAGCGCGACGCTGCCAGTGCGACCGCCACCGCCGCCAGGATGACCGCGACGAGCGCCGCGAGGCCGAGAAACTTGTCGGCGCGCTCGAGCGTCAGCCGGATCTCGGGCCGCAGGTCGCGGATCGACTCCAACCGCTGTCCGCGCTCGAGCCGCGCGAGCGCCCAGTCACGATACGCGTCGATCGCGCGTCCGGCGACCAACAGACGATACGAGGCCCGGTTGCCCGGCTGCAACAGGTTGGTTGCCGGCACGTCGTCGATGTTCATGATGAGCCTGGGCCCCAACGCCAGCAGGCCGCCGACGACTTCGGGATCCTGCTGCACGATCCCGGTGACCATCAGCGTCATCTCGCCGACGGTGAGACGCGCGCCCTCGGTGAGCGCGAGGCGCGCCGCGAGCCGCGAATCGATCCACGCTTCGCCGCGACCCGGCACCCGCTGCGCGGGCAAGCCCTCGGCGGCACCGGGAGCGACGAGTGAAACGGCGCCGCGCAGCGGATAGCCCGCGCCGACGGCCTTGACGTCCGCGAGCACGGCGTCGCTGCCCGGAGTCTGGATCATGCTGTTGAAGCGCACGACCGGCACCGTCGCAAGTCCGCGCGCCTGCGCTTCGCGCGCATAGTCGGGCGGCAGCGCGCGATCGGCTGACAGCATGAGATCGGCGCCGAGCAGGAGATTCGCCTGCCTCGATAGCGCCCCCTTGACGCGATCGGCGAAAAAGCCGACGGTGCCTGCGCTCGCGGCGGCGAGCACCAGCGCCGCGATGAGGACGGAAAGCTCGCCGGCGCGCCAGTCGCGGCGCAACATCCGCAGCGCGAGGCGCAGCGTATTCATGGCGACTCGCGCACCGCGTCGTCGCCGATGAGCTTGCCACCCGCAAGCGAAAGCCGTCGGGCACAGCGCGAGGCGAGTTCCGCGTTGTGCGTGACGAGCAGCAGCGTCGTGCCGCGCTCACGATTCAAGCGGAACATCACGTCGACGACTTCGGCGCCGGTTGCGCCGTCGAGATTGCCCGTCGGCTCGTCAGCCATCAGCACCTGTGGCTCGCCGCAGAACGCGCGCGCGATCGCGACGCGTTGCTGCTCGCCGCCCGAAAGCTGCTTCGGATAGTGCGACAGACGCGCGGAAAGTCCGACGCGTGCGAGCCATTCGCGCGCGCGTCCAGCCGCATCGCCGGCGCCGGCGAGCTCCAGCGGCAGCATGACGTTCTCCAGCGCGGTCAGCGCAGGCAGGAGCTGGAACGACTGGAACACGAAGCCGAGCCAGCGCCGTCGCAGCGCGGCGCGCGCGTCCTCCGACAAGCCATTCAATGCGGTGTCGCCAAGCCACACTTCGCCCGCAGTCGGCCGGTCGAGGCCTGCCAGCAATCCGAGCAGCGTCGTCTTGCCCGAGCCGGAAGTGCCGACGATGGCGACCGTGGCGCCCGCGCCGACCTCAAAGCTCACGCCATCGAGGATCGTCAGCGGCGCATCTCCGCTCTGGACTATCTTCGAGAGGTCTTGTGCACGGATGACAGGCTCGGTCATGATGAAGGAACAGCTTCGGCAGTTAGGCTCTCTTGCAGTTGGGGCCGCCGCGTGGTCAACGCAAGCTCCGCACGTGGACAGAGCGACACGGAAATACCGCGCGGATCGATCGGGTGGCGGCGCATTGTACTCCGCGACTCTTCTTTGCGCGCCGCGAAACGCGCCTCTACAATGGCATGTGGACATGAATTCGTTGTCTTCGTTCCGATCCGTCCTGCGCTCTTTGACGGCGCTGGCGGCAGCGCTCTTCTGCTCCGTCGTTTTTGCGCAAGCCGCGGCGCCGGTGATCCTCATCGTCGGCGACAGCATCTCGGCGGGTTACGGATTACGAGCGGGCGCGGGCTGGACGATGCTGCTGCAGCAGCGGCTCGAGGCCGAGCACTATCCACATCGCGTCGTCAATGCCAGCAGCAGCGGCGATACGTCCGCCGGAGGTCGTGCGCGGCTCGCCGCGCTCCTTGCGCAGCACCGTCCCTCCATCACCATCGTCGAGCTCGGCGGCAACGACGGATTGCGCGGCGGCAGCCTCGAAGCGCTGCGTAGCAATCTCGACGCGATGGTGGCGACGGCGCAGCAGGCAGGATCGCGCGTGCTGCTCGTCGGCATGCGGCTGCCACCCAATTACGGCCCCGCGTACGTGCAGCGTTTCGACGCGACGTTTGCCGATGTCGCCAAGGCGCGCAAGATCGCGCTGGTGCCGTTCATCTTCGACGGCTTCGCCGACAACAATGCGCTGTTCCAGCCCGATCGCGTCCATCCGACCGCCGCGGCGCAGCCGAAGCTGCTCGACAACGTCTGGCGCGAATTGCGCCCTCTGCTCGGCACGCCCGGGAAGACGAAATGAACGCGACGCATCCCGGCATGCGTCGCGTCGGCGTCGACGCGCTTGCCGCTCATCCCGACCGCATCGACGTGCGCAGCCCCGCCGAGTTCGCCGCGGATCATGTACCCGCGGCGACGAATCACCCGGTGCTCGACGACGCCGAGCGCGCGCGGATCGGCACGCTCTATATGGCCTCCCCTTTCGAAGCGCGCAAGCGCGGCGCGGCGCTGGTCGCGCGCAACATCGCCGCGATGCTCGAGACCGCCTTCGCAGAGCGCGCGCGCGAGTGGCGGCCGCTCGTCTATTGCTGGCGCGGCGGGCAGCGCAGCCGCGCATTGACCCAGGTTCTCAACGAAATCGGCTGGCGCGCCGTGCAGCTCGAGGGCGGATATCGCACCTACCGGCGCCACGTCGCCGCCGAGCTCGCGCAGCTGCCGTTGCGGTTCCGCTTCGTCGTCATCTGCGGCCTGACGGGCTCGGGCAAGAGCCGGCTGCTCGCCGCGCTGGCGCGCTCCGGTGCGCAGACGCTCGACCTCGAAGGCATCGCGCGGCATCGCGGCTCGCTCCTGGGCGACCTGCCTGGCGATCCGCAGCCATCCCAGAAATGGTTCGAAAGCCAGCTCTTCGACGCGCTGGGGCGGCTGGATGGTTCACGACCGGTATTCGTCGAATCGGAAAGCAGGCGCATCGGCGGCGTGCAGATGCCCGACGCACTGCTCGCACAGATGCGCGTCGGGCGCGCCGTTACGCTCGTGACCCCGCTCGAGCAGCGGGTGGCGCTCCTCAAGGAGGAGTACGCGCATTTTCTCTCCGCTGCCGCATCGCTCGGCGCGTGCCTCGAGCCGCTCGTCGAGCTGCACGGCAAGGCGACGATCGCGCGCTGGGGAGCGATGGCAGCGGCGGACGATTGGGATCGGCTGGTCGCGGAGCTCCTCGAAACGCATTACGATCCCATGTACGCTCGCTCGCTCTCGCGCAATTTCCCGGCCTCGCGGGAATCGCTGGTGATCGAGGCGCACGAGGTGTCCGCAGAAGCGTTCGCGACGCTCGCGGGCGACGTGCGCGCGCTGATCGACGCCGCCGAGACCATTACGTCCTGAACGTGACCAGCTACGCGTTTCGCATCATCAACGTCTTCGCCGAAGAGCGCCTCGCCGGCAACCCACTCGCGGTGTTCGAGGACGGGCACGGCCTCGACGACGCGACCATGCAGGCGCTGGCGTTGCAGTTCAACCTCTCGGAGACGACGTTCATCCTGCCCTCGACGTGCGCGACCGCACGCGTGCGGATTTTCACGCCGACGTTCGAGATGCCTTTCGCCGGCCATCCGACGCTCGGCACCGCCCACGTCGTGCGCGCGCTCAAGGGCGGCGATGCGGTGACGCTGGAAATGCGCGCCGGGGTCATTCCCGTGCGGGCGCGCGACGACGAATGGACGCTGCAAGCCAATGCGCCGCGGACGCGCGCGGTGACTGCATCGCGCGACGAGCTCGCCGCGATGCTCGGCCTCGTCGCCTCCGACATCGGCAGCGAACCGCTCTTCGTCGATACCGGCAGCGAACAGCTCTTGGTCCCTCTCATGAGCGTGGCGGCGGTGCGCCGCTGCCAGCCGACCGCGGATCTACTCGTCAAACACGGCAGCGTCGCCCTGCCCGGCGGCGGCTCGCGGGCGATGGCCTACGTATGGGCGGAAGTCGCGCCCGACGGCGCGCTGGCGCGATTTTTCTTTCCCAAGCACGGCGCGATCGTCGAGGATCCCGGAACCGGCTCGGCCTGCGCCAACCTCGGCGGCTGGCTGGTCGCGACCGGGGCGTCGCGTCCGCGGACGCTCACCATCGCCCAGGGCGACGCCATCGGTCGCCGCTGTCGGCTGAGGCTCACCGTCGATGCCGACGGAGCCATTTTTGTTTCCGGGCGCGTGGTCGAGCTCGGTCGCGGCACGATCACGCTGTAGGGCCGGATTCATCCGGCCACGCGGCGTGCGAATTGGTCGCACCTATGAGCCGTCGTGACAGCGGCCGGCCCCCGGCCGCAGCAACGCCTCGTAACATCTCGAAACCACGGGCAGGTCAACAGCGGGCTAGACTGGGACGTTGTGGCGCGAATGGATAACGAAATCGTCACCGCTCGAACCCGATGAAAAGTCTCTCCATCAGCGCACTAATATACGCAGCGTTCATCGCGTTCCCGGCAGTCGCGTCCGCGCCGCTCGATTACGACGACGCCCGCCATCTGCTCAATCGCACCGGCTTCGGCGCATCGGACGCGGAGATCCGGCGCATGGTCGGCATGACGCGTGAAGAGGCTGCGTGGTCGCTCCTGGCTGGCACGCGCGCGACCGCCGTCACCACACCGCCGGCATGGACGAACGACGCCGGGCCGTTGCGCTATCCGCGCGGCGAGAACGCCTCCGACATGGAGAGGAAGCAGTTCCAGCAGGAACAAATCCGTGACGGGCTGGAGCTCCGCGGCTGGTGGCTCGAGGAGATGCTTGCCACGCCTTCTCCCTTGACCGAGCGCATGACGCTGTTCTGGCACAACCATTTCGTGTCGAGCCAGCAGAAGGTCAAGCTCGCGCAGCTCATGTACCGCCAGAACGTGACGCTGCGCGCGCACGCACTCGGCCACTTCGGCGATCTCCTGCACGCCATTGCCCGCGATCCGGCGATGGTGATCTACCTCGACAGCGCGCAGAACCGCAAGGGCGCACCGAACGAGAACTTCGCGCGCGAATTGATGGAGCTGTTCACGCTCGGCGAAGGCAACTACGGCGAGCAGGACATCAAGGATGCGGCGCGCGCATTTACCGGCTGGAGCCTCGATCGCGACAGCGGTCGCTTCGTGTTCCGTCGCTTCGTCCACGACTACGGCAGCAAGACTGTGCTCGGTCGCAGCGGCTACTTCGACGGCGACGGCGTGCTCGACATCCTGCTCGCGAAAGTTGAGACTGCGGAGTTCATCACGCGCAAGCTCTGGCGCGAATTCGTTTCAGCCGACCCCGACGAAGCCGAGGTGAAAAAGATCGCGTCACCCTTCCGCGATTCGCGCTACGACATCAAGGTTGCGCTCGAAGCTCTGCTCGTCTCGGATGCGTTCTATGCGAAAGAAAATCGCGGCGTGCTCGTCAAATCTCCCGTCGATCTAGTCGTCGGCACGCTCAAGCAGTTCGACCTGAAGCCCGGCGAGCCCGTGCCCTTCGCCGTCGCCGCCGCGGCGATGGGACAGAATCTGTTCTCTCCGCCCAACGTCAAGGGCTGGCCCGGCGGCAAAGCGTGGATCAACACCAGCACGCTGCTCGCGCGGAAAGCATTCCTCGACCGCTTGTTCCGCGCCGACGACGCTGGCGCGAGCATGGCGGACGCGTCAACGCGCGCGATGACGCCTGCGCCCAAGCAGGCCCTTGCGGCGGGTGGCGTGCAGGAGTCCGAAATCGCACGCCGGATCCGCTTCTTAAGGGCGATGGAGCGCGGGCTCAAGAGCGTGCAATTCGACAGCGACGCCTGGCTGGCGGAGCTCGATACGATTGAGCACGCGCGTGCGGAGGCTGCGACGCGGTTGCTGCTGGCGTATGCGCCGCAGGCGGCCGCCGATCCGGCGAGCGCGCCGTTGGCGATGGTGCGGCAGATCGTGCTCGACGCCGCCTACCAGCTCAAATGACCGTGCGCCGCGGCCGAATGAATTCGGCCCTACGAAAATCCACGCGACGTTGATCACGACATGAATCGCCGCGACTTTCTCCGCTTCGCCGCGGGCGCGTCTGTCCTGCCGGGCGCGATGCTCGACGTATTACGCATTGCGCCCGAAGCTCGCGATTGCGCGCGATCAGGTCGTCCAGCTCTCCGATGCGGCCGGATTGCATCCCGCGCTCGAGCCGCTGCTGCCGCTCTGGAAGAGCCGCGAGCTCGCCGTGCTGCAGGGTGTGGGCTATCCGGAACCGAATCTGTCGCATTTCCGTTCGATCGAGATCTGGGACACGGCCTCGAAGAGCGCCGAGTACCTGCAGGAGGGCTGGCTCACGCGGACGTTCGCAGCGGCGCCCACGCCCGCGGATTTCGCCGCCGATGGCGTCATCGTCGGCTCGTCCGACCTGGGGCCGCTGGCGGGCGCAGGCACTCGCGCGATCGCTCTTGCCAACACCGAGCAGTTCCTGCGCCAGGCGCGACTCGCGATCCCCGAAGGCAACGCGCGCAACCGCACGCTGCAGCACATCCTGAAGGTCGAGGCCGACATCGTGCAGGCGGCGTCACACCTCAACGCCGATCACGCCTTCACGACCGAGTTTCCGCAGGGCGGGTTCGGCAACGCCATCAAGACCGCGTGCCAGGTCATCGCCAACCGCGCGGGCGTCGCGGTCGTGCGCGTGACGCTTTCCGGCTTCGACACCCACAGCGGCCAGCCGGGGACACAAGCGCGACTGCTCGGCGAGCTCTCGGGCGGCATCGTTGCGTTGAAGAGCGCG
>WNGE01007308.1_pt1 | contig 12055 bp, 11 predicted proteins | sample 5400651 | NCBI WGS metagenome assembly WNGE01 (sample SAMN13153370, study PRJNA577476) | soil metagenome | isolation source: 60 cm soil or saprolite under grassland replicate 2 | place: USA:California | collected 2016-06-15 | reverse complement strand
CCGCGCACCAGGAGCGGCCGGTGGCGGGCGGTGAACATGATGAGCACCGCGCCCACGAAGGGCGCCCAGGTGATGACCGAGAGGACGGGCCAGCCTCCCATCTCAGAACCGGCTCCAGACGAACAGGAGGAGCACGCCGAGCGCCACGGCGTAGACGTAGTCCTGGGGCACGCCGGACTGGATGCCGCGCAGCCGGTCGCCGAACCAGAGCGTCCAGGCGCTCAGGAGGTTCACGATGCCGTCCACGAGATAGCGGTCGATCCAGCCGATGATCCAGGAGAGGCCGAGGATGATCCGCCGGTAGATGCCCTCGAACAGGTCGTCGAGCCAGAAGCGTCGGATGGCGGCGTCGCGGATCAGGCCGAAGGCGTCGGAGAGCTTCTGGGCGTCCACGGCGCGTCGCTGGTACGTGAGCCAGGCGAGCACGATGCCTCCCACGGCCACCGTGAAGGCGAGCGGGGTGATCCACCCGGGGGCCTCGAACTCCGCCCGGGGATGCGTGATCGCGAACCCGATCCCGAGGGCCATCGCGAGCCCCGCCAGGATCCAGAGCGGGACGGTCATGACAGCGGGCGCATCGTGCACGTGCCCGCCCGCGTGACTGTGACCGGCCACGGCGTGTGCCGGCGCGCCGAAGAAGGCGATGAAGACCACGCGGAACATGTAGAAGGCCGTGAGGAAGGCGGCCAGCGCCAGCATGAGGAACGGCGCCGTGAGGCCGCCCGTCCAGACGGCGCCCAGCACTTCCTCCTTGGAAAAGAAGCCGCCGAAGAGCGGGATCCCGGCGAGGGAGAGGGTGCCGACGAGGAAGACGATCAGGGTCTGCGGCATGCGCCGGGCGAGGCCGCCCATGGCGAAGATGTCGTTGGTGCCGACGGCGTGGATGACCGCGCCCGCCGCGAGGAAGAGCAGCGCCTTGAAGACGCCGTGGGTGAGCAGGTGGAGGAAGCCCGCCCCCGCGAAGCCCGCCCCGATGGCCGCCATCATGTAGCCGAGCTGGGACACCGTGGAGTACGCGAGCACCCGCTTGATGTCGCTCTGCACGCAGGCGAGCGTCGCCGCGAGGAGCGCGGTGAAGGCGCCGACCCAGCCGACCAGGGCGAGCACCCCCGGCGTGAGCTGGAAGAGCCAGACCGTCCGCGTGAGCAGATAGACGCCCGCCGTCACCATGGTCGCGGCGTGGATCAGCGCGGACACGGGCGTCGGCCCTTCCATGGCGTCGGGGAGCCAGACGTGGAGCGGGAACTGGGCCGACTTGCCGACGGCGCCGAGATAGATGCAGAAGGTGATGACGCCGAGCCCCGCCAGCGGCAGCGCGTGGGCGTCGACGAGCCGGAGGATCTCGACGAAGTCGAAGGTCCCCGCCTGCCGCCCCAGGAGCACGATGCCGATGAGGAGCCCCACGTCCCCCGCCTTGGTGACCCAGAAGGCCTTGACGGCGGCGCGGGCGGCCTCCGGGCGCTGGTACCAGTAGCCGATCAGGAGATAGGAGCAGAGCCCCACCAGCTCCCAGCAGATGAAGAGCTGGACGAAGTTGGGGGCCAGCACGAGCCCCATCATCGAGAAGGCGAAGAGCGACTGATAGGTGTAGTAGCGCCCGAGGGAGGCCGGGGGCTCGTCGGCCAGATAGCCCAGCGAGTAGACCTGGACCAGGAAGGACACCCCCGTCACCAGGATCAGCATCAGCGTGGAGTCGGGGTCGGCCAGGACCCCGACGGTCGCGAGAGGACCGGATTCGGCCGGGAGCCACTCCCAGAGCAGGCGCGTGAACTCCTCGTGGCTCGACAGCCGCCACGCCAGCAGCGCGCCCCCGAGCGCGGCCGCCGAGACGAGGATCGACACGTAGGCGGCGGGGCGCCCGGAGCGCCGCAGCGGGAACGCCACGCTCAGGAGCACGAAGGCCCCCGCCGGCAGGAGCCACGCCAGCAGCGCGACTGATCCGGGATCGGTCATGCGGGCGCCGTCATCCTCTCAGCAGGTCCAGGTGGTCGGCCACGACCGTGCGGCGCACGCGGAAGATCAGGATCACGAGCGCCAGCCCCAGCGCCACCTCGGCCACCGTGATGCAGATGGTGAAGACGGTGAAGACCATGCCGACCACGCTCGGGCCGAAGCGGGCGAAGGCCACCAGGTTGATGTTCACGGCGTTGAGCATCAGCTCGATGCCGAGCAGGATGCCGATGGTGTTGCGCCGGGTGATGACGCCGAACAGGCCGATCGTGAAGAGCACGGCGGCCAGCGTGAGGTAGGCCTGGAGCCCCACGCGTCCTTACTCGTCGGGCCGGGCGAAGTAGATGGCGCCGAGCAGGGCGGCCAGGAAGAGCACGCCCAGGAGCTCGAACGGCAGCACCCATCGGGTCAGCACGGCCAGGCCGATGGCCCGGGTGAGATCGCCGCTCACCACCGGAGGCGACGCGGGCAGCGGCACGCGCCGGATGAAGGTCACGAGCACGACGAGCAACAGGCCGGCCGCGAGCCCGCCGCCGGCGAGCTGGCGGCTCGTCTGCGTGATGCGATCGCCGACCAGGCGCTCGGTGACCACGATGGCGAAGACCACGATGGTGACGACGCCGCCGGCATAGAGGAGGATCTGCACCGCGGCCAGGAACTCGGCGTCCAGCGTCAGGAAGATCCCCGCCGTCCCCACCAGGGCCAGCGCCAGGTAGAGCACCGAGTGGAAGAGGTTCTTGGTGAGGACGACGGCGAGGGCGGAGGCCAGCAGGATGGCCGCCAGCCCCCAGAAGGCTATCGGCTCGAGGCTCACTCGGCCTTGCTCCCGGCCTTGGCGGGCTCGCCCTCGGCCTTGGGCGCCTTGGGCGGGGTCTGCATGTCGCGAAGGCCGTTGCCCGTGGCCCAGGAGGGCTCGAACTGCAGGCCGATGTGGTGCAGCCGGTCCTTGTCCAGCAGGAGCTCCCGGCGATCCGTGGTGGCCACGTCGAAGGACTTCATCATGATGATGGCGTCCGTCGGGCAGACCTGCACGCACAGCTCGCAGAACTCGCAGGCGTACAGCTCGAGCGTGAAGGTCTTGGCGAAGTTGCGCTTCTCGGCCTTGAGCATCTCGACCTTGATCACCTGGGGCGGGCAGATGTACTCGCAGAGCCGGCAGCCGATGCAGTTCTCCTCGCCGGTCTCCTTGTCGTAGGTCAGCGCGAGCACGCCGCGGTACCTGTCGGGGTAGACCCGCTCGACGTCCGGGTAGTGGACGGTGATGGGGCGGCGGATCAGGTTGACGAGCGTGACCTTCATGGCGCGCCCCACCGCGGAGCAGAGGTCGACCAGCTCGCCCCAGAAGCCGTGACGCTGTTGCCTACGCACCCGAGCAAACTCGGAGGGGGTCTTCGCCCCCCTTCCGAACCTCCCCCCAGGACGCAGTGCGAGCCGCAGGACGTCGCGGGGCTGGGGCCCCGCCGTCCGAGGCGAGCCATCCGGAGAATCGAGCCGCAGGACGGCCACGGGCTGGGCCCCGTGCGTCCGAGGCGAGCATCCAGCCAGAAGCTTGCGCCGGCGAAGCCGGCGCTCGAACAGCGTCTATCACTTCACACGAGATCTCCGACACGCTGCTAGCCTCCGCGGAGGACCACCACGACGGCGGTGGCCATCAAGAGGAGCAGGCTCGCCGGGAGCAGCAGCTTCCACGAGATGGCGAGGATCTGGTCCACGCGGATGCGGACGAAGCTCCAGCGCACCCACGTCACCAGGAGGAAGACGAACATGGCCTTCAGGAGGAACCAGAACGGCCCCATCCAGGCCGGGCCCGGCCCCGACCACGCGCCCAGGAACAGGAGCGCCCCCAGGAACGAGGTGCCGATCATGTGCGCGTACTCGCCGAGCTGGATCAGGGCGAACTTCATCCCCGAGTACTCCACGCGGAAGCCCGCGATCAGCTCCGACTCCGCCTCGAGGATGTCGAAGGGCACCCGGTTCTCGGCGGCGAGGGTCGTCACGACATAGGCGACGAAGGCGAGCTGGCCGATGACCGGGTAGAAGACGAACCAGCCGAGGAAACCCTGCTGGGCGGCGGCGATGTCGGAGAGCCTGAGCGAGCCGGTCAGGACGACGGGCACGAGCGCGGTGAAGATGAACGGCAGGTCGTAGGAGATGATCTGGTTCACCGCCCGCATGGCGCTCAGGAGCGCGTACTTGTTGTTGGAGCCCCAGCCGCCCATGAACAGCCCCACGATCTCCATGGCCGACACGGCGAGGAAGAAGAGGATCCCGATGTTCAGGTCCGCGATGCCGAGCCCCGGCGCCCAGGGGATGGTGGCGAAGATCAGCATGCACGGGATGAGGAAGACGATGGGCGCGAGGTTGTAGACCCCCCGGTCCGCCGTGCGCGGGACCACGTCCTCCTTCATCATGAGCTTCAGCGCGTCGGCGATGGGCTGGAGCAGCCCGTGGGGTCCCACGCGGTAGGGGCCGATGCGCGACTGCATCCGCGCCGCGAATTTCCGCTCGAGCAGGGTGACGTAGGTGACCATGCCGATGATGACGTTCAGGATGATGAAGCCGACGATGAAGGCGTGGACGGCCGGGGGCATCAGGGCGTCCCCCCCTCACCCCACCCTCTCCCCCTCGCGGGGGAGAGGGAACCGGCGGAAAGCCTCATCGGTCCACTTCTCCGAACACGGGGTCGACGGAGCCCATGATGGCGACGACGTCGGCGACCTTGCAGCCGATGAGGATGTGCGGCAGGATGGCGAGGTTGGAGAAGGAGGCGCCGCGCCACTTCATCCGGTAGGGCTTGGCGCTGCCGTCGGCCAGGAGGTAGCAGCCCACCTCGCCGCGCGCGCCTTCGATGCGCGCGTAGGCCTCGCCCTTGGGGATGCGCACCTGTCCCACCGACTTCACGCCCGGCCGCGAGGCGATCGGACCGGCGGGCAGGCCGTCCACCGCCTGGCGCACGATCTTGATCGACTCGCGGAACTCGACCATCCGCACGCGGTACCGGGCGTAGCAGTCACCGGCCGTCTCGATCGGCACCTTGAAATCGAAATCCTCATAGGACGAGTACGGCTCGGCCCGGCGGATGTCGTAGTTGACGCCGGAGCCGCGGATGAGGGGCCCGGAGATGCCGACCTCCTGGGCCAGCTCGCGCGAGACCACGCCCACCCCCTGGGTGCGCGCCTGGAAGAAGGCGTTGCCCTCGAGCATGTCCTCGTACTCGTCGAGGCGCCGCTCGACCAGGCCGATGGTGTCGCGGACCTTCCTGTCCCAGCCGGGGGGGATGTCGTAGCGCGTGCCGCCGACCTGGTGCAAGCCGTAGAGCAGCCGCGCTCCCGTCAGCGCCTCGAAGAGATCGAGCACCCACTCCCGCTCGCGGAAGCAGTAGAGGAAGACGGTGGCGCCGCCGCCGAGGGCGCCGCCCATGTCGAGGCACCAGGTGCCGAGCCAGAGGCAGTGCGAGGCGACGCGCTGCAGCTCCGCCGCGATCACCCGCAGGTACTGCGCGCGCTTGGGCACCTCGATCTTGCCGATCATCTCGGCCGCCCGGACATAGGCCAGCTCGCTGGTCATGGCAGCGACGTAGTCGGTCTTGGAGGCGATGGACGGGTACTGCGTGTAGGTCAGGGTCTCGCCGAGCTTCTCGTGGCAGCGGTGCAGGTAGCCGATGACGGCGTCGACGCCCACCACCGTCTCGCCGGCGAGGGTGAGGATGGCGCGGAAGACACCGTGGGTGGAGGGGTGCTGAGGCCCCATGTTCATGGTGAGGCGCTCGCTGCCCCCGTACCCCATCTCGATGACCTTTCGCGCTTCGGGGTCCATCGTCAGGCTCTTCCCTCTCCGCGGGGAGAGCGAATCACTTCATCGGCGAGTGAGGCGACGGGTTGAGGATGATGGACTTCATCTCGAAGAGGATCGGCGTCGCCTTGCCCAGGAAGGCCTGCCACTCCGGGTCCTGCATCACCTTGGCGCGGACGGCGGCACGGTCGTTGAGATCGTGGTAGGCCCAGAGGTGCACCACCTCGTTGAGCGCTCCCATCTCCGTCTGCCAGAGGCCCACGTTCTTCGAGTACTTCTCGCGGACCGGCATGATGGCCTTGAAGTGGCCCAGCCACTCCCCGGCCCTGCCCACCGGTGTCCGGTAGGTCCGCAGCTCGTAGACGTTCCCGTCGCTGGCCGGCGGCTTGAGCGGGAGCTGCGCGGAGAGGATCTTGTTCTCCTGCGCCGCCAGCATGGAACGGATCTGCGGCAGGTAGCCCTTGGTCCACTCCTCGTTCTTGGCGAGCTCGCCGCGCAGCCGCTCCCGCTCGTTGAGGTCGGGGTAACTCCAGAGGTGCACGACCTGGTTCAGCGTGCCGAACTCGGTGAACCAGTGCCCCTCGAGCTTGCCGTACTTGTCGCCGCGAGCCTTCCGGCCGACGTCGCCGGACAGCTTGAGGTACTCAGCCTGCTTGCCGGGCACGAGCGTGTAGGTTCGGAGCTCGTAGATCATCGGTCAAACTCCTTAGCGATAAGGGGGATGGGGAGTGTCCACCGCGTAGGACTTGAGGAGGGGGTGGCCCTCCCAGTCCTGCGGCAGGAGGATGCGCCGCAGGTCGGGATGGCCCTCGAAGCGGATGCCGAACATGTCGTAGCACTCCCGCTCCATCCAGTCCGCGCCGCGCCAGACGGCGACGAGCGAGGGACAGCGCGTCTCCCCGGCGGGGAGCCGCGTCTTCATGGTCACGCTGAAGTTGGCGTCGAGGTTCTCGGCGCGGGCCACGACCTCGAGCCCCTGGTCTTTCCAGTCCACGGCCGTCGAGAAGCTCAGGTACAGACAGCCGAGCGTGCCCTTGATGAAGCGGCCCGCCTCGACCCACCGCTCCCCGGGCACCGTCACGATGAGGGCGGGACCTTCGCCGGCGGCGGACACGCCGAGGCGCTCCTGGCAGAGGGCCCGCGCTTGGTCGTGGGTCACTGTCTAGGAGCCTGTCGGAGAAACGCTCTGGCTAGAGCGATGAGAAGGGTCCAGCTGCAAGGCGGCGCCCGACGGCCGCACGCGAGGCGTACTCCCTGTACGTTGAGCGTGCGGCCGAGGGCGCCAACGCCGCAGATGGGCCCTTATCATCGCTCTAGAGCTTCTTGAACTTCAGCCCGGGGAGGGTGCGCTTGCCCGCGGCGTATTCGGAGTCCTCCCACAGCACCCACTTGCCGTCCTGGCTGACGTACTTGGAGATGAGCGGCACGGTGTTCTGGCCGTGGTCGTCGAACTCGACGGGCCCGATGATGGTGTTCGGGTTCTTGGCGCGCTTGAGCCTCGCCGCGACCTTGGCGCGATCCGGCCCGACGGCCTCGATGGCGTCGACGATCAGGGTGGCCGCCACGTACGCGAAGGGCCCGTAGGCCTCGGACGGCTCCTTGAAGCCGGCCTTGGCGTAGGCCTCGAGGAATCGCTTGCCGCCGGGAAGCTTCTCGGTGGGGGCGCCCTCGACGAAGGCCAGCGTCCCCTCGGCCGAGCCGCCGGCGGTCTCGTTGAAGGTGTCGGACTTGATGCCGCTCGTGCCCTGGAACTGGGCGCGGACACCGAGCTTGTCCATCTGGACCTTGACGCGCACGCCGTCGGGGGTGAGGCCGCCGTACCAGACGACCTCCGGCTTGTCCCCCTTCGCGCGCGTGAGCTCGGCGGTGTAGTCCTTCTGGTCCTTGGCCGTGCCCTGGATGGACACGATCTTGCCGCCGGCCTTGTCCACGAACTCGCCGAACCACTTCGCATGGGCGCGCCCGTAGTCCGTGGTGTCGTGGATGAGGGCGAAGGTCCTGAAGCCGAGGGTCTTCACCGCGAAGTCGGCGGCCACCTGGTTCTGGTTGATCATGGTGCCGTTGACCCGTGTGATCTCGATGTACTCGTGGCCGTAGGTGATCTCGGGCAGCACCGCGCCCCACACCATGGCGGGGAAGCCCGCCTTGTGGTAGGTGTCGACGGTCGCGATGGCGGTGACCGAGCAGTAATGGGTGACGCCGGCGACGGTCTGCGGGTCCGACGAGGCCTTGAGGGCGGCCTGGACGGCCACCGTGGGCTTGCACTCGTCGTCCAGCACCTCGGACTCGTAGTGGTACTTGCTCTTCGGATCGGCGTTGCGCTCCTGGAGCGCGAGCAGGAACGAGTTGCGCCCGCCGAGGCCATTGGACGCCGTGCCGCCCGTGAGCGGGCCGATGAATGCCAGCTTCACGGTCTTCTTCTGGGCCCAGGCCGTGGCCGGCTCGAGGGCCAGGCCCGCGCCGAGCGCGGCCCCGCCGCGGAGCAGCGAGCGGCGCGTGAGCTTGCGGGTGGCGTCGAGGTCGCGCATGGGGCTCCTCCTCTGGAGATCAGGGTGTGAGAGGGCAGCGGTGCTGCTCCGGTCGCCGGCAGCATACCGGACCCAGACGGCGAAGGCAACGCGATGCCCAGGGGGTTCCTGGCGGGGGCGTGGTAGTATCGCGACGGCGAACGCCGAGGGCGAGCGCGGGCGCCGACGCGGGAGGGTGGATGCGAACGAAGACGAGGCTCGGCGCGCGGGCGGAGCGCGTCATCCGGGGCGTGGCCGCGCGTGGCGAGCTCCCGTCGGCGTGGATCGGTGGGCGGCGCCCATGAGCGCCGCCCGGCGCGCGCTGGCCGAGTCGCGCGGCTTCGTCTTCGATCTGGACGGCTGCGTGTGGACGGGCGACGTGCTCGTGCCCGGCGCCGCCGAGGTGCTGGCCCTCCTGCGGAGCCAGGGCCGCGGCGTCTGCTTCCTCACGAACAACTCGCGGGCGCGGGCGCAGACGCTCCAGGCCAAGCTCGAGCGTCTCGGCGTCCAGGCGGCGACCCACGAAGTGTTGACGCCGCTCGAGATCCTGGGCGAGGTCATCGCCGCCCGCTTCGGCCCCTCGCGCGTGCTCGCCGTCGGGGGACCCGAGCTGGAGCAGGCGGTGCTGGATGGCGGCCACAGCCTCGTCCCCGTCGAGCAATTCCGCGAGGCCGCCGTCGTCGTCGTCGGCAATGACTTCGCCTTCACCTACGAGCGGCTCACCGCGGCGGCGCGCGCCGTGGCGGGCGGCGCGGCCTTCCTCACCCCCAACATCGACCCCCGGCTGCCGCTCGAGGACGGGGACTTCCTGCCGGGCTGCGGCGCCATCGTCGAGGCGGTGGCGACGGCGGCCGGCGTCCGCCCGCTGGTCGTCGGCAAGCCCGAGCCGCCGCTCTTCGAGCTTGCGCTCAAGCGGATGGGCGTGACGGAGACCGAGGCGGTGATGGTGGGCGACAGCGTGGACTCGGACATCCGCGGCGCCCGGCGCGTCGGCCTGACGGCGGTGCTCTTCGCGCCAAAGGGCGGACCCGACGGCGTGGCGCACTACATGGTCCGCTCCATGGCCCAGCTTCGCCGGCTCCTCGCGTGAGCGACCGCCGCATCTTCCTGCACTCGGGCGGCCCCCTCGGCCCTGCCGGCGTGGCCGCGCTGCCGGCGTTCCTCGGAGCGCGTCGGCGCGTGGCCTTCGTCACGGCCGCGAGCCTCCACGACGAGCGCGCGTACTTCGAGCGCGTCCGCGCCACCCTGGCCCCGCCGCCCCCGGAGGGCGCGGGGCTGGAGCTGGTTCATCTCCGCTGGAACGACCGCCCGCTCGAGACGCTCGCGTCCGCGGAGGCGCTCTTCATGGGCGGCGGCAACACGTACGCGCTTCTGAAGCGGCTCGAGGAATCCGGACTCGTCGAGGCCGTCCGCGCGCGCGCTCTTGCCGGCATGCCCTACATGGGGGCCAGCGCCGGCTCCAACGTGGCCGGCCCGAACATCCTCACCACCAACGACTGGAACGTGGTCGCCCTCGACCGCTTCGGCGCGCTCGGCCTCGTGCCCTTCAACATCAATCCGCACTACAAGGAGACGGACCCGGCCATGGCGCCGTACAGCGAGACGCGGGACGACCGGATCCGCGAGTACCACGCGGTGAACGCCAATCCCGTGGTAGGGCTCGAGGAGGGGAGCTGGCTCGTCGTCCAGGACGGCGCGGTGACGGCGGACGGTGGAGCGCGCGTGAAGCTGTTCCGCCGCGGCGAGGAACCCGTGTGGTATCAGCCGGGCGATCGCCTCCCGGTCCGATAGGTCACTCGAGCGTCGCGTCCCCCGTTCGGCATGCGCCGGAGGACGGCGCGCTCGTCGCATCAGCTCGATGGCCGGTGCCGTCGCTGGCAGCGCCCGCCGAATCCCGTGCCCGGGCAACTGAATTCTGACAGCGGCCTGCTCATTCCTGACACTTCGGAGGCCGATCGAGTCCACCCGCGCGGCAGTGGCGGGGCCCAACATCGCGATCTCGAAAGCGTTGGCCATCCGGTCATCCTCGTGGCACGGCAGTTGCCAATGAAGGGCGAGTACCGAGGCACGGCTTCGCGGTAGCGTTCGCGTCGGATGCGCTCACTGGCCGGACCGAGGCCAGGGCGAGCTCGCGACGCAGGGTCGTGCTCCTGCCCGAGCCGGCGGCCGAGTGTCGAGAGGCGTGGCGCCGCCGACTCTCTGTAGCCAACGAGTCACAGGGGGCGCGGAGAACATGTTGAGTATGTTGCGCGAGCGAGTCCTGGGCAGCGAGCCAGGCTCCGTCGGGTCCGGCTCGGCCTCACCCAGCCAGTCGAAGGATCCAGCGGCCCAGGAGGGCGCCGCCCTCGGGGCGGCCGGGCCCTCGGACGCGGCGCTCGCGCTGAACCGAGCCGACGCCGAGACCTGGAACAGTCTGGGCGAGATCCTGCTGCTCGAGGGCGATACGGCCCGCGCGGCCGACGCCTTCCGCGACGCTCTGCGCTTCGACCCCAGCTATCCGACCGCCCACCGGAATCTCGCCGTCGTCCTGGACCAGGAGGGCAGGCCTGGTGAAGCGGTGGCCCACTATGAGGCCTTCCTGCGTTTCAGCACCGAAAGCGATCCGGGCCGGGACGACGTCCGGCGTCGCCTGGCCGAGCTCTTCTCGGTCTCCGGGTCGTCTCGACCGACCGAACGCAGTGTCTGGCTCCCGTTGGGCCAGATGCTGCTCAACGACGGTGTCCTGACCCAGGAGCAACTGACTCAGGCCCTGGCCCGCCAGCGCAAGGCCAAGGACCGGCTCGGGCAGGTCCTCATCGAGATGAAGCTCCTGGACGAGGAGGTCCTGCTCAGGTACCTCGGGCGGCAGTTCCGCAAGGAGGCGATCACCCAGCAGGAACTGGAGAGCCTGGACCTCGACGTGGTGAAGCTGGTGCCCCAGGAAGTGGCCCGCCAGCACCGGATCGTCGCGGCCGAGCGCCGTGGGCGGAAGCTCATCGTCGCCACCACGGATCCGCTCAACGTGGTGGTGCTCGACGACCTCCGGCGGGTGACCGGCCTGGAGGTGGACTTCAAGATCGGCTCCGGCCAGGCCATCCAGGAGGCCATCGACAGGAGCTACCGCCAGCTGGTCTCCCCCGAGGCGGTCGACGACGCCCTCCGGCAGGACCTGGGGCTCAGCCCCGTCGTGGGCGCCGCGGTGGACGAGACGGTGGATCTGCAGGAACTCAGGACGCAGGCGGACGACCAGCCCGTCGTGAAGGTCGTGAACTACGTGTTGAGCCGCGCCGCCGCCGACGGCGCCTCGGACGTCCACGTCGAGGCCCACGAGGACCGGACGCGGGTCCGCTACCGCATCGACGGGCTGCTGTTCGACCTGCTGGAAGTGCCGCGCGCGCTGCACCTGGCCGTCGTGTCGCGGCTCAAGATCATCTCCCGCCTCGACATCGCGGAGCGCCGCCTGCCGCAGGACGGCAGCTTCGCCTCCAGCATCGCGGGGCGGGAGATCGACTTCCGGGTCTCGACGCTGCCGACCATTTACGGCGAGAAGGTGGTCTTGCGGCTGCTGGAGAAGGAGGCGGTGGTCCAGCACTACACGCTGGAGAGCCTGGGGTTCGACCCGGACCAGCTGCAGCTGTTCATGCGGGGGATTCGCCGGCCGTGGGGCATGGTGCTGCTGACGGGGCCGACGGGGAGCGGCAAGTCCACGACGCTGCACACCGCGATCAAGGCGATCAAGTCGCCGCGCAAGAACATCGTCACCGTGGAGGACCCGGTGGAGTACCGGCAGCCGGGGATCCAGCAGGTGCAGGTCAAGAGCGAGATCG
>WNGE01022747.1_pt1 | contig 12056 bp, 15 predicted proteins | sample 5400651 | NCBI WGS metagenome assembly WNGE01 (sample SAMN13153370, study PRJNA577476) | soil metagenome | isolation source: 60 cm soil or saprolite under grassland replicate 2 | place: USA:California | collected 2016-06-15 | reverse complement strand
CCCGAGAATATCCGTCAAAGTTCCGATGCCCAGCGGCCCAGTGTAGCTTTCATAAATGTGCCAAGAGGAAAGCAGCATCTGGGAAACCGTGCTCACCACTTGCGTGCCGTTACCGAAGGTCAGCCGCGTCCACTCTTCCGCGATCGCTTGCGAAGTGAGGTTCGGATTCCATGCCAGCCGCCCATATCCATACAGATTTGCCATCGCCAACGGATGCTCTAGCCAGTTCTCGTCCATCCCAACATTGACCACAGTGTTAAATCCGCCCAGCGGACGATGCCATGTTCTGCCCTCAATAATTTGCTTGACTGGGGAGACTCCATTCACGTGCATGTCGAAATCAAGCGTTTGCTTCCACATAGGCACGAGAAAAACTAAATGCCGCTGCTGGCCCGTGTACTCCTGCGTGACCTGTAGCTCGATTGCTTCGCTGGTGTGCGGCATCGCCCCAAACAATGGAGACGCGGGCTCGCGCACCTGAAAATCAATCGGCCCATACTTGATCTGAATGACAACATTGTCTTCGAACTTTCCGTCGAGGGGATGGAAATAGTCGTACGCGGCGCGCGCGCGGTCCGCCTTCGGATCGCGCCAATCGAGATGATGGTTATAGACGAACGCGCGATAGAGCAAAATGCCGCCGTGTGGCTTCAAAGCTCGCGCGATTACATTCGCCGCATCCGAAGCCGTGCGCCCATATTGTGATGGCCCAGAGCGGCCTTCGGAGTCCGCCTTCACCACAAATCCCCCGAAGTCGGGAATCTGCTTGTAAATCTCGTCAGCGGTGTGTTGCCACCACGCCGCCACCTGCGGATCAATCGGATCAAACGTCTTCAGCCCGCCAACTACCATTGGGCTGCTCATGTCCACCGAAACCGCCAGCTTCACTCCCCACGGACGAAAGATGTCGGCAACCCGCGCAAGTTGTGGAATGAATTCCGGCGCGACAATTCGTGGACTGGCGTTGACGTTATTGATCGAACATCCATTGACCCCGATCGAAGCGAGCAGCCGCGCGTACTTGCCAACACGAGTCAGATCACTCCACACCGCGCCATTGTCGAAGAAGATTGAACGCCCGGCGTATCCCCGTTCGATACTGCCGTCGATGTTGTCCCACTCGCTGACCCAGCGAATCAGAGCCGAAGGCGTTTGCGAATCGTCTAAAGTCGACACATCTTTCTGCTGCGCGATCCGTTCCACCAGCGAAAAGGTTCCATAAAGCACGCCGCGCTCGTTGCCGCCGATGATCAGCCAATACTTTGCCGAACTATGGCGCACTGTCTTCAACCAGAAGCCATCACCGTGCGGCACAAGAGAGCGGTTTAGCTCCGGAAAAAGTGGATGAATGTCCTTCCACACACCTAGGACAAAAGCGTCCCTCGATGGGAGTTGACGCGCATGCCCTTGCGCGTTCGGCTTATTGCCAAGAGCGTGCACCAATTCGTCCGCCGCGTTTCGCACCACAGCGCTCTTGCCAACGGCAGCCACCAAATTCGGCAACGAGGATGTTTTCAAGTCGTGATACCGCAGCCAAGCTTCTGCCCCCGTCTCGCTCCAGCAGAATTGCGAAATCAGCAGCGCCAGCATAAGCGCGAGCGCCGTCTTTGCGTGCTTCGCGCCCTTTGCGGTTAAAAGCCTTTTAGCAGTCTGAGCACGTGTAAAAACGTTCCTTACCTGAGTGCCGAATGCTGAGTGCCGAATGCTCGTTCCCACAGTCGTCACGATACACTAGCCCTTGCCCATGCAGCGCCCGCCTGGCCCCAAGCCGCATTTTCTAATCGGCAACATGCCGCTGGCTCACCGCGACCCGCTCGCGACGTTTGAAAAATGGGCGCGCGAATACGGGGACATCTTCTATTACCGTGCCGGCTGGATTCAGGTTTACTTCCTCAATCACCCCGACCTGATCGAGACCGTCCTGGTTCGCAATTACCAGAATTTTCTCAAAGACCACGTCATTCGCAAGAGCCGCTGGTTCTTTGGCGATGGCCTGCTTACCAACGAAGGCGAATCCTGGCTGCGACAGCGCCGGCTTGCACAGCCTGCATTTCATCGCGAGCGCATTGCTGCGTATGCGAAGACCATGACCAACTATGCCGAAGCGATGCTCACGAGCTGGAGCGATGGCGAATCTCGCGACGTCCACCAAGAGATGATGCACCTCACACTCAAAATCGTGGTGCGGGCATTGTTCAATGTAGATTCCCGCGAGGTCGGCGAAATTTCGGCTGCCATGAATGTGCTCATGCGGAATTCAGTTGGCATCCGGTTGCTTTTGCCTCCGGCGGCGCGATTTCTGCCCACGCCGGCCATGATCGAGTTCCGCCGCTCAGTCCGCCGACTAGATGAGATTGTCTATCGCATCATCGCGGAGCGCCACAAGAACGAGACCGACTCTGACGATCTGCTCTCCACGCTCATGCAGGCCCGCGATGAAGACGGCAGCCGGATGAACGACAAGCAGCTTCGCGATGAAGTCATGACCTTTCTTTTGGCGGGCCATGAGACAACTGCGTTGGCGCTTTCCTGGAGCTGGCATTTGTTGGCGCAGAATCCACCAGCGGAGAATCAGCTTCACGCCGAACTCGACCGTGTGCTAGGTGGTCGAACTCCAGAATTTTCCGATCTCCGCAGTCTCAGCTATACCGAGCGCGTAATCAAGGAATCCTTGCGCCTTTACCCGCCAGCATGGAGTCTTGCCAGGACAGTAGTGAAGGAGTTCGAGATCGCCGGATATCGCATTCCCTCGGGGGCCAACGTCGTCATGAGCACTTGGATCATGCACCGCGACCCGAGATACTTTGCCGATCCACAGAAGTTTGATCCCGACCGCTGGCTGCCAGAAAAATCACAGAAACTGCCGCGCTTTGCCTACTTCCCGTTCGGCGGTGGCCCCAGGCAGTGCATCGGTAACTCGTTCGCGATGATGGAAGCGACGTTGCTACTGGCTACCATCGCGCAGCGTTTTCACTTCCGCGCAGTGTCCGGACATCCCATTGTGACCGTGCCGAGCTTCACGCTAAGGCCAAAGCACGGCATTCGCACGACTCTGGAATCGCGGAGGGCTTCAACGGGCTCAGCGAAACTAACCTCAGAAGTTCAATTTCAACCGTAGCTTATGGCGAGATTTCTTATTCCCGAAACGGGACGCTACTTCGAGGAATTTTGGCTTTAGCACACTCGGAAAGCTTGCCTGCGAATAGAATGTTGCCGGGCCGGTGGTGTAACTGGAAACATGGTTACCCGTCAAGTAACGCGATGCGGGTTCGAATCCCGTCCGGTCCAGGCTAATGTTTCGGGGAAGCTAGACGGGTGTTTCCCTGACGTAACTTCTTCCATCAAGCGGCGGTTGACTTTGGCAGCTGCCGGAATATACTGAATTAGACGGGTAACCAAGTTTCCGCGACGCCTCGAAGCTCTGAGTTTCGAGGCGTTGTTGTTTCTGATCACAATATCTCTCCATCGCTTGCTTCGACGCGTCCTGCTGTCTAGAATCTGAAGGTTTGCCCCAGCCCCTTCATCGGCCAACTGGCATCGTGGGCATAATCGGAGATCCTATGAAAACTGTATCCCTCGAGCAGGAGATCAATCCCTGGGAGGCGCAATCTGCGCGCTTCAACTTCGCCGCTCAAAAACTCAATCTCGATGAAGGCCTGTGGAAAGTTTTGCAATATCCTAACCGCGAGCTCATCGTTCATATCCCGGTCTCGATGGACAATGGCAAGCTCGAGGTCTTCACCGGATTTCGCGTGCAGCATTCTATTGCCCGCGGCCCCGCGAAAGGCGGCATCCTTCGGCGGAGCCAAGGGAGGCGTTATCTGCGATCCCCACAAGATGTCTATGGGAGAACTGGAACGCATGACCCGTCGCTACACTGCCGAGCTCATTGAATTTATCGGGCCCGAAAAGGACGTTCCCGCGCCTGACGTGAACACGAACGAACAGGTGATGGCCTGGATGATGGACACGTATTCCATGCACATGCGCCAGACCGTCACCGCGGTCGTCACCGGCAAGCCCATCAACATCGGTGGATCGCGCGGCCGCCGCGAAGCCACCGGCCGCGGCATCATGATCGTTTGCGATGAGGCGGTTAAAAAGTTGGGGTTACGGCCTGAGGAAACACGCGTCATCGTGCAGGGCTTTGGCAATGTCGGCTCTAACTGCGCCCTCCTGATGGCGCAAGCCGGGTACAAGATTATCGGCGTGATCGAAGTTGACGGAGCAATCTACAAAAAGAACGGCATTGACATGGAAGCGCTCTGGAAATATCGCGAACGCACAAAGAAAATATCCGGATTCCCAGAAGCCGAAGCCGTCGATCCCGCTGAGCTCATGTTAACCGAGTGCGAAATTCTCGTACCCGCCGCCACCGAAAATCAGATCACCAGCCGCAACGCCGACCGAGTAAAGTGCCGCATCCTGGCTGAAGGCGCCAACGGCCCCACCACCGCCGCAGCCGATGAGATTCTCGCCGGCAAAGGCGTCTTTGTGATTCCAGACATCCTCTGCAACGCCGGTGGCGTCACAACTTCCTACTTCGAATGGGTGCAGGATCGCCAGGGTTATTTCTGGAAAGAATCCGTGGTTAACGAGCAACTCGAAGAGCTCATGGTCAGCGCATTCAATGATGTGGTCCGTTATGCAGAAATGCACAACGTCAATAACCGCATCGCCGCCTACATGCTCGCCATTGATCGGGTTGCCTACACCATCAAGCAGCGAGGAATCTACGCATAAAGGAGGAAAATCATGCGCGCAAGACTCATGACTTTGGTCCTGATCGGTGTTTTCGCTTTGGGCGTCACGCTCAGCGGGGCGAATGCCACGGCTCAGGAAAACTCAACCGCGTCATCGCAGACCGGGAAGGCCTCAACCACAACTGCAGACTAGCTTGACATCAATACCGCAACCAAAGACCAACTCGACGCTCTGTCCGGTATCGGCGACAAATACGCTCAAAAGATTATTGACGGCCGCCCATATCGCACCAAGCGCGATTTGGTGACTCGTAAGATCATTCCCGCTGCCACCTACGAGAAGATTAAAGATCAAATAATCGCCCATCAGGCGGCCAACAAAAACTCGACGAAACACTGATCGAACGGCTTCTGGGGTGCTCCACTTTTCGCCGACTCTGCGAGAACTGGGAATTCCCTCAAGTAACCGCGCGTTGCTTCCCCCTTCCCGCTGGAGCATAATCTAACCAGTCCCACTCTGCGGGACTGCGGGCCCTCAGCAGGTGAATCTACCCAACTCCATCACGCTCGTCCGCATTCTCAGCATTCCGGTACTCATCTGGGTGCTGTCAAGCTCCCGCTTCACCAGCATTAATGGAGAGAAAGAAATTCTCGCCGCAGCTCTGTTTATTGCCGCTTCCATCACCGACGGAATTGACGGCTTTCTCGCGCGCCGGCGCGGTCAGATCACCACTATGGGCATGCTGCTCGATCCGCTTGCCGACAAGCTCCTCATCGCCGCCGCGTTCGTCACTCTGGTGCAATTCAATCCACGCATGGTTCCTGCATGGATCGCCGTCGTCATCATCGGGCGCGAATTTCTTGTCAGCGGACTGCGCTCCATCGCCGCTTCCGAAGGCTTCACTATCGAGGCCAGCGACCTTGGCAAATTTAAAATGGTTGTGCAAATTGTTTCGGTGGTGGCGGTGATCCTCGACCATCGCTGGCAACAATTCGCCGTCTATCGCTCTTATGTTCTTTCCATAGATTGGATCGCCCGCTTCGCCATCTGGTTTATGGTCGCGTTGTCTCTGGTTTCAGCCGGAGATTACTTTTACGCCTTCTGGTCGAAGATTGATCGCCACGTAGTCAAACGCCGGCGTCGAGCATTCATTCTCAGCCGGCGCAAGAAGCGCGATGTTGCCGCCATCTGAAGATTCGCCGTCGACGACCATAGCCGATTCCGGCATGCAGTCGGAATATAGTCCGGATGAGAGAGGCTTACTTCTCAAACTTGCGCACCAGGCGATCGGGTCGCGTCTTCAGGGTAACGAAATCTTGCCAAAGTCCTACTCGGAGCATCTCTCCGAGCCCCACGCAGTTTTTACTACTCTCTATTTGGGTCGAAAATTGCGCGGCTGTGTGGGATATCCAACCCCCGTCACGCCGCTGTTCCGCGCGGTGATTGAGACCGCCATAAGCGCTGCCTTTGACGATCCCCGCTTCCCCCCGCTGACTCTCGCAGAAGCCGCGCAGCTTCGGGTTTCACTGAGCGTTCTTTCGCCTTTAGTTCCGATTGCCGCAGAAGAAGTCGAGGTTGGTCGCCACGGCTTGATAATTTCCTACGACGGACGGCGCGGTCTGCTCTTGCCGCAAGTTCCAGTCGAGCACGGCTGGGACCGCATTACATTTCTAGAGCAAACCTGCCGCAAAGCGGGTCTCCCACTAGACGCATGGCAGCACGCCGCGAAGATCGAAGCCTTTACCGCCGAAGTTTTCGCGGATGGATCTGAGCCGTGACGATGTAAAGATCGTTATGCGCAGATCCTGTGGCTGCAACCATCTCCCCATCCACGGGGATCTTGTCCACTCTGTCATCCCGAGCGAAGCATAATTCGAGTGACGTGAGAATTGCGCAGTCGAGGACCTTGTGTTTTCTCCAGCCTGCAGCCTCAGTGTTGCAAGCTCACCGTTCCCGAGGTGACTGCCCCGGTGTCGACCTGTAAAACGTATGCGTCAGATCCGGAAACCGCGTACATCACCACGTCGAGCGGAAGATTGCTGGAGTTATTCACGGTGCCGGTCATTCGGCCGGTTGAGTCGATCTGGTAATTACCGGTTAGTCCCCCGCCTTGAGGTGGCTGCGCACCATTCCCCCCGAGATTCGCGAGCTCCGCTAGGGCCAGGTTTCCGCTTCCATCAAAATTCAAAGCGCCGATTCGCGAAAGATCGAACACATTATTGAACTGATCAAATTCAATACCATCCATCACCATCGCGTACTGACCCTTCATCGTCGACGTACTAAACGAATTGACCGTCTGCAAGTCTGCAGTCCCGTCCTCAACATCGCTCCCGCTGCTGATCAAGAAGAATGCTCGCGACGGACTCACCATCCAGAAGACGTCCGGCGATCCGCCACTCAAAGTGACCGCTGTGCGACCATCCGCCGAGATGGTGTATGTGCCGGTCGTCGTCCCGTTGGAGTAAACGCCATCCTGCATCGCGTCGAAGTTATAGCTCGAAATTGCGCCGTTACTCGCGGTCAAGTTGCCGACCGTCGCGCCCAGGCTGGTAATTCCGTTTGGCGTTGGATCATCTCCCCGGCTGCCAAATGCATAATTCCCCGAGAGGCCATTACCGACCGCACCGGACTGAGCCTCCGCCTCACCTGATCCAATTGTGCCAGCATCAGTCACCAACAAGATCAATCTTCCACTGTTTACAACGTAGTAGGTCAGGCTCCTCGAAAATCCTGAACTGCCACTGATCGTCGCAGTGCCCCGCCCCATTCCCGCTGGCGCGGCGAACGCTCCCCCCGTAAGCGTGAACTGAGCATTAGTGCCGCCGAGGTTCTGGTCCAAACGGTTCCCACTCACGCTGCCATTGGAAATCGTCACCGCTCCCACTTCCGATGCCGAATTGCTCGCTGACTCCGCGCTCGCAAACTCATGCAGCCGGAATACGAAAGTTCCGCTTGGTGTCATTGTTGCAGCCGAAGAAGTTTGCAATTCCGCAACGCCTCCGCTGTCTGCAAAAGTATCGCCTTCCATTAAATAGACCTTCGACGAGCTGACCACTGTGATTGCGAAATTGATCTGCCCTAATGCAGAGTTACTGAAGCTGAGCGAGCCTGTCCCATCATTGAAGACCTGGTACGTTCCGGTGAAGGTAATATTCCCCGCGAGACTGGAATCGTCGCCTCCTGCCGTAATGTTCCCATTGCCATCCGCGGTGAACGCGCCCACCTCGCGATACACCCCAAGCGCCGAGTCTCCATGGACCTCATACACGTACGTGCCATTGAGGCTCGCGTTCGAATAATTTCCGGTTGTATGGATAGTTGTGTTGCCGCCATAGCCACATCCTGTGGCCGCGAAGAGCGCGAGTACCGCTGCTCCTAAGACCGACGTGCGGGTGAGACTCCAAGACAATTTCAAGGCACACAGCTCCCGACGAACAGAATGATTTCGTGTTCAAAAACGAGAATGTACCGCGAATTTTAACCCGGCCTTGGCAGGAAAGTTGTTAACCAGACGTAAATGATCAACATTTTTCCCGCGGTTCACGCCCGAGGTGGCCCCAAGAGAAAGCGAATGAATTTTGGCTTGGAGGATCTGTAAGACTCGATTGTCAGGAATCCAGCCGCGAGAGAGGCGGAACTTAGTTAGCAAGTACTCAAGGGCCAAGTAAAGTCTTTCACGCATGCCTAGGCGATGCTCTAACGATCCATGCCCTAAGCGCCTTTAGAAACTACTGCACTCGCATGCGCCGCCACACTACGTCTCTTGCGCGGTGCTAGCCACCACATCACCAAGCGATAGCCTAGAAGTACGGCCAGCACCGCCCCATATTCCAGAGGTTCGCGAATGTCGGCCTTCACCAGCCATAGGTAATGGATCACCCCCGCAATTGCAGCGAAGTAAATCAGCCGATGCAGCGCCTGCCACCGTTTTCCCCCCAGCCGCCGTATCCAGCCTGATGTGGAAGTGACTGCCAGGGGAATCAACAACACGAACCCAGCAAATCCCACCGTTATGTACTTCCGCTTGGCCACATCCAGCACGATTTCGTGCAGGTTGAAAAATTTGTCAAGCCAAAGATAGGTCGTGAAATGGGCACAACCATAGAAGAAGGCAAACAGGCCAAACATACGCCGGAATTTAATCAGCGACGGCATTCGCAGCAACTTGCGCAAAGGCGTGATGCTTAGAGTGATCAGCAGGAAGCGGAGCGTCCAATCGCCGAACCAGTGCTCCATGGCCTCAACTGGGTTCGCGCCCAGCCCTAATCCCCATCCGCTCATATCGAAGGGATGCGGCCCGAAGAAGTTCCATAACAGAAACACGAATGGTGCGAGACAGATAAGAAAGGCGGCGACTTTGATCCAGCGAATCATGAAAAATCAGTTGTCAGTTATGGATCGTTGGCTGTTGGCCAGCTCTCGTCTATTGCATTTTCGGTGGGTAGCTCGTCGCTCACAGCTGGACGGCCAGGGACCAACAGCCTACGACTGCTCTTAGTAGTTCTTCTTCAAATCCATCCCTGTATAAAGGCCGGCCACTTGATCATATCCGTTGAACATCTGCGTCGGGCGCGGACGAAACTCTCCCAGCCTTCGTTCATAAGCCTGGCTGTGATATGTTTCTTTATGAGTTCGCTCAACGAGTATCCCACCCATGGCACCACAATTGACCAGCCTTCAACGCAACGGTGTCGATAAATTCGCTCTTCAGGTGATGCCAGCTTAATGAGGCTGTCCACATCCAGTTCCAGCTTTTTTTTGACCGCCCCATCAATCTTCACCGTCCAGGGCCGTGTCTTGAAATCTTTTGCCAGGCCGGCTGGCTCTTCTTTTTCCGTAGAAAATTCGTAGTAGTTGTTGTAGTGCGTAACATCGTTATAAGGCGTGATCTTCTCTGTCGTGGAGAAGGCGCTCTTCTGGATGCCATCGATCTTCTGCCCGGCGCTGGCTCCCACAGAAGGCGACAGCAGCCCTTTGACCCCGAATCCAGCAGCCACCGCTGCCCCCGCTACGGCAGCCCCCGTCAGGAACTTGCGGCGATTCAGGTAAACGTCCTGGGGCGTGATCTCCGACGAAAGAATGTCACTACCTTTTTTGATCAACATAGACAAAACATCCCTGATAGATATACGTGCTACTGCCTATTTTAGATGTCTAGGATTTCCCGACCTTAGGAAAAGTTACGCGATAGCTTCCGGGCTCTAGGTCGGTTACTAAGATTGCGAGCCCAACAACCAACGACCAACAGCCACCGACCCGGCTCTTTCATCTTCCTACCGACAGCAACTCACACGTCCTTCGGATCGCATCTCTCTGGATTGTATCTCGCGCCAGAAACTCGAATCCATGACGCAGGCCGTCCCGGTATCGGACCAACGCCCGCAATTTCAAGGGAGCTCCGCCGCTGGGCAGTGTCAGTTCCAGCGTCGCGACTTCCCCAGGCTTCAACTCGCCGGTCAAGGTAACGCCGATGCCGTCCTGCCCGAATTCGATCGACCGTCCCCACAGTTCGATCGGCGCGTCCTCACGGAAGACTTTGGCCGACACTCTCACGTCCAGCGGATAACGCGGATAACGCCGCTGTTTTGATGGATCAATCTTTGCTGACTCCGGTGGGCTGACGCTCATTCAAGGTCTCTTTCGGAAATGAATCTCCCAGGGACTGGACTTTGGCGAGGAAATTTACCCCAATCAATTTCTACCGTCCCAGGCCTGCATTCTCAATGCCTTGGCACCAGCAGAGTAACACGGAAAATCCCGACAACCCCCGTTCCGTGGGGATAGCAGGGTTTGAACCATGTCGGACAGGCGCCCTCGGCTGTCCGGGCGAGCCTATTCGCCAGGCTCCAACCTCCAAAGCCCGCCGCCCAAACCCGGAACATCTTACTCGCATCCCGCGTATCCTTATTGAGGAGCAACTATGTTCTGCAATCGGTGCGGCGCTCAACTTCAACCCGATTTCAACCTTTGCCCGAAATGTGGCAATCCCGTGGCCAACAAGCCGCCAGTCACCGTCAACGTTTCGGTGCCGCCCTACCGGACACGTCTGGAACGCCACCTCCGCCCGGTGGGCATTTTGTGGATCATCGTGGGAGCGCTCTGGCTGATTCCCTCGGGCGCACTCATGCTCTTTAGTCACTTCCCTCGTCTCATGATGCACGATGAAATGTTTACCCATGCATTCATGCCGCCAGTGCTCTTTTCTCTCGGTTCCATATTCCTGCTGGTTGCTGCCGGCGGCATTCTGGTCGGGTGGGGCCTTATGAATCACGAGCGCTGGGCCCGGACTACAGCAATAGTCCTCGCGATACTGGCCCTCTTTCATCCCCCATTTTTCACCGCGCTAGGCATCTATACGCTTTGGGTTCTGCTCCCAGCTGCATCTGCAGCGGAATACGAGCGCCTCTACAAAGTTTGATCTTGTTTGCCAGCCTGAGCCGCATCAGGCGCCCATCTTGGGAAATTATTACTCGCCAAGCGGTGTTCAGTCGCAAGCTGTTTTTGCCTAACTTACAGAAAACAAATATTCATGGAGACATGGCACCGTGAGTGCAGCAAATAGAACAACAAAACCCAGACTTCTATGGAGGCACCCCATGGATGTACCAATGACTGATTGGCGGTCTCTTTCCGAAGCTGCCAGCCGCGAACAGGACCCAGAGCGACTCATTGTCTTGGTCGAACAACTGAATCATGTGCTTCTTCAACGTGAGATTTTGAGGAAGCGACGCCTTTCCACCAACTAAGCAGTTGCACCTACAGCCGCACTAGAACGCCTGGCCACTTCGTCTGCAAGCCCTATTTGCCACGCATCCTTGCGTATGCAAACAACTCAGATTCATAGACAATAGTGGGTAGTAAGTGGCTGGTGTCTAGCTGATGACGCGAATTTCAATTCGGTTCGAGGCTTGCCATCAGACCCAGAAGCGGTGGATTTAGCTGACTGAATGCTCCAAAGCATCGTTCCACCCACTGCGATCATCTTTGAAACGGAGGAAAACGATTTTATGGCACATGAATTACCTGCCCTGCCGTACGACTACGCCGCGCTCGAGCCCATTATTGATGCGCAGACCATGAAGCTCCATCACGACATGCATCACGGCGCCTATATCAAGAATCTCAATGCCGCCCTGGAGAAACACTCCGACCTGCAATCCAAAAGCGCGGAAGATCTAATCCGCGATCTCAGTTCGGTTCCTGAAGATATTCGTGGCGCAGTCCGCAACAACGGCGGCGGTCACGTGAATCACACCATGTTCTGGAAGATCATGAAACCCAAAGGCGGAGGCGATCCCACCGGCCCAATCGGCGAGGCGATCACAAAATCCTTCGGTAACTTCAATGAC
>WNGE01020899.1_pt1 | contig 12056 bp, 8 predicted proteins | sample 5400651 | NCBI WGS metagenome assembly WNGE01 (sample SAMN13153370, study PRJNA577476) | soil metagenome | isolation source: 60 cm soil or saprolite under grassland replicate 2 | place: USA:California | collected 2016-06-15 | reverse complement strand
GCAGCGGCCCGAGCACCGCGCGCAGCCAGCTCAACGAGCCGCCCGCGCTGAGGGTCACCGCCATTACGTGCCACCGATCAGGCAGGGCGTGGCAGAAGACGTGCACCCTTCCGTCGATCTGGGCCGGGTAGTTGCTCAACGGTGCGAACAGCACACCCGATGTTCCTATCGACAGCATCAGGACGCCGGGGTCGATCGCGCTCACACCCACCGCGGCAGCCGCGTTGTCGCCGCCGCCCGCGATTACCGGCGTTCCTGCCACCAGGCCGGTCACCGCCGACGCTGCCTGGCTAACGCTGCCCGTTGGCGCTGTGCCTTCATACACCGGTGGCAGCAGATTCGCATTTACACCCAGCGCGCGGACGACCTCTTCCGACCAGCACCGCCGACGTACGTCGAACAGCAGCGTGCCTGAGGCATCCGACACATCAGTCGCGCGGACGCCCGTGAGCCGGTAGCGCACAAAGTCCTTCGGCAACAGCATCGAAGCGGCGCGGCGATACGCGTCGGGCCAGTGGCGTTCGACCCACAGCAGTTTCGGCGCGGTAAAGCCTGGTAGCGCCACGTTGCCGGTGTGACGCAGCAGATCTGCTGCGCCAACCCGCTCGACAATCCGAGCGCATTCGGCGGAGGTGCGCTGATCGGACCACAGGATCGAGGGCGCGCAGACCTCGCCGGCGGGGTCGAGCAGCACAAGGCTGTGCATCTGGCCGCTCAGACCAACGGACTCGACCTCAGCGGCGCGGTGGCCGCGCGACCAGAGATCCTGGAGTGCTGTCTGGGCGGCAGCCCACCAGTCCTCGGGACTCTGTTCGGTCCACCCGGGCGATGGCGTGCGCAGGTCGTAAGGTGCGATCGCTTCGTCGATGGTCTGTCCGTGCCTATCGAGCAGAACCGCCTTCAGCCCGCTCGTGCCGACGTCGATGCCGACGACGCAGCTGCTCACAAGTCGCGCAGCATCGCCTTCGCGCCGCGCGCATCAAGCTCGCGCAATATCGCGCTCAGCTCCGCCACCCACGCCTCGTTGTCGCCCAGATCGCCGAACACGCGCCGTACGCTGAGCAGCGGTCGCGGGTCCGATTTGCCCTCGTTCGCCAGCTGCCGCAGCTCGTCGGCTCGATCGTCCTGCAGCGTGATTTCGTGCCCCTGCTCATCGACGCCGCGTAAGTAGCGGAGCCAGCCCGCCGTCGCCAGCGTCAACAGCCGATGCGGCCGACCCTGGGCGAGCGCCTCAGTCAGGGACGGCAGCAGGAACTTGGGCATGCGATCAGAGCCGGCGAACGCCAGCCGCGCCAGGGTGTCCTTAATCTTCGGATTCTGAAAGCGCTCCAGGAGCGCACGCTTGTACGCGTCAAGGTCAACGCCTGGTACCGCTGGCAACAATGGGGTGACCTCTTCGTCCATCATGCGCTGGAGCAGTCGGCGCAGAGTCGGATCCGCCGCCGCCTCGTCGACAAAGCGATACCCAGCCAGATAGCCGAGATAGGCCATCGCCTGATGGCTCGCGTTGAGCAAGCGCAATTTCATCGTTTCGTACGGGTGCACATCAGCGACGATCTGCACGCCCAGCTCTTCGAGCGGCGGGCGACCGAGCGTGAACGTGTCTTCGATCACCCATTGTCTGAACGGTTCGGTCATTACTGGCCAGGCATCCGCGACAGCAAACTGGTCGGCGACCATGGCGCGGTCGGCATCGGTCGTTTGCGGCGTGATGCGATCGACCATCGCGTTGGGAAAAGCCACATTGGCGTCGATCCATGCCGCGAACTGCTCATCGCGCAGTCTCGCGAACGACACGACTGCCGTGCGTGCGACCCGCCCGTTGCCTTGCAGGTTGTCGCACGAGAGCACGGTGAATGGCGGAGTTCCAGCCTTCCGTCTTCTGTCCAGCGCGCTACACAGATAGCCGAAGGCGGTCCGCGGTGCGTCAGGGTCGCTGTCGTCGCGGACCGCGGCATTGTTCGCGTCGAAAACGCCTGTTGTGTCGTCGACTAGATAGCCACCCTCGGTGATCGTCAAAGTGACGATCCGCGTCGCCGGGTCAACCAGCATGTCGAGCACAGTGGCGGGATTCGGGGGCGCGAATACGTACTCCCGCAGCGCGCCGATAATGCGGGCGGAGTCTCGTTCAGCGCTCCGCTCGACCAGCGTGTACAGGCAGTCCTGCGGCAGCAGAGCCTCGGCCATGCGCTGATCGCCGGGTAGCAAGCCCACGCCACGCTCGCCCCAGTCCATGCTGACGTTCGGCGAACGACGCGAGCGTTTCATTGGTGAGGGTGCGCGCTTCAGTACTCTGCATGGCTCTGCTCCTTAGCGACTCATAACTCGACGCCCTCGACGATAGGCCGGCAATCGGACGTCGCCGCACGAGCAGATACTACGCTCACAAGTTGCTGTCCGCGTCGATCCCACTCCTTCCTTCTTCTCACGGATCGGCCACCCCGAGTTCGCGACATGATGCACCGCTCGGCGCGAAATCTCGAGGGGGAAGTTGAGCCGGGCTGGTCGGCCGGCGGACCGGGTCTCGGACTCTTCCTGGCCATCCCGGAGGAGAGCTCCGGGCCGCTGATCGCGCAAGCGTCTTCGCCGACACCTGGGCGCTCGCGCGGCGCTACGACCGATCCGAGCCTGACGCCGACCGTGTCCGTGCGATCTGCGCACCCGCCCGAGGCCATACGCTGCTTCTGGCCCGTGTCGCGTCGGTTGAAGTCGCCTCGGCTTTGCCCGCCAGCTGCATCGGAACTGCGCTGAGCTACTGTGACGTGCGGGTGCGCCTGCAGCTGGTCACAGTCCAGAACTCGACTCCGATGCATCGATAGCACCTGATGGTCGCGTCAATGTGCCCGGGGCAGACGCCAGCCGCAGCATCCCATTCACCGGCTGCATGCCACGCCTGCGGTCCATAAGGTCCAGCGGTAGCCTTCGGGTCGTCTGATCACGAAGACGCAGGGCGACCCGTGGAAGCTTTGAGAACCCTCACGGGTCGCCTGCCAGGAGGGAGCGCCTGCCTAGAACTGTCGCCGCCGCGAAGCTCGGCGGACGCACGCTAGTGCCGTGCTCAGCACGGAAAGTCTCCGGCGCCGGACCGGTGCTCGCCAGCGGGACTTCGATCGTCCGCGACACCCTGACCGCCGAAGGATTCAGCGACGGGATGTTCGCGCTACCGGTTCGCGCCTGAGCCACGGCCGCGGTTTGTCGCTGTGACACGTGATCCTCGACGCTTCTGTGTCAAGTAATGCTTAACACCGACGCCTACCGGTGCCTCTGGGGCCGTTCGCAATCCACGATCTACGGAAGCTTTCCGCGCTCGTGCATACGTCCGGCTCAGTCCCCCGGTCTGACGATGGCCTTGACCGTGGTCGGATCGCTGCGTGAGGCGATCAGCGCGGCCTCGACGTCATAAAGGCCGTAGTGGCCGGTGACCATCGAGTCGAGGTCTACGCGCCCGGAGGCGACGAGCTGGATCGCGGTCGGCCAGGTGTTGGCGTACCGGAACGCACCGGTGATCATGAGTTCGCGGTCCTGGACGTAGGCGAGCGGGAGGCGCACTTCGTCGCTGCCCATGCCGACCAGGACGACGCGCCCGGCTCGGGCCATGGTGGAGACCGCGTCCCAGGTGGCCCGGGCGTTTCCCGAGCACTCCAGCAGCACCTCCGGCTCGACCCCGGCGTCGGCCAGGGAGGTCCGGCTGACGTCGATGGTCCCGAGACCGACTTTCTCGGCAAGACGGAGCCGGTGCGGGTTCACGTCCGTGACGGTGACGGCGTCCGCACCGTATGCACGGGCGGTCTGCGCGGCGATCAACCCGATCGGCCCCGCCCCGGTAACCAGCACGGTGCTGCCGGGCGCCACCAGGGTGCGGCGGCACGCCCAGACGCCGACCGAGAGCGGTTCGAGCAGACCGGCCGCGTCGTCGCTGATGCTGTCCGGGACGGGGTAGACGAATGCGGCGGGCATCGCCACGAACTGGCTGAACGCGCCGTCATAGGGAGGAGTGGCGAAGAATCTGATGTCGGGGCACAGGTTGTACTGGCCTGCCAGGCACTGCCGGCAGGAGCGACAGGGTACCCCCGGTTCGATGGAAACCCGCTGTCCCACCTGCAGCGCGGCGACCTCCGCGCCCACGGTCGCCACGACGCCGCCGGCCTCGTGTCCCAGGACCAAGGGCGAGTCCACCACATAGCGACCGATCCTGCCGTGCTCGAAGTAGTGCACGTCGGAGCCGCACACTCCCACAGAGCCGACCTTGACCAGCACCTCGTCGGCGGCTGGCTCGGGGATGGTGCGCTCTTCCACGGCGACCTGTCCTATGCCGCGCAGCACGCTCACCTGCATCGTCGCCACCTCTGCGACCTCCCCACGCGCCCGTCAAAACGAGCGCTTCGGCTTAATTGGTGGCTCGGATGGCTGGGTGTGTCAAGCGTGCTCATTTGAGCGAATTCAGGCGAATCATGGGCGAAGCGTCGCAGTCCCCGTTCGTTCTTGCGGAATGTTGAGCAAGTCAACCAACTGGATTGGAATGAGCTCAGCACTCGCCAGACCGCGTAGACCGACGGAACCGGCATGCGAGCGGCAAAGCTGTGCCAGACGTGACAGCAGTTAGCCTTCCGTTCGCTGGACGCGCGCGGCGATGGTGAAGGATATCGATGCCTTCGATACCGCGAGAACTATTGAGGCGCTCGCTAATGCGGGGAGCCATCGAGCTGAACGAGTCGCTTTCTTAGCTGATTCGCTGCTTGCACTTGTGCTTGTACGCTGACAGGTTGCGCTGCTGATCCTCAAAACATCGGCGCAGTACGCAGAGCGACCCGTGGATCGATGACCGGCCCCCACGGGCCGCCTGCCACCAAGGAGCGCCTGTCCACGTGCGGAATCTCGCCGCAGCTGCTGTTTGTGCGGCGGAGCTGCTGCAAAATGGGGCCGAGAAATGACTACATTTCTGCCAGCATTGCTGCCAAAAGGCGTCTACGCTGCGGTTTCTGCTAATTCGTGAGTGCGATTTGAACGTGAGAAAGGGGCCGCGCCGGGCTCCTCGCTCATCTAAGATGTCGTAGTGAACAAACTCCTACTGCTAAGGGCAGGTCTTTCGCGCATTTCTGCCAGCATTGCTGCCACCGGTTAACCCAAATTGGCCATAGGAGTGAAACGTTGAAGTTGAAAGCGATCGCTCGCGAAGGTGAAGTTGGAGAATCGTAGTTGCGAAAAATTCGTGCCACTAGATGTCGTAGTAGAGGTGAAACTCGTAGCTATTCGCGAGGCGCGCGAGCTACAAGATGTAGTGTGTGCTGCGTTTGCAAACCCACAACCTGTGGCCACGAGGCTCGTGAGGTCCGCGAGTTTGGCGGGCGGTGGGAGCCGGCATTGTGGGTGACATTGTGGGCAAAGCTCGTGCTGCCTACCTCGCCCTCGACCGGTCCGCGAACGACGCGGACGGGTACCGACGAACCTACCGCGTCGACTAGGACAGCTGTGCGAACAACCGTTTTGAAGACGGTTCAAACGTTACCCCAGCGTGCCCCCGAGTACTCCAGGATGTGCTAGGCGAGAACGAAATCGGCGAGTTCGTGCGCCACAGTGGTCCTAGTTACCCCACGGGTGTCCACGGTTTTGCAGCAAATCCTGCAGCAAATTGGGCAGCATCTCGAGCTTTCGAACAGATGGGGGAACGACCGAATACCCAGCGCGTCCTGAAGGTCGCGCTTCGCCGCGCCGGGCTGATCACTGGCAAATCGCTTGAAGGCGGCGGTGTGTGGGCAGGTCCAGACCATGAACGTGATCGATCAGGTGCTCAAGTTGCGTCGGCCGGGTCTGCCGCAGCCGTTCGAAACCGGCGTCGGTGAGCACAGCTTCTCAGCCGCGCGCGTCCGTCGAGAGTAGCTTGCGTCGCAGCCGCGCTCCAGGCGGTCCAGGACGCGACTCACCCGCTGAGCGAGAGCGCGCTGGTGAGCGCGGAGCCGCCCTGGCGCCTCCGACAACAAGATCAACCGAGTAGTCGCTCAGTGACAAGCCGCGCTCGCGCAGCACATCCGCAGCAAGGGCTGGCGGCATGGTCAGCATCGCCCGACCGAAGGTGCGCAGAAACGTTCCCTCGCTGGAAGTCAATGGAATCGACGCTGCGCGGGAGCAGTTCACGATCACGAAATGCTCCTTGCTTGATCCAGCAAGTAGGTTCGGGATACTGAGATGCAAATCGGAATCGATAGTTCGCCGCCGCGTTCGATGAGGCCCGTCTCGCCGTCAGTTCAGCCGTCCGACTGTCCGAGCTGCTCGAACGCATCGAGCGCGCCGACCAGGTCGGCCTGGGTGTGCCGACGCGCGATATTGCGAAATGATCGGGCGCGCGCTGCACCTCGCGGTTGCTTCTATCGCGCCGAGCGACGTTGCGAGCCATTTTGGCTGGATCGGCACCTTCTTCGGCATGGACCTCGCGGCGACGAGCACTACAACGCAGGCGCTGCTGCATTGGACACCGGTCGGTCCAACACTGAGCCAGTGCCTCGACTCGCGCGCCTACTCTGTGACGTCACAGTCCCCGACCTACGTGGGCCTCAGGTAGCAGTGGTCGCGTCCGTTGTGCGGCTGGACGTTCGACGGGACGGATCAGAAACCTCGCCGGTTGAATTTGATACGACGCGCTGCAAGACGTCACGCAACGCCCACTGATCGCCCTTAGCGAGCGCCGCCACCGCGGGCGGAGCCGAATACAGACGCGCGAAGAGTCGTGCGCGCAATCGTGCGCCCGCCGCGGTCAAGGCGAGGCCTTTGATGCGCCGGTCTCGCGGGTCCGGGCGGCGTTCCACGAGGCCGCGCGCTTCCAGGCGGTCGATCAGCCCGGTGACGTTGGACGGATCGGACTTGAGTCGCTCCGCCAACTCGCGCATCGAGATTGGCCGTTCCAGGTCGAGCTCGTGCAGGGCGCGAGCTTGCGCGGGTGCCAAGTCGACTTCGGCGACTGCGGCAGCAAAGTGGGCCGAGACGAGCTCGAAGCCGACCTGCAGCAGCAACGCCCAGGCGTGATCGGCGACGGATGCCGAGCCAGCCAGGCGGGCGCCTCTGCAGCAATCCACGGCACGCATGATAGTCGATCTCTTAAATAGTGGTGCATACAAACTATGGTGCTAGACTACGTTCGACCTCTACCTCTACTGGAGGCCAAGGGAGCACTTCCTGACGTGCCAATAGAAACCGATCTACTTCTCCCGTTGCTGCCTCTTGACGACCGCGTCATCCTGCCGCATATGACCGTCCCGGTCGCCGTCGATTCCGAAGGCGCCCGCGCCGCCGTCCTCGCAGCTCGCCAGACCGATGGCCTGGTCGTCCTCGTGCCGCGCATCGACGGTCAATACGCCCGTATAGGCGCCGTCGCGCATATCGAAGAGTCTGGCCGCCTTCCTGACGGACGTCAGGCCTCTGTCTTTCGCGCCCTTTACCGGGCTGTTCTGAGCAGCGGCGCGGTCGAGCGCGAAGGCGCGCTGTGGATGACCGTCGAGCCGGCCCCAGATGCCGACCTCGAAGCCCTGCCGCCAGTCGCACAGAGCCTCGCGCGGGAGTACCGCGCGATTCTGGAAAACCTGCTGGACCTGCGCGGCGCCTCGGCGATTGGACAGGTGCTGCGGGGCATCGAACACCCGGGCCAGCTCGCCGACATGTCCGGCTACTCGCCCGACCTGAAACTGCACCAGCACCTGGAAGTGCTGGAGGAACGCGACGTCGTCGCGCGTCTGCAGATGCTGATCGCCTGGAGTCGCGAGATTCTGGCCGAGGCGTCGCTCAAAGACAAGATCCGCGTCGAAGTCAACGAAGGCCTCGAGAAGCGACAACGCGAGTTCTACCTGCGCCAACAACTGGCGGCCATCAGGAAAGAGCTGGGCGACAGCGACGAGGATGCCGTCTCGGGGTACCGCCAGAAGATCGCCGACATTCCGTTTCCTGATGCTGTGCGCAAAGAGGTTGAGCGGGAGCTGGAGCGCCTGGAGCGGACCAGCGAGCAGAACCCCGAGCAAGGCTGGATCCGCAACTACCTTGACTGGATGCTCGAGCTACCGTGGGGCAAGAAGTCGGAGGATCGATTTGACGTTGTGGAAGCCCGACGCATCCTCGATGCGGACCACACCGGCCTCGACGACGTCAAGGAGCGTATCGTCGAATTTCTGGCTATCAAGAAGCGTCGCGAAGGGCGCCACCTGCAACCAGTCGGCGGACGTGGTTCAGGTGCGATTGGGCGAGTCGGTTGCGCGCGCCCTGGGGCGCAGTTTCGCGCGCGTCTCTCTCGGCGGGATCCGCGACGAGGCGGAGATCCGCGGTCATCGACGGACTTATGTCGGGGCTCTCCCGGGCCGCATCGCGCGCGCGCTCAAGGAAGCCGGCACGCTGAATCCGGTCATCATGCTCGACGAGGTCGACAAGGTCGGCAGCGATTGGCGTGGTGATCCCTCATCCGCCTTGCTGGAAGTCCTGGATCCGGCCCAGAACCACACCTTCCGCGATCACTATCTGGAGGTGGACCTCGACCTGTCAGACGTGCTGTTCATTCCAACGGCGAACGTCGTGGACACGATTCCGGGCCCACTGCTCGATCGCATGGAGATCGTCCAACTCGACGGCTACACGCTCCAGGAAAAGCTTCTGATAGCCCGCGACCACCTGGTCGGACGGCAGCTCGAGCGCAACGGCCTGGATGCAGCCGACGTGGCGTTCAGCGAGGATGCGTTGCTGACCATCGTCGATGGCCACACGCGCGAAGCTGGTGTGCGCGGTCTGGAACGCCAGATCGGCAAGCTGCTCCGCAAAGTCGCCACCAGTGTTGACGGAGCCGAGCAGGCTCTGCCAACCACGATTGGCGCCGACGACGTGCGCAAGTATCTGGGCCGAGCTCGCTTCCACTCCGAAGTGGCCGAGCGAACCGACACGCCTGGCATCGCTACCGGGTTAGCGGTGACCGGCTCGGGTGGCGACGTGTTGTTTATCGAAGCCGCGAGCATGCCTGGCGATCAGGGTCTCACGCTCACGGGTCAACTCGGCGAGGTGATGAAGGAGTCGGTACAGATTGCGCTGTCGTACGTGCGGTCGCACGCTGACGATCTGGGCATTGACCCCGCGGTGTTCAAGGGCCAGCAATTCCACGTGCACGTGCCCGCGGGTGCAGTGCCAAAGGATGGCCCGTCGGCGGGCATCACCATGGTCACTGCGCTGGCCAGTCTGCTGAGCGGACGTCCGGTGCGCGAGCAGCTGGGCATGACCGGCGAGGTCACGCTGCAGGGCAAGGTGCTGCCAATCGGTGGTGTCAAGCAGAAACTGTTGGCGGCACACCGCGCCGGACTGAAGGAGGTCATCCTGCCCAAGCGGAATGAGCCGGACCTGGATGACGTGCCGGAGTCGGTACGGAGCGAGATCGACATCCACCTGGTCGCTACGGTTGCGGAGGTCCTGTCGTTGGCCCTATCGTCCGCCGCGGTCGTGGGAGACACGGGCCTCCGCGCGGCCTGAGACTCGGGCGGCTCTTCTTCTCGGGCGCTGAAGGAGAGCCGCCCACTTCATCACCGAAAAGCGGCGCGGCGCGGCCTGCTACACAGCCGGCCCGGAAAAGAGCAAAGGCAGCCATGCCCGGGCTACTAACCTTATCCAAGGGACGAACCGTGGGGACAGCATGATGAACTCGACGACACGGGGCGAAGGGCACCCGGAGCAGCCGATCGCGAGAGACATTTCGGTTGCCCGGGGCCTGGTGGACCGCGAATCGCTCCTCCAGACGCTCGATCGCGCCGTGACCAGGCGGATCACCGTCATCTCGGCGCCCGCGGGAAGCGGCAAGACCTCGTTGCTGCGCGCGTGGGCCGACCGCTCGACCTTGATCAAGGTTCGTCGCGTCGCGTTCGTGTCCGTTGACCGCGACGAGCAGGATGCGCAGCGGTTCTGGTCGGCGGTCCTGGATGCTCTCCGCTGCCCGGCAGCGTCAAGCGATTCTGAGACGCAACCCGCGGCTCTAGCTGGGGTGGACGCCGGCCAGTTGGTCGACATGGTCCGTTCGGAGCTGGATCAGGCCGACCCGCTCGAACGCGTCGTGCTGATCCTCGACGATCTCCACGAGCTGAGATCGGCTGAGGCGCTCGCACAGCTCGAGCGGTTGCTGGCGATTCTGCCGAGCTCTGCGCGGGTGGTGCTGTCGTCTCGCCGGGATCCGCCCATCAGGCTGCACAAGCTGCGGCTTGCCGACGAGGTCGCCGAGATCCGGGCCGGTGATCTGCGGTTCACCGAGCGCGAGGCGCGCGACATGCTCTCTCGGTCCAGGATCAGCTTGTCCGAGGGCGGGGTGGCCGCGTTGTGCGAGCGCACGGAGGGTTGGGCGGCTGGGCTGCGCCTGGCGGTGATCTCGCTCACGGGTCACGCGGATCCCGAGCGTTTCGTGGCCGAGTTTTCCGGCACCGACAGGGCGATCGGGGAATATCTGATGGCCGAGATGCTCGAGCGCCAGCCGAGCGAGGTGCAGAGCATGCTGCTGCGCACGTCGATCGTCGACCGGCTGAACGGGGAACTTGCCGACCTGCTGGCGGGCCGTGCGGGCTCGGAGCGGACGCTGCTGGAGCTGGAGGACGCCAACGCGTTCGTCGTGTCGCTGGACGCCCAGCGCACGTGGTTCCGCTATCACCCTCTCCTGACGGATTTCCTGCGCCTGGAGCTCCGCCGAAGTTTTATCCAGGCCGATGAGATTCCTGACCTCCATCGTCGGGCCGCCCGGTGGTTCGCGGACCACGGCGAGGTCGTCGAAGCAGTGCGACACATGCTCGCGGCTGGCGACTGGACAGACGCCGCGCGGCTGCTCGCAGACCACTTGTTCAGTTTGACGCTCGACGGGCAGGAGGGCACGATTGCCGCGCTGCTGCGGTCCTTCCCGACCGGCGTTGCGATCGATGATCCCGAGCTGGCGATGGCTCACGCGGCGGTTGAGCTCGCACAGGGCCGGTTGGAGTTGGAGAAAACCGCTGCTCAGCTGGCGTTGGCCGAGTCCCACGTCCAGAGCGCCCCGCCTGCCCGCCGCCGTCGCCTCGCGGTCGCGATCGCATCGTTGCGGTTGGCGTTGGCGCGCCGCAGCGGTCAGTTCACCGAAGTAATGGAGCAGGTGAAGCTGCTTGACGTCTCGACGGCAGACGAACCGAGCGATCAAATCGCGATGGGCAGTGAGTTGCGGGGAGTCGCGCTGATGAATCTCGGGATCGTCGAGACATGGTCCGGGCGATTCGACGACGCGGAGCGGCACCTCTCCGAGGGCGCCGCGCTCGCGCAGGCGATCGGCCGACCGTATCTGGAGGTCGCGTGTCGCGCACACCAGGGTTTCCCGTCAAAGTCGGTCTCGCTCGCCACCGCGCGCGAGCGCGCCCGCCAGGCGGTCGCCCTGGCTGAGCGCTACGGCTTGGGAGATCGGCCGATTCTCGCGTCCGCACTTGGGTGGGTTGGTTGCTTCGCGGTCTGGATGGGCGAGTTCGACGAGGCAGAGCGCTGGCTGCGCCGTGCCTGGGACGTCGCCGAGCCACACATTGATCCGGCCGCCGCTGTGCTTTTGCACGCGTCGACGGGTATGCTTCACGCCGCTCGCGGGCAGCATCGATCCGCGATCCAGGAGTTCGCGGCGGCAGTCCGGGCGCAGTCGCTACTCACAGGTGTGCACGTTTTCGGACCCCCGATTGCCGGATGGCTCGCGGCCACGCAGGCCCGCCTCGGGATGCGAGATGAGGCGCGCGCGACGCTCACCGGATTCTCCGCAGAGGACGAGCTGGTGCACGGCATCCGCACCGCGCGTGCAGCGATCTGTATCGCGGGGGGAGACCCCAGTACGGCGCTGGGTCTACTCCAGGACGTGCTGGACGCGCCACCCCCGGCCGGCCTCCCCGCGTACGGGCTCGTTGAGGCGCATCTGCACGCCGGCATCGCGCACCTGCACCTGGGCGATCGAAACGCCGCCGCCGCCGCGGCCGAGGCGGCGCTCGCAGCCGCCGAGCCAGACCGGCTGATCTTCCCATTTGCAATGATCGGCACCGGAGCGTTGCTCGACGCGGTCCCGC
>WNGE01010686.1_pt1 | contig 12057 bp, 17 predicted proteins | sample 5400651 | NCBI WGS metagenome assembly WNGE01 (sample SAMN13153370, study PRJNA577476) | soil metagenome | isolation source: 60 cm soil or saprolite under grassland replicate 2 | place: USA:California | collected 2016-06-15 | reverse complement strand
TTGGCTCACCTCCTCCTTGAAGCCCGCCTCAATGTCTCCCGATGTCCCCGATGTCTACCCGCGCCCGACTGGTCAGCGCGCGGAAGAGGGCCACAGTCGCGATCTCTCGTCCTGTCCGGCTGCGGTCCATTCCCGTTTGGAGGACAGCTCGACGGTCTCCGACGACGGTCGTAGAGTTGAAGAGGGCTCAGGGACCTTCGCTCTCTGCCGCTTGCGGCAAGATTCGCCGCCGTGACCGGGTGGTTCGCAGCCTTCACGATGGAACGGTCGAACACCAACCGGCTGCACGTTCGTGGCCCGCAAGCTTCCACACTACCTGCGCACGCATCGCAAGCGGCTCGGCTTCTCTCAAGACGAAATCGCGTGGCTCTTGGGTTGCCGGAGCGGGACGAAGGTCTCACGGTATGAACGGTATGTCCGCACCCCGACGCTCGCAACCGCCCTCGCATACGAGGTCATCTTCGGCGTGCCGGCGAGCCAGCTCTTCGCCGGACTTTTCGAGGGCGTCCGCGATGTAACTCTTCGTCGGGCCGCTCTCCTCGCCCGACGGCTGGAGCAGGTTGAGGAGCCGCGCCCTGATGCGCGGAAACTCACGCACCTTGCCACGATCCAGGAGACTCATGGGTCACCACACGAGGAGGCATGACGCACGCCGGCCGTCTCCTTCGCGTCCTTGCGATCGATCCCGCAACCCGCGGTCTTGGTTTCGCGGTTCTTGAGAGCACCCGTCATCTCGTCGATTGGGGCGTGAAGCACGTCCGGGGCGACAAGAACGCGGCAGCGCGACGGCAGGTCCGGGACCTCATGAAGTTCTACCAACCGGACCTCCTCGTCCTCGAAGACGTCGCGGCCAGGACCTGCCGACGCCATCCACGCGTTCGAGCGCTGATCAGCAATCTCCGAGAGGACGCGGAAACCTCCGGCCTCCGTGTTCGGAGCCTGTCGTGGTACCAGGTCCGTGAGGCTCTTACGGGCTCCACGACCGCAACCAAAGAGCAGGTAGCCATTGCGCTCGCGAAGCGCTTTGAGGAATTAGTTCCGCGACTGCCACCCCGGCGGAAACCGTGGATGAGCGAGGACACGAGGATGGCGATTTTTGATGCTGTGGCGCTTGGACTCACTTTCCTCCATCGGCAAAGGAGCTAGAGTCAGCGTCAGACGGCGCGTGCCATGCGTCTACAGCTAGGGATCCGTGGCCGGCAATCAGGGCAACACGCTTATTGAGATGTCATCGACCGTGAGGTCGCCCGACGTCGCGTCTCTCGTGCTCTCGACAAGTGCACAATTCGAGCCGGGCGCGACAGGTGTGTATGGCCCAGCCCAACGAAGTCTGGGCGCTGACGGACGAGCGCCGATCCAAAGCCGCACTTCGATCGTGTTATCTGTCAAGACCAACATCTCGAAATTGACGGTGTCACCAACAGTGAAGGGCAGGTTGTTGATGCCAACGCGGTTGCCGAGGTCGAGGTCGTCAAGGCCGGGTCCGACAACGGTAGTAAATTGGCCCGAGTTGTCGAGAATAGTCAACTGGTTATCGAACGGATCCATCCTCCAATTAAAACCGTAACCCGTGCGCAGGCTTGTTGTGGCGTCCGCCCGAACGAGGACCCATAGGCGGCTGAACGTAGGGCCGAAGGTCACGGTACCGCCAATCCGGAGGCCATTTTGCTGCGGGATGGGTCGGAATACCTTGACACCATCGCCGGTCGTCGACCCACTTGTGAGCCGGAGGGCCTCACTCTCGATGGTCGCTGCGCCACCGAGGGGCTCGTACTCCGACCAGCCCTTCCCCACGGTGGGGTCATTGGGTCTCTTGAAGTCGTCGAGGAACGGGAGCTGGGTGCCCTGGTGTTCCTGAACGAACTGCAGGGGATCCTCGTAATTCTGGAAGCCCGTGTCCGCTTCGCTCTTGCAGTTTTCGTTTATGTATCCACAACCCAGGATACCCGTTCGCTTTATGGCGAAATGCAGATGTGGTGCAGTCGAAGAACCCGTGTCATCAACTCGTCCGATACGAGCTCCACGGCTGATCTCTATGGGTGATCCAGATCCTCCCGTTCTCCGTTCAAACGGCACGCTGCCTTCCTCCAAATGCGCATACAGGGAGTAGAAGGTGCCGTCGCTGAAGACGTGCTGGATCATCACGACATTCCCAAAACCAGCCGACTCTGCCGTCGGCAGGTAGAGCCACAGGCGGCCATTGGCGATCGCTCGTACCTCGTCACCACCACTCACAGTGGCATTCACGAGATCAACGCCGGTGTGGCCGCGCGCATTGCGATAGAGCTGACTAATCCGGTAACCGTTGGCATTGGGTAGAGATCTAGTTGGCGCCGCGTGTGCGTCTCCTACAGGATAGAAGACCTCTTGCGCAGAGAGTCTGGTCGCAGCTGCCAGTAGTACGACAGCCGAAAGCCCAAGGCCGCGCGCACGCCTACTCAAAGGTCATACTCGTGAGAATCGTTAAGAAGTCTCTCTCGAAAGCCCCTTCGCCAACGGCGAGCAACACTTGATCGCCGAGATCAACGAAGGCTGCCAGGGGAGGCTCGCGTCGCTGAGGCCCCAGGACATCTGGTGGAGTGTAGTGCTCGTCTGCATCGAGGTTCGCCTGAGCTTCGGGGGCATATAGATTGGCCCCAAAGAGTGCACTCGAGGAAGCTATCCACTCAGGCGGATAGAGGAGCGAGTAGCCGTCATGCACGTTTGTGAGGTGCTGCCAAATGTTGAGCGTGACCGGCAAGAGCGGCGCGAAAAGGTCGTTCTCTTCCTTGGGGTCGCTCTCCCCTTCGATCTTGCGGAGCCGGATCGTCCCGGTCGCGGTCCCGAGCCCCGCCGAGGAGTCGGGAGCGAAGACGAGCTGAACCTGGACCGGTTCATCCTTGCCGACGCGCTCGATCGAAGTGGGCTCGACATGCACCAGGGAGGTGAGCTCCGGCGACACGTCGAGAACCGCCCGCCGCAGGTTCTTCGAGGCAACAAAGGTGACCTGTACGGAGTGCGTCTCGCTCGGCGACACAGTGGCCGTCACCGACTCGGGCGACCACACGACGCGGGGCTCGTCGCGGTCTGAACTCTCGTCCGCGTGCGGGACGTTGGGGCCTGGGCTCGCCTTCGGCGCAAAGAAAAGCACAAGCGCCGTCGCCAGGGCGGCGACGAGGAGCGGAGTGCCGAAGAATAGAATACGGCGTCTCATTTTTCTGGAAGGATTGGAATCCGGGATTTTTTTAGTATCGCTCCCAGAGAGGCCGGGTGTCAAGGAAAGAATGAGGACACCGGAAGGAACGGAGGAAGCCGCGATTTGTGGAGAGATCCGGCCGGCAGAAGCACCGGGTCGGTCCGGCCGGAACGCCACGGTTTGCTGGGGTGACCGTCACCTCACGTCTTGTCGATGAACTGGCCCTTCGCGACCGCGTCACCTACCTTCTGGTCATGCCCAACGTACACCTCCCGGTACTCGCCGGTTTCGGTATTCCGAACGACCTCCTTGGTTCCCAGGACACCCAAGGTCACGGTGTCGATCACGCGGTCCAGGATGTGGCCCCCCGGTCCCGTGTGCTCCCACTTGTTCGCCATCTCCTCTCACCTCCCCTCGGCGCTGGTTCCCGAACGTGATACTCGCGTTCTGCCCAGCCAACGTTCCGTGCGGTTCCTCACCGCCTCGTAAACTCCAGCTCGTCGTTCACCGCATTGCACCCGTTACCCAACGTCCCCGCCTGGCCACTGAAGCTCTCGGAGATCGTCGAGCCCGAGGTGACCCGAGGCATGGCGCTCAGAACCGAATGGCGATGGCGAGCCGTACGCCCGAGGTACGGTTGCGGCTCAGGTACCCTTTGATCCGGCCCTCGCGGTCGAGGTCTTGAATGTCCTCGGAGGCCTTGTGGGCCTTGTAGCCGCCGTAGGTGGCGAGGCCACCGCCGCCGACGAGCCCGGTGAGCGTGAGGAATACGTAGCTCTTCCCACCGGCCGTGGTCCCCGTGGACCCGGCGGCGATACCGATGATCGGCACCACGGTACCGACGATGATGCCGCTCCAGAAAAGCGTCCGACCGCTCTTTCGGCGATCCTTCGCTGCCTCGAGCTTCCCCATCCATTCGGCGAAGCCCGGCGGCTTGGCCGCCCCGGCTTGCTGAGCCGCGTTCGTCTGGCTCTCGAGGGCGAGCGATATGGCTTGGCTCTCGAGCGTTCCTGCCGGGGTACGGGGCCTGGGCGGGGAGGTGTCCGCCGCTCGCGCCGATGACCCCGCGAGCGACAGCACCGCCCCCAGTACGACAATCCTTCTCATATGACCTCCTTAGTTTGAAGGAGAGCCAGTGTTGCACCGTGCAACATCACGCGTCAAGCGCTTTTTGCGGAGGGTGGGAAGGAGGCTCCGTTATCCTCGGCTTCGGGAGCCCCGGCCGCGCGCTTCGGCGTCGAGTTGCTGCACGGCCAGGGCCGCCATCTTGGTGATGGGGAACTTGCCGTGCTCCCAGCGGTAGATCGTGGTCCGTTCAATGCCGAGTCGTTTGGCCAAGGCACCCTGCGTGAGGCCGAGGCGGAGCCGGATCGCCCGGAACTCTCGCCCGGTCAAGCGGTTTTGAAGATAGAGGGAGCCTCGGGGAGAGTCAATGAAGAAAAAAGCCACGATTCAGGCTCGTGGCAGGCCTCCCCGGTGAACGGACCGGGGCAGTGGGTCATTCGTCACCATCCTTCCTCCGGCCTGCGTGCCGCTCACAGTCGGCAGTCTCGCAGCCGGTGAAGTCGCCGCCGGATGGGGAGTCTCTCCCGTCTCCCTTTTCCGTCGGCTCGCCGCACAACGCGCTCGAAGAAGCACCTTCGAGATGGCTGAGGCGCTCTTCCCAGATCAGGCACTCCATGTCAGACGGTTTCGCTGAGGAAGGTCGTCTCGCTGGCGAGGGAGGCCGGACTCCCCCTCCAGCTCGGCGATCCGGCCCGTGAGCTGCTCGATCCGTTCCTTCACCGCCTCTGCACCCTTGCGGTAGCAGCAGACGGCGAGGAGTAGCCCGTCTTCGTAGAGGGCGAAGCGTCGGCGGCCGTAGGGCCGCACGACGATCACGCGAGTCCACCGGGGAACTCGCCGAGCGGAATGTGCGTGGTCGGCTCCGGGGCCGTCAAGGCGAGGAGATCTCGCCGCCCGAGGAGCTTGTCGCCCCGGTGGGCGATGAGGCCAGTCATGACCGGGGCTCCTCGCCTGAGATCCGCTCCCGATCGGAGCGGGGAGACGATGCCCCGGACGGTTCGCGGCTGGCAGACCGGCGGTACTCTGCCAGGATCCACGACTTCACGTTCTTGACGTTCGCGGCGTCGCCGTCGACCGATCGGAGGTAGTCGAAGTATCGCCGCTCGGGGCCGGCTCCGAAGGCGCGGGACGGGAATGTGACGTAGAGGTCGCCGACTGGATCTCGCCAGAGGGAGAAGCCGATGAGCTTCATGTTCCAGAGGGGCCCCGGCTCGTCGAAGACGATTTCGGCCTCCGCGACGAGGCGCTCGGGACCGTTCGACCGCTCAACGAACGCGACATGCATGACCGACTCCTTCTTGGCTCTTCGGGTTTGGGGGAAACAAGGGCGTTGCGCCCCTGAAAGGTGGGTGACGGGAGGCCCGGAACCGGGTGTACCGGAGCCGGCCTCCTGTACGCTTGGTTGTGAGGATCTGCTCTCAGCCTACGGCGCGCCCCGAAGCGGCAAAGACGGCGACATCTGCCGCACGCGGCAGGTCCGCGGACAGCTCAGCTTCCCCGAACGCAGCAAACAGGCCGCGCCCTTGACGGCACTGACCCACGCCATATGCTGGGTGCATACCCAGCTCAAGGTCGGAACACATGCACCAGCAGGATGAAATCCAAGGAACGCGGACCTCATGAGGAGGGCACGGAAGGCCATGAGCATGAGCAGCTCATCGAACGCTACCAGGAGAGCCTCGCGGCGCTTCATCGTTTCAGCGACACCATACGCGACCTTCCTCCGTCGAGCGGAGATCCCTTCAAGGGCAATCGGTACCTCGTACTCGATCTGTGCGCCGCGATCGAGACGATCCTCGATCACGATCTCACGCGGCTGACCAATCGCGAGGACGCACCCATCAACATGGGGGGCGAGCCGTACAACCCCGACGAGGCCGCCTTGAGCACGCTTGAGGGCGTGGCCCTGAGGTTGTCGAAACGAGTTGAGGCTTTGAAGAGAGAGAAGGGCGGGGAGCCGAGTTAGGGCCGGACCTGAACCTCAGTCCTCAAGGAGTGGACCTTTCCCTCGTGGCAATCCTTCGGGCTCTGCCAGATGGCGCCCAGGAGGTCCGCCCTGTAGGCGTCCACGGTCGTGACGCGGAGCAGCGGCTGCGGATACCTCACCCGCAATATCTCCAGGAGGTTGGTCTGGCGCGTCGTGCTCTCCACGACGACCAGCAGGAAGAACCCGCGCATTTCGGGCCAGCGCAGCCTGTAGGATCCGCTGCGGGCGTATTCGACGTAGCCGCGGACCTTTTTCATGAGGCCGGACTCGCCGCTCCGGTAGTGCCCTTGCTTGGAGCGTTCGATCTCGAGGAAGTAGTAGTAGCCGCCCACGTAAAAAAGAGCGTCGGCGTTCACCGTGTAGGACTGCCGGCCGACCTCGAAGGTGTGTTTGAGTTCACCCTGCCTCCACCAAACCTCCTCACCGATGGCTCGGTCCAACGTGAGGTGGAAGGCCGTCACGGCGTGGTCGTGCGGCAACATGTACGGCGACTTCTCGTCGCTCGCCAAGCCCAGGCCTCGGGGATCCAGGCCCGCCCTCCGGGCGAGGTCGAGGCCCTTCTCGGAAAGCCAGTAAACGTACTCCCAGCGAAGGGGCGCGCCATCGACGGGCTCGTCTTCCGGGAGCGGGTTTCGCCGCAGGTAGCCGAGCCGGGCGAAGTCCCGAAGCGCCCGCCGGAGCCCGCGACTGGACTGCTGCGGGCAGAGGGCGTAGAAGTCGGTGCTCGTGAGGTAGGGCTTCTCGACAAGGTCCTTGAGGATCGCCCTGCGCCGAGCGGTGAGCCGCACGGCGGCGAGCGTGAAGCACGTGCGCTCCTCCCGCAAGGGAAGGAACGATTCAGGCGAGAGGCACGGATCTAGGGATTCTCGGCGGTCTCGGTGGCGCTATTTCGTAGGCTTCGGCGAGGGAGCGACTTCGAAGTCGTCTTCCAGATAGACCTCCGGCCGGGCCGCTGGCCGTGGTAGACGAGCTTTCATGCGGGCCTTGATCTCCCCGGAAAGGTCCTGGTGCGGTGTGGGGAGGGGGAAGGTCTTGGCGGCTCTCGCCCGTGCGTGGGTCGTGACGACGATCTCGAAAGGGCGGAGGTTCCGCGGCGAACAACCCTCGGCGGCGATTCGCATCGTACGCTCGCCCGAGGCCCCCACCCAGTGCCTCTCCCGGGGTGGGCGGTACCGGAGATGATGCTCGAAGAAGTCCGCGTCCTCAGCGCCCAGGGCGAAGAGGATCACGGCGCCCGCGTTCGCGAGGATCGCCTGCTTGGTCTTCTCGTCGAGCTGGTAGAGGCCCTGGTGGGCGAGGGTGAGACACAGGCCGAACTTCCCCGCCTCGGAGAGGATCCGGTGGAAGGACAACCCCGAGAAGTTCTGAAACTCGTCTACGTAAAGGTAGAACGGGACGCGGCGCTCCGGCGGGAAGCGGGCCCGCCGGAGCGCCGCGATCTGGAGCTGCGAGACGAGGATTGAGCCCAAGATTGCCGCCGCGTCCTCGCCGAGCCGGCCGAGGTTCACCACGAGAATGCCGCGGCGGTCCATGAGGTCGTTCAGGTTGAGCGTGTCCGTCGTTCCGAAGATGCGCGACAGGGTCTTCGAAAGAACGAACTTCGTCATTCGGGTCGTGATCGGCGCGGCGGCGTCCTTCGGGAGATGGTGGTACTCGTTCGTCCAGTAGTTCACGAGAATCGGGTCGGTGAGTTGCGCGACGATGCGCCGCCTGAACCCCTCGTCCGTGAGAAGGCTGTAGAGGTCGAGGAAGGTCGTCCCGGGGACATTGAGGAGCGTATGGAAGGCATAGCGGAAGATCGAGTCCATCCGCTCGCCCCAGGACTGAGAGAGGCGCCGGAAGGTGACGAGGAGATCATCGGCGAGGAGCTCCACCTCAGTCTCGTCCTCGGCCGAGAGGGTCTGGAGGCCAATCGGGTAGGTCGTCGGCTCGAAGTACACAGTGTCGGCGACACGTGCCTCGGGGATGAAGCGCAGAACGGACTCGGCGGCATCCCCGTGGGGGTCGATGAAACCGACCCCTTTCCCTTGGGCGATGTCTTGGCGGATGAGGTTCACGAGGAGAGTCGACTTCCCCGACCGCGTCGTCCCGAGGACATAGACATGGCGGTCGCGGACGTCGTCGGGCAGGAGGAACGCCGGCATCAGTCGTGACCGATGATGATCCCCGGATACGAGCGGTCCTCGGGCTTCTTCCGCTCAACGTTCGTCACCGTGATGCCGAAGGAGTCCGCGAACTTGGCAAGGTCCGTGTCGGGGTTCGCGGCGAGCATCTCGCTGAGCTTCTTGCTTACGCCCGCCTCGCCTCCCGAGAGCGTGAAGACCGAGAGCTTCTCCGGGCTCGGACGGTACGAGACAACGATCCCGGGCGCGGTGACGATGAGGTCCGGCAACTTCTTGAGGACCTTCTGACGCTGCTCCGCGAGCTCCCCGGCGCGTTCGGTGCGGAAGAGGAAGTAGATCAAGAGGAGGACCAAGGGCACCGCGAAAGCCAAGGCAACGATCTGACCCGCACTCATGGTGCTACCTTTTGGCAGCCGAGGTTCACGGCTCTGCGCCTCGCCCCCGATTTGACACTCACGAACGAAGAAGGGAGAGACAAACCCTTCGGTCGGGAATGGATAGGTGGCGAACCAGTAAGCATGTTAGATACGCGGGGTTAGCGGCCTATCCCGCGTGGGGCTTCGTGTACCGCGGGGGGACGCTCCGCGGTACACCAGGCGGCCGCGTCAGGCGGCCACCTGCGAACGGCGATAGAGGCGTTGGGCGACGTTCCAGGGGATCCTCATGATGCGGTACGCCCTCCGCCCCGGCTTTCGCCGGACCCAGATCACGACCCCGGGTTCCTCCTCGAAGAGGTCCCGGATGTAATCCGCCGAAGCATTCCACTCCTCGGCGAGTTCCCTCACGGTGTAATGGTGACCTTCGAGAGGCTTCCATCCGTCGCTCATCGGAGCCTCGCTCTCGGGTGCCCACCAACTTGGAGTCCGGCGAGGCCGTCTCTCCCTCGCGCGTGAGCAACCCGAACGAAGCTCCACGCCCCAGGTCAAACATACTCGCTACCCTGGTTCGCCGAGCCGAGTATACTCCCGACTCATGGATCAAGCGACGGTATGGGTGCGCCGGGCGATGGCGCTCGTCACCGTCTGGCCGATCCTGGTGTTCATAGCCGCGTTGACGGGCACACCGACGATAGCGGCGCTCGTGACTGTGCTGCCCCTCGGTGCCGGACTCATCTACCTTTTCGGGACCATCGATCCCGTCCTTGCCGTACTGGCCGCGCAGGATGAGCGACTCAAGAAGGCGTGGGAGCACGTGAGGACGATCATCGTGGCTGAGCTCACCATGGGGGCGTACCTCACGTTCGTTCCGATAAAGAGCGATCCCACCTTGATCGCGCAGCTGGCTCTTCTGGCCCTGATCCTCCTCTTCTCGGGCAATGCATCATGGATTGGCCGCGCGGTACCGAAGCTGGCGTTCCTGCTGTTCATCGTGCTCACCTTCGTCTTGCTTCTCGGCGGGCGCGAGAAGGCAGGGAAGCTCTGGGATGATTTCCCTGCGACGTTTGCGTGGCTATCCGGGGAGACGCCGATCGTTCTCACGTGCGAGAACGGATACCTGGAAGCGCCGCTCGGGACGACGTGGTACCTGGTCCCGAAAATGCCGTGCATGACAAAAGTGATCCACCGCCCCGTGGCGGCGAGCAGCTCCTTCTACGCCGATGCGAAAGACAATCTCCTCGTCTACGTGTTCTTCGGGGACGGCCGGGAACCCCCTCTGGTCGAGTTCAGTCCGGTCCGGCGCATTTTGTACTACCAAGGGAATGGCGATTACGTGACGGGGTTCCGGTTCCTGAGCAAGAAGAGCAATGGGACTACGCTGCTGTCGGTGACGGCGAAGTGAACCGCGTACCCGATACGTACCTCTATCCCAGCTTTTGAGCGGATGTCGCGGTTGTGGCGGGTGAGTGGTTGGTGTAAGTTAGGTGGTTTGAGCGGCGAGCGAGGGAACGAATCCCACCCTCTCCGCCACCGGGGACTGGGTGTGGCCCGCAGGTCCGGTGGGTGCGACGCGGCCTCAGGACTTGAGCAACGGACGGCGAGCGAAGCGGGATTCATTCCCGCGTAGCGAGCGGGGGGTCCGGGGGGTGCGACGGAGCACCCCCCGGCTCAAAGACGGAGAGATGCGAGAGTGGTTGAATCGGCGTGACTGGAAATCACGTGTGCCGGTAACCCCGGCACCGAGGGTTCGAATCCCTCTCTCTCCGCCAGCTTGCCTCCGGGGGGTGCCCTACCGAGGGCGGATCTTCACCGCTCTGCGAGAGGCCTAGGGAGAAGGGGGCGGCACGGGTCGCCGGCAGACCAGCCCATCGCGGACCGCCAAGGACCCCGCAGCAAGACGAGCATTGTCAGGCCAGCGGTTGCCGGGCTTGCGGTACTGCATCATGCGGAGAACGGCTTTCTCCGGGTCTCTGAAGTCGTCGACCTTGAAGTCATAGGGATGCCCCGATCCCACCAGGCTTGCCCAGCCCAGGCGACGTGTGATTCCCATCACCCACTCGTGTCCGTCGTTTCCCTGATACTCATCGACGGTTGTCGACCGCGGGTCAGAAAAGGAGGCTCGACCATGAGACGGATTCTCGCGGCGTTCGTGTTGGTGGCCGCCGCCGGCGGCGCTTCTCCGGCCTGGGCCCAGGACAAGACGTTCGGTCTGGGGGTTGGGTTCGTGAAGCCATCGGACGTGGATGGCACCATCTGGTTCACCGCCAACGCGCAGTACAAGGTAGCCAAGGACTTCGTGGTCGAGCCCGAGCTCGGCTTTTGGAAGAAGACCGCCTCCTTCCCGGGCCTCCTGGACGTTTCGATACGGGACCTGGACGTGGGAGCCAACGCCCTCTACACCACGGTCCGCAAGTCGCTCAACATCTCCGTCGGTGCGGGGCTCGGCGCGCATCTCCTCAAGGGCCAGGTCGGGGTACTCGGGTTCAGCGACTCCGACAGCTCCACCAAGATCGGCGTCCATCTCCTGGCCGGAGTGGTCTTCGGGCACGCCAAGTCGATGCACTTCTTTGCCAACGCCCGCTACGACCTGGTGAGCGATCTCAACCAGTTCAAGCTCTACGGAGGCGTCCGCTTCAAGCTGTGAACCTGCCCGTGGCCGCAGAGCACCCGGTCGCTGACCCCTGCTTCCGGTTCCTCCTCCTTTGAGGTAGGCTTCTAGCTCGGGCCGGCCACGCGTGAATCCCGGCCCTGCGCAACTCGAGACGTCGAACCCCGCCAGGCCCGGAAGGGAGCAACGGTTAGACGCCCCTCGCGTGTGCCGCAGGACAGCCGGGGTTCACGTGGGGCCGGTCCGCTTCGAGTCCACGACCGACCCCGAACCATGTCCTACCAGGTGCTAGCCCGCAAGTGGAGGCCCGAGACCTTCGACTAGGTCGTGGGACAGCCGACCCTCACCCGCACCCTGAAGAACGCCCTCGCCTCGGGCCGCATCGGCCACGCCTTCCTCCTCTCCGGGGCCCGGGGCGTGGGGAAGACGACCACCGCGCGCATCCTGGCCAAGGCCTTGAACTGCGCGAAGGGCGACGGGCCCACCCCCGACCCCTGCGGCCTCTGCGCGTCCTGCAAGGAGATCAAGGCCGGGAGCTCCCTCGACGTGCAGGAGATCGACGGCGCCACCAACAACGGGGTGGAGCAGGTGCGGGAGCTGCGCGAGAGCGCGCGCTACAACCCGGCCCGGGACCGCTTCAAGATCTGGATCATCGACGAGGTCCACATGCTGTCCACGGGGGCCTTCAACGCGCTCCTCAAGACGCTCGAAGAGCCGCCCCC
>WNGE01007491.1_pt1 | contig 12058 bp, 10 predicted proteins | sample 5400651 | NCBI WGS metagenome assembly WNGE01 (sample SAMN13153370, study PRJNA577476) | soil metagenome | isolation source: 60 cm soil or saprolite under grassland replicate 2 | place: USA:California | collected 2016-06-15 | reverse complement strand
TGGTGCTGGCCAAGGGTGGATCGATCACCCCGCACACCAAGTTCAAAGCCGAAGTCTACATTTTGACCAAAGAAGAAGGTGGGCGGCATACGCCGTTTTTCAAGGGCTATCGTCCGCAGTTTTACCTGCGAACGACGGACGTGACCGGAGTTGCAGAGTTACCAGGCGGAACCGAGATGGTGATGCCGGGCGATAACGTGCAGCTAGTGATCGAGCTGATCACGCCAGTGGCGATGGAGAAAGGCTTGCGCTTCGCCATCCGCGAAGGCGGACACACGGTAGGCGCGGGCACGATTTCGGAGATTGTGCAGTAAGAGCAGTCGTTGGTCGTCCGTCGTTGGTCGTTGGCGCGAACGAAAAGCGGTTCGGAATGACAGAGATTTGAGTTCTTGGTTTTAAGCTAAGAGCTAGAAGCTAATAGCTAGGAGCTGTTTTCATGCCCCGAGAGATCATTACTATGCAGTGCGGTGATTGCAAAGAGCGGAACTATTCGACCACGAAGAACCGCAAGACGACGCCCGACCGAGTTGAGCTGAAGAAGTTCTGTCGCCGGTGCCGCAAGCATACGCCGCATAAAGAGGTTAAATAGTGGAACGCGGACGAGGGCGTCCGCGCTACACGAACACAGGGGCGTAAGCTCAACGGTTAAACTGTCGGTCTCCAAAACCGAACTTGGGGGTTCGAATCCCTCCGCCCCTGCCAGGAATGCAGGTGGCCAGCGGTCGGTGATCGGTTGGCAGTAGAAACTTAGGTTTTACCGGCCGCCGACAACTGACCACCGATCACTGATTCAGGAAGAGTAGGTGCCGTGATGGCGGTAGGAACGAAAAAGATGGCAAATTCAATTGCAGCCGCGGGCGATGAGGGCTTCGGACGCATCAAGTCGTGGCCGGAGCGGATTAGATCCTTTTACAACGACATTCGCACGGAGATGCGCAAGGTCACCTCGCCGTCGCGAAAGGAAGTGCAGGCAACCACGGCGGTGGTACTCGTCGCTGTGTTCCTGTTCGCATTTTATTTCTGGGCTGTAGACAACACTCTGGGTCGCGGCGTGACCGATTTGATCCAGTACCTTTCGAAGCGCTGAACGCGACCGATGAGAGTTTGAGATAACTTATGCAGGACGAAACAAAAAACGAAACACCAGACGCGAGTACGCCGCCAACTGAAGGCGGGGCAGCGGTAGCTGAGCAACCGCGCAATCCCAACATGAAGTGGTACATCATCCACTCCTATTCGGGATTTGAGCGCAAGGTTAAGGAGTCGCTGGAATCGCGGGTGCGCGCCTTCGGTCTCGAGGAAAAAATCGGCCGCGTGCTGATTCCCACCGAATCCGTCACTGAGGTCCGCGGGGGCAAGAAATACACCGTGGAGCGCATGTTCTATCCCGGATACGTGCTGGTTGAGATGGACATGGACGATCACGTATGGCACGTGGTGAAGTCCACGCCGCGAGTCACCGGATTTGTCGGAACTGGGCAGCAGCCCACGCCACTTTCAGAAGAAGAAGTTCAGCACATTGTTTACCGAGCGGGCGAATCGAAAGACAAGCCCAAGCTCAAGGTCAAGTTTGAGAAGAACGAGACGGTGCGCATCACCGAAGGGCCGTTTGCGACGTTCACGGGTGTGGTTGACGACGTCAATGACGATCGCGAGACGTTGAAAGTGATGGTCACGATTTTCGGTCGGTCAACGCCGGTGGAACTGGAATTTAAGCAGGTGGAGAAACAGGGTTAACAGATGTCGAGCATCGCTTGATTGAACGGGTGAGGGCACCCGTTCCCATGTGAGTTGAGGTAAGGAACAGACTATGGCGAAAAAAGCTACAGGTTCAGTGAAGTTGCAGATTGCGGCGGGCAAGGCGACGCCGGCTCCTCCGGTCGGTCCAGCGCTGGGTCAGGCGCAGATCAACATTATGGAGTTTTGCAAGCAGTTCAACGCTCGCACCGGCCAGAAGGAACTGGAAGGGCTGATCATTCCAGTGGTGATCACCGTTTACAGCGACCGATCGTTCACGTTCATCACTAAGACGCCCCCGGCTGCGATTTTGCTCAAGCGTGCAGCGGGCATCGCTAAGGGTTCCGGCGCTCCGAATAAAGACAAAGTCGGTAAGGTCACGCTAAAGCAGGTTGAGGACATCGCAAGACAGAAGATGCCGGATTTGAATGCGGCATCGGTGGCTGCGGCGATCAAGAGTGTGTCGGGCACGGCGAGATCGATGGGAATTGATGTTGTCGGATAAGATCCGTGGAGCATCGCTCAGACAAACTCATTCTCATTGAGACATTCAAGCACGATCTAAGCTTGATCGAAAAGCAAGTTCGCATGCTGGGTGAGTTGGCTGAGAACGCAAAAGTTCTACATGAGGAGCCAAAGCCTGACGAAACACAAGGATTGACGGATTTCATCATTGTAGACCAGCGCAGGACGCGTGAGATCGTGGAGCTGATGAGATCTGAAGTGGGACACCTAAGATTCGGCATTGAGGCACTCTTGGGTGAGCGCCAAACTCCATTGTTGGATCAAATGATTAAGAATTTGTGAGTCACGAACACCACGGCTGATCGGAACAATGTTCAGCGGTGGGAGACGGAGAAGAAATGAAAAAAGCGGGAAAGAATATCGAGAAGGCCAGAAAGGCGGTCGAGCAGCGTCCTTATACGCTGGCCGACGCCGTGCCTCTGTTGCAAAAAGTGAAGTACACAAAATTCGACGAGACCGTCGAGGTCACGTTGCGGCTTGGGGTTGATCCTAAGCATGCGGACCAGATGGTGCGCGGCACGGTTGTGCTTCCGCATGGGCTGGGCAAGTCGAAAAAAGTTCTGGTGATCGCTTCCGGCGAGAAACTGCGCGAGGCCCAGGCGGCTGGCGCGGATTTTGTCGGTGGCGAAGATATGGTCGAAAAAATCACGAAAGAAAACTGGACTGATTTTGACGCGCTGATTGCTACGCCGGACGTGATGAAATCTGTCGGCCGCCTGGGAAAGGTGCTTGGGCCCAAGGGATTAATGCCGAACCCGAAAACCGGCACGGTGACTTTTGACGTCGCGCGCGCGGTGCAGGAAGTGAAGGCCGGCAAGGTGGAATTTCGGACGGACAAGACCGCATTGGTGCATGTTCCGGTTGGGAAAATTTCGTTCTCGCCTGACAAGCTGATCGACAACGCGACTACCTTGATTACCAGCGTGATCAAGGCCAAGCCATCGGTGGCGAAAGGCAAGTACATCAAGGGCTGCTACTTGAGCTCAAGCATGGGCCCGGGAATTTCGCTGGATACGACGGCGATCGAGACGGCAGCGAAGGCATAGCGAGTCGGTCTTTCAGACCGATGGACAGCCGAGGGCGGCTGTCCCCCACGTGAGACTTGAAAGGGACAGATTATGGCGGTAACGCGAGCAAAGAAAATCGAACAGGTTGACAAGCTGGGCAAAGACCTGCAGAAGGTCTCGACGGTGATCGTCACCACGTATAGCAAGCTGACCGTCGCGCAGGACTATGAGTTGCGCAAGGTGTTGCGGAGTTCTGGCGCGAAGTATGCCGTTGTCAAGAATACGCTGGTAGAGCGGGCAGCCAAGGGCACAAAGATCGAAGGCGCGCTGAAGGACCTTTCGGGCGTGACTTCGATTGCCTATACCGAGGGTGATCCGGTTTCACTGGCGAAGGTTCTTTCGAAATACGCGAAGGACAATCCGGAATTTACCTTCAAGTCCGGTGTGGTTGAAGGGCGCGTGGTCTCGCTTAAAGAGATCGAGTCGCTGGCCACCATGCCTTCGAAGGAAGAGATCCACTCGAAGCTTCTGTTCTTGATCAATGCGCCGGCGCAGAGGTTGGTCACGGTGATGAATGCCGTGGGACGCGACTTGGCGGTGGTGATCAATCAGGGAGTGGAAAAGCAGAAGTTCGGCGGAGAGGCAACTCCCGCAGGAGTATAGGGATTTTCTTTGCGCGCTTTGCGGGTTAAGTTTTTCAAAAGCTTTTAACCGCAAAGGACGCAGAGGTCGCAAAGAACGGATTTTTAGTTATCAGGTCAAGGGTTGCGCAGTCTGAACTACTGTGTTGTCTGGCACAGGAGTAATCGATTAAGCGCACTGGAAACTTGTTCCCGGTAACAAATTGAAGCTGATAACTCAAAAAGTGGAGAACTGAAATGGCAGACTTGCAGCAATTAGAAGATTCCATCGTCGGATTGTCGCTGCTCGACGCAGCGCAACTGGTAAAGAAACTTGAAGAGCGTCTTGGCGTTTCGGCTGCGGCAGCGGCTCCCGTAATGGTTGCCGGTGGCGGCGCGGGCGCTGGGGCGGCGGCAGCACCAGCCGAGGAAAAAACGGAGTTCGCGGTCGTCCTTACGGCCGTGGGCGCCAATAAGATCAATGTAATTAAGGCGGTCCGTGAAGTCACTAGCCTGGGTTTGAAGGAAGCCAAGGACCTGGTGGACGGCGCACCAAAGACGGTGAAAGAGGGCGTTTCGAAGGACGAAGCCGAGACCATCAAGAAGAAGTTTGCTGATGCCGGTGCGACCGTCGAAGTGAAGTGATGCCGTTTTGCGGGGCATCCGGGCCCTGCAGGCGCCATCCTGAGCAATCCCCGCCGAGATGGAGCGAGGATCGGCGAGTGGAAGGATCTCTATTCTGCTCATGAGGTTGCGGTGGCCGGGCGGTGACGCCCGGCACTCCGGAATCTGGTTCGCGACGCTTTCGGCCAGCAATTTCTTGACCACTGCTTGGCAAAATACGTGAGGTGGTGTTATTATCGTAACTATCAGCACCGCTTCCCATTCATCCAGGTGAGCAGTCCTCCACGCGATTTGACCGGGGGAGCGGGCGGAGGCTGCGCAAAATGGTTTTAGCAGACTGTCCTGCGGGCGGCGGGACGGGAACAGGCATACTGGCGCGGAAAAGACAAAATTCATTTGGCCATGCGCTGTGCACGGCGCCTGAGGGACATGCTGTCCCCACAGGCGCGTACGTGTGTCTTCCAAAGCACTCAGCATTCAGCCATGCGATTGAGTGCTAATTATTGATTGCTTGCTGCTGTTTTCCTGCCCGCGTTTTCCGCTGTGATGCAGCCTCCAGGCTGCACAGAAAAGATTGGGAGTAACTCTGAATGTCGAAAAAGAACGGATTCCGTCATCGTTTTGATTTTTCCAAGATTCCAGCAACCATCCAGATTCCGAACCTGATTGAAGTACAGAAGCGCTCGTACGAACGCTTCCTGCAGATGGACCGCCTACCGAGCGAACGCGACGACGGCGGCCTGCAGTCGGTATTTCAATCGGTGTTTCCGATCACCGATTTCCGAAATGTCTCGCAGCTTGAGTTCGTTGACTACGCGATTGGCAACTGGGAGTGCAAGTGCGGACACCTCAAGGGCCTGCATCACCTGCGCACCACTTGTAAGAATTGCGGCTCGACGGTCATCACCGATCCGTTTCATCCGGGCGATGTGCTCTGCCACAAGTGCGGCACTTACAACGCGAACACGCCAGACTTTTGCAACAAGTGCGGCGACCCTGTCGGTTTGCAGTTGAAGTATGACGTGGCCGAGTGCGAAGAGCGCGGCATGACCTACTCCGCGCCGCTGAAGGTCACGATGCGTCTGACGATTTTCGACAAAGACGCGGAGACCGGCAATCGCTCCATCCGTGACATTAAAGAGCAAGAAGTATTCTTCGGCGATGTTCCGCTGATGACGCAAAACGGGACCTTTATTGTTAATGGGACTGAGCGCGTCATCGTCAGCCAGTTACACCGGTCGCCGGGCGTCTTTTTCGAGACGGCCAACAATCGCACCTATTTCCTGGGGAAGATCATTCCTTATCGTGGTTCGTGGGTTGAGTTCGAGTACGACCAGAAGAATGTGCTCTACGTTCGCATTGATCGCAAGCGCAAATTTCTGGGAACGATTTTCCTGCGCGCTTTGGGGCTCCGCTCGGGCGAAGACATTCTACGGACGTTTTATACAGTTGATCGCCTTGTGGTTCGTGACAAGAAGCTTTACTGGACGATTGATCCTGCCAGCGAGAAGGCCACCAACCTGGTCGGCATGAAGCTGGCGCACAGCATCAAGTCGAAATCGGGCGAGGAGATCGCGCACTCGGGCCGCAAGCTGAATGCCGCGGTCCTGAAAGAAGTTCAGAAAGCGAAGATCAGCGAAATCGAAGTTGATGTTTCGGACCTGGAAGGCGCATGGGCTGCCGGCGACATCGTTGACACGACTTCCGGCGAAGTCATGCTTGAAGCGAATACCGAACTCACCGCCGACAAGGTTGCGAAGATCCTCGACTCAGGCGTGGTGGAGATGAATCTATTCTTCCCCGAGCGCGATGATGTGGGGACCGTCATCAGCCAGACGCTGAAGCGCGATTCGGTCAAGACACCCCAAGAGGCACTGATCGAGATTTACCGCAAGCTGCGTCCGGGCGATCCGCCGACACTCGACACCGCGACTGCCCTTTTCCACGGAATGTTTTTCGATCCGCGGAAGTATGACTTCTCGAAGGTAGGGCGGTTGAAGTTCAACATTAAGCTGTTCGAAAACAGCGATGCGACATCGCTCGACAAGCGGACGCTCGATCCGGATGACTTCTACGCCACCATTAAATATCTGCTGAAGCTGCGCAAGAACATCGGCGTGGTGGATGACATCGATCACTTGGGCAACCGCCGCGTTCGCGCGGTTGGTGAGTTGCTCGAAAACCAATTCCGGATCGGCCTAGTCCGTATGGAACGCGCGATCAAAGAAAAGATGAGCGTATACCAGGAAATGTCCACGGCCATGCCGCATGATTTGGTGAACGCAAAGCCGGTGATGGCTGCAATCCGCGAGTTCTTTGGATCATCCCAGCTCTCGCAGTTCATGGACCAGACCAATCCGCTGTCGGAGATTACGCACAAGCGGCGTCTTTCCGCGCTTGGGCCGGGCGGTCTATCGCGTGAGCGCGCGGGATTCGAAGTTCGTGACGTTCACCCGACGCATTACGGCCGCATCTGCCCGATTGAAACACCGGAAGGCCCGAATATCGGACTGATTTCGTCCTTGAGTTGCTATGCGCGAATCAATGACTACGGCTTCATCGAGTCGCCGTATCGCCGCGTGAAAAACGGCCGCGTGCTTGACTACGTCAGCGTGGTGAACGCCGGCGATAGCGACCATAAGGCCGGAGACCACCTCGAGAAACACGAGGCTGAGAAGGCCAATGGCGAACTGAAGGACCGCCGTAAGCGTCCAGCAGAACTCGAACCGTTCTCCTTTTATCTCTCTGCATGGGAAGAAGACCGGCACGTGATTGCACAGGCGAACGTTGAACTGGACGACAAAGGCCGCATCGTTGGCGATCTGGTTAATGCGCGCAAGGCCGGCAACTTCGTACTGGTCAGCAAAGAAGAAGTGGATTACGTGGACGTCAGTCCGAAGCAATTGGTTTCGGTTGCCGCCTCGCTGGTTCCGTTCCTGGAGCACGATGACGCGAACCGAGCGCTGATGGGCGCGAACATGCAACGTCAGTCGGTGCCTCTGCTGCGCGCGGAAGCTCCGATTGTTGGCACGGGGATGGAAGGTGTCACGGCTCGGGACTCCGGAGCAGTTGTGCTGGCGCGCCGTAACGGAGTGATTGACTCGGTTGACTCCGAGCGAATCATTGTCCGAGTCGAAGGCGAGCACCATCCCGGACAGTTGTCGCGAGAAGTGGGCAGCGACATTTACCAGCTCACGAAATTCAAGCGTTCGAACCAGAACACTTGTATCAACCAAAAGCCCGTTGTCCTAAAAGGCCAGCGTGTCACAAAAGGCCAAGTCATTGCCGATGGGCCTTGCACCGATCACGGCGAACTGGCGCTTGGGCGTAACGTGCTGGTCGCATTCATGCCGTGGCGCGGCTACAACTTTGAAGACGCGATTCTCGTCTCCGAAAAGCTGGTGAAAGAGGATTACTACACCTCGGTCCACATTGAGGAGTTCGAGATTGAGTCGCGCGACACGAAACTTGGGCCGGAAGAAGTCACGCGGGATATTCCGAACGTCAGCGAATCTATGCTGCGCAATCTGGACGAAGCCGGTGTAATCCGGATTGGCGCGACGATTAAGCAGGGCGACATTCTGGTGGGCAAAGTCACGCCTAAGGGCGAGACCCAGCTCACGCCGGAAGAAAAGCTGCTGCGCGCGATCTTCGGTGAAAAGGCCGGAGACGTTCGCGATGCTTCGCTCTACTGCCCGCCGGGAATCGAAGGCGTGATCGTTGACGTGAAGATCTTCTCCCGCAAAGGTCAGGAAAAAGACGAGCGGGCGAAGGCCATCGAAGCCACTCAAGTGGCGAAGCTCGAAAAGAACCTTTCTGACGAAATTCGAATTCTTACCGACGAGCGGTTGAAGCGTCTGGAGAACATTCTCGGCGGCAAGGAAGTGCAGGCCGACCTGCATGATGAGCGGACCAATAAGCGCCTGCTGACCAAGGGCGCGATTCTCGATCGCGACACCATCGAGCGCATTTCCACGCGGAACCTGAAGCGCATTAAGTACAACGACAAAGATCCGCGGGTGAATGAGCAGATTGACGAGATCGAGGAAATGACTTCGCGTCAGATTGACGTGCTCAAGAAAATCGTCAACGAGAGGAAAGACAAGCTGACGAAGGGCGATGAGCTCTCGCCGGGCGTGATCAAGTTGGTGAAAGTCTATATCGCCATGAAGCGCAAGCTGAGTGTCGGTGACAAGATGGCAGGCCGTCACGGCAACAAGGGCGTGATCGCGCGGATTCTGCCCGACGAAGACATGCCGTACCTCGAGGATGGTACACCGGTCGAGATCGTGCTCAATCCGCTTGGCGTTCCTTCCCGTATGAACGTGGGCCAGATTCTTGAAACCCACTTGGGCTGGGCAGGGCATGAGCTGGGCAAGAAGATTACGGAGCTTCTCAAGGAAAACTCGCGCGAAGAAACAATTCGTCGCGAATTGAAGAATCTGTTCAAGGGCACGACACTTGAACAGGAAATTTCAGAAGTTCCGGATGATGAATTAGCAGCGGTTGCCGAGACATTAACGCGGGGCGTGTTCACCGGTTCTCCGGTGTTCGACGGCTCTCGTGAGCACGAAATCAAGGCGCTGCTCAAGAGTGCAGGGCTGCCGGAAGCTGGAAAGACGTGGCTGCATGATGGCATGACTGGCGAACGGTTCGAACAGCCAGTCACGGTTGGCTACATCTACATGCTGAAACTGTCGCACTTGGTGGACGACAAGATCCATGCGCGTTCCATCGGGCCGTACTCACTGATAACCCAACAACCTTTGGGTGGTAAAGCGCAGTTCGGCGGACAGCGCTTTGGAGAAATGGAAGTTTGGGCGCTCGAAGCCTACGGCGCAGCGTTCATTTTGCAGGAGCTGCTCACGGCGAAGTCTGACGATGTTTATGGCCGGACCAAGATTTACGAGGCCATCGTTAAGGGCGAAGCCGCGATGGAGCCGGGCGTACCGGAGTCGTTCAACGTACTCATCCGCGAGTTGCAGTCGCTGTGCCTGGATGTCGAGCTGATCAAAGCCGGAGAGAAGAAGCCGGTGCTCAGCGCTTCACCGGGCGCTGACGGATACGCCGGTGCGAAGACACGCGGCGTACTGATGGAAGCAGATTAAGCAGTTTGAAGAGAAAAGCTGGTAACGCCAAGCTCCCGCGTTCTCAGCAACGTTACGGTCGAAATCCCCACCCTCTCGCAAAGAACGCGAGAAGGATGGGGCACCCGAGTGGTGGTTGACCAAATAATCCGGAGCCGCTGGCGGCAGCGATATGTCGCGGGAAGTGGAGGAAACCTTGTTCCGTTCGAGCCCATTTGACCTGGCAAACCCTGTTGCCGATTTCGACGCTATTCGTATCAGCCTGGCCTCTCCGGAAAAAATCCGGAGCTGGTCGCACGGCGAGGTGACGAAACCGGAGACCATTAACTACCGTACTTTCAAGCCGGAGCGCGATGGCCTGTTCTGCGCACGCATCTTCGGTCCGGTCACCGACTGGGAATGCCTCTGCGGCAAGTACAAGCGTATGAAGCACCGCGGCGTGATTTGCGATAAGTGCGGCGTGGAAGTCACGCTTTCGAAAGTGCGCCGAGAGCGTCTGGGTCACATCGAGCTGGCGTCGCCGTGCTCGCACGTATGGTTCTTCAAAGGACTGCCAAGCCGCATCGGGCACTTGCTCGATATCTCGCTGCGCGACCTCGAAGCCATTCTCTATTTCGAGGCTTACGTCACCGTTGAACCCGGCGACGCTCCGGTAAAAGAGCGCGAGGTGATCAAGGACGAAGCCAAATATCGCGAATTGGACCAGCAATATCGGCCAGCGGGCTTCCGCGCCATGATGGGCGCCGAAGCGATCAAAGAGCTTCTCAAGCGCGTAGAGATCGATTCGCTCTCGACCGAACTGCGCGAGAAAATGCGCCATGAAACCTCGCTTCAGAAGCGGCTCAAGTACGCTAAGCGGCTGAAAGTAGTCGAGGCGTTCCGCAAGAGCGGCAACAAGCCGAACTGGATGATTCTGGATGTTATTCCGGTCATCCCGCCGGAGCTGCGGCCACTGGTTCCACTCGATGGCGGCCGTTTTGCCACCTCTGATTTGAATGATCTGTATCGCCGCGTGATCAACCGCAACAATCGGCTGAAAAAGCTGATGGACCTGCACGCGCCGGAAGTGATCGTGCGCAACGAAAAGCGCATGCTGCAAGAAGCTGTAGATGCACTGTTCGATAATGGACGCCGTGGCCGCGTGCTGCGTGGCGCAAACAATCGTCCGCTGAAGTCGCTCTCTGACACCCTGAAAGGCAAGCAAGGACGCTTCCGTCAGAACCTGCTGGGCAAGCGCGTGGACTACTCCGGACGTTCGGTGATTGTGGTCGGTCCCGAGTTGAAGCTCCACCAGTGCGGTCTGCCGAAGAAGATGGCGCTCGAACTGTTCAAGCCGTTTATTTATCACCGGCTGGAGCAGACGGGTCACTGCACGACCATCAAGCAAGCAAAAGAAATGGTCGAGCAGCAGGAATCCATTGTTTGGGACATCCTGGAAGAGGTCATCAAAGACCATCCGGTGCTCTTGAACCGAGCCCCAACTCTTCACCGGCTTGGCATTCAGGCGTTTGAGCCGGTGCTGGTGGAAGGCAAGGCGATCAAGATCCACCCACTGGTTTGCACGGCATTCAACGCCGACTTTGACGGCGACCAGATGGCGGTCCACATTCCGCTGTCTCCGGAAGCCCAGGTTGAAGCCAGTGTGCTGATGCTGTCATCGCATAATATTCTGTCGCCCGCGTCAGGCCAGCCGATCACCGTGCCCACGCAGGACATGGTTCTGGGTCTTTATTACCTGACTAAAGGCAAGCCCGGCGCAAAGGGAGAAGGCCGCGCATTCGCCAACATTGATGAAGTGCTGCTCGCACTGCATGCCGAAGAAGTGGAGACGCTCACGCCAATCCGGCTGCGCCACACGGGTGAAGTCATTGATCTAACCACGGCGTATGACGACCAGGACATCGTGCATACGGATCCGATTGGGTATTGGTCATTCCCGATAACAAAAAGACCCTGGTGCGCGATGGTGAGAAGCAGGTGGTTGCAGTACAGCAGCAATACCTGGACGGCGCCATCACCAACGGCGAGCGTTACAACAAGGTCATCGAAATCTGGTCAGGCATTACCGAAAAAGTCGCCGACGAGATGTTCGGCCAAATGCAGCAGCGCGACAAAGAAGGCAATATCAACCCGATCTACATTATGGCCGACTCCGGCGCCCGCGGATCGAAGCAACAGATCCGCCAGCTCTCCGGAATGCGCGGTCTGATGGCGAAACCGTCAGGTGAAATTATCGAGACACCGATCACGGCCAACTTCCGTGAAGGGTTGACGGTGTTGCAATACTTCATCTCAACGCACGGCGCGCGTAAAGGATTGGCGGATACGGCCCTGAAGACGGCCGACTCCGGTTATCTCACTCGGCGTCTGGTTGACGTTGCCCAGGACGTGATCATCAGCGAATACGATTGCGGCACGGTGGATGGAATCTACGTCGCCGGTATCGTTGAAGCTGGCG
>WNGE01007305.1_pt1 | contig 12058 bp, 20 predicted proteins | sample 5400651 | NCBI WGS metagenome assembly WNGE01 (sample SAMN13153370, study PRJNA577476) | soil metagenome | isolation source: 60 cm soil or saprolite under grassland replicate 2 | place: USA:California | collected 2016-06-15 | reverse complement strand
ATTTCGGCGTTTCGAGAGAGGACCTCAGAACCAGAGCCGCAGGAGTCAGCGCCCGGGGACGCCGCTAACGCCGGTTCCGAGGTGGTGGAAGCGGGCACCCGAGCCGTGGCGTCGGACCCACAGGAACTTTATCCCGGCCGCATCGACAAGAGCGTCCTCGCATTCGGGGAAGTGCGACGGCTTCGCGATAAAGATCACCTCAAATACGTCGCTTCCCGATCCTGCCTCATTTGCGGTCGTCGGCCCTCGGAGCCGCACCATGTACGCTTCGCGCAGAAGCTCGCCTTCGGGCGCAAGGTCAGCGACGAGTTCACCGTTCCGCTCTGCCGCCTGCATCACCGCGAGCTCCACCGCTCGCGCAACGAGCCGCTGTGGTGGAAAACGGCTCGGATCGATCCGCTCACCATCGCCCGAGAGCTCTGGGAGACCACACGGCCCAAAGCCGCGCCGCAGCTCGTCAGCGGGGCGTCGGGTCCAGCGCCGAGCGTTTTGCCAGCTTTGGCACTCCCAACCGACGAGGCGTTGAAGGAGAGCGCTGCAGAAAAACGCCGAGCCGCCCGAGACACTGCGGCCGCGTCGAAGCGCCCATGACATCCCTCCGCCAAATTGAGGCGAACCGCCAGAACGCGCTCAAGAGCACGGGCCCGAAGATTGCGGACGGAAAACAGCGGTCCCGGCGGAACGCCCTGAGGCACATGGATTTACAGCCGAGACCGTCATCGAGCCGCTCGAAAGCCCAGAGGAGTATCAGGCCCTCGAGGACGCGATTGTCTCGGAGTACCTGCCGCAAACGCCGGTCGAACAAGAGCTCGTGCATCGCCTCGCGTCGCTCTTCTGGCGACTTCGCCGCTCCACCTCGATCGAAACCGGGCTCCTTCGGATGCAAAGCGAGATTCTCCACGCCTTCCGGAGTTCTCGCCAGAATGCAGCGATGCCGTCAGCCGGGGAGGGCGCCACCCGGACCTTGGCTGGAAGCGGCGCCGAAATCCGCCAGGACGTCGTCTGGTACGCAAACGGTGAGCAGGAGCTTCACCGGCAGGGCGGCCGACTCCAAGAGGCCAATCAATCGCGCGACATCGCGATCAGCTTCTTGCGCCTGGCCAATCTCAACACCGACATTGTCGACCGGCTAAGCCGGTACGAGGCGGCGCTCTGGCGACAGCTCGCCCAGGCGCTCTTCGCGCTTCAGGCGCTCAGGCGCCGATAGCCCTGTTCGCTCCAGATCTCAAATTGGCTTCGCGGGCCGAAGCTCTCTCGCAGAGGCGTCCCCTCCGCGGCCGGCACAGACCGGCGGTTTTGCGAAAACGAAGCCAATTGCGCAAGCGCCGTGGAGATCCACCAATTTATCGATTGACATCAGTTCTCACCAGAGGGGCTCCTTCAGTGCGTGGTACGTGATATGAATGAGTGATTCGCATAACGGAGACGGATTTTCTCAAGGCAAGTCCCCCTGCAGCAGGCTCCCGCGGTAATTCCAGGGATAGCTCACCGTGCTCGCGAGCCTCGCTGTTAGCAGCGATCTATTCGGAGGCAATAGATGCCCCCACTTCCCTTGAATGCTGCGGAGCCGGTAACTGCCGTACTCGGCGTTATGTTGTATCCCGCAGATGAGGACCTCGCGGCACGAGATCGTTGGGAGGCGCTCACACTTGCACCTTTCGCCCCCCAAATCCGGGCTCAGGGCGGAGACATACCTGCCGACCTTGTAGATTGGATTCTGACCCACTGCGGGCCGTACTCGGTCGACCAAAACGACCTCGCTTACCGATGGACCAGCGGGACCATGACCGGTGAAGTGGTGAAAGTTCTCCTGTGGCTCACTGCCAAGCGGCCCGATGTGGCCAGCTGGAGTAAGGCCACGGACTGGATAGCGGCTTTCGGCCCCAAGGGTTTCTCGCGATCAGAGATCTACCGACGCAGGATGCGATTCAGACGCGTCGCGCACCTATGGGGCGCGTATTGCATAAGTGGACGACGGATCAGTGATTTGCAGACTTTTTTGGGTCTCTCTGAACAAATTCGGGTCTGGGGACAGACGTGGCGGAGCAAAGCGCGACGGGCGCAGCCGCTATTCGGCAACGATTTGTGGGTGCCTCCGGAAGAGTGGCAGCATCCTGATCCAGACTGGCCAGAGCAGATAAAGATCCCCCATTACGATCTGCCCTCTCTTGGCGCCCGCACGCCTCACTGGCTGGTGCAAGCGTAGTTTCGCCCCTGTCCAAAGTTTTCTGGACACGTTGTGCCTACCGGTCCGGCGAGCCAATCTCATGCCCGCTGATAGGCGCCCCGTCTGACGCTCAACCAGCCCCGCAACGGCGAGCGCCAGCTCAAATCATCAGCCGGGTGCCCGGGCCCCGAAACCCGGAGGAACAGCTGTCAGGCAGAGTACATGACTAAACGCACCTTGGCTCCCCAGGACGCATCGTCAGCATTCGACGATGTCGTCGCCCTGCTAGGACCTCCTCCGTTGCTGAGCACCGAAGACCCACAGATCTATCATGATCTGCTATCCAGGGTAGTTCGGGCGGCGGGCCCCCGCCATATGATTGAGTGGATATTGGTCCGAGACTTCGTGGACCTTACGTGGGAAATTCAAAGAATCCGCCGCTACAAGATAATGGTCATTGAAGGAGAGCGCAAAAGTCGGATCAGCGCAATCCAAAGCCAAAAAAGTACGCCAGTAATGGAACTCTCGCTATTGACGGGACAGTACGAAGAGAGAAAGCCCAAGAGGCTACAGAAAAAGCGGATAATCGCGGGGTTAAACTCTGAAGGGGGTTCGTTGCGCTCTTTTGAAGACAGCCTGCCAACTTACGAAAGACTTGAAAGAATGTTGGCTTCGTTGGAGATGAAGCGCCATATGCTCTTGCGGGATGCTCAATATTACAGAGAAGGTCTTGCGCATTTGTTACAGGACATCAGCACCGATGACGTGATTGATGCAGACGCAAACGACAGTTCATCTGAGTCGCATAAAACGGTTTGATCGGTCGTGGACAATGAGCTCAGGACGCAAGATCGCCGCTAACAAAGCAAATGCTGCTCGGAGCACCGGACCAAAAACTGCCACTGGGAAAACAGTTGCTAGCGGCAACGCATATAAACACGGTTTCGCTGCTAGTTTGGTCGACAATGCGGGAAGGCGCAGCCAAGTTGAAAATCTCGCGCGCGAATTGGTGCTCGCGCAGAGCGGTCCTTGCCGGCGCGAGCAGTACATCATCGCTGAAGCCGAATTGGACCTCCTCCGTATTCGGGACGTGCGCGCGAAGATAATTAACGAGGCGATCGCCGGATGTGGTCTGAGCGTAGCTAACGAATTCAGTGACCGGGGTGCGCGCGGACCTGGCGAGCTTCCTGCGCGCGTTGCCCCAACTGGAGAAGCTCGAGCGGTACGAGCGTCGGGCTCTATCTCGTCGGCGACGCGCGACAAGGCAAATGTATGGTGAAAGCATATGACGCCGGTTCAGAATTGGTCTTGCGTGGATTGTAAATGCATTATTTACAACTGAGCTTCTGATTTTGGCAAAACGAACCCAAGTCATCAAGCCATGTGCTCCGGGAATCCGGTACGGGCACCGCCCGGCCGGTGCAGTTCGCCGTTGAGCTCCGACGATCGTCCACGCTCGCGAGTTGCGCGTGATACCGTGTGTTGCGGGGCGCCCACACCATTCCTGAAACACCCAATCTGACCGCTCAGGGGATTAACGGACTCGCCAGGCTGGCGATTGCTGGCCCCTTGCCTGGCGCTCGGGTCATTCCGGGTGGCCTTTTCATGTGGCCAGCGCAGGCATTTCCGGTCTACCGTGTTTCAACGGGGCAAACCCCGCAGCAGGCTGACCGATTCCAATGACGCGCAACGTGGCATTACTGGCGGTCTGGGTTTTGCTCGCGTCATGTTCGACTACGGCGGAACAAGTTTCGGAGAAAGTTATCGATTGGACGCCGGCGTGGATGGGGGGCCTTCCTAAAGATGCTCCACCCAGGTTTGGCACGCCAGAGTATGATGAACTTCACCGAAAGCAGGAAGCTGAGCGCGCCCGCGACAAGAGTCACGATCCAAAGCCGGAACAATGCAAGGACGAAAAGACCAACGCAATAATGCAGTTCCCAATCGACCGTTCCTGCTCCACGGACAATCACACCGAGCAGTTCCGGCCACTGAAAGCGCCAGATCAATGAACGCCGACGCGGGGCCAACGGCGGTCGCCATTGTTGGAATACAGGGAGCTATGCCGCAGACATTCTTGGCGAGGCTCCTCCCACTGGAGCGCCCTATTACGCGCGTCCCTATTCCTCCCAGCCTCCGGAATATCGAGCGCCTGGATACGAGCCTGTGCCAGCATACCCGAGGTACGAGTCGCGATATGGGCCGACGCCCGTGCCACGCGCCGCGATTTACGGCGGGCCCGCGGCCGGATCCCAAGTCTACGAAACTCGCGTGTATGCCGCGCCCGACCCCCGGTATGCACCCGCACAGCCATGCTATTGGACGCGCGGCGAGCCGACCTGGAACGGATACGCCTGGTCCCGGCGACCGGTGCAGGTTTGCGATTAGCCATACTTCGCCGCGGTTCTATTGGGTTGGTTTGGAAGCTAGCGATGGTCGGCTCATTTGGCCGACCTATTGCTCGCCACAATTCGGTCGGATTGCCGCCGAACTCTCCAACTCCTAGCCGAAGCGAATTGCTGGTGGTGGTTGCCGGTGTCGCGCTTATCGCGCTGGCAGTATTGGCACTCTAGAAATCAGCCGGCCGGGGCGGCTGAGCTAAAGAGCGAATGCGATTGCGAAAAGCGCTGCAAGCACGATACCGACTAAGAGCAGCAGCCAATCCGCGGCGCTAAGTTCGAGCAATCGTCCTTGTTCCCGCAGATCTGACATAACTCACGCCCGCTGTTCGTTAGCCGCTCCGATCGATAATTATTTAAAGAAAAATGTGACTCCGGTCACACGCCTGACATGTCGGCCCTTCGGATCGGTAAGCGCTCTCGTTCGGCTGCGACGGTCCATACAGCCCAATTCTATCATCGAGTCTCCTCGATCGCTCGAAAGTCCCGTCCAGCCGTTTAGGCTGCTACGGGACCTCGGAGGCAACGCAAACTCGTCCTCAGGCCGCCCGGTTAGGCCAAATCCAAAATCGCCAGGCCGGGGCCAATGCACCTGCTTCAGAGGCGCGCCGGCGCTCCGCACGATCGGCCAAGCTCCGCCACCTTTCCGCCGCGGATAGCAAACGGGCCTTGTCTTCCGGCGCCGACATGCGAAGCGCCAGCTTTAGACAATCTGCGGCATGCTCGCGGTATTTGGCTGGGGTACCCATTGGAAACGTCCCTTCCGATGGGATCTTGATTGGCCAATCATTAAAATTCGATTTAATGAGAGGGCTTCGAATAGACGGCCGCAAGTTCCGCATTGACCCTCATGCCGTTCCTCTCGCGACAGTTTCTTGAAGCGGACGGCATCGGCTCGCGCAAAATACCTCGTTGAGAGGCTGGCCCGCAAAATGGATGGACGACGCGAACCGGTCATTGCGCGTAGAGGATAGGCCCGAACTGTTGTCGGGAAGACCTCGCGCTAGTTGGTCGCCTGCAGCGCTACAGTCAACAATGAGCGTGACGATGAATGCAAGCTATAGACGGTCGCCTTCGTTCCCCTCCTTGTTCCTTGCAAAGGTCATTTTACTTCTGGTCACCATCATAGTTGTGTGGTGTCTATATGCTTATCTGCACGCTTACCGCCTTGATTGGCTCGGCTGGTTTTACGTAAAACTACTACCGCTGACGAACGGGCTCTATAGCCTAGTCGAAACCTACTTCCCAAATGATGTAAAATATAAAATAAGAGCGGCCATCACGGACGATCTCGGCCAACGCTCGTTATTCCTTCTCCTCCTCACTGCAACCGTTGAGCTGACGCTTTACAGTGTTTTCAAGTTCCTCAAATTCATCACCATTCGCCGCTGATACAATCCGATGCAGCAGCCCCCGCTCCAAGGCAGAACGAAAACTTGGATGCGGGGGCGTTTGGCGCGCGAGCAGAGCCGAATTCAACTCTCGTGACTTCTACTGCTTGCCCGACGAGGGCTCGTTCGAAGTGCCCGGTTTATTGGTGGGTTTGCCGGACCTCATGCTCTCACCAGTACTCCTCGATCCGGTGGTCTCGCCGCTCTTGCCAGTACGGCCGCGGACCTCGCCGCTGGTGCCGGACCGCTCGGTTCGTCACCCCGAATCGTGGTGCGCGAATGAATGCTGGAGCGGCGAGACTCGCGTTCCTCGATGCCAACGCGGTGCCCTCGGCGGTGCTCGCGCTCATGAATGCTTACTCGGTGCCCTCGACGGATCTCAAAGCTCGGGCCGCCACGGCAGCCATAGGTGCGGCGGGGCTCCCATCGGTGCCAGTGTTTGTAGGGACGGCAATGCACCTGAGCGGCCATGTCAATCGCCTCGCTCGCTGCAAGAACACCCACGGGTGAGGTGCTAGTCATGGCATTGGCCTGATAGCCGCCGAAGCAGCCGATCCCGATACCGGCTACAGCAGCAGCAATGAATGATTTGCGCATGTGATCCTCGGATCTTCCTGAAACGCTCCGTTTCCGACCCGCTTAGCGGGAAGTAAAGTAAATGCTGGTCACTGCGGCTGAGACGAGAACTGGGCTGGCAGTTGAAGCCGCCACAACATTGCTTGAGCGCGTTCTCCAGGATGAAGGCTGGCTGGAGTAGGTCGGCATTCAGGCCGGACGTTTCAGCGGAGTGGCCGTGCGCTTCGTTCAGCCGGTTGGCATTGCCAGAGGCGGATGCCGCTGAAAAACCAGGGCAGAAGGTGCAGAATCTGCAGCGGCACAAGCGGGCAAGCAGCATTTCTGGACCGGCAGGGAAAGTGTAGTTCGCGGAGCCACTCAGAAAGCTTCACGACCCGCGATCATAGGACCAGAGGGCGCTTCTGTTGATGACTCCCGCGATGATAAAGATCGCAGCAGATGTGCTGGGAGCCTGACGATCCCCAACTTCGCGAGGCCCTGCGCGTAACCATCGTCATAACTCCGCGATGACTGTTCTGGGCAAAGTCGTGATAATATCCATGTGGCTGGCGGGAGGCATAGTCCATGTTAAGGAAGGTTATGATGGTCAAGACGATTGCGGCCAATGCCAAAAACGGCGGGATGGTTCGGTAAGTCATTTTGTTTGTCTTTCTTTGTGATTTGCCTAACTTTACCAGGTATGCACGTCGTCTCATAATCGTACGTGACCCAGGTCGCAGCAATTTTGGACGATTTTGGCTCTTAACGGCCATCTGCGCTCCGGTTCAGCCTCGTAGAACTATCCAATGGTTGATAGTGGCTCCCGATCAGAGGAAAGGGACATGATGCGAACTGAGAAAGAAAAGACGCGCGGGAAGGAACTTTACCGCCCAAATGAACGGCCGCGTCGAAATCCTGCAACTTGGCAGAGGGGGGCGACGAACGGAGGAAAGGCCGCCCCGACAGGAGCGGCCAGATATTTGATATGATTGTGTGCCTTTTAGGCGACGATCGGAAGACGCTCTTGTTTCCTCGCCTCGTCGGCAGTGCGCGGCTCCGCTGGGAGCTGTAGGACGGTTGCCTCCTGGCGTTGGGATAGGCGGGTGAGAAGCACAACCTGTCCGTCGGGAAATTCTAGCGCATCGTGGTGGGTCATCGTTTCTTTGTTGATCTGCCGAAAGATCGCCGTCTGGTAGTGTGTCTGCTTTCGCACTGCAAGCCGCGCTTTGATCAGAGACCGGACGTTCCAATCCGCGTAGGTGACTTCACTGGCGAATGCCAGTTCCGTGCCCGGAAGAAGACAGACGGCAATGTTGAGATCTGCCACCGAAGCGAAGCCTCGGGTGCCGGTGCCAAAGTCTCTCGTCACCAGCTTGTCACCGATTTTCGCAGGGCGCGTGCGTACACTGTGTAAGCTATAGTCGCACATGGCAAAGAACTCCTTTGCATACAGCAGCCACCCAGCAAATCTAGTATAAACCGGCGGGCAGCCGTTGTATTCCGGTTTTTGGCCGTCTCGATAGGCCGAATGGTATCCTGTTCGGTTTTTGAAACGTGACCGACCACTGTCTTGGCGTTCGTCAGGGATGACGGATTGGGACTCGTCCGTATTCCGCATTGGCGGCTGCCAGCAGTACCGTTTCGGAACACGCGAGCTTCTCGGCGGAAAGTGGACGCTGAAGCAATCTGATTTAGGCATGACGATCGAGGCAGTCAGTCGCGAAGCATTCGAGGCCCAACTGAAGAGCGTTCGAGTGCTCGCGTTCGGAGAGCGAGAAGGCCGTCTTCGGTCCGGCTTCAGTGATCTGGCGGGTTGATCGCGAGGCGGCGTTCCTTGGCGCTGGCCGGGCGCTGTTGCTCCAGTTGGCCCACCCCTGGGTAGCGGCAGCCATCGCGGAACACTCTCGAACGTTCGACGATCCCATCGGTCGGTTTCATCGGACCTTCGGGGTGGTATTTAGCATGGTATTCGGGTCGCTCGACCAAGCTATTGCCGCGGCCCGGCGCCTACACAGACGCCACGCTGCAATTCGGGCCCAATGCGGCGGAGTTGAACCGGCGCGCCGCGAGCTACGTGGACAAAATGCTCAAAGGGGCCAAGCCAGCTGACCTGCCGATGCAGCAGCCGGCCGCTTTCGAGCTTGCGATCAACCTCAAGACCGGCAAAGCGCTCGGCCTCACTGTGCCGCCTTCGCTGCTCGCCCGCGCCGATCAGCTGATCGAATATGCGGAAGGTAATCGTGACCCTTTTCGAGAGGGGCTCTTAACGCACTTCTATGCTGATTTTCCCCGGCAGGGTCCAGGCGGCAGCAGTTTCGACGGGGGGAACTAGCGGCCCGACTAAGTAGTTATGCCAATCCAAGGAGGCAGGCATGACCCAGGGTGATCCCACTTATCAACTTCGAGTCTTACAAGAAGCCCTGCAGTTGGCGGAGCAGGCCGGGCGCGAGAAGGATGCGCTGCGGCGGGAAATGCTGATTGGTGAATGTATGCAACTTTGGCGTATCGCGCACCGAGTAAAGGATCGTCACCGAAGGAGTCGCGGCTTCGCTGCTGTGATCGTGAGGGCGCGTGATATGTCGCTGCTTTCACCGTAGGTCATGAGCAAGAAGGACACCTATTACGGCTCGGCATCCCGTTGGAAAAACCCAGATTGGTTCTCAAAGCGAACCCCGGAGCCTAACCGTTTCGAGCGTGCCGCGATGTAATTCTTTAGGACGGCAAAAACGGCCTACCGCCGCACCCGCAGGAAGCCCGCCGAGGCAATTTAGGCTGCCGGCGCTAATCACTGGCGCCGATCCAGTCGCTGAACTGCAGTTGAGGTAATAGGCGTCTGGTTGCATGGATCGTTGACTGTTGTACGCTAGTTCCGCAGCTCGGACCAAAATGCAATGCCCCTTGAGCACCTCTCGAGCGCACCCACCCTCCGAGTCCCCGAAGGCAAAGGACGGGTGGGTTAGAGCCCGGTTTTGCATGGACCAGTCGGGGGCTCGCTTCCATCCAAGCGTCTTACGGCTTGAAGGAAAGGCTGCCCGAAATGACCTGAGCGGCCCGTGCAAGCAAATTAAGGCTCCTGGCAGCTGAACCGTAAGTGAGCAGTACCAGGAGGCCGTCATGAGGCTGACCCACTCTTGCTGAGCACCGCAGTAATTTTTGCGATGTCGATTGAGGCCTCGGACCACTACCAGCCCAGGAGATCGGCCCAGTGGTTATTAAAAGCGACCGTATCGCGTTAACCAAGAATTAACGATTGATTTCCCGACAAGCGCTCCACGCTTCAGCATGGTGAGCGCAAAAATTTGGCCATGCGGAACCCGGCTCGGGTTCTCCCACGGAAATCAAAACAGGAGGCTGCCATGCGTTTGATCGCGCTAGGCCCTGCCAGCGCAATTGCCACAGTCTTATCTTTTGGTGTCGAGGCCGCCGACTATGCCTATCCTCCTGCAGCGGTCGGACCGCCACAGTATAGCGTAGCTCCACCCGCAGCCGTTGCACCTCCCCAATTGCGCGTTGCCCCGGAAGCGCCGGTCCCGGCTCCCCGGTATAACGGCGCACCAGTTCCGCCCACGGTGATCGGGTCTTCCCCGTATGGCGTTGCGCCACCGGTGGCTCCCCCGGGTGCCGCGCCCGCAAGCCCCTTACCGCCGCGAGCAGCATGCGGCCCGATCTGGCGCTGCGAGAATGGCGATTGCGGGTGGAGCTCGGACTGCGCGCCGCATCCCAATCATTATTCCGGCCCCTCCGGGTCCCCGCAGGTCTACTCCGAGGCCCCGCGCCCCCCGGAGCCCTACGCCGGCCCCTACGGTTCGCCTGGTTCGCAGGTTTACTCTGGCACCAGGCCCCTGCCGGCTCCGGAGACCTACTCAGGCACCCACGCGCCAGTCTCTGGCCCCTACGCGCCACAAGTCTATTCCGGTGGACCGGGCCGTATGCGCTGGATGATCGGCCCGCAACCCTACGGCATGTAATCGCGCCGACGGCGGCCAACATGCACTGATTTTGTGGCTTCAACTCCGCCACGCCTTCAGACAAATCTGCGCGTATCGGCAAGAGTGCCGGGCCGATTTTTTGTCGATCACGTCGAGGCGTTGCTGAGCGGCGAGCAGCCTGGGCGACTGTTCGGCATTTAAGCCAGGTCGCTGCCCAATAATCGCGAAAGGTGGAACGTATGCCTTGCTCGCGCTGATCGGGCGATGCGACGTGGCAAGCGGCACCGTGCCCATATGACAAGGGCCCAACGACTATCATCTGAAGAGTGACGCTCGGTCAACGCCGTTGGGGTGGCGTTGCATAGCCCTGTTGGCGTGGAAGGCTCTGCCCTTCAAAAGAGTTTTGGGCACTCAATCCGCAGGGCCACCCTTCCCGTAGCGCGTCCATAATAATCCAGAGAAAGTTGTCGTTCAGCCGCTCAGGATGGCTATGAAGGTATCGGACGACAACACTGAGGACCTGCCCGCTGGGAGCATTCTCAGGAACGCAAATCGGATATTGAGTGTTTTTGGTGCTGGCGGCTGCGAGAAACCTGACCCCAGACACGGCCCCAACGCAAAACCCTTGTATCATGGCTTCTTCGACCGTCGCAGCCGCTTGGGAGGGAGGAAGTTTTTGCGAAACGATTCGATCAGCGGTTCCGCAATATTGAAGGATCTCGGATCCAGTGGTGCTTCCACTTGGGGTCTGAGCCATAATCGGATGGACTGAGAGCAGGAAGGCGACGCAAAGAATTAACTCCCGAGTAAGCATCTGCAGCATGTGGCCTTGCGATGGAGGTAGACTCTGATTTTAAAAGCAAGTCGTTAATGCTCCATCACCGTTTCGGCATGCTCTGGGGAGCCGTTGGTTGACGGGAGAGTACGACCCGAGACAATTCCGAGCCCTTGCTCCGTGCAGCTACGCGCGTCACCGAGCCAGGGTAGGCTGCTCGCGCATAAGGTCGAGAAGCATCCACAGCAAGGCCCAGCCGATCCCCCACGCCGCGTTTAGCAGAAAGCCAATGATGAACAGGCCGCCCATTTCCGGTGGCAGGGTTCCGGTCTTGAGCGGCACGACGACGAACATGTAGACCAAAGTCAGTGCCAATCCGCCGATAATGCACGACGCGAGCCAATAGGCTAAGCTGTGGAAGAAACGAGGCAACGTCAAAGCAAAGACGACACCCCAGACGCCGCCCCAGAACGAGGCCGACACGACCTCCGGTACGCCAAAAGGCTTTGTCGGCTCCAAACTGAAGGGGGCCACCGGGATCACGCCGAGTAAATACAACAGCAAGAAAAGCACTTGATGGAAGAGCGGGACTGCCAGTGCACCGGCAAAGAAGGCAGTAGCCACGAGCCTCGGGGACACTTTCGGGGCAGGAGCCCTAGTACTTGAAAGTCTACTCATTGGCTGCTCCGCGTGGTGGCGTAAGTGACCTGAGCCCCTTCTTTCATCCAGCGATGAGTAGAGCCCTGGTGTCATTTGAGCCCGTGTGGCTCGGTGATGCAACGGGCCGGGGCGCGGAGCCCCCAGGTAGCTCAAGCGCCCCGGCCCGTTGCGTCCGAGGGGCG
>WNGE01019188.1_pt1 | contig 12060 bp, 12 predicted proteins | sample 5400651 | NCBI WGS metagenome assembly WNGE01 (sample SAMN13153370, study PRJNA577476) | soil metagenome | isolation source: 60 cm soil or saprolite under grassland replicate 2 | place: USA:California | collected 2016-06-15 | reverse complement strand
TTCGCCAGGCGGCGAATTGCGCGCCTCATTCGGCATGACTCCGCAACTTGCTTCTTACGATTAGGCGCATGACTTGTGACTTCTGAGTTCTGACCTCTCACCTTTCACCTTTCACCTCTGACCTCTCACCTCTCACCTCTCACCTCTCACCTCTCACTTGTCCTCTATGCCAACCGCTTCGCTTCGGGCTTTGCTCGCGCACTCGATCGATTACGCGGGAATGTTCCCGCCTTGCAGCCTTGCGCTAGAACCGGCTCTACGAAATCAGGCAGACTACGTCCGGTCGCCGGAAGCGTGGATGCTAAACGCGTTTGTTCTGTCTATCGGCCAATTCGACGCGGTGACAGAGAGCTTGTCGCTGTTCGGACAAGAGCATCCGCTGCGGATATCCGCCCTGGGTGGCAAGGGGGCGAACCGCGATCATTTTATTGCCGGGTTGAAAATCGCGGCGGATAAAATCAGATCGCTCTGCGCGCAGCATGCCGGTCTTGTTTCGGTTGCTCAACTGGAAACGGCACTGGCGCCGGATGCAGATCTCGGGTTATTGGCGAAAATCCCTTCGATCTTGGATGGATTTGATCTACAAACATTCTGGGAAACACCGGCCGATTTGGCTGGGCCGACGGCTACGCTGCTGGCCGAGCACAACCTGGCGACCGGCCAGCGACCGTTTGGCTTCAAATTGCGGACCGGCGGCGTAACCGCCGATGCATTTCCCACCTCCCGAGAGATAGCGCGTGTGTTGGTCGCTGCGGCAAAAGCGCGGCTACCCATCAAATTCACAGCGGGCTTGCATCATCCAATCCGGCAATTTCGCGACGAAGTGCAAACAAAGATGCACGGCTTCCTCAATGTGCTCGGTTCTGCGGTGCTTGGGGCAGAACATGGATGGAACGAAGAGCAAACAGCCGAGATGCTCGAGGACGAATATCCCAGCTCGTTCGTTTTCTGGGATGAGTCGTTTGCCTGGCGAGAATGGAAGATTGCGACCGACCGTATTAAGGAGCAGCGAAAATTCGTGACTTCGTTTGGCAGTTGTAGCTTCGATGAGCCGCGCGAAGATTTGCGCGTGCTCGGACTTCTCTGATTTCTCAAACAGAAGATAACAAAGATAACGAAGACCAGTCACAAATCCTTGGTTTCCTTCGTTTCCTTCTGTTCTAATGATATTCATGGATTCGCCGTTGCGCAGTTTCATCGAAGTCCCGCGCGATTCGCATTTTCCAATTCAAAATCTTCCATTCGGTATCTTTCAATTGAAAGAAGGTAAACCGCGGGTCGGAGTCGCGATCGGTGAGTTCGTTCTCGATCTTTCGGTTCTGGAAGAACTCGGTCATTTCCGCTCATCGGAGTTTCAGGAACCTGCCCTGAGCGCCAGTCGAACGGGTCGACACGTATTTTCGGAGGATTCTCTTAACACCTTTCTCGCCTTGGGCCGGCCGGCGTGGCGCAAAGCGCGCGAAGTAATTCAACATCTTCTCTCAGCGGAAACACCAACTTTGCGGGATGATGCAAAACTGCGCGCCCGGGTTTTTCACGCGCAAAAGGATGTTGTCATGAAACTGCCGGCGCGCATCGGCAATTATACCGATTTATCACGGACGCGCCAGTTCAGTTGTCATCAGCGGCACAGACGTGCGGCGACCAAGCGGACAGACCAGGCCACCAGATGCATCCGCACCGGTCTTCGGTCCGAGCAAGAGCTTCGATTACGAATTGGAAATGGCGTTTCTAATCGGGCCCGGTAATTCGTTAGGTGAAGCGGTGCCGATCGATCGCGCGATCGATCACATCTTCGGCTTTGTGCTAATGAATGATTGGAGCGCGCGCGACATTCAAGCATGGGAATATCAACCATTGGGACCGTTTCTGGCCAAGAACTTTTGCACCAGCATTTCGCCGTGGGTGGTGACGCTGGAAGCGCTTGCCCCTTTTCGCAAACCGCTACCACCGCAGGACCCCGAGCCGCTCCCGTATCTGTCCGCCACAGGACGGATTCGCCGTGGTGAACGAGCAAAGGATGATTTCACGTTCGACATTAACCTTGAAGCGCATCTGCAAACTTCATCAATGGATGCGCCACATATTATTACACGCACAAATTTTCAGAATCTTTACTGGAGCGTTGCACAGCAGCTTGCCCATCACACGGTGAACGGCTGCAATCTGCAGCCAGGCGATTTGCTGGCGAGTGGCACGATCAGCGGCCCAACCGAAGAATCGCGTGGTTGCATGCTGGAGTTGACCTGGCGTGGGGCCAATCCGTTGAAACTGCCGAATGGCGAAACCCGCAAATGGCTCGAAGACGGCGACACCCTCACGATTACCGGCTGGTGCCAAGGCGACGGCTATCGAGTGGGTTTTGGCGAAGTAAGTGGACAGATCCTACCTGCTGTCCAGGTCGCGTAGGGCCTGCAAAAATCTCTGCGATTAACTTCGCCAGAATCAGCGAAATACGAAACGAGGCAAACTCGCCGAGACCGCCTTGGGCTCGGATACGGTTAACGTTAGGATTTCTGCGGAAGAGCCACGCGAAACGTCCGTTCGACTTCGCTCAGGGCAGGCAGTGCGCTACCGTTACGAAATCCAGATCGTTTTCGTGTTTGTGAATTCGCGAATTCCCATAGCGCCAAGCTCGCGGCCAAAGCCGGAACGTTTCACGCCACCGAACGGCAGACGCGGATCGGATGCGACCATCGCATTGATGAAAACCATTCCAGTCTCCAGTTCAGAAGCGAAGAGTTCTTGCTCGGCGGGGTCGTTTGTCCACGCGCTCGCCGCGAGGCCGAATGTGGTATCGTTTGCGGCCTCGACAGCTTCGTCTGCGTCGCGCACGCGGAAAACAGATGCGACCGGACCGAAAACCTCCTCGCGATAGGCCGGCGATTCTTTCGGTACATCGACGAGAACAGTTGGCTCGTAAAAGAATCCGGGACCATGAATCCAGTTTCCGCCGGTCAATAACTTTGCGCCTGCCGCGATCGATTTCTGAACCTGCGCGTGCACACTTTGCAAAATTTGTTCCGTCGCGAGCGGTCCGAGCTCCGTTGTCTCGTCGAACGGGTCGCCGATTTTTAGCGCGCGCATCCGCTCGACAAATTGCTGCAAAAAATCGTCGTAAATATTGTCCGCAATGAAAAGTCGCTTTGCCGCGATGCACGATTGTCCGCTGTTGATCGTGCGCGCTCTGACCGCCGTGCTCAGTGCTCCCTCAAAATCTGCGCTTGGCATCACGATAAATGCATCGCTGCCGCCGAGCTCGAGCACACTCTTTTTGATGTGCCGCGCGGCGGTGCTCGCGACCTCGCTTCCCGCTCTTTCGCTGCCGGTGAGTGTCACCGCCTTGACTCGCGGATCGACAATCAACTTTTCCACTTGTTTTGCTTCGACCAGCAGTGTCTGAAAGACGCCATCGTCGAATCCGGCGCGACAAAGCACGTTTTCGATTGCAAGTGCGCACTGTGGCACGTTGGCTGCATGTTTGAGCAGCCCGACGTTTCCCGCCATTAGTGCTGGCGCGGCAAATCGAAACACCTGCCAGAATGGGAAATTCCACGGCATGATCGCAAGGACGGCTCCGAGTGGTTGATAGCGCACGTAACTGCGCGCGGCATCGGTCTGCGCTGGCTCGTCTTCTAAGAATCGCTCCGCGTTCTCGGCATAAAAGCGGCAAGCGCGGACGCATTTCTCGATTTCGTCCATCGCTGCGCGAAATAGCTTCCCCATCTCCAGTGTGGTGATCCGGGCGAATTCCTCTTTTCCATGATCGAGCAGCGAAGCAGCGGCCATCATGAGCTGCGCTCGCTTCGCAAAGGTACTATGCCGGTACGTCGTGGAAGCTCGCTCAGCCTGCCGTAGTCGCTTCTCGATTTCGCTGTCGTCGAAAGAAGCGAACTCCTTTAGCTTTTCGCCCGTCGCGGGATTGATCGACGCAATTGCCATTTGTCGGAACATAGGCATTTTGCCTGTGCGGCCAACGGACATTCTGTCCGGTGTTTCACATTCAGCGGAGTCCAACTCCGCTGGCCGCACAGACTGTTCGCCGCAGCGAATCCATCCCGTGGCGGACAAGTCTATGTTCCAATCCGCCGCTACAGCCGCAGACCTTTCGGAATCACAATGCGGTCGAGCAAATCGAAGAGCCACTGCACCAGCAGCGCCAGCAATGCCGCCGGAATCGCACCTTCCAAAATTGTGGCGTGATCATTCAAGTTCAGTCCGCTCAAGATTGGTTCGCCCAGCCCGCCTGCGCCGATCAACGCCGCAAGTGTAGCCGTTCCTATGTTAATCACTGCGCTGGTTTTGATTCCGGCCAGAATGGAGCGCGATGCCATCGGCAGATAGATTTGCCAGAGCCGCGCCATCGGTCTCAGGCCCAACGCGATGGCGGATTCGCGCAAAGCCCGTGGAATGTCCTGCAAGCCGGTTGCGGTGTTGCGCACGATTGGGAGTAATCCGTAAAGGAAAAGCGCAGCAATCGCCGTACGGACGCTGATTCCAAAAAACGGAACCGGCACCAGCAACGCAAGCAACGCAAGGGATGGAATCGTTTGCATAACTCCGGTAAAACCAAGAATAACCTGGCCGATAGTGCCGCCGCGACTGGCGAAAATGCCAAGCGGAACACCAACGAGTACCGATAACGCCAAAGAAATTCCGGCAAGTTCAAGATGGCGCAGCGTCCAGCGTTTCAGTTTGTGAAAGAACGTTTCGCCACGCGCCATTGTCGATGCCCGGTCGCCTTCGAAAAACAAGTTCGCTGCGCGCGTATAATCCTTTGTGCGCTCCGCTTCGGCGTTCAACCGGATCATGCGTTTCTCATCCAGCGCTCCTTCGAGCTTTCGCAGCGCGGCAACCGCTGGGGCTGGCAACGCAAGGCGGTACAAAAACACAGCGTCATAGCGTGGAAAAAATTGCAGATCGTCTTCAAGCGTGATGAGATCGTATTCGCCAATTTTCGCGTCGGTTGAATAAGCGTCTTTGACATCAACCGATCCGCTGGCGAGCGCCGAGTAACCGAGCGCGTGATCGATGCCAATGACGTTCTGTTGTGGAAGCCCGTAGCGCGCACGCAATGGCTGCCATCCATCATGCCGATCCAAAAATTCGTGGGTGAGTCCGATCTTTAGCTCGGGATGATTTCGCAAATCGCTGATTGTGCGCAGGCCGAGTCGTTGCGCTTCACTGCGGCGCATGACCAGCGCATAAGTATTGTTGAAGCCGAGCGGCTCGGTAATCCCGACGCCGAATTTCGTCAGAGCGTCGCGAATTTCATTGAGCGATAACACTTGCTCCGTTTTCAGAACTTGTTGCGCGATCGTACCCGTGTATTCCGGATAGGCATCGATTTGCTCCCCGTGCAGTGCTTGCCAAAGAATGATCGTGCCGCCCATGCCTTGCCGATGTTCCGCAGAAATTCCAGCGTCGTTTAGCGTATGTTTTGCGATCTCGCCGAGCACATAAGATTCGGTGAATTTCTTCGAACCGATGATGATTGGCTGCGCGTGCGCGCATGCGACCCCGAGAAAAAACAGAGCGGCTATCAAGGAGCACCGACTTCCCAGTCGTCGTGTTTTCTTGACGGCTCGCCACCGGACGAGTCCGTCCGACTGGCGGACTGGGAAGCTGTCATTCCTTGAGGCGGAACGCCAAATCATATTTCCACCAGAGTTCTTTGCGCGTTGATGAACTCGGAAACGAAAGGATCAACTGGCCTTTCGCGAAGATCGTTAATCGAACCCTGTTGCACGATGCGGCCTCCATTCATGAGCACAATTCCATCGCCGAAATAAGCTGCTTCCGCCAAATCGTGGGTAACCAAGAGCGCTGTTTGTCGCAAGCGCGCGAAAATTTCTTTGAGATCTTTTTGTAAAGAGGCACGCACCAGTGGGTCGAGCGCACCGAGCGGTTCATCGAGCAACAACAGCTCGGGCGAGAGCATCAATGCACGCATCAAACTGACCCGTTGACGCTGGCCGCCAGAGAGCTCGATGGGATATCGCGAGAGTAAATTGTTGGAAAATCTTGTCAGCTCGCACAGCTCGACAAGCCGCGAGCGCATTTCCTCAGGGGATTTCCCCAGATGGCGCGCCACCAACAAGATGTTGGCGCGCGCTGTCAGATGCGGAAAGAGACCGCCTTCCTGAATGACGTAACCAATTCGGTGACGCAACATGTCGATGTTTGCTTGCATGATCTGTGATTCGTCGAACGAGATCGTGCCAGAATCGGGCGCAGTCAGTCCGATGATGAGTCGCAGCAACGTAGATTTGCCGCAACCGCTCGGTCCGATCAACACCGTCGTTTTGCCGCGCTCAACTGTAAGATTCGTTGAATGCAGCGCGGATGCGCCTCCGAAGCGCTTACTCACATCCAGAAGTTGAACTAACGCGCTCATTGAAGTAGCGCATGTCTCCGGCTTGCGCTTCGAACTAGACCGCAAGTCCGCCACAGCGGATTCGTCCTGTGGCGAACGAGACGCATGCGCTACCCTGCGATGAAATAGAATACGCCAAAGAGGCGCGCGTCGTCAGTCCACATCTTTTCAAACTCGAAACCGGCAGTGTGCGCGAGGGCGGCGAAGCTTTTCGGCGTGTGTTTGTAGGAGTATTCGGTGAGGATCTTTTCGCCAGCGCGGAAATTGAATTGGCGATCTTCGATATTCACGATTTGGGCCGCTTCACTGATCAAGTACATTTCGATGCAGCCTTTGCGCGAATTGTAAATCGCGCGGTGCCGCCACCGTTGCAGATCGAAGTCCGCGTCGAGCTCGCGATTTGTGCGTGCGAGCAAGTTTAGATTGAATTGCGCGGTGACGCCGGCGCTGTCGTTGTAAGCAGCCTCGATCACATTCCGATCTTTGCGAAGATCGACACCGATCAGTAGTCCGCCACCGCGGCGGCTTACCTTGGCAATGCGGCGGAGGAACAGAGTTGCTTCCTCGGGCTCGAAGTTGCCGATGGTCGATCCGGGAAAATAAACAACGTTGCGTGCAGCCTTGTGGCGCGGTGAGGGGAGCGCGACAGGCTGCAGGTAATCGGCGCAGACGGGTAGGATTTCCAGACTTGGGAAAATTTTGTGGAAAAGCGCTGTAGATTTACGCAGTTGCTTTTCAGAAATATCAACGGGGATGTAAGCGGCGGGCGTTTGGAGCGCTTCGATGAGAATCCGCGTCTTGGTGCCCGAGCCGGTGCCGAGCCCGATCAGGTCGATGTTCGATCCGAGATGCGCGGCGATTTCGGCGCGATCACGATCCAGAATATCTATCTCGGTTCGCGTAATGTAATACTCGGGCAGCTCGCAAATTTTTTGGAACAACGCCGCGCCGCGCTCGTCGTAAAAATACTTGCATGGCAGCGTGCGCGGCTCGCTGGAAAGACCCGCGATCACGTCTGAGAAGAAATCAGAACTTGCCATCCGAATCTCAGAGGCAGGTTGCATGGCCGTTGCTGGGTCGGCGGTCATTATGGCATTATCGTTCGGCGCGCACCCGGCGGTCGCACCTTACCGATTCAGCGTGGATCGCGTGCGAGTCTGATCCCTGTAAACTGCCAGCGTTTTTCCGGTTGAAAGAAATTGCGATAGGTGCGGCGAATGTGACTGCGTGACGTGGCGCAGGAACCGCCCCGTAAAACGTATTGGTTGCACATGAACTTGCCGTTGTATTCCCCAAGTGCGCCGGGCGCCGCGCGATAACCGGGGTAGGGAGCGTAGGCGCTGCGCGTCCATTCCCAAACATCGCCAAACATTTGGTGAAGAGGTTCGCCACGGCGAATCCGTCCGGTGGCGGATCGATCGTGAGCGGAAGCTCGGCATGGCAAGGGATGAAAACGGATTCATTGACCGGGCGAAAACCTGAGAGTGTAAAATTCCACCAGGCGCCATCTCGTTTTGTCCAATAAAGCGGCGCGTGCCAGCGTTGTTCGTTCACAGTCGTCCACCCAAGCGATAGCCAGAATTCCGGTCGCGCGTAACCGTTGTCTTCAATGAATGCGATGTATTCGCCGTTTGTCACTGGCCGCGAAGCGAGCGAAAACGCGGGGATCAGCGCGCGATGCCGCGGTCCTTCGTTGTCATAAGCGAATCCGCGACCGTCGTGGCCGATCTCGACAGTTGTTTCTTCAAAATCGAGGAAGTGCATCGGTGAGATCTCTCGCGGGACGATCTCGATCGTTCGCTCGCGGAAAACGGGCCAGAGTGGATTTTGCCCGAACACGTGTTTGATGTCTGTGACGAGCAATTCCTGATGCTGCTGCTCGTGATGAATGCCGAGACCTACAATCGGCTCGATCTCGTCGAGAAGTTTTCTGTGACGAGCAATTCCTGATGCTGCTGCTCGTGATGAATGCCGAGACCTACAATCGGCTCGATCTCGTCGAGAAGTTTTTCGTCTGCCTGCGAAAGGAAATCGTCGATGCGTTGATCGATTGCTGAACGATAGCGCCGCGTTTCCGTCACAGTGGGGCGCGAGATCAAACCGCGCAGATCGCGCCGGTGCATATCCCCGGCGGCGTTGTAGTAAGAGTTAAAAAGATAAGCGTATTGCGCGTTTTCGGATCGATATCCCGCAATCCATTTTCTGAGAATAAAAGTTTCGAAGAACCAGGTTGTGTGGGCGAGATGCCACTTGGCCGGGCTCACATCGGGCATCGATTGCACGACACAGTCTTCCGGCGCGAGTCCCTCACACAGCGCCACTGTAAAGTCGCGAACCTGGTGAAAGCGTGAAAGCAACCCGGAACGCCTTCGGGGCACGGCGGAATCGGCACGCGTTTGCGCGGCCGTTATTTCCTCGGCTGTCACGGCCGCAGTAGGACTCAAGTAATTTCGCCCTCCTGTTCGAGTTCCTCTCTGCGCGCCTCGAGCATTTGATCGTGGGTCGCTTCCTCGAGGCCATCGATCACCAGATGCTCGCCGACTGTCTCCTCTTCCTCAGTACCGGGGCGCGGCACGCGGTGACCTTTGGAACCTGCGACCACGTTCCATTCTTCTGTCAGATCTGCGTTATCGGGAGTTTCCTCGGGAGGAGTATTATTCTCCGTGCCCATCAACTCCTGGCAAGCCTTCCTCCAATCTTCGTCGGTGAACTCATTGGGGTTGCGCTCGTCAATCATCGCAATTTCCCTGGCGCGTTTTTCCACGTCTGCTGGGGATGGCGCACCGAGGCCGTTGCCATGCACCGAGATTTTTCCCGCCCGCGGTTGTGAGTACTCATTCATAACTAATAATTACACGGAATGATGACCGCATGTCAGCGTTATACTTTGGACTACAGATTGCTGGCTTGCAATGTAAAGCGCTGAAAATGGCGCCCAATGTTTTTAATGAGTGGCGAAAAGCTGATTCGACTTGAAAACGACGTCATCGCGTTTGAGGAATATGGCGACGAGAACGGTCTTCCGGTGATATTTTGCCATGGCTGGCCGAGCTCGCGCACAATGGCTCGACTCACAGACCAAGCGGCGCGCGATCTCGGTATCCGGATCATTTCACCCGATCGACCCGGCATCAGTGGATCGAGTTTGCAGCCAGATCGTAAATTAATCGGTTGGCCACCGCTTGTGCAGCGACTCGTTGATAGCCTTGGTATCGACGAATTCCGGGTGCTTGCCGTTTCCGGTGGCGCTCCTTATGCCTACGCAGCGGCCAGGGCGATGCCGGAGCGCGTGCGGGCTATCGCGATCGTGAGCGGTGCAATCCCGCTTGCCGATCTTCCCGGCAGCGAAGGATTGCTCCCGCTGTATCGCTGGATGCTGGCGCTTTATCGGACGCGGCCACAACTCTTGCGAAAATTATTCTACGTAGCGCGGCCGATTTTGTCGTTGCGGCTGCCTGTTCGCCTTCGGCCGCTGCTCCTGAAATTGTTGATGCTGCGACCGTGCGATGAAGATAGTCTGCGCGATTCCGCGGCATTCGAAGCCGTTTTTGAAAGCCAACGGCGCGCCTGGCGCGGATCGGCTCAAGGGGTAATGGCGGACGCGCAGATTTACGCGCAACCGTGGGGTTTCGGCATGGAAGAAGTGCGCGTGCCTGTTCGACTATGGCATGGAACGCAAGATCGAGCTTTCTCGGTTCATCTGGCCCAAGAAATCGCCAGACAATTGCCCAACTGCAAAGCGCATTTCGTCGATGGTGCAGGCCATTATTCGCTGCCTATCCGTCACATGCGCGAAATCCTTGAGGATCTGATTTCAGTGTAGCCTTCGCCCTGTGTGGCGCGTCGCACAGCGACGCGGCTACAACCGCAAGTTTTCCCGTGCGTTAAGCTTAGCTGCATTGAAGTTTTGAGCCATGGAAGATTTCACGGGAGGCACAATTCACGCTCAGCCGGCACGGCGGCAGTGGACGATCAATCCGCCGTTTGACGCCCGGGTCCGCGAGCTGGTTCGCGATTGGGGTACTGAAAAATCGTCTGAGCTGATCGAGGAAATGATCGTAACCGCGCTAAAGATCGCGCGCGACCAGATGAATCTAGCGGATCTCAAGCTGATCAACCGGTCGATAAAAGAGATGCAGTATGCAGCGAAGGTGTTCGCGCCCTTTCAGCACCTGCGGAAGGTAGCCATTTTTGGTTCGGCTCGCACTTTGGCCGATTCGCCTGAGTTCCAAGTGGCGGAAGATTTCGCGCGGGAAATGGTCGCGCACAATTTCATGGTGATTACTGGAGGCGGCGACGGAATCATGGGCGCAGCGCAAAAAGGTGCAGGCCGCGAGCGCAGTTTCGGACTTAACATCCGGCTGCCATCTGAGCAGCAGGCCAACATTGTCATCAAAGGCGATCGCAAGCTGGTAAACTTAAATTACTTCTTTACCCGCAAACTGACCTTTGTGAAGGAAGCGCACGCATTCGCGCTGTTTCCCGGCGGCTTCGGCACGCTGGACGAAACGTTCGAAGTGCTCACGCTCATGCAAACCGGGAAAGCACGGGTCATCCCAGTGGTCTTGCTGGACCGGCCACGCGGAAGGTATTGGGAGACATGGATGAAATTTCTTACGGACCGCCTACTTAAACTCGGATTCATTTCACCAGAGGATTTTTCGTTTTTCAAAATCACGCACAACGTCGTCGAGGCGATCGCGGAGATCTTGCAGTTCTACAAACTCTATCACTCGGCGCGTTGGGTAGGCCAAAGACTTGTCGTGCGCATTAATCATCGGTTGTCCAGAAAGGCAATGGCCGATCTTAACGACAAGTTTGCCGACATTGTGCGAAGCGGCGAGATCGTGCAGGGCGTTGCGCTGCGTCAGGAGAAAAACGAACCCGAGATTTGGAATCTGCCGCGACTGATTCTCACTCCTTATCGCGACAGGTTTGGGCGCTTTCGCCAGCTGATTGACGCGATTAACTCCTCATCGCTCGCGTGACGCGAGGTCTGCCGTCTTGAGAGGCGAAATCCGTTCAGTTGAGCCTGAGGCAGACTGCGGCCCTATTTTCCGTGGTCGAAACAATGACGCATCGACTCGAACTTTTGCCTCCATCATTTGGTCGAAGGAAAAATGCTCGTTCGCGTAGCGCAGGCCGTTCGCCGCACAGTGCGCCGCGAGTTTTGAATCGGAAAGAAATTCCAGGATCGCAGCCGCGAGCGCTTTGCTATCGCCCGGCTCTATAAGCAAACCGTTTTGCCGGTGCTCGATAATTTCTGGAATGTCGCCGACTTTTGTTGCAATGACGGGCCGCCCGCTGGCGAACGCTTCACGCAAAACGATCGGCGACGCCTCAGTATGCAGCGAAGCAATCACCACCATGTCGCACGCGGCATAAATGTTGGGCGCGTCCCAACGATATCCAGTCATGATGATTTTCTCCGCCAATCCGGCGCGATCGATGGCATTCCTTACGTTGATGCCGCGCTTCAGCAGGCCCGTGCCCTGGCCGACGATGACGAAGCGTGCATCCGGATGTTCCGCTAAAATGAGATAGGCCGCTTCGACTAAAATGAGTTGACCCTTGTCTGGCCGGATCATGCCGATATTCCCAATGACTGGTGTGTCTGTGCGGAACCCCATTTCGCGCCGAAATTTCATCCGGTCGCGCGGCGGTTTAAACTTTTGCAAATTAAC
>WNGE01019033.1_pt1 | contig 12062 bp, 10 predicted proteins | sample 5400651 | NCBI WGS metagenome assembly WNGE01 (sample SAMN13153370, study PRJNA577476) | soil metagenome | isolation source: 60 cm soil or saprolite under grassland replicate 2 | place: USA:California | collected 2016-06-15 | reverse complement strand
GCCATGGAAGGGGTGCTGACCTCGACAGGGCTCCTGGGGCGCGCGCTCCCGCTCCCCGTCGACACGGTGGGAGCGACGTGGAACCGGCGGCCGTGACCGCCTGTTACCCTAAGTGAAGGCTCCAGGACTTGACTCCGTCCGAGCCGGGACGATACGATGCGTGCGAGGTGACCGAGTGATCAAGAGCGACCGGTGGATCAGGCACATGGCCCTCGAGAAGGGCATGATCAAGCCCTTCGAGGAGCGGCAGGTCCGCGCCGGTGTGATCTCCTACGGCGTCTCGTCCTACGGCTACGACCTCAGGATCGCCGACGAGTTCAAGATCTTCACCAACATCAACAACACCATCGTCGATCCAAAGGCGTTCGACCCGCGCTCGTTCGTCGACTACCAGGGCCCGGTCTGCATCGTGCCGCCCAATTCGTTCGCCCTGGGGCGGTCGCTCGAGTACTTCAAGATCCCGCGCAACGTGCTGACCATCTGCGTCGGCAAGTCCACCTACGCCCGTTGCGGTATCATCACGAACGTCACGCCCTTCGAGCCCGAGTGGGAAGGCTTCGTGACGCTCGAGATCAGCAACACCACGCCGCTGCCGGCGCGGATCTACGCCAATGAGGGGATCGCGCAGGTCCTCTTCTTTGAATCCGATGAAGCCTGCCAGACGTCCTATGCGGACCGGCAGGGGAAGTACCAGGGCCAGCAGGGGATCGTCCTCCCGACGATCTAGGGCCCCGGCGCCGGCCCCGATCAGGGGCCCAGGAGGTAAAGGTCATGGCCGAGCAGAAGAAGAAGGAAACGAGGCCCACCAAGCCCGAAGGCGGCGACGACGCCGCCGGGGCGAACCCGGAGCTTGCCAAGAAGGGCAAGAAGATCAAGGAAGACCTCGACAACCTCCTGGACGAGATCGACGACATCCTGGAGGAGAACGCCGAGGAGTTCGTGAAGAGCTACGTCCAGCGGGGCGGCCAGTAGGCGCCTGAGCCTGGACGAGGAGCGTCATGCCGATCTACGAGTACCGCTGCAACGAGTGCGAGCGCGAGTTCGAGAAGTACGTGCAGAGCGCGCAGACGGCGGTCGCTTGCCCGGCCTGCCAGAGCGCGCGCATCACCAGGCGTCTGTCCGTGCTGGGACTGCGGAGCGCCGGCGGCACGTTCGCCACGGGTGGCATGACCGGGGGCGGAGGCTGCTGCGGCGGCGGCTGCGGCTGTCACTGATCCGCCGCACCGCGACAGACATCCCGAGCGCCCGTCGAATGCCGTCCCCCCCGTAGACACGGCGCGCTCCCGCGCCTATACTCCGCATCATGGATCTGAGACAGCTCGAGATATTCGTGAAGGTCGCCGAGCTCAAGTCCTTCTCGAAGGCCGCCTCGGCGCTGTTCCTCACCCAGCCCACCGTGTCCGAGCACATCCGCACGCTCGAGCAGGAGCTGGGCGTCCGGCTCCTCGATAGGCTCGGCCGCGGCGCCGAGCCGACGAGCGCCGGCCGCCTCCTCCTCTCGCACGCCACGCGCATGCTCCAGCTGCAGCGCGAGACGCTTCAGGCCATGGACAGCTTCCAGGGCCGGCTGGCGGGCGACCTGCTCGTAGCCGCGAGCACCATTCCCGGCGAGTACGTGCTGCCGCCCCTCATCGGACGCTTCAAGGAGAAGTTCCCCGACATCGCGATCACCCTCCTGATCGGCGACAGCCGCGCCGTCGTGGACTGGGTGGCGGAAGGCCGCGCCGAGGTGGGCGTGGTCGGCGCGCAGCTGCCCCATCGCGGCGTCGAGTTCCGCGAGCTGATGCCCGACGAGCTGGTTCTGGTCGTGCCGGTCGGCCACCCGTGGCACGGCAAGAAGGAGATCGACCTCGCCGACCTCCGGACCGAGCCGCTGCTGCTGCGCGAGCGGGGATCGGGCACGCGTGCCGCGCTCGAAGCAGCGCTCGCCCAGGCGAACCTCGACCTCGCCGCCTTCCGGGTCGTCGGGGAGATGGGTTCGACCCAGGCCATCAAGCAGGCCGTCAAGGCCGGCGTGGGCGTGTCCGTGATCTCGGTGCGCGCCGTGGAGGAGGAATGCCGCAGCGGGCTCGTCTCCTGCCTCCGCCTTCGCGACCTCAAGGTCACCCGCGCCTTCCACATCGCCACCCACCGGGACCGCAGCCGCTCGCCGCTGGCCGAGGCCTTCCGCTCCTTCGTGGAGTCAGAGTCGTCCTGAGCCGTCCGGGGCGAGCCCGAATCGCCCTGGTTCCGCGAGCCATCGAAACACCATGGATTCCCGGATGACGGACCCCAAGACGGGCAAGCAGATCCGGCTGACGAGCTACGCCGCCTGCGCCGGCTGAGCGTCCAAGATGGGTCCTGGAGATCTCCAGGACGTGCTGGGCGGTCTCAAGCGGCACGAGCACGCCGATCTCCTCGTCGGGCTCTCGCGCAGCGATGACGCCGCAGTCTATCGGGTCACCGACGAGATTGCGATCGTCTCCACGGTGGATTTCTTCCCGCCCATCGTGGACGACCCCTACCTGTACGGCGCGATCGCCGCGGCGAACTCGATGTCCGACGTCTACGCGATGGGCGGGCAGGTGCTCTTCGCCCTCAACGTGGCGGGCTTCCCGCGCGACATGCCGAAGGACGTGATCGCGGCCGTGTTCAAAGGCGGCGGCGACAAGGTCTTCGAGGCCGGCGGTATCGTCGCCGGCGGCCATACGGTGGTCGACGCGGAGCCCAAGTACGGTCTCGCCGTCACCGGCAAGGTTCATCCCAAGCGCATCCTCGTCAAGGGCGGGCTCAGGTCCGGACACCGGGTCTTTCTCTCCAAGCCGCTCGGCACGGGCGTGATCGCCACGGCCGCCAAGGACGACGCCTGCGGCCCGGCGGTTCTCGAGGGCGCGGTGCAGAGCATGCTGCGTCTCAACCGCGCGGCCGCCGACGTGGCGCTGGAGGCCGCGGTGCGCGGCGCGACGGATATCACGGGCTTCGGTCTCCTCGGCCACGCGGCCGAGATGGTCGAGGCCTCGGGCGCGGGCCTGGCGCTGCGGCTGCAGGACATCCCGATCCTGCCGGGCGCCCTCGAGCTCGCCGAGAAGGGATCGTTCAGCGGAGGAATGAAGCGCAACCGAACGCATCTCGAGCACACGCTGGGCGCAGAGGGGCGGCTCTCGCTCGGGCCGGCCATCGGGGCCGCGCACTCGGGGCTGCTCTTCGAGTCCGAGACCTCAGGCGGCCTGCTGTTCGCCGTTGCGCCGGAGCACGCGCAGCTGGTCCACGACGGCTTCAAGCGGCGAGGGGAAACCTGCTGGGAGATCGGCGAGGTAACTTCAGAGATCGGTATCTCAGTCCGCTAGTCAGGACGTCGAGAAGGGTCCAGATGCGAGGCGGCGCCCGACGGCCGCAGGTGAGGCGTAGTCGCTCTACGTTGAACCTGCGGCCGAGGGCGCCAACGAAGCAGCTGGGCCCTTATCGGCGTCCTGACCTGTTAGGGTTGGGCGGAGCGCTTCAGGAAGGCTCGCAGCTTCTCTTTCAACTCCGGGGGCAAGGTCGTCTCGCGGAGTCGCCTGGCGGCGTCAACCGTGCCCTTGTAGGTCTTCACGAATGCGACGCAGGGACCGCAGCCCTCGAGGTGCCATTCGAGGAGCTCGGCCTGGTGGCGGGGCAGGGAGCCGTCGATGTAATCCGCAAGCAGGTCCATGCACTCAGGACACTCCATGCCGTCTTGCCCGTCGGCCATCCGCCCCTCCTTCGCCTCTCTGGTGCCCGCTGAATGAACGATACCACAGACGGCGCCGTGAGACCGCGCCGCTCGGCTTCCGGCCGCGTTGCCTTGACCCGGTGCGGCGTGTACCCTTGCGCCGTCCATGGTCCGCCGTCTCGCTCTGTTGACGCCATTCGCCCATCCGTCCGTCCGAGGCAACGCCGTCACTGTCGAGCGCATCGCGCGCGGCCTGCGCGCGCGGGGCGCCGACCTCGAGATCTGGGACCTGTCGGCCGTGGCGCTTCCATCCATCGAGCGCCGCGCCAGGGAGTACCGGCCGTCCCTGATCCACGCCTTTCATGCTTTTCGGGCCGGTCTGCCGGGCCTGGCGCTGAGCCGCGGACTGGGATGCCCGCTCGTCGTCACGCTCACCGGCACGGACGTCAACGTGGATCTCGTCGACGGCGCGTGGGCCGCGGCGTTTCGCTCGGTGCTCGGCGGCGCGGTCGCCGTCACCGTCTTCCACGAATCGATGGCGGCGGCCGCCGAGCGCGCGGTGCCCGGGATATCGGCTCGCATCGTGGTCGTCCCGCAGAGCACCGATCTGACGGATCCCGGTGCCGCCCTCGGGCCGCCGGACGGGAAACCGGGCCTCGTCGTGCTCTTTCCCGCGGGCATTCGCCCCGTCAAGCGCCCACGCTTCCCGCTGATCCCCCTCGACGCCCTCGCAGACCGCCACCCGGGACTCGAGCTACGCTACATCGGCCCGATCCTCGACCCGCCGGAGGGCGGAGAACTCCTTCGCGCTCTGGAGAGCCGACCATGGGCGCGCTATCTGGGCGAAGTGCCGCATGCGGCCATGGCCGCGACACTCCGGGACGCGGACATCGTCCTCAACTGCTCGCTTTCGGAAGGCGGCATGGCCAATTCCGTTCTCGAGGCCCTCGCGCTCGGCCGCGCCGTGCTCGCGTCAGACATCGAGGGCAACCGCTCCCTGGTCGAAGACGGCGTTACGGGCCTCCTCTTCTCCGATCCGGTCGAATTTGCCGGAAAAGTGGAGCGTCTCCTCGGCGATTCCGCGCTCCGGCGGACCCTCGGCGAGGCCGGGCGCGCGCGCGCCGAGCGTTTCGGCCGCCAGGAGGAGATCGATTCGTATGCAGATCTTTACGCCCGCGTGACTCACGAATGAGCATGACGCGGGGGCGCTCGCCGATCAGTTGACGCGCGGGAGAACCACCCCTATGATGGTTCAAATCCGCGGCCGTCATGCCATCAAGCTGGGAAAGGAGTTGCGCATGTCGCAGTCTCCGACGCAGCATCAGACACAGGAACAGCGGGTGCAGGAATTCGTCGCTGAGTTCCAGCAGCTGCGCGGCGAAGTCCGAAAAGTCATCGTCGGGCACGACGACGTGGTCGCCCACGTGCTGATCGCCCTCTTCGCCGGCGGTCACGCGCTGCTGGAAGGCGTGCCCGGGCTCGGCAAGACCCTGCTGATCAAGACGCTGGCGGAGAGCCTCGACCTCTCCTTTTCCCGGATCCAATTCACGCCAGACTTGATGCCCGGCGACATCATGGGCACCAACATGATCGTGGAGGACGAAACAGGGCGAAAGCACTTCCAGTTCCAGCGGGGACCCATCTTCGCCCACATCCTCCTGGCCGACGAGGTCAATCGCGCGACGCCGAAGACACAGTCGGCGCTCTTGGAAGGCATGCAGGAAGGCGCCGTGACGAGCTCGGGCACCGCGCATCCGCTGCCGCAGCCGTTTTTCGTCCTGGCGACGCAGAATCCGATCGAGATGGAAGGCACCTATCCTCTGCCGGAGGCGCAGCTCGACCGAGCTGGTGCGCGAGGTGCCCATTGCCTCGCACGTCCGGGACCTCGCAGCGCTCATCGTCCTGGCGAGCCACCCGCAATGGGAGCGCGCTCCGGAGCAGACCCGGCGCTTTGTTCGATACGGCGCGAGCCCCCGCGGGGCGCAAGCGCTGGTGCTGGGCGCCAAGGTGCGCGCGCTCAGCGAAGGGCGCTACAACGTCAGCGTGGAGGACCTCCGCGCGATGGCGTTGCCGGCACTCCGCCACCGGATCATCCTCAACTTCGAAGGCGAGGCCGAGGGCGTCGACGTGGATCGGCTCATCGCCCACATCATCGAGTCGGCGGAGAACCTGAGCGCGGCGGAGAAAGAGGTGTTTCTCCGCTAGCGCGTCGAGGAGGCTGCATGCCCGACGTGACCGTTCTGAAGGCCGCGGTGGCCGATGTGTCGAGGCAGATCCGCGTGCGCCGCGCCGAGTTCTACGGACTGCGAGGCCTGTTCGGCGGGGCGTTGGCCGCCCTGCTGCCCCTGGGCCTGCGCGACTCCCTCGGCTGGAGCGGGTTCTTGTGGGCGGGCGCCTGCCTCGCCGCGGGGGCGATCGTTGGCGCCGTCGCGGGGTACTTCATGCGCCTGCCCACCGGCGAGGCCGCGCGGCTGGCCGACCGGGGCTACGGTCTCCAGGACCGCATCGCGACGGCGATCGAGTGGGCCGAACGTCCCGACCGGACCCCGCTCGTGGACGCGCTCGTGGCCGACGCGGTCGCGCGCGTCGGGGCCATGCGGGGCGGCCGCATCATCCCGCGTCGCATACCGCGCGAGGCGCGTTTCGTCCCGGTGCCGCTGGTGCTCGGGATCGCGCTGGCGCTGGCGCCCGCCATCCCGCTTCCCCAGGGTGCCCTGCCGAGCATGTCCGGCACGCGCCAGGAGGACGAGGAGAAGATGCAGGAGCGCGCCGGCGGCCTCGAGAGCCAGGATCGGCCGAATGCCGCCAAGCGCGAGGAGGCGCGCCGGGCGGAGGTGCAGGAGAGAACTTTCGGCCCTCGCGCGGGAGCGGGCGGCCCCAGCCAGCCCGGTGACCTGTCGGCCGTCTTCAAAGACACGGCGCTCGCGGGCCAGTCGTCCGACTTCAACGCCTTCCTCAAGAAGGGCGACGAGCGCATCCGCATGCTCGAACAGATCGACCGCTTGCCGGATCTCCAGCGCGACTTCACCCAGAGCCAGCAGCGCATGGTCTTCCAGAAGGCCAAGGCCCTCAAGGGCGGACTCAAGGGCGATCAGTTCTCGCCCGACAAGCTGCGCGAGCTCCTGCGCGAAATGGAGCGCCTCGGCCGCAAAGGCGATCCGAGCTACCAGGGCGACCTCAACGAGGGCATGGAAGCGCTCGAAGGGGGACAGAGCGATCGCGCGATGGAGGCCATGGAGCGGGCGCTCAACAAGCTTCGCGCGATGGAAGAGAAGGGCCGCGACGGCAAGAGCCTCCGCGGCGGGCGGGAGGACGAGCGCCGCAGCGGCCGACGCGGCGAGCGCGGGCCAGGCGGCTCGCCCGGCGACGAGGGTGACTGGCCCGAGGGCGAAGGATCGTTGCCCGGGAAAGGCAAGAGCGGCAGTCCCAAGGGCGATCCGAGCCAGCGCCTCCGCACCAATCCCTTTGACGTTGGCGTCGAGGGTGAAGCGCGGGCGGGACGCAAGGACGGCATGGACACGAACCTCGTCGGGCGCGGCGGGAGCATGCCCTCGCGGCTTCAATACCTGGGCGTGCTCGGCCAGTACCGGAAGCAGATGGAAGAGGACATCGTCCGAGAGCAGGTGCCCCGTGATTACCACGGGCAGGTGAAGGACTACTTCAAGGCGCTCGACGAGAGATAGCGAGTGGCCACCGCGATCCGTGGGCAGGACCTGCTCTCGTCGGAGTTCCTGACGCAGCTCGAGCGGCTGGCGCTCGTCTCGCGGCGCTCCTTCCGCGGGCGGACGCGCGGCGAGCGCAAGAGCCCGCGCAAGGGCATGAGCGTCGAGTTCTCCGACTACCGGCAGTATGGGGCCGGCGACGACCTCCGCTACGTCGACTGGAACATCTACGGGCGCCTCGATCGCCTCTACCTCAAGCTCTTCGTCGACGAGGAGGACCTCCGCCTCCACCTCCTCCTCGACGGGTCGGCGTCCATGAGGTTCGGCGAGCCGTCCAAGATCCGCTACGCCGCGCGCCTCGCGGCGGCGCTCGGCTTCGTGGGCCTCGTCAATCACGAGCGCGTCGGCGTCGCCGTCGTGCGGGACCGGATGGCGGAGGGTTGGAATCCTACCCGCGGCCGCGGGCAGTTCTTCTCGCTCCTGGAATTCGCCGGGGGGCTCCGGGCGGGGGGCCCGACGAACCTCAACGACGGCCTGGCGTCCTACGCGCTCCGCTCGCGCGAGGCGGGCGTGGCGGTGCTCATCTCCGACCTCCTGGATCCGGCCGGCTACGAGCGCGGGCTCAAGGCGCTGCTCGAGCGCCGCTTCGATGTGCACGTGATCCACGTCCTGGCGCCTGAGGAGATGAACCCGACCCTCGCGGGCGACCTGCGCCTCACGGACGCCGAGACCGGCGAGATGCGCGACCTGACCATGGACGGGCAAGCCCTGGGCGAATATCGCCAGCGCCTCGCCGACTTCCTGGGACGCGCCGAGACCTTCTGTCGCGCCAGCGAGATCGCGTACCACCGCGTCACGACCGATACCCCCGTGGAGGAGATGCTGCTGCGGCAGGTCAAAGGGCTCCTGCTCGCATGAGCCTCCTCTCGCCGGCGGCGTTGCTCGTCGGGGCGCTGTCGGTCCCGCTGGTGCTCCTGTACTTCCTCAAGGTGCGGCGGCGCCAGGCGACCATCTCGAGCCTCCTCCTCTGGGATCCGTCGCTCCGCGATCGCGAGGCCTCGACCTTCTTCCAGCGTCTCCAGCGCGATCCGCTCCTCATCCTCCAGATTCTGGTGCTGCTCGCCCTGGCGGTGGCGCTCGCGCGCCCTGCCGTCACCGTGATGGGCCACGGCGCGAAGCGGATCGTCATCGTCCTCGACACGTCCGCGTCGATGAAGGCGACGGACGTCTCGCCGTCGCGCTTCGTCCGCGCGCAGCGCGAGGCCCTCGCCGTGGTCGGCCGCCTCGGCGCGGGCGCAGAGGCGATGGTCATCGAGGCCGCCGTCCAGCCGCGCGTGCTGGCGCCCTTCAGCCGTGACCGGGAGCAAACCCTGGCGGCGATCCGGAACGCGTACGCGCGCGACCTCCCCAACCGGCTCGGCGAGGCCGTCCGGACCGCGCGCGCCCTGGTGGGGCAGGACGCGCAGGCCGAGATCCACGTCTTCACCGACGGCGCCCATCCGGCCGCGCTGCGGGGGCAGGCGGACGACGTCCGCGTGCGATGGGTCGGCGTGGGCCAGGGCGGACGAAACGTCGCCATCACCAACCTCGCCGTGCGCCGCAACTACATCGGCGCCTTCGACTCGCAGGCCTTCGTCTCGTTCGTCAACTTCTCGAACCAGCCAGAGAGCTTCTCGTTCTCGCTCACCCTCGATTCCGAGGTGATCGCCGAGAAGTCGCTGACGCTGGATCCGCAGGTGCGGCGCGCCGTGGTCCTGCCCTTCTCTCACACGGGAGGGGGCGTGCTGCGAGCGCGGCTCAACGTCACGGACGATCTGGCGACGGACGACGTCGCCTACGCCGTCATCGCGCCCGCCCGCACGTTCCGGGTGCTGCTCGTCAGCCCGGGGAATCTCTTCCTCGAGAAGGAGCTGTCGACCGATCCGCAGGTCAAGCTCGAGGTGCGCAAGCCGGACGCGTACCAGGGCGGGATGGAAGGGTTCGACGTCGTCGTGCTCGACACCGTCAGTCCCCCGCGGATCGGCAGCGGGCGCTTCGTGCTCGTCAACACCTCGCCGCCCGACGTCCCGCTGGAGGTCCTGGGCCGGCTCGAGTCGCCCGTCATCATGGACTGGGACCGGAACCATCCGATCATGCGGCAGGTGGACTTCGCCAAGGTCGCGATCGAGGACGCGATGCGCGTGCGCCCGCTGGCCGCCGGCAAGACCCTCGTCGAAGCCGTGGGCGGGCCGATCGTCTATCTCCTCGAGGAGCCGAACCGCAAGGCTGTCTTCTTCGGCTTCGACCTGTTCCGGTCCGATCTTCCGCTGCGTGTGGCGTTCCCGGTGATGATGTCGAGAGCGCTCCGGTGGCTGCACCCCGCCGACCTGGAACAGACCAGCCTGTCGCTCCAGACGGGCCGGCCGATCGTGCTGCCCGTCGAGCACGGCGTCACCGCGGCGACCGTGAGAACGCCGTCGGGCCGGAGCGTCCGCGCCCAGGTCACCCGGGGCGTCATCAGCTTCACGGAGACGGACGAAGTCGGTGTCTATACTGTCGCGACCTCGCGAGGCGAGACGCGGGTCGCCGTCAATCTCTTCAACCCGGACGAGTCGGAGCTCCAGCCCAAGGCGCTGCCGACCTTCGTCGAGGGCGCGCGCCCCGAGACGGCGCCCGTTCCCATCGTGCGCGAGCTCTGGCAGTTCCTCGCGGCCCTGGCCGTCTTCCTCCTCGTGCTCGAGGGGTTCCTCTACTGGCGCCGCCAGACCGCGGGCAGGCTCGGCGTGCCTTTCAGCATCGGTGATCGGTGGGCCCTGGGTGTCCGCTGCGCGCTCATCGCCCTTGTCCTTCTGGCGCTCGTCAAGCCGACCGTGCCGCGCTGGGTGGACCGGCTGAACGTCATCTATCTGCTCGACGTCTCGGACAGTATCAGCCTGGCGGCCCGTGAAGCTGCTTTCCGCTTCGCGGCGCAATCGGGAGCCGGCGCGCGCCCGGGAGATCAGTCGGGTGTCATCGTCTTCGGCGAGGAAGCCGTGGTGGACCAGGGGCTCAAGCCCGGCGGCAAGATCGAGCGGCCGCAGGTGCAGGTCGGCGGCCGCGCGACCAACCTGGCGCAGGCGCTCCAGCTGGCCCTCGCCACCGCGCCGCCCGGCCACGCCAACCGCTTCGTGCTGCTCTCGGATGGGCGCCAGAACGTCGGCAATGCGCTTGCGGTGGCCCAGGCCGCCAAGGACGCCGGGGCCGACATCTGGTACGTTCCGGCCCCGCTGACCTTCAAGCAGGAAGTGGTGGTCGAGTCCATGGTGCTGCCCCGCGAGGTCAAGTTCGGCGAGCCGTTCCAGGCCAAGGTGGTCGCCTGGAGCCAGGCGGAGACTCAGGGACGGCTATCCATGTTCCGCAACGGCGAATTCCTCGGCTCGCAGGTCGTCAAGCTCAACGCCGGCAAGAACGTCTACTCCTACCGGCAGTCGCTCGAGCGGAGCGGCATCCACGTCTACCAGGCGGCGCTCGACGTCGAGGGAGACATCATTGAAGAAAATAATCGTGCTGTCGGCACCGTGGTGGTGCGCGGCCGGCCGCAGGTCCTGCTCGTCGAGAAGGACCGCACCCAGGCGCAGGCCCTGACCGCCGCGCTCCGGGCCCAGCACATCGACGTGGACCTCGTCGAGGCGGAGCGCATTCCCAAGGATGCCGCGGGGCTCCAGAAGTACGACGGCCTCATCCTGTCCAACATCTCGTCGCTCAAGATGACGAAGAAGCAGATGGAGGGCATCCGCGACTACGTCCGCGAGCAGGGCGGCGGGCTCATCATGGTGGGCGGCGAGGAAAGCTTCGGGCTGGGCGGCTACTATCGCACGCCGATCGAAGAGGCGCTGCCGGTCACGATGGAAGTGAAGCAGAAGGTCGAGATTCCGAGCCTGGCCGTCGTCCTCTCGATCGATCGCTCGGGCTCCATGGCCATGACGACCGACGACAAGGCGACCAAGCTCGACATCGCGAAGGAAGCCTCGCACCTCGTTGTCGACCTTCTCGACGACCGCAACGAGGTCGGCGTCATGAGCTGGGACACCGAGTTCGTCTGGGACTCGGCGATCCGTCCGGCCCGCGACAAGCAGGCCATCCACCACGCCATCGCCACGATCAAGGCGGGAGGCGGCACGGACGGCTATCCGGGGCTCAAGGAGGCCTATCAGGTCCTGTACGACCGTCCCGCGCTGCTCAAGCACGTCATCTTCCTGTCCGACGGACAGATGACGCGCGGTGATTTCGCGGGGCTCGTCCGGCGCATGGCCAAGGACAAGATCACCGTGTCGACGGTCGCCATCGGCAAGGACGCGGACCTCCAATTGATGGTGGACATCGCCAAGTGGGGCCGCGGCCGCTTCTACTACACCGACGAGGGAGCGACCGTGCCGCGCATCTTCACCCTGGAGACCCAGCTGGCCTCGAAGGCCTCGCTCGTCGAGCAGCCCTTCAAGGCCTCCGTCGCCTCGCCCGGGCACGAGGCCATCCAGGAGATCGATTGGAAGGAGGCGCCGCCGCTCGGCGGCTACGTCGCCACGACGCTCAAGGGCAACGCCGAGATGGTCCTCATGACCCACCAGGAGGACCCGCTGCTCGCGACGTGGCGCTACGGTCTCGGTCGCTCCGTCGCTTTCACGTCGGACGCCAAGGGCAAGTGGGCCGTGCTGTGGCTGCGGTGGGGCGGCTTCAACAAGTTCTGGTCGCAGGTCACGCGCTGGACGCTCCGG
>WNGE01008963.1_pt1 | contig 12065 bp, 10 predicted proteins | sample 5400651 | NCBI WGS metagenome assembly WNGE01 (sample SAMN13153370, study PRJNA577476) | soil metagenome | isolation source: 60 cm soil or saprolite under grassland replicate 2 | place: USA:California | collected 2016-06-15 | reverse complement strand
CAGCCTGGTGATGGCGTTCGTGCCCTCTCAGCAGGCCCAGACCGTGCTCGTCTCGGCCAAGCCGATCGCCGATTACGTGGCCAAGGAAGTGGGCGTGCCGATCACCGCCCAGGTGCCCACCAGCTATGCGGCGGTGACCGAGGCGATGACCTCGGGCAACGTCGACATCGCCTGGGTGGGCCCGCTCGACTACGTGATCGCGCACGAGAAGAACGGCGCCGAGCCGGTCACCAAGTCGGTGCGCAAGGGCGTCGCCGGTTACAAGGCCTTCATCATCGCCCGCAAGGGCTCCGGCATCACCGGAATCAAGGACCTCAAGGGCAAGAGCTTCGCGTTCGGCGACCCCGTCTCCGCCTCCAGCAACCTCTACCCCAAGTACTTCATGAAGCAGAACGGGATCGACCCCGACAAGGACCTCGCCAAGGCCGTCAACATCTCCAACCAGACCGCGATCGCGACCTCGGTCTGCAACGGAGTGGTCGACGCCGGCGCCATCTACGACGACGCCCGGACCAATGTCGGCGCCGACACCGCCTGCCCGGGGATCATGGACAAGACGGTCAAGATCTTCGAGACCCCGCTGATCCCCGGCGACCCCCAGATGGTCCGCCACCAGATGAACGCGGCCCAGAAGAAGAAGGTGATCGACGCCATGATCAAGCTGGGCACCGACCCGACCATGGCCCAGTACCTGAAGGCGCTGTTTACGATCGAGAAGACGGTGCCGGCCACGGACGCCGACTACAACGAGATCCGGACCATCGTGAAGGCGGTCAACCCCAGCCTGCTCACGGCCACGCCGGCCCCGGCGACCCCGGCGGCGACCCCGTCCGCATCGCCTAGCAAGTAGGCGCGGGCCCTGGCCCCGCTGATCCGCGTCGAGGGCCTGGGCAAGGTCTTCCAGGGCGGCGTTCGCGCTCTCGACAAGGTCACGCTGGAGGTGCCCAGGGGCCAGTTCCTGTGCGTGATCGGGCCGTCGGGCTCGGGAAAGTCGACGCTGCTGCGCTGCATCAACCGGCTGGTGGAGCCGACCGCGGGGAAGGTGCTGCTGGACGGCGAGGACCTGACCCGGCTGCGCGGCGCCCCCCTGCGGCGGTCGCGGCGGCGGATGGGGATGATCTTCCAGCAGTTCAACCTGGTGCGCCGCTCGACCGTGCTCAAGAACGTGCTCGCCGGCCGGCTCGGCTACCAGGAGGGATGGCGCAGCGTCTGGCCCAGCTTCACCGAGGCCGACCGCCGCCTGGCCTGGGGCAGCCTGGCGCGGCTGGAGATCGCCGAGAAGGCGCTGGTGCGCGCGGACAACCTGTCCGGGGGCCAGCAGCAGCGGGTGGCCATCGCCCGCGCCCTCTCCCAGGAGCCCGAGATCATGCTCGCCGACGAGCCGATCGCCAGCCTCGACCCGGAGACCGCGGTGGTGGTGCTCGACTACCTCCGCGACATCAACCGCACCGACGGGATCACGCTCCTGTGCTCGATCCACCACTACGAGCTGGCCAAGCGCTACGCCGACCGGATCGTGGCCATGCGGCGCGGCCAGCTCGTGTACGACGGCCCCCCGGACGGGCTTGACGCCGCCGCCTATCGCACCATCTACGGACGCCTCGGCTATGAGTGACGAGGGGGCCGAGGGCCGGCGCCCGAACCTCGACCAGCTGATGGCGGAGGCCGCACGCCAGGTCCGATTGGAACGCTCGCGGAACCTGGTCACCGGCGTCGTGTTCCTGGCGGTGGTGTGGGCGACCTACCGGGCCACCGGGGTCAGCCTCACCGACCTGATCACCAAGTCGGGCAACATGACCCGGGTCTTCGCCGGCTTCACCCACCCCGACTGGTCGCTGGTGGTAGCCGGCGAGTCGTCGCCCTTCTACGAGTTCGGCCCCCTGAACGTCCACGTGGGACTGATCCCGCACTTCGCGCTGGAGACGCTCGAGGTGGCGGTGCTGGGGACCACGCTCGGCGCCGTGATCGCGATCCCGCTCAGCTTCGTGGCCGCCGGCAACCTGATGCGGCGCAACCCGTTGGGCACCGCGGTGTACTTCCTGGTGCGCACCTTCATGAGCGTGGTCCGGGCGGTGCCCACCCTGTTCTGGGGCATCCTCTTCGTGACCTCGATCGGGCTCGGCGCCTTCCCGGGGGTGCTCGCGGTCAGCCTCTTCACGGTCGGCCTGATGTCGAAGCTCTTCTCGGAGGCGATCGAGGCCATCGACTGGGGCCAGGTCGAGGCGCTGACCGCGACCGGGGCCAACCCGCTCCAGGTGCTGGTGCACGCGGTCGGCCCCCAGGTCCTGCCCTACGGGATCGCGCACCTCCTCTACACGTTCGAGGTCAACGTCCACTCGGCGACCATCCTCGGCATCATCGGCGGCGGCGGCATCGGCTTCCTCTTCCTCCAGTACATCGAGCAGTTCCAGTACGCGCAGGAGGCGATGGTGCTGATTGTGGTGATCGCGATGACGATGGTGATCGACTACTCATCGGCCACGATCCGACGGCGGATAATTTGACGATGGGGAGCCGGGGAGGCGGCCTGGCGACGGTGCTGCTGCTCGCGGTCGCCTGCGGGGGCGCCGGCGGCAGCGTGCAAGCCACGCCGGAGCCCGCCAAGAGCAGCCTGGTGATGGCCCTGGTGCCGTCCAACCAGGCTCAGGCGGTGCTGACGAACGCGCAGCCGATCGCCGATTACATCGCCAAGGACGTCGGGGTTCCGGTCACCGCCCAGGTGCCCACCAGCTACGCCGCGGTGGTCGAGGGGATGACGTCGAACAACGTCGACATCGCGTGGGTGGGGGCCCTGGCTTACGTCGCCGCACACCAGAAGAGTGGCGCCGAGGCGATAACCAGGTCCGCGCGCTGCGCCCCCTCCTACACCGCCGCCCCGCCGCCCGCGGGCTGCACGCCGGTGCCCACCTATCCCTCGATCATCGTCTGCAACATCGGCTCCGGGGTGGGCGAGCTCAAGGACGGCGGCGACTGGTCCGCGATGAAGGGCAAGCGCTTCGCATTCGGCGACGGCATCTCCACCTCGTCCAACCTCTGGCCGCGGTTCTACATGAAGAAGAACGGCATCGACCCGGACAAGGACTTCTCGAAGACGGCGACCATCTCCAGCCAGAGCGCGATCGCGCTCGCGGTCTACAACGGCACCGCCGACTGCGGCGGCATGTTTGGCGACGCCCGCACCACGGCGCTCAAGACGGCGCCCGACATCATGTCCAAGACCAAGGTCGTCTTCATCGCGCCCCAGGAGATACCCGGCGATCCCCAGGTCGTCCGCCACAACCTGAACCCCGCGCAGAAGGCCAAGGTCAAACAGGCGATGATCAAGCTGGGCGCCGACCCGGCCATGAAGAAGACGCTCGACGCCCTCTATCAGATCGCGTCGATGGAGCCCGCCAAGGACTCCGACTACGACCCTGTGCGCCGGGTGGTGGCGGCCGTCAACCCCAACATCATCGGCGAGGTGATCCCCACCCCCAGCCCCTCCGCGTCGCCCTCGAAGTAGAGCAAAGTCCTCCCCGCTGGTCGGATGTATGAGGGAATGCCGGGGCCGCAACGCGGCCCCGGGGCGAAGCCCGGCCAGGCCGGGCGAGCCCGCCGCGCGAAGCGCGGCGTAGGGGGTCTGGGGGCCTTGCCCCCAGATAACACAGGCGCAAGGGCCCGCAGCGGAAGAGGCTGCAGCGCCGGGAGGCGCTGCGCCGGGCGCGAGCTGAGGAGAACCTGTTCGGCCCCGCGCCGGTGACCCTTTTCATTTCCTAACCGGGGGGCGGCAATTACGTGCCGGAAGCCGGCGTTTACTCGTTCCCGGATGGCTGCTCTGTACCGGGCGCTGAGCGTCCTCGTGCTGGTCGCGCTGGCCATGCTGGCGACCGCGCTGCCGGTCGCCGCGGCCGAGCCCAAGATGCCGGGCGGCCCCAGCGAGAAGCCGTTCCAGCGCTGGTCCTATCCCTCCCAGATCCCGACCGGCCCGATCGAAGACGGCACCAGCGCGGTCCGGCCCGCCGGCAACGGCTTCCTGACCCTGCCCTTCGTGGGCCCGCACTACGTGACCTCGATCTTCGACCACTGCTCGCCCAACTACGTGCCCGACGGCCTGGTCTGCCGATACGACGGCGTGATGAGATACGCGGGCGGCCTCGACGAGGTCGGTCCGCCCTCCCGGGCCTGGCTCTTCTACGACGGACATGACGGCATCGACTACGGCCTCTACTACGAGAACGTCATCGCCGCCGCCGATGGCAAGGTCGTCTACGCGGACTGGACCCGGCCCGGCTGCGCGACCTGCGGCTACGGCCAGGAGGTCCGGATCGACCACGGCAACGGCATCACCACCCGCTACGCCCACCTCAGCCAGATCCTGGTCGCGAACGGGCAGTCGGTGCGCCGCGGCCAGGTGATCGGGATCTCGGGCAACACCGGCGCCAGCACCGGCGAGCACCTGCACTGGGGCGCCTACCGCACGGACGGCTTCATCGCCATCGACCCCTATGGGTGGTCGGGCGCCGGGGACGACCCCTGGCCCAAGGACGCCGGCAACCTCTGGCTGGGCGGCGCGCCCCGCTTCCCCGACGTGGCCATGCCCGCCGTCCAGGTCAGCGTGAATCCCCTCGAAGGCAACCGGTTCTCGGTGGGGTGGAAGGGGGTCGGGACCGGCCGGTACGACGTGCAGGTGGTGGAGGACCAGCGGCTGGGGCGGCTCTGGCAGTCGGCGGTGGGGGCCGGCAGCGCCGTCTTCGACGCCCAACCGGGCCACTCCTACTGGTTCCTGGTGACGGTCCGCACCGATCTCGGATGGACGGCCACCGCCGACTCCGACGCCATCGCCGTGGGAGCCGGCCTCACCTCCTAGGCGCCCGCGTTAGGGCAATATCGGAGGCGTTGATCCGAGAAGCCTTCGCCGGCAAGACGCTGCTCATCACCGGCACCACCGGCTACCTCGGCAAGTCGCTGGTCGAGAAGATCCTCCGTTCGCTGCCCGAGGTCGGCCGTGTCAACGTGGCCATCCGCCCCTCCCAGCGGCGCCCGGCGCGCGACCGCCTGGAGCGCGAGATACTGGCCAGCCCCTGCTTCAAGACCCTGAAGGCCGAGATCGGCGAGCCGGCGTTCAAGGCGCTGGCGGCCGAGAAGCTGAACGTGGTCGAGATCGACCTCAGCCGCGACGGCCTGGGCCTGACCGAGGAGGGCCGGGCGGAGCTCGCGCGCTGCGACATCGTGATCGCCTCCGCTGCCGCGGTCGAGTTCGACAACCCCGCCGACCTCTCCGCGCAGACCAACCTCCTGGGCGCCGCGCGCCTGGTCGAAGCGGTGCGCAGCACCGGTTCGAAGCCCCACCTGGTCCACGTCAGCACCTCGTACGTAGGGGGCATGCTGCGGGGCCTGGTCAAGGAGACGATGCGGCTCGACCCGGTGCTCAACTGGCGCCACGAGGCGCAGGTGCTGGCCAACCTGCGGCCGGTGGAGGAGGAGCGGTCGCGGCGGCCGGAGGTCCTCGACACGCTGCGCCGGGAGGCGCGCTCCAGGGTCGGGACCGCCGGCGTGCCGACGATGGCGCGCACAGTCGAGCGCCTGCGCGACCGCTGGGTCAAGGACCGCCTGGTCGAGCGCGGCCGGCAGCACGCGCGGGCGATGGGCTTCAGCGACATCTATAGCTTCACCAAGGCCATGGCCGAGTACGCGGTGGTCGAGCTGCACGGCGACCTCCCGCTCTCCATCGCGCGCCCGGCGATCGTGGAATCAGCCGTCGCCGAGCCCTTCCCGGGCTGGCTGGAGGGCTTCCGGATGGCGGAGCCGATCATCCTCGCTTACGGCCGGGGCGTGCTCCAGAATTTCCCCGGGCTGCCGGACGGGCTGCTCGACATCATCCCCCTCGACTACGTGGTCAACGCCGTGCTCGCGATTGCCGCCAACCCGCCCCCGGCGGGCGAGCACCGCATCTTCCAGGTCGCGTCGGGGACCCGGAACCCTCTTCGCGTGCGCCGCATCTACGAGGAGGCGCACGACTTCTTCAGCAGGAACCCGCTGCGCGACCGCTACGGGCAAGCGATCGGCACCCCGACCTGGACCTTCCCCACGCGGAGCGAGCTGATGACGCGCGTCAGGATGGGCATGCGGGCGGTGGCGGCGGCGCAGTGGGTGGTCGAGCGGGCACCGGTCGGGGCCGCCGTCTCCCAGCTCTCCGACGACCTGACCGAGGAGAAGAACCGGCTCGAGCGCGGACTCAACCTGCTCGAGCTCTACGGCATCTACACCTCGGTCGACGCCGTGTTCGACACCAGCAACACCCAGGCGCTCTGGCGGCGGACGCCGGATGCCGAGAAGAAGGCATTCCCCTTCGACCCCGCGCTCTTCGACTGGACGCAGTACTTCCAGGAAGTGCACATGCCGACGGTGGTCCGGATGGCCCGCGCCGACACCGGGCCGCGCAAGGGTGCCGGCCCCAGCGGCAGCACGGCGCCGAAGGCGGTGGGCGACAGCGTGCTCAACGCCCTGCGCCGGCGCGAGGGCCGGCCGGACGTGCTGGCGGTGTTCGACGTCGACGGCACGCTGGTGGAGACCAACGTGGTCGAGTACTACTTCTGGATGCGCCTCAAGGCGCAGCCGATCGAGGACTGGCCGGGCTTCCTCGCCGGGCTGGCGCAGAAGGCGCCACGCTGGCTCCTCCTGGAGCGGCGCTCGCGGGCCGAGTTCCAGCGCTCGTTCTACCGCGAGTACGACGGTCTCGACCTGGAGGAGATGCGGCGACTCGGGGCTGAGGCGCTCAACGAGGTCACGCTCCGCCGCGTCTATCCGGAGGGTATGCGCCGGATCCGCGAGCACAAGCGGGCGGGTCACCGGGTGCTGCTGCTCACGGGCGCGCTCGACATCGTGGTCGAGCCGCTGGCGGAGCTTCTCCAGGTCGAGGTCGACTGCGCGCGCCTGATCGTGAGGGACGGCGTGCTCACCGGCGACCTCGAGAAGCCGCCGGCTGCCGGTGAGGCCCGGGGCACGCTGCTCGAGGAATACGCGAGGGCCCACGGGATCGATCTCGCCGAGAGCTTCGCCTACGCCGACTCGCTGTCCGACCTGCCGATGATGGAGCTGGTGGGCACACCGGTGGCGGTCAACCCCGACCCCCGGCTCTCCCAGGTGGCGAGCCAGCGCGGCTGGCGGGTCGAACGCTGGGCGATGGCACCCGGGAACTGGCGGCTGCCGATGCCCGACCCCCGCTCGGCGGAGTACCGAGAGTACAGCGGGAGCCGCTGACCGGCTGATGCTGGCACTGCAGTTCCAACGCTCGGTGGCCCGTTACGCCTTGGTCAAGGCCGCCGGCGGACGGCCCCAGGTGGCGACCGGCCCCTTGGCGCCGCTGCACCTGGACGACGTCCCCGAGCCGCCGCTGCCGGCCGCCAACTGGGAGCGCGTGTTTCCCCGCCTTTCGGGGATCTGCGGCTCCGACCTGAGCGCGATCGGCGGCCACGCCTCGCTGTACCTGGATGCACTGACCAGCTATCCCTTCATCCCTGGCCACGAGATCGTGGGCGAAGTCGACGGCTCGCGCGTCGTCGTGGAGCCGGCGCTCGGCTGCCGGGTGCGCGGGCTCGAGCCGCCGTGCGCCCGGTGCGCCGAAGGGCACCCGGGCCTCTGCGAGAACGTGACCGAGGGCCCGATCGAGGTCGGGCTCCAGACCGGCTACTGCGAGAGCACGGGCGGGGGCTGGGGCGAGGTGGTGGTCGCCCACCACTCCCAGCTGCACGAGGTGCCGGAGAAGATGCCCGACGAGGCGGCGGTGCTGGTCGAGCCCTTCGCCTGCAGCGTGCACGCCGCGCTGCGGGGGGCGGCGACCAGGGAAGACGTGGTGCTGGTCATCGGCGCGGGGACTATCGGGCTGCTCACGATCGCCGCCATCCGCCAATTCACCCCGCCCCGGCGGCTGATCGCGGTGGCCAAGCACGGGCATCAGCGCGAGCTGGCCCGGGCGCTGGGCGCTGACCAGGTGGTGGCCCCCCACGAGATCTACCAGCGGGTCCGCTTTGCGACCGGCGCCCGCCGGCTGGACGGGATGGACCGGCCGCTGCTGCTGGGCGGCGCCGACGTCACCTTCGAGTGCGTGGGTCGCGCCGAGTCGCTGAACGACGCCGTGCGCGCGACCCGAGCGCGGGGCAAGCTGATCGCGGTCGGGATGCCCGGTGAGGAGCGCGTGGACTGGGCGCCGATCTGGCAGCGCGAGCTGAACGTGATGGGCGCCTACGCCTACGGCATCGAGGCCGGCCAGCGCAGCACCTTCGAGATGGCGATCGAGGCCGCGGCCGACATGCGCCTGGACCGGCTGACCGGTCCCCTCTTCGCACTCGGCGAGTACCGGGAGGCGATCGCCTACGCGATGCGGGCGGGCGCCCTCAACGCCGTGAAGGTCGCCTTCGATTTGCGAGGATTGCGCTTGTGAGCGACCTGTGAGCCGCCCCGGAGCCGTGATCGAGGTCGACCGCAACACGCCGCCGACGCTCTTCCACTACGGCGAGGGCTTCCGGTTGGAGAACCTGCCGTTGGGCAGCCGCGTCCTCTATCCGCCCGACCCACTCGACCCGATCGCGCACCCCGAGCGGGCGATCCGGAGGGCCCTTTCCAAGCCGGTCGAGGACGACCCTCTCAAAGCGCTGCTGCGGCCCAACATGAAGCTCACGATCGCCTTCGACGACCTCTCGCTGCCACTGCCGCCGATGGCCGCGCCCGACGTCCGCCAGCTGGTGATCGAGGAGGTGCTGGACCTCTGCGCCGACGCCGGGGTGGAGGACGTGCACGTGATCGCCGCCAATTCCCTGCACCGGCGGATGACGGCCGACGAGATCCGCCACATCGTGGGCGACCGCGTCTTCAGCACCTTCTGGCCCGACCGCCTCTACAACCACGACGGCGAGGACCCCGAGGGCAACGTGCTGGTCGGCAAGACCTCGGAGGGGGAGGAGGTCACGCTCAGCCGGCGGGCGGCGGAGTCTGACCTGGTCATCTACGTCAACCTCACGCTGGTCCCCATGGACGGGGGGCACAAGTCGATGGCGACCGGCCTCGGCAGCTACCGGAGCGTGCGCCCCCACCACAACGTGAAGACGCTGCTGGCGTCGCGGTCCTACATGCACCCGCCCGACTCCGCGCTCCACCACTCCTGCGTCCGGCAGGGCCAGCTGATCGAGGACGCGGTGCGCGTGTTCCACATCGAGACCAGCGTCAACAACCACGCCTTCCCGGCGATCGCCAACTTCCTGCAGAAGCGGGAGACCGACTGGACGACCTCGGACCAGGTCCAGTTCCTGGCCATGAAGCAGTTCACCGACCACGCGCCGCCCGGCTTCAAGCGCACCATCTTCCACTCGATGCGGGCGCCCTACGGCATGACCGGGGTGAACGCCGGTCAGGTGGACGCGGTCCACGAGAAGACGCTGGCCGCGGTGCGCAAGCAGATGACCGTCGAGGTCGACGGGCAGACCGACGTGGTCACGATGGGGCTGCCCTACCTCGGGCCCTACAACGTCAACGCGCCGCTCAACCCGGTGCTGGTCGTGTGCCTGGGGCTGGGCTACCTGTTCAACCTCTACCGCGGGAAGCCGGTGGTGCGCGAGGGCGGGGTGGTGATCATGACGCACCCCTGCCGCTACGAGTTCGACTCCGTCCAGCACCCCAGCTACATCGACTTCTACGACGAGGTGCTGGCCGACACCACCGACGCGGCGAGGATCGAGGAGAAGTACGAGGCGCGGTTCGCGGAGGATCCCTGGTACCGGCAGCTGTATCGCAAGAGCCACGCCTACCACGGCGTGCATCCCTTCTACGCCTGGTACTGGGCGGCCTTCGCTCTCGAGTACGTGGGCCAGGTGATCGTGGTCGGCGGGGAGCGTGAGGTCGTCCACCGCCTGGGCTTCCGGTCGGCGAGCACACTCGATGACGCGTTCGAGATCGCCGAGCAGACGGTGGGCAGATGGCCATCGGTGACGCACCTGCGCACGCCGCCGCTGATGCTCGCGGACGTGCGTTGAGACCCGTTTCTGAGGGTCCGGACCCCTTCTGATGGCGTCCTGGTACTCGGGAAAGTATGGCGTCTCGCAGCTGATCGGAGCCGCGTCATCGCTCGCTGACGACCTGCGGATGATGCGCCGGGGCTTCCGCCGGGACCGGCCGCGGCCGCGGAGCTGGCCCGAGCCTTCGCCGGCGGTTCCCGACCGTCCGTCCAACCTCGGCTGGGCGCGCATGGAGCCGGTGCGTTCGATCCGCTTCCTCATCCAGCGCGGGCTCATGATGCCGTTCACCGAGGCCATGACCAGGGTCCAGGTCGAGGGCTCGGAGTGGGTGGAGGACCTGGAGCGGCCGGCCATCCTGGCCGCCAACCACAACAGCCACGCCGACACGCCGCTGCTGCTCCACGCGCTTTCGCAGCGCACCCGCGAGAGGACCGTGGTGGCCGCCGCCGCCGACTACTGGTACCGGCGGCCGGTGCTGGCGCGGGTGGTGAGCCTCTGGTTGAACACCTTCCCCTTCTCGCGGACCGGCGGCCCGCAGGCAGTGCTGAGCAGCTCGCACCAGCTCCTGAAATCGGGCTGGAACCTACTCCTCTCCTGGCCACCGAGACCCGGGCGCCGGTGATCCCGATGCACGTGCGGGGCACGCACCGGGTGATGCCCAAGGGCCAGCGCTACCCGCTCCCGGCGCCGGTCAAGATCCGGATCGGGCGGCCGCTGGAGCCGCGCCGGGGCGAGACTTCGCGCGCGTTCACGACCCGCGTCGAGAACGCGGTGCGCGGGCTCGGCGAGGGCAGCGAGGACGCCGGCCTGACCGGGAGCTGGATCGACCGCTGGCGCGCCACCACCCCCCGGCGGTCGAGCTCGGAGCCATAGCCTTCATGACGGCGGCACCTGGCGCAGCCGAGGCGGTGGCTCGAGGCTAGCCCGCGTCTTTCTCGGCGGCGCGGATCAGATCGCGCAGCGACTCTTCAGGTCCGCGTCGCAGCTCACGGCCCAGCAACAGGGCGACCAGGCGACCCCGCCACCCGGGCGGGAGATGGAAGTCTCAATTGAATCCGATCAGGGTGCCGCCCTCGGTCGTCTCGGTCAGGGTGATGCGCTCGTGGTTTTCGACGCCAAACGGGAGATGCGCCACGAGATCGATGTACCGGCGCTGCGGGTCCATCCCGCCGACCCTGATCTCGACCGGCCAGCTGCGCCCGAACGACGGCGCCGTGAGGTGGATGGTCTGGCCTGGCGTGACGGGGCCCGGTGGGTCGGACGATCGATACGTGGCGTCGGTCCACTCGCCGAACCTCTCCGGGGCGGCGAGCACGTCCCACAAGCGGTCGGGCGAAGCGCGCGTGACCGCGGCTGGACATACGTTGACGATCACCCGTCAACCTTAGAAGGCGCCCACATTAGGCTGGAAGCGATGCCGCAGAGCATCCCCCTCTTCCCGCTGCACACCGTGCTCTTTCCGGGGGCGGTGCTGCCACTGCACATCTTCGAGCAGCGCTACCGCCGCCTGGTGCGCGAGGCCCGCGACTTCGGGATCGTCCTGATCCAGGAGGGCCGCGAAGTCGGCTCGGTGCCGCAGGTTCACGAGGTGGGTACGCTGGCCACGCTGGAGCAGGTCGACGCTCTGCCCGACGGGCGCTTCAACGTGGTCGTCAAGGGCCTCCAGCGCTTCCGGCTGGTGTCGGTCGGCGAGCCCGCGCCCTACCTGGTCGGCGAGGCCGAGCTGCTCGAGGACCCCCCGCCGAAGGCCGGCACCCGGCTGATCGCACGGCTCGAGCAGTACCTGGAGCTCCACGGGATGGTAGTGGCGCCCCAGCTCTCGAGCGCGCTCGGCAAGCGCGCGGTCTGGCTGGCGGGCGCCGTGCTCCAGATCGAGCCGGCCAAGCGCCAGGCCCTGCTCGAGAGCGGCGACCCGAACGTGGCGGAGGCGCTGCTGGAGGACGAGATCGAGCGCATCAGGCGGCTCGGCCACCTGCAGAGCGTTCCCCCGGCCGGCTTGTCCCCGAATTGACGTATTCGATCGTCGCCCGCGACCCGGGGACCGGCGAGCTGGGCGTCGCGGTGCAGTCGCTGTACTTC
>WNGE01011855.1_pt1 | contig 12066 bp, 9 predicted proteins | sample 5400651 | NCBI WGS metagenome assembly WNGE01 (sample SAMN13153370, study PRJNA577476) | soil metagenome | isolation source: 60 cm soil or saprolite under grassland replicate 2 | place: USA:California | collected 2016-06-15 | reverse complement strand
TTTGTTATCTACCTCCTCACGAAAGAGAAGCTAGCTAGTGTCGGAAGGGAGTTCCACTGCAAGAGAGAAACTGTCTGCGAATTCGCCTAACCTTTCGGCTGCCTGTCACCTAATGGCTCCAATCCCAGCGTCGCTGGCAAATTCGGAAAAGAGTCTTCGCCGCCTGGTCATCGTGGTGCTTCTCTATTGTATTCCGGCGTCCCAAGCCATGGTCCCGATGGTTGATCCGGATATGTGGTGGCATTTTCGTACCGGCCGATGGATAGTTGATCACGCCCAGGTGCCAGCGACCGATTCGTTCTCCGCCTATGGTATGGGAAAACCCTGGGTTGCCTATAGCTGGTTGTTTGAGATCCTTGTTTACACCCTATTCACAAAATTTGGTCTGGTAGGGATCCTCGTGTTTACGGTCTCGATGTCCCTGCTCATCGCACTGGTTTTACATGGCGCGCTGCGGCGGGCAGGGCTGCCGTTCATAGCTGAGGTGTTTTTCGTGGCGGTCGCTCTTGGCGCCATGAGTTCTCTACTTTCTCCCAGGTCCTGGCTCTTTTCGATCCTGTTTTTCACGGTGGAGCTTTTCATTTTATTTCATGTGAGGCGAACGGATAAGATTACCCCGTTGCTGGCGCTTCCGCCGCTATTCGTTTTATGGGCGAATTTGCACATGCAGTTTATTTACGGTCTCGCCGTGCTTGGACTGTTTCTCGTGGAGGTTCTTCTGTCGCAGCTTCCGTCCCTTAGCCTCTACCCGCGCTGTCGCCCCCAGATCACCCCAGAGCGAGTATCTCTTCTATTATTGGCGTGCTTCGCTGCAACTTTGATAACACCTTACCATTTTCGACTTTATATTCCGATTTTTGAAGTCATCGGACAGACCGGAGCTTTTCAGATGATCTTGGAGCTCCTCCCTTTATCCTTTCGAGCTCTGACGGACTGGCTGGTAATCGGGCTCACGGTGGCAGCGGCCTTTGTTCTCGGTTGGCAGAGAGCTTGGCTTCCTTTTCCAACTCTCTTGCTTATGATGGGAACTTTTCTCGCGTTTAGAGCGCGCAGAGATGTTTGGGTTCTGGTATTGACTGCTGTGTTTATTATCAATGAGTTCGTGAGTTTTGAGAGAAGCGAGCCTTCCTTTGGCTTCACCAAGCTGCGGACCATCTGTGTAATCGTCGCAGTGACGGTTGCGATTTATCTGATCGGTCTGAGCCGTCAAGTCTCGGAACAGCAGCTAGAAATCGCCGTCGAGCGCCAATTCCCTGTCTCGGCGGTAAAGTTTATTAACGAAAAGAATTATTCCGGGCCGCTCTACAATCATTTCAATTGGGGCGGGTATTTGATCTGGGCCTTACCCAGAGTTCCCGTTTCAATGGATGGCCGAATGAATTTGCATGGCGATCAACGCATAGAGCGGTCCTTCAACACATGGTCTGGCCTAAGGGGCTGGGAATCGGATCCGGAACTGATGAAAGCCCGATTGGTCATTGGAGGCGTCAACGACGCACTTACAACTCTAATGCGCACGGACTCCCGCTTTAAGCTCGTCTATGAGGATGCTATCGCAGTCGTTTTTGTTGCGTCGAGGGACGGCGTTTTGTCGAATTGATTTCATGATGTCCGAAACTCGTAAGAAGATCTTGTATCATTTGATGTGAGTCACATTTGCGGTTATCGTCGTGTTGCATGTTGGATGGATCTCCAACTATCTAACTAGAAGAGATGTTGAGACGACTAGAGCTTGGTTCGGCATGCGATTGCCGGCAAGTTGGCAAGGTTTTTCAGAGACGTTTGAGTGGATTCGCAATAATACCGACGAGTCTACAGTCCTTGCCACACTTTAAGATCCTATGTACTACTTATACACGAGGCGACGATTGATCCAACCCGGTTTACATAAGCCAAGAACATACTTTTATCCGTATGATCACGCCGTCCCCGATGTAAGATCCCTTGATGAGATCAGAGCGGAGCTCAAATCTTTGGGTGTCGGGTTTCTTGTAATACACCCGCTTAGCGGTTACGGAGAATAGGATGCTTACTCTAAATTGTGGACTGAGTTGATTGGCTCCTATCGCACTCGCCCGAACTGATCTTTACTAGCTCGGATTCGAAACATAGGATCTATGCTCTATCGCAAGAGTAAGTGCCGAGATAGAAATGATTGAAGCCGCATTGGATCTTCTGCTGAGTGCACAGAATGAGGATGGTGGGTGGGGTGCCGTAAAAGGGAAACGCAGCAATACAGAGTCAACTTCATTTGCGTTGATGGCGTTGAAGTCGCTGGAAGGGAGGCGTTTTGAGCGGCAGACGACTGCGGGACTGAAGTGGCTGCTTGAGCACCAGAAAGACGATGGTAGTTGGTTACTCAATGACGCATCGAATCAAAGCTCTTGGACCACTCCGATAGCGGTGCTCGCGCTATTGTGTTTTCAGGACCAAAGGGAGCATGCCTTGAGGGCGGCAAAATGGATTTTAACGCAAGAGGGACGAAAGCCCGGCTGGGTCGCATCGCTATTGGTCCGGTTGTCCTTAGTTAAGAAAATGACTGAACTGGATCCTTACCTCAGCGGGTGGTCCTGGACCGCAGGAGCCTTCAGCTGGGTAGAACCCACCAGTTACTCGCTGATGGCGCTAAAGAAGTTAAAGCGGAGCTTGGTTGGAACCAATTGTGAGGAAAGAATTCGGCAGGGCGAAATGTTGATCTACGATCGGATGTGTGAGAACGGTGGGTGGAACTATGGAAACTCCAGGGTCTTGGGAGAGGCTTTGTGGCCGTATCCGGATGTAACGGCGGTGGCTTTGATCGCGCTTCAAGACCGGGCGACGAGCGAGGCCAATCAAACAAGTTTGCGCGCTTTGGACGCTATGATGCGGGAAGCCGCTTCCGGTGAGGCCCTAGGTTGGGGTATCCTTTGTTTAACGCTTTATAACCAGGACGTAGGGGAATGGAAAAAGATTCTTGTGAAGAACTTTGAAAAGACCAGTTTTCTAGGTGAAACTAAAGCGGTGGCGTTGGCTTTGCTTGCTTTTGGAAACGGGGCTAGGTTGTTTCGCGTCGGAGTTTGAATGATGAATCGCAGGGAGTTCATCAAGGTTTCGGCTGTAGCGTCGCTCTCCTCTCTCGTCGGTGGGTGCCGTCCATCGGTTCGTTGGGACCGAGATGCTTATCGAAAAACAGCGACTTCTCGGGTCGCGATTCTGGAGGCCAAGAGTTATCGAGCTCCGCTGGAAGAGATCATTCGTCGTGGAATCCATTTGTTCAAGCTTGACCTGAAGGGGAAACGAATCGTACTGAAACCAAACTTAGTCGAATTTGACCCGAAGGGTGTGATTAACACCCATCCTTCGGTGATCGAAGCAGCCATCGGTTCGTTCAGAAGCTTGGGTGTCCGGGAGGTGGTGGTCGCCGAGGGACCCGGCCACCGTCGTGACAGTGAGTACCTCCTAACCGCTTCGGGGATCTATGATGTCATCAACGAACACAGAGTCCGCTATGTGGACCTGAATACGGACGATGTGCGTCGCACAAAACTGCGTAGTAGTTTTACTAACCTAAGCGAATTGTATCTTCCCGAAACGTTGTTCAATGCCGATCTATTGGTTTCGATGCCGAAGCTAAAAACCCATCACTGGGCGGGTGTGACACTTTCCTTAAAAAACATGTTCGGAGTTGTTCCCGGATCGGTCTATGGTTGGCCAAAGAACGCACTCCATTGGGCAGGCATTCACGGAAGCATCTTAGACATTAATAGTTCACTGCCGATTCCGCAATTTGCTATTGTAGATGGGATTGTTGGAATGGATGGCAATGGGCCACTGCAGGGACAAGCTAAACAGAGCGGCGTCCTGGTCTTAGGGGATGATTTGGTTGCTGTGGATGCCATAGTGGCGAGACTCATGACGATCGAGCCGAGAAAAATCGAGTATCTTGAGATAGCCGACCGCTTTCTAGGAAATATCTCCCACGAGAGAATCGAACTAGTGGGCGAACGATTGGAGCGTTTTCAGCAGAACTACCGGGTTATCGAAAATTTTCAGGAGCTTAAGGTACTGACAGGATAGGGATTAAAGTAAAGATAACTGAAGGGCATGAAAAGAAAAGAGCCGGAGTTTTATCCGGCTCTTTTCTTTTTGGGCATTACTCCGAAGAAAGACTAACCGGCCTGGTCGTCGGACGGAATCATTAGTTTTTGCCCGACGTAGATGTAGTGTGGGTTTTTTACAGTATCTTTGTTTGCCTCATAGATCTTTTCCCACTTGTACGACAAGTTGTAGAAGCGTTCAGCCAGCTTGCTGAGAGTATCGCCCAACTTTACCGTATACTCCTGGGCTGGAGGCCTTGTTGACTTGGCGGTAACGGGAGTTGCCGCTGGTTTTTCTGTTGAAGCAGGAATTTGTTTGGTGACCGGTTTGGCGCTTTCTTCCGCTGTGACGGCCTTGGCCTTGGTCTCGGCCGGAGCGGCTTTTTCTTTGGCTATCCCCGGGGCAGGCAGGGGTTCAGCGCGTGACGGTGCCGCCTTTGCTACCGCACTGGACTTGTACAACCGATCGATGAACCCCGAGCTATCTAACTCTTTGATGAAAGTAAGATCTACGAATTGTTCAGGCTTCGCTGACCGCGCATTTGGGTCTTTGACCCCTAGCTCCCGCAAAATGATATCGATACCTTTGAGTGTCGGGTAAGGTTTCTCTGGGATCAAAGCCTGAACGATGGATTCGTAGGCTTCCTCAAGAGCATCCGCGTCATCAGTCTTGAGATATTTCGCGAGAATAGTCAGAGATTCTTTTCGGTGTGTTTTCATGTAATGAATCCCTTCGACGAAACCGCGCAAAATATTACGTACCAGGTCGGGCTGCGTCTTGATAAGATTTCGGGTTACGGCAAGTCCGGTGTGTTGATACTCCAGCCCAAGCATTTGTAGATCGGCTAAAGTGTTAAACCCCATCTTTTTAGCTTTAGCCGTCAGCGGTATAGCGATCATTACACCGTGAATCTTTCCTGTTTCCATTGCTGAAAATCGAGCTGGCTGGCTCCCGATTTGAAGGATCGACACATCCTTATCCGGTATCAGACCATATTTTTCCAAGGCATACCGAGTTGCGAAGTCGGAAGATGAACCAACCCGGCTGACAGCCACGGTCTTCCCCTTAAGCTGATCAGGACGAGTGATGTCCCGGGCCACGATGAGCTTGTAATCCATCGTGTTCAGGAACCCTCCAATCAGCACGATGCCAGATCCTTGGAGACTGCTCTGTATAACGGATGTTCCCGCCACCTGAGCGGCTGCAACGTCGCCGGAGATCAGTGTCTGCACAGTCCGGCTTCCCGCCTCGATGAAGATAAGTTGAACATCGAGACCATACTTTTTGAACAAACCTTGTTCGTAGGCGACCCAGGCCGGCGCCTGACTCGGGGAGATGCCGCTGTACGCAATGGCGATCTTCTTTAGCGGTTGGGCTGCCGGGTTTTCCGCAGCGACCGAAACCCATGGATGAGGCAAGGCGAACACAACTGCTCCAAAAACTAAGACTGTCATGATCAACGGTCTCAATTTGGTCGGTGAGCTTCTCATTGTTATTCTCCCTTTTTCAAACTAAGGGTAAATGATCTTAAGTTCTATTGAGACGAACCATTCCTGCTTTCAAACTAGCTCTCATTCGTTCGCGTGAATGTGCTAGATCGCCGACCTTGTCGTTGGATTGAAAGGACACGGGCGTATCCAAATGCCCTCGGCTTATTTCGTTGCCTCTAGATTGTAATCCTAACAAGGGACCAATAATTTTGCTAGCGATCATGATGGACATGGCTACACCCGCCGCGGCATCGCTCAAGTTCGTTGAGATGGCCGCTGAACGTAGATCGACCTCCCTCTGCAGCGCGCTCCCAGTGAGGTAATACACGATCCCTATAACTCAGCACCCAGAAGTAGGATGAGTCCAGAGAAAGCAGTGCCAAACTTCCAACTTAAGCGGCTTCCGTGCCGGCCAAGCCTTGCCGGTGTGGTCACCTTCGAACCCAAAGAAAGGGATTCCTGTGACATGCCTCCTCCTAAGAAAACATATTAGGATTTCCTGAAATTCGAAATCTCTTACAACATGGGTTCTTCAAACTTATTTCTCAGCTTCTCATCGGAATATCCCCTACGAAAGGATCAAACAAGTTGGCAAACGGATGGAGCCCTTTCAGCAGGACTCCCGAGTTATCGATAATTTTCAGGAGCTTAAGGTGTTGAGAGGATAAAAGAAGATTAGAATCGCTTAAGACTACGAAGAGAAAGAGCCGGGTTTTTATCCGGCTCTTTCTCTTATAAGTTCCTACGAGGAAGGCCTAGCTGGCTTGGTCGTCGGATGGTATCATCAGTTTTTGCCCGATGTAGATGTAGTTTGGGTTTTTCAGAGTATCTTTGTTTGCCTCGTAGATTCTTTCCCACTTGGACATCGAGTTGTAGAAGCGTTCGGCTAGCTTGCTGAGAGTATCGCCTGCCTTCACCGTATACTCTTGGGCTGCAGGTCTTGTTGCCTTGGCAGTAACGGGAGTTGCCGCTGGCTTTTCAGTCGAAGCCGGGATTTGTTTGGCAACCGGCTTTGTCTTTTCTTCCGCCGCGACTGGCTTAGTTTTAGCTTCCGCCAACGGAGCGGCTTTCTCCTTCGCCCCTTCGACAGGAGCGGGCGCTGGCTCGACACGTGGCGTTGCTATGGCCACGGCCTTTGACTTGTACAACCGATCAATGAATCCGGAGCTATCTAACTCTTTCATAAATGAGAGATCAACAAATTGCTCAGGGCGAGCGGATCGCGCGTTGGGGTCCTTGACCCCCATTTCGCGAAGGATTATTTGGATTCCCTTCGTGGTGGGGTAAGGTTTTTCTGGAATCAGACCTTGCAGCTCCGCCTCGTAAGCCTCTTGGAGCGCGTCAGAGTCGTCGCTTCTGAGATACTTCGCGAGGATCGCAATGGCTTCTTTACGGTGAGTCTTCGCGTAGTGAATGCCTTCGACAAAAGATTTCAACACATTACGGACGAGATCGGGCTGCGTTTTGATCAGATTCTGACTGACAGCAAGGCTGGTATGTTGATATTCCAGTCCCAACATCTGTAGGTCCGCCAAAGTGTTTAGTCCCATTTTTGCCGCTTTGGACGTCAGTGGAATCGCGATCATGACACCGTGGATTTTCCCGGTTTCGAGAGCGCTAAAGCGGGCTGGCTGGCTTCCAATCTGAAGGATGGCTACATCCTTATCTGGAATCAGTCCATATTTTTCCAAAGCATAGCGCGTCGCAAAATCGGAAGACGATCCAACGCGGCTGACAGCGACCGTCTTCCCTTTTAGTTGATCTGGACGGGTGATATCCCGCGACACCACGAACTTGTAGTCCATCGTATTGAGAAGTCCAGCGATTATCACTACCCCCGAGCCCTGGAGGTTACTCTGTATCACGGGAGCCCCGGCGACTTGCGCGGCGACTACATCCCCGGAGATCAGGGTTTGAACCATCCGGCTTCCACTTTCGACAAAAATAAGCTGCGCATCGAGACCGTTTTTACGGAAGAATCCCCCCTCGTACGCAAACCACGCGGACGAGCTTGCAGGGGAGATAGCGCTGTAACCTATGACGACCTTTTTGAGCGGTTGAGTCGCAGGGGTTTCCGCAGCGATCGACACCAAGGCGCGAGCAAAGGTAATTCCCACTATCCCCAAGAACAGGGCTGTCAGGATCACGCGTTTCTTCATCTCCCACCTTTTTCTCATCGTTGTTCTCCTTATTTATTAGTAAGGAACGCTATTCGTATACACACGTAAAAGTGGTCTCAAGTTTTATTGAGACGAACCATCGCTGCTTTCAGGCTGGCCCTCATTCGTTCGAGGGAACGTGCGAGTTCGCCAATCTCATCGTTGGATTGAATGGAAACGGGTGTATCCAACTGCCCCCGGCTTATATCGTCGGCTATCGACTTCAGTTCTAATAGGGGACGAATCGTTTTGCTCGCAATTATGGTTGAAAGAGCTATGCCGACGGCGAGGCAAAGCGCGATCAGGCCGACGATAGTTAGCAGAGTACCGCGGACATCTTGTTGGACCGTCTCGGCCCAAAGTCCCACGTGAACGGCTCCCAATTGGCCATCAAGAAGGGGAACTCGTGTCTCGTAGACTGACTGGCCGCGCACGTATGTTGTTCGTGCTCTTGATGTACGCTGATCTGCCGTAGAGGCAGATTCCTTCAATTCTGCGGGAAACGGCTGAAGACTGGTGGCGATAATCTCGCCTTTGGGATCTTGAATGTATGCGTACGCGACTCCGTCCAGCCGACCATATTTGGCAATAAGTGCATCCAGTTCCAGCGCGTTCTTTCGTGATACATAGCCGGCCGCGGCATCACTCAGGTTCGCAGCAATGGCCGCCGAGCGTAGATCGACCTGTCTTTGCAGGGCGTTCCCGGTCAGAAAATACACAATCCCTATGACGCAGACGCCCAAGAGTAGAATCAGTCCACCGAAAGCGGTAACAAACTTCCATCTGAGACTGTTCCCCTGCCAGGCTGGCGTTGCGGGGCTGGCTAATTTCGAGCTTTCCAAAGAAAGGGATTCCTGTGACATGCTTCCTCCTGTAAAACAGGTCAGAATTTTTTGAAATTTGAAATCTCTTGAAGCATGGATTCTTCAACCTTCTGCCTCAGCTTCCCGTCGGAAATTTCTTTGCTGATTAGCCCGATTAAATCGTCCAGCTTGGCTTCGGGAAAATTGTCCTGCACGGTGTCGGTCCTGGCTCTAGACGATGGGTTGACAATTTCCACCAGACCAGACTTGTGGAGATTGAAAATAACTTTTGCCGTATAGGCGAACGGTATACGTAGGATCTCGGCTATCTCCTGCACGGTTCGCGAGCCATCGATTTTACTCAGCACTCGCCACCCCACATAGGGTACGGTGATGGGTCCACTTTGGGCCTCGCCAGGATCGGCAATCCGAAAGACAGCCTTTCCTGAGGGGATAACTTCCAATATGGTCTCCCACTCTCGGCTCATTGCCTTTACTTCGTCGAGAATTTCCGCTGAAGTCTTTTTGATCGTCGTTGTCGGGGGAGTCCCGTTTGGCATCAAATTGAAGACCCCTTCACCCCACGTCACCGGATAGAGCAGCGCTTTTTCTCCCTCGCCAATAGGACAAGTAGCATGGATGATGTTACCGTCGGAAATATATACTTCGACTGTCTCTTTGCCGCGGGAGAGTTTTAGGACGCCTGACTTTTTTCCGCCGGTGGCGAGAAGAAGAATGTCGTTAAGACTAATTTGCGCTAGATTCCCTTGCATATTGATAACTCACTAAGAAACAGTAAACCGTTCATTACCGATCTTCCAAAGATCGGCGCGAGTTCGTACCACTGGACGCTTTCTTAATGTGGTCAACCATATCGTCGTGACCATTGAGCGCGGTCTTGAGGGTCTTGATAACCGCAAGACTCTTGCTGATTCCGACCATTTGCTCCAGGGTCGATTTGATCTGGCTCTGCAACAAGTCGACTTCCTCCGAAGAAATGCTCTGAAGTTGGGACTGGAGCTCATCATAGAGTCGGGTAATGCTATCGATCTGTCCTAAGGACTCCGTTTTTTGAGTGATTTCCTCATAGAGCCGCGAGATGTCCTCGGTTAGATTTTGCAATTCATTTTTCATAGATTTGACCAGCCTTCTTTATTTTGTTGTTTTCTTTGTAACTTTGTTTGCAACATTCTGCGATGCACCCGCTTCAACCGGTTTGGGGAGGTCAACATTGGAAACGGAGGGTGGCGAAAGAGTTTCACCGCTGTTGGTTTCGGCGCTCGGCGCTGTCTCTTTCGGTGCCGTTTCTGAGGAACTCTGGGATTGCGACGCCGAAGAGGCACTTGCTGGTACGGCAGGCTTGGGGGAGGAGAAGAAATAGAACCCCGAAAAAATCAGAGTCAGCACTAAGAATGCAGCCACCACACCCGTCTTTAGCTTGAGCGGTGTTTGCCTAGAATAAAGATCGTACTCCCCGTAGTCCTTGATGAGCTTTTTGAGTTTTCGATCAAGCTCTCCATCTTTTCGTGGCGAGGGAAGGTTGGGTTGAGTCGGGGGAATTACCGGCGCGTATGCCTTAACTCGCAGCGTAGCCGGCGTGGGTTCGGGTTTGGGTTCTTTCTTGGCTTCAGACTTTGGGGTTGAACTCGGCAAGATAGTGAACTCGCCGTAATTTTTTATGAGATCATCTAAAAGACGCTGATCAAAGTCCGCTTCCTCGGAAGCGGCCGTGTGCGTTTGACCCGTAGTTTCCAACGTTTCGGTCTCGGGAATAGCTAAGGGCACCTCCATGTCTCCGGTACCTTTAAATTCTTCGAAAATGGCTTCATGACTCGCTGGTGGCTCCTCACGCGTGTCGGCAAATTCCGCGACTATTTCTCGCGGCTGGATTGATGCTATGCTGTTGTCCAAAAAAATGGCATCGGCTGGCTCGTTTGAGAAGGGCTCATTGGGCTCAAAGTCCATTTGCACCAGAGAAGGATGAAGAGTCGCCTCGGTTTGCTCTAAATCTTCACTCGTAAAGTCGACAGGAGTTTCGTTCGTTGATCTCTCTGGTAACTCGTGCTCGATTGTCGGCAAGTTTGCTTCAAGCTGTTGCTCGTTCGTCGTCGGCTCGGGCACAGTCTCAACAGGTTTTTGGAGAACCGCTTCAGATTCGTCCGGGGCCTCACTTACGACGACTACAGTAGTTTCGCTCGCTGATGTCTCTGGTAACTCGTGCTCGATTGCTAGAAAATCTCTTCCAAGCTCTTGCTCGTTCTTTGGCGAGGCGGGGATGACCTCAACGGGCTTTGGAAGCGGAGGAGTCTTGCCTTCCGCATCGGCAGACGCTGATACTCCAAAGCCGCTCTTGGCTTCTTTGAGCAATTTAATGACCCGCTGGAATTTTAACAGGGTCCCGACCCGGGCTATAGACTGGACCGCTATGGGTTCGACCAGCGTAGCCAACCTGCTCCGCTCCAAACTCTCCGCTTCCGCCTGCTGCACTGCCTTTTGTAGTCGGCTCATTCGCTGTTTCATTTCGGCCAGTGCCCTGACAGTTCGCTGCAACTCGCCCAGCTGCAGAGACATTGTGCGTAACCTTTGATCCACCTCCGACACTTGTTCAAGGGTAAAACCTTGCACGCGTTCGCGAAGGCCTTCGATCGAGTTGACCACCCTGTCAAATGACCGCGCGCTCGGTGGGCGCTGTGGTAGGGCCTCGGTGTCCAGCGGACTATTTTCTTTTTGGGCCGTTAGCATAACGCTAAATTCTTATTTCGGAAGACTGGTACTTGCCCAGAACGGGTGGGCACTCTAAAGTAAATAAGCTGCAAGAGCAAAATAGTTGCCAGTGCAATTGTGTGGAAAAGGTTCGTAATTTCAGCAACCTAGGGACAGGTTTTTCCTCAAATTGCTAGATTGTTCCCACAATTCTGTTCATCTTGAACAAAATTGTACGTAAAGGCTTATTTGGCAGACATGTAAAAGCAAAATTTGTTGAGACGCCAACAAGGATCAACGCGGACCCAGGATCAATAGGCTGCGACGTGCATCCAAGGAAACATGAAAATGCTTGAGGAAATCCAGGCCTAATAATCCTTCAATGCGCGGGTCTGTTGAAAAATCGTGAACGGAAACGACCAGATCATGAACCTGAGCATCACCGACCTTCAGAGATCCCAATCGAGCCAGCGGCACGGCGATGACGCCCGCGACCGTTCCTACCTTGGTTACCCCTAGCGTACTCAGAGCTAGATTGCTCGCGATCCGGCGTGACACAACCGTAACCGTGGCACCGGTATCTAACGCCAGGTTAGCTCTAAGAGCGCCATTGAACGTGACGGGAACAATGACCGAAGCACCGTTCATTACCACCGGTACAGTGGTTGTATTTGGTCCGGAGCCTCCGGTGGGTGTTGACGGGACAACACTCGATAGGGGTAACGAGGGCTCCATTGGAAGAGACTTGAAAAACTTTTCGAGCTTTCTTGATTCGTCAGTGTCGCTTTGCCTAATCCATCCACTCACATCGTTCTTGGCTTTAACCAAGTACCA
>WNGE01007296.1_pt1 | contig 12068 bp, 8 predicted proteins | sample 5400651 | NCBI WGS metagenome assembly WNGE01 (sample SAMN13153370, study PRJNA577476) | soil metagenome | isolation source: 60 cm soil or saprolite under grassland replicate 2 | place: USA:California | collected 2016-06-15 | reverse complement strand
TCACCCGCCGACGCACACACCCCACCGACGATCGCCTACATCAACCGACGCATCAGCGACGGCAAAAGTCGCCGCGAAGCAAACCGCTGCCTCAAGCGCTACCTCGCCCGCAGCCTTTACCGACTGCTCGAGCATCCGCGTCTTTCTGTCCGAGACCGCCCGCGCCCTGTTAGGCCCGACTTACATCTGCATACCTCGGGGTTTGCCTGCTCCTAGAGCCTGGGCCATGCCGCAACCGAAGCCGAGTTCCTGCGGCAGGTGCTCCCCGCTCAGCGCTGCGAGCACGAATGTCTGCACCGCGCGCGCTAGCCACGCGCACCTCCTCCGACCGCCTTCCACGGGGCGAACGGGTTCGCGACCCCCTCGAGCGCCGGCTCCAGCTCGGGGAAGTGGCGGAGCAGCACGGTCCGCATCGTGTTCGACTCGACCCAGTCGAAGCCGACCTTCGTGTAGACCTCGGGCCGGTAGTCGCTCGTGAAGAACCGGTCGCTCTCGAGCCGCCTCGACGCCATCAGGATGAAGACCCGGAAGGCAGTGTCGCTGAAGCCGAACCCGCGCGGCTTCGGCTCGGCGTACATGCCGATCATCGCGTCCACCTTCTCGACGTCGCCGTAGATCCGCCGCAGCTCCTCGGCCCAAATCGGGTTATCGGTCATCTCCTCGAACGTCGCCGGCGCCTTCAGGTGGAAGAGCCGCCGGAACTCGTTGTAACGCGGCACGCCGCGTTCGCGGAGCCGCAGGATGTCGATCGAGGCGAGATCGATGTGGTCACCGGCCGGCCTGTGGAAGTCCTGCAGGAAGCGCGGGTAGTTGTGCAGCGTGATCGCGCCCGGATGCGAGCGGCCGAAGGAATAGAAGACGTCGGGCATCGCCATCTCGTCGAGGCAGTTCCTGACCTCGAGCGCCCCGACCTCGGGGAGCTCGCGTCGCTGGAGCACCGAGTCGTCGCGGAGCGAGCGGAACACGAACTCGTCCGGGATCAGCGGATGCATGCGGTAGACGGCGACGAACTCCTCGGTCAGCTGATAAGGGACGCCGTGGTGGTCCGTGCGCGTCCCCGGAATGCCGCGGATCACCTCGTTCGGCGTGAGGCGGCCGAACCACCTGTCGACGTGCTCGCCGAGGACGCCGTACCAGTTCGTCCGCAGCGCAAGCACCGTCGTCGGATGGGCGATGATCGCCGGCGTCCAGTCGACGGTGTGGATCTTGGCCATGAGCGCGGCGACGACCAGCCGCGCCTTCTCGTACAGCTGCTGGTCGGTCATGTTCGGGTATGCCTCGTGCAGCCGGTCGCAGACGAGGTTGTGCTCGCGCATGAAGAGCGAGTGCAGGAGTGCGAGCCCGATCCAGAAGTTGCCGGCCACGCCCTTGAAGTCGATGTGAGCCGCCTCCTCGAGCTCCTTCGGCGGCAGGCCGTGCTCGTCGATCTTCAGCTTCCCGCCCTCGTGCGTACGGAGCGCGTCCGCGAACTGCGGGTTGCTGCCGTAGATCTGAGAGCCATCCCACCAGTGCGTGTCGGCGGTGACGAACGTGTATGGCTTACCGGGCTCACTGCTCGGATCCGGCAGCGTGCGGTCGATCTTCATCGGGTGCTCGGGCCAGGGATCATCCGCCTCGAGCGGGACCTCCCACGGATGCGCGGGGTCGTTGTCCCCGTGGCTGAACCAGTCGTGCACCTCGAACTGGATCCACGCGCCCGCGAGCGTGTTGAGCGTCGTCGCCGGCTGAAAGGTCTCGCGCGTCAGCAGCTTGCGGCTGATCAGACGCGGGTTCGGATCCAGGAGCTCCGGAGGCTCCTCGTGCCAGCTCTTGTCGAGCGGCACGTTGCGCCCAAAGCGGCTGCCGATCGACCCCATCAGCGGGTCGTTCAAGTCGTTGTAGGTCCCGTCGATCGTGCGGGCGCCGCGGTAGTCGGCCTGGTTCGGATCGGTGAAGGGCGGCGTGTCGAGCGCGCCGCGGCCGGTGTCGTAGAGGTTCTTCTCCCGCAGGCGCTCGCGCAGGCCGATGAAGACCAGGAGCCCGATCGGCATGGGCAGCTTCGCCCACCCGATCGACCTGTCGATCGACTCGGCCCAGTCGGCGACGCGCTTCCCGAACCAGGAGTGCTTCATCCGTCCCCCTCCTCATCGACGACCCCGACGTTCCGCCCATGAAACACCTCCCGCCGATAGCAGTCAACGGACCGGCGGCGTGCACGCGCGCCGGCTCCCGGTCGAGCCGGAAGAGCGGGGTGGGAGCGGTTCGAAAATCCCGAGAGATGGTCTAGAGTGGGCGCGGTGTCAGAAGGCGATCGGAGAGTGGAGATCGTGAACGAGCACATGCGGCTCGAGAACGCCTACGACTTTCCCGGCGCCATCGCCGCGTTCGCTCGTCCTCGCTACGAGGTGGTGACCGACGGCGAGTTGTGGGACGGCGCCAGTGGGGTGGACGCGTTCCTGTCCCAGAACCACAAGGCGTTCCCCGACTTCGTCTTCGAACCGACGCGCGTGTCGCCGACCACGGATGCCGTCCTCGTCGAGGGCCGCTTCAAGGGAACTCACCTCGGCACGTGGCGTGGGTTGCTGGCCACCGGACGCAAAGTCGATTTTCCCATGTGCCTGATCTTCGAGTTCGAAGGCGAGAAGATGGTCAACGAGAAGCTCTACTTCGACGTGGGCACGCCTCTGACACAGCTCGGCGTCGACTACAGCCCCAACAGCGCGAAGGGCAAGATCGTGCTCGTGATGACGCATCCCGTCACGATCACCAAGTCCGTCCTGCGCGCCGTCCGGCTCCGGTTGACGCACCGCGAAAAGTGATCATCCGAGCCGTTCGCCGATGACCGGCCTCCTCGGCCAGTGAACGCCGGATCCCTCCTGATCACGATCGTCTACTCCGCGCTTCTGGCCTGGGGTCTTTCCGTCGGGCTCCGCCAGATCTACCAGGGGTACCGGGCACCGCACGAGCTCTTGAACCCGCTCTTTGCCAACCGGTGGGCCATCCGCTTGTTCGCGCTGCACATCTTCGTCGTCTCGGCCGAGCTGTTCGTGATCGGCCCGCTCGCCATCGCACACAAGAGCACTCTGTGGTTCTGGGGCGGCGTGGTCGCACTGTTGACTTCGTCGATGCCGATCGCGACCTACCTCAACCGTAATCCGCAGAGCTTCGGGACGCTGATCGGGCATTGGGTGGTATTGCGCAACTTCTTCGAATACACGGTGTTCATCGTGATCGGCGCCCTGGCGGTCAACTGGTTCCACTACTACATCCTCGTCTGGTGGCTGATCGCCTACCGCTACCTCGACGTCGGGCCGCGGCGGCTCCTACAGACGCTGTACAACACGCCGGAGAAGAGGGAGGCCCGTCCCTGGGCGCCCATCCTCAACTGGGCCGTTATCGCAACGCTCTACGGTCTCGCGTTTCTAGTGGTGCACGAGCGGCGAATCCTCTTCGCCACGGTGCCCGCGGCGTCGGTTCCGGCACACGTGGCCGCGCACTGGGAGACCGGCCTGGTCTGGGGCTTCAACTTCGCGCTGCTCATCGTCACCTGGAAGATGACGGGGTGGTACACAGAGTCCCTTCCCAAGCCGATCCCGGCAGCGCAGGACCGCGACGCACGGCCACGCAGGCCGCTCCTCGGGGGCCATTAACCAGTTGCTCATACAGCGCTTCGCGGCGAGTCGACTCGCTGGGCGCACCAGGCTCCACCGCAGACGAGGCATGACTCGTTCCCACCACCTTCGGCGAGTGGCACTCGCAGGCTCGGCCACCGGCCTCCGTTCTACCGTCGCCCTGGCCGCGTTGGTCGAGGATGGAGTGCCCGGCCTGCCTGCGCCGATGATGCGGCCGTCCGCTCGAGCTGTTGCGCGGCTCGCGGTCGCAAGCGAGCTCGTGTTCGACAAGCTGCCGCCGACACCCTCCCGCCTCGAGCCCGTGCCCTCTCCGCCCGGATCGCGTTCGCAGCCGTCGCAAGTGCAGTGCTTGCGCGCGGCGCAGATCAGTCCGTGCTGACGGCGGTGATCGTTGCGTCCGCCGCGGCGCTCGCCGGCGGAAGACGCGAAGCACGCGCTCGAGCGTGTCGCCGGTTCATGATCAGTAGCCGGTCGGGGCCCTCGGCGCAAACCGTGCGGACGACGCGCTCAGCGATCGTGTTGGCCGTCGGCGCCCGCACCGGCGTCGTGACGAGCAGGATCCCGTCGCTGGCGAAGACCGCATCGGAACTCGCGGGTGAACCGCCGATGCCGTATGGGGACACCGCTCGGGACACATCCGCTGGCAGCTCCGCCGCCTTGCCGCGGATAGAGCCGCATTTGCTGCTTCTTCCAATGGAGCGTACGGGGATCGAACCCGTGACCTCCGACTTGCAAATACCAGGTTATGAGCCGAGGTTAGGTCAGATTAGGTCGGTCGACGCGATGTTGCGCTGGTTGGGTGAGGTTGAAATTGGCTATTCGGGGACACGGTTCGGGACACGTTTTCTGACGTAAGGGGGCAGTCTCGCACCCCGATGGCGTTGTCTGTTCTCGAACAAATTGCGGAGAACGTGGATCCGACTGATCGCCACCATGAACCTGTGCACGTGCGTGGTGCGGTGCGCACGGCCACGTTTCGCGACGACGCGGGTGAAGGCTTGGTTGTATGACGGGCGGCGTGCCGCCCGTCTATGAGCAGTCGCAGCGGGCCGCGACCGCGACGTACGAGAAGGAAGGGAGCACCCCCGCGGGCGTTCACGGCCCAGTGGCCCAGATGATCCCCACCACCCTGACCGGAGCCGCCAATCCCTTCAGCTTGACGGTTCGTAGCTCCGTCGTGGCGAAGCCTATCTGCGCCTCCGAAACGGTCTCCGCACTCGCAAGGATCTCCCCGCCCTGTGCCTCCGCTGCGATGCGCCCAGCGACGTGAACGCCCTTGCCGCGGTAGTCGAGGCCGCTACGGGTCGCCTCACAGGTGTGCACGCCAATGCGGACCTGGGGCGAGAAGCCATGCGCCCGTCGGTGCTCCGTGAGTGTCCGTTGGATGTCGACAGCGCAGTCGAGCGCGCGGCCGTTGTCATCGAAGGCGATGAAGAAGCCGTCGCCGCCGTGGTCGATCTCCTCACCTCGGTGCTTGACAAACAGGCGTCGAAGCGTTTCGTCGTGCCACTGGACGAGATCCTCCCAGGCTTCGTCCCCGATCGCCTCGACGAGGGCCGTGGACTTGACGATGTCGGTGAAGAGGAAGGTCCTGGTGGCGCGGCGCTGAGTGAAGGTCGGGGCGCGTTCCGTGTCTAGGAGATGTCCGGCATCGATCAGATCGGGGGTCGTGAAGCCTTCCGTGAACGTCGAATAAACGCCGCTCAACAGTTCCCTCCCGTGCTGTGCGTCACCCTGCTCTCGCCGCGAGCGGCACAGCCCGATTGCTGCGCGCAGCTGAATCATTCTGGCATCGAGTTCCCCCGCTTTGTCGAACGCCTGCTGAAACCAGGGTTCGGCGTCGGGGCCGTTCGACTCCGCGAGGAGGAACAGCAGGTCGCCCTTCAGCGAATAAAACTCCGGCAGGAGGGTCAGCCCGGAGCCCGTGTCGGCGATCTCGATCGCTTCCTCGATCAAGTCGAGTCCCTCGGCCGCTCTTCCAGATCGGGCAGACGCTCCCGCACGGACATAGAGGATCAACGGCCAGAACACCGGCGGAGTCCTCAGGCCCTGGTAGAGGGAGATCCCGTCTCGGATCTCTGCCAGGCCCTCCTCGGGGCGGCCGAGCCCCGTCTTCGCTGCCCCGAGGAGGCAGGTCCCCAGCGCCCTCCAGATCGGCAGATCGTGTTCGTCTGCCACGTCTATCACTCCCACGGCGCGGTCTCGCATCGGCTCCGGCTCACGCCTCCAGAGATGGAGGAAGCTGGTGTGGAAGAGCGCATAGGCCAGTGTGAAGGGGTGCTCCAGCTCGGTCGCCAGGGTGACGGCGCGGGTCGCGCGTTCGAGCGCGCGGTCCGGGAAGCCGAGCATCCACAGGGTGAGGGCCGAGGTCGTGAAAGCCGCGATCCCCGGGTTGTTGCCGAGACGGAACCGCCGGGCCTGGTGACGCTGCGACTCGAAAGAGGCAATGGCACGCTCGAGCTGGTCGAGGCCACCGTGGAGATCGTGTTGCAAGGCAAGGCTGGAGCCCAGCACGAGATGTCCGTCGACGCGCATGCTTGGGTCGGCCTGGACCTCGGCCAGGCGCAGGATCTCGCGGCCGAGCTGGGCTCCCTTGTCAAACTCGGCACGGTAGTTGTAGAAGCTGGCGAGGCCTCGGAGGACGGGGAAGAGCTGAGGGAGCTCCAGGTCCCCCTCGAAGAGCTCGAGGGCCCTGGCGTATGCGTCCTCGACTTCCTGTGTGTACCCGTGGATCGCCATCAGCGCCCTCGCCAGGCTGGTCCGGAGCGTGACCTCCTGCATCGCGCGCTCGGGTGTCGATGGCGTGGACGAGAGGACGTTCAGCAGTTCTCTCGTCAGCCCGATGGTGGCGTGGTACGAGCCCTGTGTGTCGTAGAGGAGCCAGAGGGTGTCGACGAGCTTGTTGAGCTGGTCGAGATCGCCGTCGTCCACCCAGTAGCGCCAGGCGAGGCGCAGGTTGTCGATCTCGGCAGCCATGGCGGCCAACGCGGTGTCCCGCTCGTCGCCGGACAGCTGCTCCCACTGCCGTCGAGCGAAGTTTGCGAAGTACGCGGCGTGCGCACGGCGGACAGCAGCGCTGAACTCGGGCAGGTCGTCCAGCCGTTCCGCGGCGTACTCCCTGATCGTCTCCAGCATCACCAGCCGAGGCTCTCCAGCTTCTGCGTTGGCCGGTTTGATCAGGCTCTTGCCCGCGAGGGAGGCGAGTCCGTCGAGGGTGTCGATTCCCGTCTCGTGAAGGCGATCGATGCTGCTGGCCACGGCGTCGAGCGCGTCAAACGAGACGCCGGAGAAGGCGGCGAGCAGCTCGAACAGCCGCTGCTCCCCAGGCTCGAGCAGCTGATAGCTCCACTCGATCGTGGCGCGAAGTGTCTGCTGCCGCGCGGGCAGGTCTTGCGCCCCGCCGCCGAGCAGCTGCAGCCGCCTGCTCAGCCGGTCACGCAAGGCTTCCGGGGAGAAGAGGTTGATCCGTGCGGTCGCGAGCTCGATCGCCAGCGGGAGACCGTCCAGTCGCAGACAGATCTCGACGACGGCGGCCGCGTTCTGGTCGGTGAGTCGGAAATCCGGCCTCACTGCTCGGGCGCGCTCGACGAAGAGCTGGACTGCTTCGTACCGCAGGAGTTGCGCGGCAGTCGCCTGTCTTCGAGCACCGCTGGGCAATGCAAGCGGCGGGACCGCGAGCAGATGCTCACCGCGCACATGCAAGGCCTCGCGGCTGGTGACGAGAAACTTCAGGCGCGGGCAACCGTGTAATAGCTGCGCGGCGGTGGGCGCCGCGGCTGTCACCTGTTCGAAGTTGTCGAGAACGAGCAATACCCGCTGTTCCCGCAGTTGGCGGCTGAGTTCGTCCAGCAGCGACTCATCGGGCGTCTCGCTCAAACCGATCGTGCGGGCGATGGCAGCGAGCACCGAGTCGCTATCGCGGGCGGCGGAAAGGTCAACGAAAAGGGCCCCGTCCTCGAACCGGCCGATCTGGTCGGCTGCCGCGCGGAGTGCCAGTCGCGTTTTTCCGATGCCGCCAGGCCCGGTGAGCGTGAGTAGCCGGACCGACTCGTCCTCGAGACGCTCTGCGATCTCGTCCAACTCGGCAGCTCGCCCAACGAACGCGGACGGCTCGTCCGGGAGTTCGCGTGTCCGGCGGGAGAGGGTGATCAGCGGCGGGAAGCTGACCGGGAGACCCGGATGGACGAGCTGGAAGACGCGTTCCGGGCGTCCCAGATCCTTGAGGCGGTGTTCGCCCAGGTCGCGCAGCGTCGACCCTTCCGGCAGCTGGTCGATGACGAGCGCCGCCGCGGCCGCCGACAGCAGCACCTGGCCGCCGTGGCCGGCAGCCATGACCCGGGCGGTCCGGTTGAGCGTCGGGCCGTAGTAGTCCCCGTTGCGCCGGGCGGCCTCCCCGACGTGCAGCGCCATCCGGACGGGAAGGGCTCCGGTCTCGCCCCACTGCGCATCGGCAAGGCCGTGCTGGGCTTTCAGACAGGCGCTGACTCCGTCGGCAGCAGAGCCGAAGACGGCCATAAAGCCGTCGCCCATACTCTTGACAATCTGCCCGTTCCAGCTCTCGACGGCCTCTCGGACGATCACGTCGTGGCGCTCGAGAGCCTCCTTCATCGGCTGGCGATGCTGCTCCCAGAGTCGGGTGCTGCCTTCGATGTCGGTGAATAAGAAGGTGAGGGTTTGCGACGCGAGCTCAGCAGGCATCGGGCTCAGCCCAGATCAAGCGCATCGACCGAGGCAGCGAGATTCCACGGCTCGCGGCATTACCGCCAGCACCACGCGCGATGGCGGCAGCTCGCGTCGCGCAACAGCAGATGGGATCACCTTCGACGACAGGATACGTCTGCGGCCGCGCTCCGAGCTCTTCCGCCACGACCGAGCTCTTCCGCCACGCCCCACGAACGATCAGCGCGCCGGCAGGCGCTGCAACCCGTCGTACGCCGCGTACTTGTACGCCTCGCTTGCGGTCGGCACGTTGAAGGTGCTGTGGATGAAGTAGTCGATCGTCCCGCCATAGTTCAGCACCGCCTGGCCCTGGTGGACGAGCTCCGTCGCGAGGTCCCCCAAGACGTGGACCCCAAGCAGCTTCCGGTCCTCCCGCTGAAAGACGAGCTTCACGAGTCCGTCCGTAGCCCCTGAGATGGTGGCGCGCGCGTTGCCGGCGAACCAACCCCGTCCAACTTCGAAGTCGATCCCCTGCGCAGCGGCACCTTCTTCGGTGAGACCTACCATCGCCGTCTCCGGGACCGAATAGACCCCGAACGGCGGGATCGGGTCTACGGTCTCCTTGAAAGGGATCCCGAAGGCGTAGCAGGCCGCCACCCGTCCCTGCTCCATCGACACCGAGGCGAGCGCCGGAGGCCCGATCACGTCGCCCGCCGCGTAGACCCACTCCGCGCTGGTACGGAACGTCTCGTCGACGACGATGCGATTGCGCTCGTCGACCTGCACTCCGACGTCTTCGAGGCCGAGCCCCTCCGTGTTTCCCGCCCGTCCAGCGGCGAAGAGCACCTTGTCCGGCATGATGTGCTCGCCGCTCGCGAGCGTGATGCGAACCCCTTCCCCGTCGCGCTTCACCGCAGCCTTCCCGGCGCCCAGCACGACCCGCATCCCCATATCGGAGAATGTCTGCGCAAGCAGCTCTGAGATCTCGCCGTCGAGAAAGGACAGGAGTCGTCCATCCGGGGCGACCAAAGTCACCTCCATGCCGAGGGCAGCGAAAACCGAGGCGTACTCGCAGGCTACGGCGCCTCCTCCGACCACGGCAATGCTGCCGAACGGGCGGTCGATCTCCAAGACGGTCGTCGAGTCGTGGACGTCGCGGCCATCGAAGGGGATATCCGGCGGGCGGAACGGCCGCGACCCGGTGGCGATCAAGACGACGTCGCCTTGGAGCACCCGCTCCTGACCGGCATCGACAGCCACATGGACGCTCCGATCTGATCCGAGCCTCGCGCGTCCGTGGACGAACTCGATCGCGTGGCGCTCGAGGTTTACGCGCACAGCATCCGTCATCGTCTCAATCACCTGCGCCGTTCGAGTTCTGAGCTGCGCCAACGTCGCCTCCGGATCGAGGGCGAGGCGCAGCCCGTAGACGTCCCTTCGACGGAACCCGGTGATGTACATGGCCGTCTCCCGCAGGGTTTTGCTAGGGATGCTGGCGTTGCTGACCGCTGCGCCGCCCGGCGCCAGAGATCGCTCCACGACGGCAACCCGCTTGCCGAAGTAGGCCGCCTGCGCCGCCGCCTTCTCACCGGCGGGCCCGGACCCGATGACCACCATGTCGAACCAATCGTCGGCTCGCACCCGAACCTCCAGAACGCTCGACTCGGAATGGTCAACAGTAGCCCTGGTTCGGGCCGCGACAAGCAGGAGAGTGTCTCCGGCGAGGAGGCCCTTCTTCATGACAGTAGTTGTGGCGGCTCGTGCGGCCGCCAGGGTCGCGGGGTGAGAATGCCGGCGCCGCTTCGGTTGACGCCGGCTTGTCGTGGAGCTGAGAGCCCGTAAAACAGTATGGCGCGGGGGCCTGCGGGACCGTCGACTGCCGCTTCGAGCGCGTACCTCAGATTCGGATTTGGGAGGCCCCTCGGGCGGCGTTCGTATCCACCGTCTGGAAGGAGGTCAAGATGACGTCCTTGTCGAGCGCTGCGCGGGCCTCGATGTGCACCGCGACAGCGTGATGGCAACTGTGCGTGTGCCGGCCGAGCGTCGCCGTCAGCGCGAGCAGCACACGCGCGGCTTTCGTACCACGATCGCGGAGCTGGAGGCACTCGGCGACTGGCTCGCCGACTTCGGGGTGACGCGCCTGGGGATGGAAGCGACCGGTGTCTACTGGCGGCCGGTCTTTCGGGTGCTGGAGGGGCGCTTCGAGTGACCCGCTCCGGAAAGATCATGCGACGCCTGCTGCGCGACCTGGCCGAGGGTCGCGAGCCCGGAGACACGAGCACGCTGCGCGACCCGAATGGGATCGACACGCTGGCGACAACGATGGGCGAAGACGCAGAGACCATCACGCACTGAGGCAGCCGGACGCCTAGCTCAGGAGACTCTTGCAAAAGGCGGCGAGGAGGGCATAGGGTGACCGCATCCCCCGTCTCGGCTCCATCGGGTTCGTGTGCGCCGGCCTTGTGGTATCCGCCGCGCCGTCGGCGGCCGCCTTGGATCGGGCCGGAAACGTGTCGGTGGCCCGGAAGCTCAAATTCAAGGTGGTGCGATGACGGCCAGGCGCCTGATGCTCGGGATCGCGGTCGCGGTGTGCGCGCTGGCGTCGAGCTTCGGCGCGGCTAACGCGGACTTCCGCGACGGGACGATCTTCTCGGACACCGCGGCGAACGGGCGGCTCGACGTCGGCCCGCTTTACGTGTTCCGGTCGCCGGCGAACGCGAACAACACCGTGTTCACGATGACGGTGAGCCCGTTCACCGGCGTCCTTACACCGACCACGTTCGTCAAGGGCGCGCGCTACGACATCGCCATCGACACCACTGGCGACCTTGTCGAGGACATGGTGCTGCGCACGACGTTCGGTTCTCCGTCCAAGACCGACGGCAGCCAGTCCGTGGAAGTGCGTTGCCTGCCGAAGGGGCAGTGCTGGCGCGACAAGGTAGTCAAGGGGCGCACGGGACAGAACATCCCCGTGCCCGGGGGTGGGACGTTCCGCGCCGCGAACCAGGACATCCCGGACTTCTTCGACCAGGGCGCCTGGGACACCTACGTCGCGGACGGGCTCGGCGGCTTCCCGCGCGCCCCGGGCAGTGCGCGCGACTTCTACGGGCCAGAGGCGAACTCGCTGGCGATCGTGTTCGAGCTGCCGTCGGTACGCATCCCGACGGGCGTGACGAACCCGAACAAGCTCATCGCGGTGTGGGCCCGCTCCATCGGCGACAAGGGCCGCAGGGACCGCGAGGGGCGACCGTTCGTCAACACAGGGATGATCCCGAAGACGCCGCGCAACTCGTCGGCGGCGGACCTGCGCGACGCGTTCAACGTCGCGCTGCCAGAGAACGACGTGAGCGCCTTCACGACCCCGATGACTTCAGTGTTGACCGGGTTCTACGGACGGACCGCCGCGGACGCCGCGTTCCTCGCCAGCGCCTTTCTTCCCGACGCGCTGATGTTCCAGATCGGCAATCCCAATGGATTCGGCACCACGATCGGCCCCGGCCCCGGGGCGTTCACGGGCCCGTTCCCCGGCGGCCAAGTGCTCGGTAACGGGCGCCGCTTCCCGGACGACGTCCACGACATTACGCTCAACATCCTGACGAACGGGGCGAAACCGAGCGACAACGTCGGCGACGACAATGGACTCCGCGTCACTGACGGCAGCATCGACCCCGTCAGCGGGCAGACGCGTGCGATCGCGTTCCCGTACATCGGCGCCCCGAGCAGCACGCCGGGCGGTCCCAACCCGTAGGAGCGCGCCCGAGAGGATTCGAACCTCTGACCTTCGGTTCCGTAGTCACG
>WNGE01007294.1_pt1 | contig 12068 bp, 11 predicted proteins | sample 5400651 | NCBI WGS metagenome assembly WNGE01 (sample SAMN13153370, study PRJNA577476) | soil metagenome | isolation source: 60 cm soil or saprolite under grassland replicate 2 | place: USA:California | collected 2016-06-15 | reverse complement strand
CGGTTCTTGGAGTAGCTGTCCTGGGTCACGTCGGTGAACTTCTCCGGGATGCCCACGTCCCGCAGTAGCCGGATGGCCGCGGCCAGTGCCGCCTCGGCGGCCTGCACGGCCGTCATGCCGTGCGTGTCCACGCCCATCTGATCGGCGATGTCGGCGAACCGCTGGTAGGCCACCGGCATGTTGAAGGCCCACACCCGCGGCAGCGCGATCGCGTTGTTCAGGCCGTGGTGGGTGTCGTAGAAGGCACTGACCGCGTGCGAGATGGAGTGGATTATGCCAAGCCCGCCGGAGTTGAACGCCTGCGCGGCGATGTACTGGGCGTACATCATGCCCTCGCGGCCGGGTAGGTCCTGGCCGTTCCACACCGCGGCGGAGAGATTCTGCGCGGTGAGCTTGATGGCGTACAGCGCGTTGCCCAGCGACGGCGGGAAGTTCAGCCGGGAGACGTACGGCTCGGAGGCGTGCGCCAGCACGTCGAAGCCGCACTGCGCCGTGTAGTCCAGCGGGCAGTCGTAGTACAGCACGGGGTCGTCGACAGCCAGCGTGGTCACGCTGGCGTCGTCGAACGCGACGTACTTGTGCGGCTTGTCGGGGTCGGTGGTGGTGTCGGTGATGACGTACGCCCACGAGGTCTCCGAGCCGGTGCCGGCCGTGGTGGATACCGCGATGTGCGGCGGGTTCTTCGGGTTCTCCGACTTGTTGAAGCCCTCGAACTCGTTCACGCTGCGGCCGTCGTGCGCCACCGAGATGCGGGCGCCCTTGCACGCGTCGTGCGAGGAACCGCCGCCGATCGAGACGAACGAGTCGCACTTGGTCTCCTGGTACAGCGCCACGGCGTCCATCACGTTGTAGTCCTTGGGATTGGACTCGACCTTGTCGTAAAGCACCGTCTCGAGGCCGTGGTACTTCAGCGACTCGACGATCTTGTGCACCGTGTCGCTGCCGCGCAGGCCGGAGGTCATCACCAGAATCTTCCTGAAGCCCAGCTTCTTCGCTTCCGGCCCGAGCATCTCGTGCGCACCCGGGCCCAGCAGCGCCCTGGGGAACGGGTGGAACTCCTTGATCGGGAATGGCTTGAGCAGTTCGTCAACCTGCATGGCGCACGGGCTCCTCTCGGTATGGCATGCTCCCGCGCACCGTGGGCGAGGACCGTTTCCGCCGGCCGACGCCATCAGCAGGAGCACCGTTGCGGCGAGGTTAAGCAGCGGTGTGGCGATGCGGAACCCGCGCGCGCCGATTCCGCCCGACGGCGACCGCATTGCGCCCGGACGGACAGCACTGCGCCTGCCCGAACGGAGGGGCGGCGGAAGGTACCTGCCCAACTGGACGGGGCCGTGACGGCCAGAAGGATGGTGACGGTGCCCACGTCGCGCCGTACGGTCACGAGCATCGGGCGCCGCCTGCCGAATTACATCACTCAGGCTCGCCGCCGCCTGAGAGGAGGATACCCATGCAGCAGGACATCCGAGCCGAGACAGCCGTATGCGGCGAATCGGCGCGCATCACCAGGGGACGGCGAGAGGGGCAATAATGACCGCGCCCAATTCAATTCCATGCGCAGGCTCCTGCGCGACATCGCGGAAAACCGCGAGCCCGGTGATGTCACCACCCTGCGCGACGCATCGGTACTGACCCAGCTACAGCCGCCCGTTGAACGTAAGATCAGGGAGGATACATTGAGTACTACCGGAGCGCCCGAGGGGGTCGCCCAGGACGTTGAGGCACCGGTCGCCGAGCAGGCAACTGTAGGGCCGCTGACGGGTGACCCCGCCATCGTCGGCGTGCCCACCTTCGTCGTCGGATCGGTGATGCTCGGCCTGGCGCTGATCAACTATGCCCCCGCCGCAGGCGGAGCGCTGCCGATCATCATCCTGGCAACGGGTATCGGCCAGCTGGTGGCCACGCTCTGGGCCGCCGCGCTCGGCCAGTCGGCTGTGGCCGCCATCTTCGGCATCTTCAGCGGTTTCTGGCTCAGCTATGCGGCCCTGGTGGTCGGGCTGACTCATGGCTGGTGGGGGGTAACCCCGGCCGCCACCGTCCACACGGTGGCCGCGTTCCTGATCAGCTGGCTGATCGTCATCGGGGTGCTCACCCTGGGCAGCCTGCGGCTGCCGCTGGCCTTCACGCTGATATTCGCGCTGATCGACGTGGCGCTGATCCTGGTTCTGGCGGCTACCATCAACGGGTCGTCGGGTCTGAACAAGGCGGGCGGAATCGCCGTGTTCGCCTTCGCGGCGATAGGAGCATACGTATTCGCCGGATCGCTCAGCGTCGCCACCGGCGGAAAGCCCTTCCCGCTGGGCCGTCCGGTCATTACCTGACCACGGCTGCGAACGGCCGGCGAATCGCCGCCCTGCGGTGCGCCGGCCATTTCCGTCCGGCCGTGATCGGGCTGCCCAGCTTCATCGTGGGGTCGATAGCGCTCGGCCTGGTGCTCGTCGGGATGGTCGCGGCCAGCGCGGAGGGCGCCTCGCTGCCCATTATCCTGGCGGCCACGGCGATCGGCCAGTGGGCAGGCCAATCCCGCACGGCTGATCCGGACGGTCGCGCGGCCGCGCATGCGGGCACGGTCCACGCGGCCCGGTACCTATCCATCCGGATGGGGTGATGACGGCCAGAAGCATGGTGACACTGCCCACGCAACCCCATACCGTCGCCAGCATCAGGCGAGGACGGGCGGACCGTCATCCGGTCCCGCCGCGGTCGACCCAGGAGGCTTTCATGCAGCAGGACACCCGAGCCGACGCCTCGCCCGCCGGTGCGCCGTCGCGCGCCACCGGAGTCGGCCACGACTCCGGCGTCGGCCAGGAGCCGGGGATCCAGGACCCGGGGATCACCGAGGAACTGCTGGTCGAGGAAGTCTCGATCGATGGAATGTGCGGCGTCTACTAAGGCCGGAGCCACCGTGATGACCGCACCATTCGAGCCGGGCCGCGGCTACGAGCTCAACCCGGCGGTGGCGCTTCGCCCCGAGCCGTTCGGGGCGCTCGCGTATCACTTCGGCAACCGGCGGCTCTCCTTCCTGAAGGCGCCGGAGCTCGTCGAGCTCGTGCGCGGACTCGGCTCCCACCGCTGCGTATCCGATGCCCTGGCCGCCGTTCCCGAGGGCCGGCGCGATGCCTACCTTCGGGCGCTGGCCGCGCTGGCCGCGGCGGACATGATCGTTCCCCAGACGGCCAGGAGCGAGGTAGCGTGACGATCGCCAGCGGCCAGACCGCGCCAGCCGAGCGCGTACCCGCCCTCGTGGAGCAGTTCAAGAGCGGCCTTGCCGCGCCGATCTGCCTGACCTGGGAGTGGACGTACGCCTGCAACCTGTCGTGCACGCACTGCCTGTCGTCATCGGGCCGCCGCGATCCCGGCGAGCTGACCACCGCAGAGATGCGGTCGGTGATCGACGAGCTCCGGGCCATGCAGGTGTTCTACGTCAACGTCGGCGGCGGCGAGCCGACCGTGCGGCCGGACTTCTGGGAACTGCTGGACTACGCGGTGGCCGGCGGTGTCGGCGTGAAGTTCTCCACCAACGGGCTGCGGCTCGACGCCGAGCGCGCGCAGCGGCTAGCCGCCACAGACTACGTGGACGTGCAGGTCTCGCTGGACGGGGCGAGCCGGGAGATCAATGACGCGGTCCGCGGCGACGGCTCCTATTCCATGGCGCTGCGCGCGATGGAGAATCTGGCCGCGGCGGGCTTTGAGAACTTCAAGATTTCCGTGGTGATGACCAGGCACAACGTGCCGCAGCTGGACGATTTCGCGGCCATAGCCGACCGGTTCGGCGCTCAGCTGCGGATCACCCGGCTCCGCCCGTCCGGCCGTGGAGCTGACGTCTGGCCCGAGCTGCACCCCACTGACCAGCAGCAGCGAGAGATCTACTCATGGCTGACCGACCACGGCGACCGGGTGCTGACCGGTGATTCGTTCTTCCACCTCAACGCGCTTGGCGGCAGCCCGCTGCCCGGGCTGAACCTCTGCGGGGCCGGCCGGGTGGTCTGCCTCATCGATCCGGTCGGGGATGTCTACGCCTGCCCGTTCGCCATCCACGATTCGTTCAAGGCCGGCACGGTGCGCGCGCCGGGAGGTTTCGCGCAGGTATGGCGCTCGGCGCCGCTGTTCGCCGAGCTGCGCACCGAGACCTCGGGTGGAGCGTGCCGCTCCTGCTCGGAGTACAGCGCCTGCCAGGGCGGCTGCATGGCGGCGAAGTTCTTCACCGGCCTGCCGCTGGACGGGCCCGATCCTGAATGCGTCAAGGGACACGGCGCCAGCGCGCTGTCCGCCGTCGGCGGCGGGCTGCCCCGGGCGGGGACGGACCACTCCCGCCGCAGCCGGGAAGTGTCGCTGGGCATGCCGTCGGTGCGCGTCCCGGCAAAGCTGTGCGACTCCAGCCCGCTGGCGGTCGTCCCGTGACCGCAGTGCTGACCGAGCCCGTCGACCTCGGACCACGGCGTGCGCCCAGCCGGGTGATGTTCGGGCCGCACGAGACCAACCTCGGCCGGGACCGGGGGATCTCGGCGCGGCACGTCGCCTATTACGTGCGGCGGGCAGCCGGAGGCTGCGGTGTCATCGTGACCGAGACGGCGAGCGTGCACCCGTCGGACTGGCCGTACGAGCGCGCACCGCTGGCCGTGGACTGCGGGCCGGGCTGGGCGCAGGTCGTCACGGCCTGCCGTCCGCACGGCGCCCTGGTGCTGGCCAGCCTGGGCCACGCCGGGATGCAGGGCTCATCGGCGTTCTCGCAGTCCGCGCTGTGGGCGCCGTCGCGGGTGCCGGACGCGGGCTCGCGGGAGCTGCCCATGGAGATGGCCGACACCGAGATCGACGCGGTGGTCGACGGATTCGCCGCCGCGGCCGCCCTGGCCGCCGGAGCCGATCTGGATGGCATCGAGATCAATGCGGGCCAGCACTCACTGCTGCGTCAGTTCCACTCCGGTCTGACCAACCAGCGCGGGGATGACTACGGTCGGGACCGGCTGCTGCTCACCGAGCGGGTGCTGCGTGCTGCGCGCGGCGCGGTCGGCGGCGGTCGGGTACTCGGGCTGCGGCTGTGCTGCGACGAGTTTGCCCCGTGGGCCGGCGTGACTCCGGAAGTTGCCGCTGAGCAGGCCGCGCGGCTGGCCGCGCTGCCGGACTACCTCGTCGTGGTGCGCGGCTCGATCTACTCGGTGCCCGCCACCCGGCCTGACCTGCATACCGCAGCAGGCTCCGGGGCGGAGCTGTGTCGGCAGATCCGGGCCGCGGTGGGCGGTGCCGTGCCCGTGGTGCTGCAAGGCAGCGTGGTAGACCTTGGGCAGGCGCAGTGGGCGCTTGATGATGGTGTCGCCGATCTGGCGGAGATGACCAGGGCGCAGATCGCCGATCCTGACCTCGTCGCCCGGTGCCGCAGCGGGGAAGCAGAGCGAGTCCGCCCCTGCGTGCTGTGCAACCAGGCCTGCATGGTCCGGGACAACAGGAACCCGGTGATCACCTGCGTCGTCGAGCCGCGCAGCGGCCACGAGCTCGACGACGCCGACACCGCGGGCGCGGACCAGCCGCGGCACTCGGTGCTGGTGGTCGGCGGCGGCCCGGCCGGGATGGAGGCTGCCCGTGTGCTGGCGCTGCGCGGCAACCTCGTGCGCCTGGCGGAGCGCGGGCCGGCGCTGGGCGGCATGCTGGCCTCGGCAGCGCTGGTACACGGACGGCAGCGGCTAGGCGTGGCGGTGGACTGGTGGCAGCGGGAACTGCGGCGCCTCGGCGTGGCGGTATCGCTGGGGCATGCGGTCACCGCGGCCGAGCTGGACGACGCGCTGGCCAGCGGAGTGCACGTGGTGCTGGCCACGGGCTCGGTTCCCGGCCCGCGTGAGTACCACGTCGCCGCCGGTGCACAGGTGGTGGAGGCCGCCGACCTGGTCGGCCTGGTGAACTCCGGCGCGCTGGACCGCTGGCCGGCCGGCCGGGCCGTGGTATTCGACCCGATCGGCGGGCCGATCGGAGTCGGCGTCGCCGAGCTGCTCGCCGCGAATGGCCGGCCCACGTCGATCGTCACCCAGGACCAGATCGCCGGCACTCAGCTGGCGCTCACCGGCGACCTGGCCGATGCTAACTCGCGGCTGCAGCGTGCGGGCGTGGCCCGCGAGCTGCGCAGCCTGCTGCGGACGGTCACCGGTGACCATGTACTGCTCGAGGACCGGTGGACCGGCGAGCAGCGCACGGTGGACTGCGCGTTCGTGGTGCACTGCGGGCACCGGCTGCCGGAGCAGACTCTGTACCTGCACCGGCCAGGCACACCGCGGGCAGGCGACTGCGTGGCGCCCAGAACGGTACTCGAGGCGGTGCTGGAAGCGCGCCGGGTGGCGCTCGCCGTCGGCGCGGCCGGGGAGCAGGCCGACCCGACCGCCGGCCAGCCCGTCCTGACCGCGACCGGAGGCGGCCGATGAGCGCGACCAGCCGGTACCGGTACCTGTTCTCGCCGCTGCGGATCGGCCCGGTGGTGGTCCGCAACCGCATCGTGTTTTCCGCGCACCTGACCAACTACGCCGAGGACGGCCTGCCGAGCCAGCAGCACGCCGACTACTACGCGGCCCGCGCGGCAGGTGGTGTCGGGCTCATCATCACCGAGGAGCACTCTACTCATCCCACCGACTGGCCCTATGAGAAGCTGATCCACGGCTTCCACCGGGCGGTCATCCCCGGCTACCGGAACATCACCGCAGCGGTGCACGCGCACGACGTGCCGATATTCGCCCAGCTGAACCATAACGGCGGCCAGGCATCGTCGATGTTCTCCCGGCTGCCCGTGTGGGCGCCCAGCCCAGTTCCTGACCCGATGTTCCGCGAGGTGCCCAAGGCCGTGGAGTGGCACGAGATCGCCGAGATCATCGCCGGCTACGGTACCGTCGCCGGGCACTGCGCGGAGGGCGGGTTCGACGGCATTGAGCTGCAGTGCTCGCACTCCTCCATCGTGCGCGGGTTCCTGTCGCCCGCGACGAACAAGCGCACCGACGCCTACGGCGGCTCGCTGCCGGGCCGGGCACGGATCCTGCTGGAGATCGTCGATGCCGTGCGCGAGGCTATCGGGCCCGACCGCGCGCTGGGCGTGCGGATCTGTGGCGATGAGCTGATCGAGGGCGGGAGCACGCTCGACGAGGCGGTTGAGGTGGCCCGGATAGTGGAGGCGACCGGCCAGGTCGACTACATCAACACCTCGATCGGCGTGGCCACCGCGACGCTGTTCATGATCGAGGCGTCCATGAGCATCCCGCCCGGGTACGCGCTATTCATCGCCAATGCCATGCGGCGGGCGGTCAGGATTCCGGTGATCGGCGTGGGCCGGATCAAGGACCCGGTGCAGGCCGAGCGGGCGCTGGCCGAAGGGCACTGCGACCTAGTGGGAGTGGTGCGCGGCCAGATCGCCGACCCGGACTTCGCGGCCAAGGCCCGCGCAGGATACGCCCCGCATATCCGCACCTGCCTGTCCTGCAACCAGGAGTGCGTCGGCCGGATGGGCCTGAACCGGTGGCTGGGCTGCATCGAGAATCCCCGCACTGGCCGGGAGTCGGTCAGGCTCCCTGAGCCGCGCCTGCGGGGCAGGAGGGTGATCGTCGTCGGCGGCGGCCCTGCCGGTCTGCAGGCAGCTGCCACGGCGGCGCAGCGCGGCCACCATGTCACCTTGTACGAGCGCCAGCCGCGTACCGGAGGCCAGGTCACCGCCGCCGCCTCGGTGCCATCCCGCGCCGAGTTCCTCGACGTGGTGCGCAACCTGGCGGCCGAGTGTCAGCGCTACGGCGTGCAGATCAGCACTGGCGTGGAGGCCACGGCTGAGTCGGTGCGCGCCGATTCGCCGGACGTCGTGGTGCTGGCCACCGGGGCGATTCCGCAGCCGCCGTACTGGGCCGCCGGTATTTCTCGTGTAGTGGACGTCCGCGACGTGCTCGAAGGCCGCGCCGAGCCGGCCGGGCAGGTGGTGGTGGTCGATGACCTCGGCTTCCACCAGGCCACCAGCGTCGCCGAGCTGCTTGCTGACCGTGGCTGCGCAGTGGAGATCATCACCGCCGGCATGGTCGTCGGCCAGGACCTCGGCATCACCCTGGACATGGAGACATTCAACATGCGCGCCCACGCCAAGGGAATCCGGCAAGCTACCGACCTGGTGGTGCTCGGCGCGGCCACTGCCGACGGCGAGCCCGGCTCCGGCTCGGGTTCGGATTCCGGCGGGGTCGTGCTGACGCTGCTGCACCACCCCACCGGCGAGTCCGCGCAGCGGCACTGCGACTGGGTAGTGTGCGCCGTCCACCAGGCCCCGGACGAGACCTTGTGGCAGCAACTGCGGGCCGCGCCGTTCGAGGTGCACCGGATCGGCGACTGCGTCACGCCGCGGCGGGCGCACGCCGCCGTGATCGAGGGACACCGGGTGGCGGTGGCGCTATGACCATGCCAACCAATATCCCCGCCCTGGCCGTCATCGTGGTGCGGGACGGCGAGCTGCCGGCGGGAGCGGACGAGACGGTGGCCGAGGCGGGCGGGGCCGCGCTCGTGCTGGGATCGGGAACCCGCGAGGCGGCCGACCTGCTGGACGCGGCCAGCCGGGTGTGGCTTCTCGAGCGGTCCTCGGTCGCCCCAGGCGCCTTGGCCGCCGCGCTGGCGCAGGTCCTGTCGGGCGTGCCCATGGTGCTGCTGCCCGCCTCACCCGATGGCCGTGATCTGGCGCCGCGCCTAGCAGTGGTGCTGGGTCGCGCACTGCTCGCGGGCGCCGTCCGGTGCGCGCCGGACGAGGTCGAGCTGACCAGGCTCGATGATCGCCTGTCGCTGCGGGTAGCGGTGGACGGGCCGGTGGTGGTGACCCTGCGGCCGGGATTCAGGGGCAGGCCTGAGCAGGTAGCGCTGGCCGAGGTAACCGCGCTGGCGGTGCAGGAGGACAAGGCCGTGCACGACGCCGAGAGCATGGAGGTGCTGCAGCCAGAGCCAAGCACGGTGGACCTGGCTGAGGCCCGCCGGATCCTGGGTGGCGGCGCCGGGCTGGTGCCTGCCGGAGCGGACGGCGCGGCCACGATGCGGCTGCTGGCGCAGGTGGCGGACGCGCTGGGGGCGAGCGCCGGTGCCACCCGGGTCGTTACCGACGCGGGCTGGATGAGCTATGACCGGCAGATCGGGACCACCGGCGTTGCCGTCAGCCCCGAGCTGTACGTGGCGTTCGGTATTTCCGGTGCCGCGCAGCACGTCGGCGGGCTCGGCGCGCCAGAGCATGTGGTGAGCGTGAACACCGATCCGTCCTGCCCGATGACCCTGATGGCCGATCTCGGGATCGTCGCCGACGCCCCGGCGGTGCTCGCCGAGCTGGCCAAGCGGCTGGGCGTGACCGCGGCGCACCCGGCTCCGCTGGCGTCGGCGGTCCTATCGACGGAGGCGAGCCATGCCCGATGACGTGATGACCGTCGACGCGGTCGTCGTCGGTGCCGGGCCCGCGGGCTCGGCCGCGGCCTTGGAGCTGGCCAGGGCCGGCCGAGACGTGGTGCTGGTAGAACGCGGGGTCTTCCCCGGCGCGAAAAACGTCTATGGCGGTGTGGTGTACGGCCGGATCCTGGACGAGGTCGTGCCGCAGTGGTGGACGGAGGTGCCGGTGCAGCGGTGGGTGACCCGCCGGGCCACCATGCTGATGACACCCACCCAGGCGCTGACTGTCGACTACCGCAGCGACGCCTGGGATCGCCCGCCGTACAACGGGATGACTACCTATCGCGCCGATTTCGACTCCTGGCTGGCCGACAAGGCGGTCGCGGCAGGTGCCCGACTGGTGACCTCGACGGTGGCCACGAGCCTGCTGCGGGATTCGGTCGGCCGGATCGCCGGCGTGCACACCGACCGGCCGGGCGGCGACATCCACGCCAGGATCGTGATCGCCTGTGACGGCGTGAACTCCTTCCTGGCTAAGGAGGCCGGCCTGCTGCCGCGCACCGACTCGGCGCACACCACGCTGGGCGTTAAGGAGACCCTAGCGCTGCCGCGCGAGGTGATAGAAGAGCGGTTCGGGCTGACCGGCGACCAGGGCCTGGACATCGAGATGGTCGGCTGCACGAGCGGGATCCCCGGCGGCGGCTTCCTCTACACCTGTCTCGACACGGTCAGCGTAGGCGTGGTGGTCGGACTTGACGGGCTGGCGGCGGCCAAGACGCGGCCCGAGGAACTGATCGGGAGCCTCAAGGCGCATCCGGCGATCGCACCGTACCTGCGCGGCACAGAGCTGAAGGAGTACTCCGCCCACCTGATCCCCGAGGGGGGCTATCGCGCCATGCCGAAGCTGGCCATTGACGGCATGCTCGTGGCCGGAGATGCCGCGTTCATGTGCCTGGCCGCCGGGCTGTGGCTGGAGGGCGTCAACTTCGCGATCGGCGCCGGGCTGGCCGCCGGGCGGACCGCCGCCGAGGCGATCGCGGCCGGCGACACCTCCGCAGCCGGGCTGGCCGGCTACCGGCGCCGGCTGGAGGCTAGTTTCGTGCTCGCCGACCATAAGCGACTGCGCAACGCCGCGGACATTGTCCTCGCCGACCGGATGCAGCAGGAGTACCCCGGCCTGGCGTGCGATTTCGTCGAGCAGATCTTCACCGTCACCAACCCGAACCCCAAGCTCGGGATGGCCAGGGAGTTCTTCCGGGCGGTCCGCCTCAATAAGGTCCGGCTGCGGCATCTGGCGCGCGACGGCTGGCAGGCGCTGCGGGCATTCCGATGAGGGAGCGAAATGATGAGTTACCCGGCAGTGTCGTTCGATCAGCGGATGTCCACCGTGGAGTTCCGGGTCGGGGAACGGGCGCACATCACCGTGGACTCCGATGTCTGCCGCTCCTGCACGACCCAGGACTGCGTGCACGCATGCCCGGCCGCGCTGTTTGTTCCCACCACCGACGGCGGCATCCTGTTCAACTACGAGCAATGTTTCGAGTGCGGCACGTGCTATCAGGTGTGCAACCGCGAGGGGGCCATCACCTGGGCTTATCCCGGCGGCGGCGACGGCGTCGTGTTCCGGAGGGGGTGACGGAGCATGACGGTGATCGTGGCGGCACTCGGGTGGTCCTGGCTGGATGCCGACGTCGACCCGCTCACCGGGGCGGTCAGCGCCAACCCGCGCGACCGCGGGCCAGGCCGGTCGGACCTCGCCGCACTGGAGCACGCGCTGCGGCTGGCGGAGCGGTGGGATGCCCAGGTGGTCGCGGCGACGGTCGGCCCCGGCGAGGCCGACGTGATCCTGCGAGACGCGCTGGCCGCCGGAGCAGCCGAGGCGCTGCGCGTCGAGCCGGCTAGCCGGACCCCGGGTCCGCGGCCGGCCCTTCTGGTGGGCAGCGGGCAGGATGCCGCCGCCGCGCTCGCTGCCGCCCTGATCCGGCGCTATGGCGTGCCGGACCTGGTGCTGTGCGGCGACCGCTCGGCCGACCGGGGCACTGGCTCGTTTCCCGCGTTCCTCGCCGCGGCGCTCAATGCGGCCCAGGTCCTGGGCGTCGTGCGGATGGAACCCGAGGACGACAGCGTGCTGCGGGTGCACCGCCGTCTGGACGGCGGCCGCCGCGAGGTGCTGCAGGTGCGCCCGCCCGCCGTGGTGTCCGTCGAGGCGGCCGGGGTGCACCTCCGCCGGGCCGGGCTGCCCGCCACGCTGGCCAGCGGGCACGCCGTCATTCCGGTGGCCCGCGCGCCGGCGGCCACAGCCGGGCAGCGGATCCGGGTACTGGGCGCCCACCCGTACCGGCCTCGGCCGCGCGAGCTCCCGGGTCCGTCCGGTTCGGCGCTGCGCCGGATGCTGGAGCTGACCGGAGCGCTCGTGGACTGCACCCCACCCACTGTGCTTGGCCCGCTGTCCCCGGGCCAGGCGGCCGACGAACTGCTCGGGTACCTACGTCGCCGCGGCTATCTCGCTGCGGGCGACCCCGGGGTGACCAGCAGGCTTGCCGACCAGAAATGACCGAACCTGGCCGACCCTAGACGCGTCATGTGAGTTGATCTATGTGCGGCCGAAACCAGCGAGGAGTGAAAGCAGCGGGCGTGGGCGGCGATGGTCGCTGCGGTACGGGGCCAACAGGCCCCAGAAGGTGTGGGCGCCGTGGCAGGCTAGCTCC
>WNGE01007293.1_pt1 | contig 12069 bp, 8 predicted proteins | sample 5400651 | NCBI WGS metagenome assembly WNGE01 (sample SAMN13153370, study PRJNA577476) | soil metagenome | isolation source: 60 cm soil or saprolite under grassland replicate 2 | place: USA:California | collected 2016-06-15 | reverse complement strand
TTGCCATCGCCACAGTGCCTTTTTTGTTCGAGATGCCCGGCTCATTCTGAATCGGCGGGAAAGTCATGACCGGCGTCGGCCGAGCGTTGTTCGGGTGTGCCGGCGTGACAGTGCCAATAAATTCGCCGCCTTGCACGACGAATCCGGAAACAGAACGATGGATAAAGCTCGATGCGAGCATATGTGTCGTCGGGTCGGTCGCGAAATACCGCCCGAAATTTACGTAGTTCAGAAAATTGCCAACCGTGACTGGTTTGTGCTGCGCGTCGAGCGCAATAGTGAAAGTGCCGTGCTTGAGGGAAGCGACACGCTCAGTTGCACCGCGTTGGGCGCATCCGGATCGGCAAACGTCGTGGTGAGATGAATCGAGCGCGCCGGCCGCCGCGGCATAGACCGTGAATGGCGCAATCGGGGTCGTAACCACCGGTGGAACGTTTTGTGCTGAGGCCGTTACGGAAATCGCAAAGCAATAGGAAATCGCCAGCGGCAGATTTCTCGTCATTGGAAGGTTTTGCTTAACCCAAGATTCGCTGCAGGCAAGGGATGCCGGCGCCTTACTCTAAGCAGGCTGGTCATCGCGAGCGAGGGTCGAGGGTCCCGCTGCGAAACCTTTAAAGACTTCCACGGAATCCCTCGATCCGGCAGCTGCCGGACTCGGGATGACGAGTTGTAGCTGCCGCCGTCACGGGCGGCAGAGATTTGCCAATTCTGCCGCTGGAAACAGCGGCAACTACGACGTCATTTGTTTATCTCTAAATAAGTTCGCGCGGTGACACGGCCTGACTGCGGATCAATCCTCTCCACGCGCATTTGTTTCAGATACCAGCGGTTTTCGATTTTCTGCGCGGAAACGACTTCGAAACGTTTGATCATTTTTCCCGCGGAATCATAACCCTCCATCCGCATGAGGGCACCGTTGTCCTTGTCGACCCACAACAGAATCGAACCGTATTGCGAGTCGGTGCCGGGGGCTTGCAACTGCATTTTCCAGCAATTGCGAGTGCGCATGAAATCGGCGCCGGTGACGCGTGCGTTCGGCCAGTAAAGAAATTTCAGGGCCAGATCTTCGTAAGTGATGGCCGTGCCGCGGACCGGCTCGTTCAACTGTGTAATCTTTTCCGAACCGCTGCGTTTGATTTCATCCAGGCGCGAATCATTGGCCCCGATTCGCAACTGCAAGGTTTCGTCCGGATTACTAAAGATATAGCGAACAACCGGTCCGTTTTGCACGAGATGAAACGGTATAACCTTTGCCTCCTGCCGTAGTTGCCCGTGCAGATCGATCTCCTGTTGCGATTGGCGCAGGCGCACGTTCGCCAGTAATTCGGTGGCATCGGGAAAACGTTGCGCCCGCGCCGCAATAGCCGGCAGAAGCAGGGCGACCACGAGAGCCGCTTGTTTCATTCGTCGTGCGCTTTTATCCTCGGTGCGCGGCGGCGCCAGTGAATGGACGAGAAACTCTTTCATTTAATTAACGAGCAGTGGACGAACTCGGCGCTCGATTTGTTCATGCCGCTCATTAGTTACTCCGAAATCTGGACCCCATTTTTTCTCATCGTAGCCATCGCGCTCCTCATCTTCGGCGGTTTTCGCGGGCGCGCATTTGTCTTTTGCACCGCGCTCGCACTCGGTTTTTCAAATTTGGCGGTTGATCCGCTTAAACACGCCATCGGACGGCCGCGCCCGAAACAGGTGCAAACCGTGCGCATGATCGAGTTGGAAAAAACGCGGCCCATGATCCTGACCATTTTCAAGAAACCGCACGTCCGTGTTTCAAACGCAGCAGAACGCGCCCGTTCCGGTGCGTCCTTTCCATCTGGCCATACCAACAACAACACCGTGATCGCGATTTGCTGCACGATTTTTTATCGGCGCTGGGGGAAGTTCTATTGGATCATCGCTGCGGCCGTCGCCTGGTCGCGAATGTATCTCGGTGCGCATTGGCCGAGCGACGTCGTCGCTACTTTTTTTCTCGCCGCCGGGGAAACATTGATCATTCTCGCCCTTTGCGAATTGATCTGGCAAAAAATCATCTCCCGCCGGCTTCCTGAACTCGCCGCCCGCCATCCGCGGCTAATCCCTGTTTCGGCATCGTGAAAATCGAGCGCGCGGTTTGGCTTTTTGTCCTCACGATTACGGGCCTGCGTCTGGCTTTGCTGGCAACGACCGATCTGCAATTCGACGAGGCGCATTATTGGATGTGGTCGGAGCGACTCGCGCCCGCCTATTTCAGCAAGGGCCCAGGCGTGGCTTTCGCCATCCGCGCGAGTACGATGATTTTTGGAGCGAACGAATTCGGGGTGCGCTTCTTCAGTCCGTTACTTGGCGCCGGCACCAGCCTGCTTTTGTTTTATTTGGGACGCCGACTATTCAACGCCTCCGCCGCGCTTTGGGCGGTGATCGGATTAAACGCGACCCCGATTTTCAACCTTGGCGCGTTCCTGATGACGATCGATCCGCTTTCGCTCTTTTTCTGGGTCGCAGCCATGTTCTCGTTTTGGTGCGTGGTAGAGAAGAGCCCGGAGTTTTCCTGGCACTGGCTTCTGACCGGCGTTCTTATCGGTCTCGGGTTCCTGTGCAAATACACCAATGTATTTGAGCTGCTCTCGATCATCGTCATTCTCGCGCTTATCCCGAAGCTGCGGGTGGAATTTCGGCGGCCCGGTTTTTACCTCATGCTCCTAACTTTCGCGGCGTTTTGTGTGCGGCCGGTGCGATGGAACCAGGAACGCGCCTGGGCGACGGTCGCGCATCTGAAATCGCGCGGCGGCGTCAACCAGGGTGTCGGTTTTCATCCGCTGGAATTTCTCTCGTTTATCGGGGAACATTTTCTTGTCTATTCGCCACTGCTTTTTCTCGGCCTTGCCGTCGGTGTAATCGCACTGTGGAAACGTTCGCAACAGCAGCCGCGCCGGCTTTTTCTAATGTGGTTTGGCCTTCCGGTGTTTGCCTTTTACGCACTCCTCTCATTCAATAAAGCCGCCGCCCCGAACTGGGACGCGCTCGCTTTTCCCAGTTTCGCTTTGCTGGCGGTTGCTTTCTGGCAGCCGCATTTGCAGGCAAAACAGATTTGGCGATCTCTCGCCGGTTGCGCCCTCGGCCTGGGACTAGTCATGAGTGTGTTGGCTTTGGATAGCGACATGCTGCGAAGCGTCGGGATTGAAATTAAGCGGCGCGATCCAGCTGATGGCATGCGGGGCTGGAAAAGTGCCACTCTCGCGTTGGAAAACTTTCGCATCGAGTTCGAGCGAGAAACGCAGGAGAAATTTTTCCTCATCGCCGACGAACGCGATCGCGCCTCCGAGATCGCGTTCTATTTGCACGACAAACGCAGCGAAGGGCCGGGACATCCACCTTGTTACATCGTTGAGTCTCAGGACGTGGTGAATCAATTTTCGTTCTGGCCACGTTACGACGAATTTGTCGAGCGCCCGCCCGGCACGCCAAATCCGGAAGAGCAGACCTATACCGAAGAAGGTGGCGTCAACTTATTTACCGGACGGAGTGCTCTCTACATCCAGGACGCCGGGCGCAAAAAAATTCCGCATAATCTTCAGGCCGGTTTTTCCTGGGTCGATCGCGTCGCCAGAATTGAAGTGCGCCGTTTCGGAAGAGTTATTCGGGTCTGGGACGTTTATCTTTGCCTGCGCTATCGGACGCTGCCGCTATGAACAACGTCTCGGTAGTTGTTCCGCTCTACAATGAAGAGCAGAGCGTCGCGATGTTGCAGCGCGAATTGGCCGACGCGCTGACCGGGGTCGATTACGAGATCATTTTTGTGGACGATGGTTCGCAGGACGAAACCGTCGCGCGCATCGCAGCCGATCCGCGATCCCGGGTTCTGCGCTTCGAAAAAAATGCGGGACAAAGTGCGGCTATTTTCGCCGGTCTCCAGGCGGTTCGCAGCGAGGTCGCGGTTTTAATTGATGGCGATTTGCAAAATGATCCGGCCGATATTCCCCGCTTGCTCGCGGAGATTTCGCGCGGCGCCGATCTGGTGTGTGGGTATCGAGCGCAGCGCAAGGACACTTTGCTGAAACGCATCACCAGTCGCGTCGCTAATTTTGTCCGCAGCCGATTCACGCGCGATGGCGTCCGCGACACCGGTTGCACCTTGAAGGCGATGCGGCGGGATTGCGTTGGGGCGCTTGTTCCATTCAAGGGCATGCACCGTTTCATCCCCGCGCTGGTAAAAGGAGCGGGATATCGGCTGGTTGAGATTCCCGTGAATCATCGTCCGCGTCGCTTTGGCCAAAGCAAATACGGTCTCGGTAACCGCGCTCTCCGCGCTACCATCGACATGTTTGGCGTGCGCTGGCTCCTGTCGCGCCGGCTCAATTATAAACTGCGCGAGCCGTCCTAGCCTCGCCCAGAGTCCGCAAGATGCGAGTGCGCCCCGGGGGCGATTTCTCGCGATTTTGAGGTTCTCTTGCGGCTCTGAACAACATTCGATTGGCGCCAAATCGACCTTGTCATCCTAAAGCGACACGATAAGCTTCCCGCTCCACTGGAGTCTGCATGTCGCTGGCTGAGCTTCTTTCCGCTGATCAAATCATCCCTGAAATGAAGGCGACCGAGCGCTGGGACGCCATTGTTGAGCTGATGGATCTGCTGGTCGCGCGTGGCCAAATCAAACCGGAAGATCGTGATGGAATTCTCGCATCGCTCAAACAACGCGAAGAAACGATGAGCACCGGCATCGGCTTCGGTATTGCCATTCCGCACTGCTCATCGGACCGGCTGGAAAAAGTGGTGGCGGCGTTTGGCCGTTCCAGCGCCGGGATCGAATTCGACGCACTCGACAACGCCCCGGTGAAGTTTGTTGTCCTTTTCATCGTTCCCAAAAATCAGTTTCAAACGCATCTGCGCACTCTCGCGTCCATTGCAAAATTTTTGAACGACCGCAGCGTGCGCGACCAACTCGCCAACGCCAGCTCGGCCGACGAGATTCTTTCAATTTTCCGCGCCCGCGCCCAGGCGACGTCGTAGCTGCTGTCCCGGTATCTGTTTAGTCGTCGACCTCAACTTGACGAGTAAGTCGCGATTGTATTTTAGAGGTGTGCTTCTAGAAATCCCAAAACCCCAAAAGCCAAATCCCAGGGAAATATCAAATTCCAAAGCTCAAAGGACGAACACGACTTAGCCGCGAGACGCGGGTGACCCTATAAGAAGACCTTTAGCTGCAAAAGGCTCAGCGGCTCGACGGAGTCTCGCCCTACCAAATGTGCGTTCGCGAAAATTGCACTGGTAGGGCGACGCTCTGCGGAGCCGCAAGCAAGCTCGAAAATTTCCATTCCCCAGACACATTCGCGTCCGGATCGACAGGTTTTGCCGTACGGAATTGCGCTCGGCATGGATGAGAAGCTGCCTTTGGTAATTGGGGCTTGGGATTTGCTGGAGCTTGGACCTTGGGAATTGGGATTTATCCGAGAGCGATCATTCCAGCACCAGACCCCTCTAAAACCTCAGCACATTCGGCTGCCGATAAGGGGCCCTTGCGCTGAGCGCATACGCAGGCGACACGCCTGCCGCCACAGTGCCTCGCTTCGCACAGCGAAGCGGCTACAATCAGAACGCGATGGAGACATTTCAGTCGCAACTCACGCGAAAACTTTCCGAGGCGCTTGCAGCGGCCGGCTTTTCGGCCGCTGGCGAAGTGTCGCCCGCGTCTGATCCGCGCTTTGGCGATTACCAAAGCAACGCTGCGCTCATCCTCGGGAAACAACGCGGTGAAAATCCCCGCAAAATAGCCGATGCGATCATCGTTAGCCTCGACGTCACCGAAATCTCGGAGCAACCGAGCGTCGCTGGCGCGGGCTTCATCAATTTCACACTCAAACGCGAAGCGGTTGAGAAAAAAATCGCCGAGATGCTCGGTGACGAACGGCTTGGGGTTTCAACAATTTCGTCACCGAAAAAAATCGTGGTCGATTTCGGTTCCCCTAACGTGGCCAAGCCGATGCATGTCGGTCACATCCGCAGCACTTTCCTGGGCGATGCTCTCGCGCGCATCGCGCAATTCCTCGGCCACGACGTTATTCGCGACAATCACATCGGCGATTGGGGGACGCAATTCGGCATGGTCATCTGGGGTTGGAAAAATTTGCTCGATCTGGAATCGCTGAAACGCGATCCCATTGCCGAGCTGGTTCGCATTTACAAAGAGACCAACGAGCGCGCGACAAAGGATGCAGCCGTGCGCGAAGCCGCCCGGGCCGAACTGGTGAAATTGCAGGCTGGCGACCCAGAGAATTACTCGATCTGGAAGCAGTGCGTTGATCTTTCGATGCAGGAATTTTCAAAAGCCTACGAACTACTCGACATCCATTATGACATCGTCCGCGGCGAAAGTTTTTATAACGACCGGCTGCCGGCGGTGGTTGAGCGTCTGCTCAAAAGCGGGTTGGCTGAAATGAGCGAGGGCGCGGTCTGCGTTTTCTTCCGCGATATTCCCGAGCTGGCGGATAAACCTTGCATCATTCGTAAACGCGACCGCGGCTACAATTACGCCACCACCGATGTGGCAACGGTTGATTACCGCATCAACGACTTGAAGGCCAATGCCATTTGGTACGTGGTGGGCGCGCCCCAGATTTTGCACTTCAAACAAATTTTCGCGATTGCTCGGCGAGAAGGTTACACCGCCGATTTTCATCACGTCGCTTTTGGCAGCATCCTCGGCACCAACCGCAAATTGATGAAGACGCGCTCCGGAGAAAACGTGCCGCTCCGCGACTTGCTCGAGGAAGGAATGACGCGCGCCCGCGAGATTATTGCGGAAAAGAATCCAGAGCTGGCGGAATCAGAGCGAAATGAAATCGCCAAGATTATCGGAATTGGCGCGATCAAGTATGCCGATCTCTCGCAATACCGGATGACCGATTACATTTTTTCCTGGGACAAAATGTTATCGCTGCACGGAAACACTGCGCCCTATTTGCAAAACGCCTATGTCCGCATTCGCTCCATTTTCCGCAAAGCTGGAGGTCCGAGCCGGACGGGCGTTTCACGGCGACAGAGCGCCATGCTTACAACAGACAATGCGATTGTTCTGAGCGAGCCAGCCGAACTCAATTTAGCGAAACGCCTCTGCCAGTTTGCCGAGATCGTTCCGCAAGTCCTGCACGATTTTCGTCCGAACATTTTGGCCAATTATTTGTTCGAGCTGGCGAACAGCTTTCACGTCTTTTACGAAGCCTGCCCGGTCTTGAAAGCAGAAGAACCGGTGCGCGCATCGCGCTTGGCACTGTGCGATCTAACCGGGCGCGTCCTGCAACGTGGCTTGAAATTGCTCGGCATCGACGTGCCGGAAAAAATGTAAGGGGAAAATGACGAAGCTCGAATGATGAATGACGAAGCACGAATGAGAAATGGGCCGCGCAGCGCCGCCAGGAATTTTGGATTTTGTCATTCGGATTTGTTTCATCCTTTGTCATTTGTCCTCACATTGTGTCATTCGGAGCGTAGTCGAGGAATCTCTAACTATTCCGCCATTGCCAGTTCGATTCGGTTAAATCGTCAGAGATGTCTCGGCTTTCGCTCGACATGACAGAAAGGCAAAGTCGACCACGCGATTGCAAAGCGCGTCATGTTGAGCGAGCGAAATAATCTCCCAATTCTCTGATCGACCAGCGAGAGATCCTTCGCTATCGCTCGGGATGACAGGGTTGTTGTGAACGAACACGTACGCATACCGACCGCAACTTACCGCCTCCAGTTCAACAAGAACTTCACCTTCCGGCAGGCGCGCGAAATCGTGGCCTATCTGCACCATCTCGGGATCAGCGACGCCTACGCCTCGCCCTATTTCCAGGCGGGTGCCGAAAGCTTGCACGGCTACGACATTACTGATCACAACAGGCTCAACGCCGCGATCGGGTCGCTCGAGGATTATGATGCCTGGGTTGCCGAGCTCCACGCTCACGGCATGGGACAAATTGTCGATTTCGTCCCCAATCACATGGGGATCAACGATTCGCAAAATACTTGGTGGCAGGATGTGCTCGAAAACGGCCCGAGCTCGCTTTATGCGCCCTATTTCGATATCGATTGGCGCCCGCTCAAGACCGATCTGCACGATAAGGTGCTGCTCCCGATTTTGGGGGATCAATACGGCCGGGTGCTCGAGCGCGGCGAGCTCCGGGTGCGCTTCGACGGCGGCTCGTTTTCGCTCACTTATTTCGATCACGTTTTCCCAATTGCGCCCGGCACCTACCGCTACATTCTGGAATTGGCGCTGGAAAATCTGGCTGAGTTTCGCGACGAAGATTTTTATGCGGAATTTCAGAGCATTCGGACCGCGCTCGAATATCTGCCGCGGCGGACCGAGACCGACCCTGAGCGAATTAATGAACGCGCGCGTGAAAAGGAGATCATTAAGAAACGTCTGGAACGACGGTGTGCTGAAGCGCCGCAGGTGCAGCGGGCGATTGAAAAGGCGGTCGAAACTATCAACGGGCATGTTGGCAATCCGCGCAGTTTCGATCGGCTTGATGAATTGCTAAACGCGCAATCCTACCGCCTCGCTTTCTGGCGAGTGGCGGCGGAGGAAATCAATTATCGGCGATTTTTTGACGTCAACGATCTGGCGGCAATCCGGGTGGAATTGCCGGAAGTTTTCGACGCCGCTCACAAACTACTTTTCGAGCTCGTTGCCAGTGGCGCTGTCACCGGGTTGCGTATCGATCATCCCGACGGCCTCTATCGGCCGCTGGAATATTTCGAGAAGCTGCAATCACGCTGCGCCAAGGCCTTGCGCGTACCCTTGCCAAAGGATGGACGCGCCATTTATCTAATCGTCGAAAAAATTCTGGCCGGCGACGAACAGTTGCCGCAAAACTGGCCGGTCGACGGCACCACCGGCTACGATTTCGCCAATCAAGTCGCGGGCGTGCTCGTCGATCACAACGCGGAAGGCGCCATCACCAAAATCTTCAAGCGATTCATCAGTCACTCGCTGCATTTCGGCCACCTCGTTTATGCGAAGAAGCGATTGGTCATGCGCATTTCGCTGGCCAACGAAGTCAACGTTCTCGGCAACATGGTTGATCGGTTGTCGGAACAGAACCGTTGGTTTCGCGACTACACCCTGGAAGCTCTGGCGCGCGCGGTGCGCGAAACGATTGCCTGTTTCCCCGTCTATCGAACTTATCTCGAACCAGGGAAACCTGTGAGCGAGGAAGATCGCGCGGTCATCGAGCGCGCGGTGGCGGCGGCGAAACGACGCAACCCCGCGATCGAAGAATCGGTCTTTAATTTCTTGCTCGATCTTTTGCTCTTTCGTTTTCCGGAAAACCTCGACGAAGAGCAACGCGCCGCGCACGCGGAGTTCGTTCTCAAGTTTCAACAATTCACCGGACCGATCATGGCGAAGGGACTGGAGGACACGGTCTTTTATATCTACAATCGGTTGGCTGCGCTGAACGAAGTCGGCGCCGAACCCCAACTTTTCGGCCTCAGCGTGGAGACGTTTCATCAACACAACCTTCGCCGACAGCACGACTGGCCGGCTAGCCTGCTCACCACTTCCACCCACGACAGTAAGCGCAGTGAAGATGTGCGCGCGCGCATGCTCGCAATCTCAGAAATTCCGCAATTGTGGGGACGTTCGCTGCAAAAATGGCGAACCGCCAACCGCCGGTTCAAGAGACAAATCGATGAGGCTGAGGCGCCCGATGCGGGCGAAGAATATCTGCTTTATCAAACGCTGCTCGGGACCTGGCCGATTGATCTCGATGGTGCGCCGGTTCCATCGGTCGAACAGGGATTCATCACACGAATCCAGCGTTACATGGCCAAGGCCTTGAAGGAAGCAAAACTGAACACAAGTTGGATTCAACCTAACGAGAATTGGGATGAGGCGATGCAGGAGTTCGTGGCCAGGATTTTAGAAGCCGGTCCACGCAATAAATTTTTACCGACCTTTCTGCCGGTAGCGGCGGAAATCGCGCGCCTCGGCGCAATCAATTCGCTCGCCCAAACGGCAATCAAATTGACCGCGCCGGGCGTGCCCGACATTTATCAAGGCACGGAAATTTGGAACGACAGCCTGGTCGATCCCGATAATCGGCGCCCAATCGATTACGGTCGCCGCCGCGAAATGCTGACGCAGATCGAAAAGGTTTCGGCGAATGAATTGATGCAATGCTGGCCGGACGGCCGGATCAAAATGCGCCTGACCCAGCGGTTACTGCACTTGCGGCGCGAAAATCCGGAGTTGTTTCGCGAAGGAAATTATGAGTCGTTAAATTTCGGAGGCGTGTTTGCCGATTGCGCGATCGGTTTCGCCCAGCGTCACGGGGACCGGGCGATCATCGTGATCGTGCCGCGATTATCTTCGCGCGTAGGGTTTCCGCCGCTCGGCGAACGATGGCAGGATACCCATGTCCTTCTATCATCCCACCTGACTGGTTTGCGCGAGGTTTTCTGCGATCGCGAACTTCGCGCCGAGAATTCACAGCTAAGATTGGCGGAGGCAATGTCGCAGCTTCCCTTCGCGGTTTTCGAAAACTAACAGGGGCGCGGGCGCCGAACGAAGAGACGTGCGACACGATCTCGTCCGGGTAGCGCACGCGTCTCGCGTGTAACGCCAGTCCGGCTCGGACTTTCGGCGTCTCGCCGAAACCGTCTTGTCTGGGGAGCGCAGGCTGCCAGCCTGCAATCGTCGGCAGCGTGCCGACGATGTTGTGTTTGGCAAGGCTGCCAAACACCGCAGGCAAGCTGCCTGCGTTCCCCAGATTGACGCGTGCGCTACCCTATTGATTCGGCTAGGTGACCGGCCCAGGATGACCGCGCGTAAACTGATTCATCAATCCGCCAACCCATTCGGAGAAACTTCGCAAATTTTCCACCAGATCAGCTGCGAAACTGGCAAAGGTAATTTGCGGCGATGCGATCACAAGCAAGGCGCTCAAAAGCACCAGGTTCATCACATAAATAAAAACCAGGGAAAAAAATGTCCCGTGATCGCTCAGATCGGTCTGGTTCTTCGGAATCATCCAGCAGGTGAAGGTGAGGTGAAAGGCCCAGGTAATGCCGAGCGTCGCATAGAGCAGTTGGCCATAGGGAGCGACGTCGAAGAATAAACTCGCGATCCCGTAGGCTGCGATCACGAGCACGCTGTAAAGCGGAAAAAAATAAGGGGCGAGCGCGATCAAAAAATTTGTCCGGTTGGTCACGATGTGGCCGCCATCGCCGCTGACCCGAAATTTGCTCACCCGTCCGCCCATTAACCAAACCCAGAGCACATGCGTCAGCTCGTGACCGAAGACGTAGATAATGACTGGTCGAGGCAAACCGAAGAACGCAATTAGCCAAAGCACTGCGCCGAGGGTAAAAAACCAAAATTCCGCGCCGGCCCAAAGTTGTTGGTGAATTGTCGCGCGGGTGAAAGCGGTAAAAAATGTCTGGGTGAGAATTGCGCACCACGGCAGCAAAAAGAGCGCGATGATATTTTTCACCCAGCGCGTCGGCACCGTCAGTGGCATCGGATGATCGGAGGCTCGTCGCGTCGTCGGCACGACATAGCGGACGATTTTTACTCGTGGCGGCTTTCGACGATGACGTTGACCGGATGACCTGCGGTACGGCATGAAATTATTTTGTCATGTCGAGCGAAGCCGAGACATCTCTAAATATTTCCTGAGGAATAGCGAGAGATTCCTCGGTCCGAGCCGGACTGGCATATTCGCTCGGAATGATAAAAAAGAATTACGCGCGGCCCATGTAGGCGCCGGTGCGGGTATCGATCTTGATCATTTCGCCTTCTTTGATGAAGAGCGGGACGTTAATGGTTTTACCGGTCTCAAGTTTCGCCGGCTTGGTCACGTTGCTGGCGGTATCGCCGCGGACGCCCGCGGCTGACTCGATCACTTTCAGGCTAACCGACGCCGGCAATTCCACCTGCACCGCTTTGCCTTCGGCGTAGAGAACCTGCACCGGTAAATTCTCCACCAGGAAATCTTTGGCGTCGCCGAGCAAATTATCGTGCAATGTCACCGTTTCGAACGTTTCCGGATCCATGAAATGGAACCCGTTGTGATCCTTGTAACTGAACTCGAGGGTCGCGCG
>WNGE01010019.1_pt1 | contig 12071 bp, 13 predicted proteins | sample 5400651 | NCBI WGS metagenome assembly WNGE01 (sample SAMN13153370, study PRJNA577476) | soil metagenome | isolation source: 60 cm soil or saprolite under grassland replicate 2 | place: USA:California | collected 2016-06-15 | reverse complement strand
ACGCAGATCGGCGAAGGGCTCGATCTCGACGTCCTCCGCACGCAGGAGCCGCCCCGGCCGCTCGAGGACCTGCTGGCGGAGCTCGACGCGCTCCCCGGGCTGGAGTCGGTGAAGGAGCAGGTGCGCTCGCTCGTCGCGTTTCTGCGGGTGCAGGCGCGCCGTCTGGAGGCCGGGCTGCCCGAGGTGGCGACCACGCAGCATCTCGTCTTCCTCGGCAACCCGGGAACCGGCAAGACGACCGTCGCGCGCCTGCTCGCGCAGATGTACCGCTCGATGGGGCTGCTGCGCCGCGGCCATCTGGTCGAGGTCGACCGCGCGGGCCTCGTCGGCCAGTACGTCGGCCTGACGGCGATCAAGACCGAGCGCGTCGTCCGCCGTGCCCTCGACGGCGTCCTGTTCGTCGACGAGGCCTATTCGCTCGCGCGCGACACCGACCGGCTCGACTTCGGCGACGAGGCGATCGAGACGCTGCTGAAGCGCATGGAGGACCACCGCCACCGCCTCGTCGTGATCGTCGCGGGCTACCCGCGGCTGATGCGGCGCTTCCTCGAGTCGAACCCGGGGTTGCGCTCTCGCTTCTCGCGCGAGATCGAGTTTCCCGACTACTCGACGGACGAGCTGGTCGCGATCTTCGGCCGGTTCGCCGCCGAGGCCGAGTACACGCTCGGCGAAGGCGCAGAGGAGACGCTGCGCGGCATCTTCGCCCGCGCCGAGCGCGACGAGTCGTTCGGCAACGCCCGCTTCGCGCGGACGCTGTTCGAGCAGTCGTTGAACGCGCAGGCGCTCCGTCTGGCGGGCGGCGACGTCGAGCGCATGCAGCCCGACGAGCTGATGTGCCTGAAGCCGGAAGACCTCACCGCGGGCGCCCGCGCGCTCGGCGAGGAGCCGGGGCAGCGCGCGTCCTGGTTCGGCCGGCGCCGCTAGACCGTGCCATCTAGGCCACGCGGACCACCCGTACCTGACGAAGTAATCATCCAACTAGGCTCCGCTCGTGGAGCCGCTGCTGAACGTCTGGGACTACGAGGCCGCCGCGGCCGCGCGGCTCGACCCCGGCGCCCACGGCTACTACGCGGGCGGCGCCGGCGACGAGGTGACGCTCCGCGACAACGTCGCCGCGTACGGCCGGCTCCAGCTCCGTCCGCGCGTGCTCGTCGACGTTGCGGGCTGCACCACGTCGACGACCGTGCTCGGCGAGGAGGTGTCGATGCCGCTCCTGGTCGCGCCCGTCGCGTTCCAGCGTGTCGCCCATCCCGACGGCGAGGTCGGGATGGCCCGGGCGGCCCAGGCGGCCGGCACGATCATGTGTCTCTCGACGCTCGCGACCGCGACCCCGGCCGAGGTCGCCGCAACGGGCGCACGGCGCTGGTTCCAGCTCTATGTCTTCCGCGACGAGGGCCTGACGCGCGAGCTCGTCGCGCAGGCGCGCGACAGCGGCTTCACCGCGCTGGTGCTCACGGTCGACACGCCGGTGCTCGGCCGCCGCGAGCGCGACCATCGCACCGGGTTCACGATCCCACCGGAGATCACGGTCGCCGCGCTCGGCGGCGGTGGCGTGACGCCGCTCGAGGCCTTCTTCAAGGGTGTGCTCACGGCCGAGGACGCGCGACTCGCGTGCGAGCACGGCGCGGCCGGGATCGTCGTCTCGAACCACGGCGGCCGGCAGCTCGACGGCGTCGCCGCCACGATCGACGCGCTGCCGGAGGTCGTCGAGGCGGTCGGCGGCAAGGTCGAGGTGCTCGTCGACGGCGGCATCCGCCGCGGCGCCGACGTGGTCAAGGCGCTCGCCCTCGGCGCGCGCGCCGTCCTCGCGGGCCGCGCCCCGCTCTGGGGCCTGGCCGTCGGCGGCGAAGAGGGTGCGAGGCACGTGCTCGAGTTGCTGCGGGACGAGATCATGCTCGCGCTGAAGCTGGTCGGCAGCCCTTCGCCCGACGGCGTCACGCGGGCGCACGTTTCTCGGCGCCTGAATTTCGATTGATTAATCAGTCAACATTCGGCGTTTGAATTCGCCGATATCGGTGCACATACCAGCGTCCACGCGGCAATGCACCTTCAGGGAGGCGACATTCATGAGCGCACGCGGCCTGCGCGTACCGCGCACCATCTTCGTGATCGCGCTGGTCGGAGCCGGCGCGGTCCTTGCCATTGCAACGCTCCGCGGTGAGCGCGGGCCGGCGGCGCCGGCCCGGAAGATCCAAGCTCGACGATCAACGTCACCGTCACCGCCGAGGAGCCGACCAACGACATCATGGTCAATCTCATCCACGGCGGCCAGGTCGTCCACAATGAGGACACTGGGGTCGGCCAGGAGACGTTCGTCTACAGCGTCTCCGCGCTTGCCGGCGGCACGTACACGATCCAGGTCTGCAAGTCGACCGCGCCGGCGACTCCGTTCCTGCCGGCTGGCGGCCCGTATCCATACGACGGCCTCTACACGGACGTCGACGTCGAGGCGCCGTCGGTCGCCCCGCCGGGCTCGATCACCAACCCGATCACGATGACCCCGGTCGCCAGCTACGGGAACTGGAACGCGAAGTTCGCGTCGGCGACGGTCGTCGACCCGGAGCGCACCGAGGGTGAGCCGCTGCAGTCCGTCGACGCCGACGGGCGCATCTGGGAGTCGGGGCCCTGGGGCTTCTCGACTTCGCAGTCGTTCGTCCACCGCTCGACGAACGACGGCAAGGAGTACCACCTCGTCTCGGCGGTCGGCCTGCGGCCGGACGCGCCTCCGGGCGGCGGCGATACCGATATCGCCTACGACGACCAGGGGAACGTCTACTTCGCCGATCTCGAGAGCCTCGCCCAGATCGCGGTGTCGGTCTCGCACGACAACGGCATGAACTGGGTGAAGAGCTTCAGCGCGACGCAGCAGACCGCCGTCGATCGCCAGTGGCTCGCGGTCGACAACGGCGCGACTTCGTCGGCGGCCGACAACACGATCTTCCTCGCGTTCCACGAGTCGGCGGTCGGGACGTTCATCTACTCGTCACCGGGATCGACCAGTGCGACCGATCCGGCCGGCGGGCTCGTCTGGCAGAACTCCGCCTCGCTGCCGGGCGCCCTGAACCCGATCGCCAGTGACGCGGTCTGCGCGAAGCTTCGCTTCGACCGGGTCACGCGCAACCTCTATTACGCCTGCAACGAGGGGAATCACATCCGTGTCACTGTGGGGCACGTGGCGCCCGGCCAGCGGACGGGGATCGCCTACACCAACTACAACGGCCCCGCGACCCCAGGTGGCGGTTCGGTGCTCGGCCTGTTCCCGACGCTGACGACGGACAGGGCCGGGAACGTCTACATCGCCTGGATCGACAAGTCGAACTTCAACGTCTACTACGCGTTCTCGACCGACCAGGGCAAGAGGTGGTCGGCGGCGGTACGCGTGAACAGCAACGGCTCCGCGACGAACGAGTTCGACTGGGCGGAGGCCGGCGCAACCGGCACGCTCGCGATCGCCTGGTACGGCACCGCGAAGACTGCTGTCGGCGGCTCGGACGGCATGCCGAGCGCGCTCGCAGACGAGGGCGCCGCGACCGCATACCCGTGGTACGGCTACGCGGCCCTGATCACGGCTGCGAACACCGCTTCGCCGAAGGTGCAGCAGACGAAGTTCACGTCCAAGCCGATGCACTACGGCAACATCTGCAACTCGGGCCTCGGCTGTACGACGAGCACGACCGCCGACCGGCAGATGGCCGACTTCTTCGGCTTCTCGGTCGCGAGGGACGGCGGCCTGCGCATCGTCTACAACGACACGACGAACGAGTTCGACGGCGCGGGCCTGTTCTCGACCCGGCAGGTCGCCGGGCAGACGATCAACGGCACGAACCTGAGCGGCTCGGCGGGCTCGAACCCGACCACTGACGTGACCGGCGACGCCCAGTATCCGCATTACTCGCCTGCGGGTGTCGGCCCGAACCTGCCGCAGCTCGACCTGACGTCACTGAAGGTCTCGAACCCGACAGCAAGCACGCTGCGGTTCACGATGACGGTGGCGGACGCCTCGCAGCTGCTACCGCCGCCCGGCAAGACGACGCCGCTCTGGCTCGTCCGGTTCCAGGCGCTCGGCCCGCTGGCGACGGAGCCGCAGGACATCTACCACGTCTACTACGTGTACATGCAGAAGACGGCCGACGCGGTGCCGCAGTTCTACGCGGGCGTTGCCGCGTGCCAGACGACCACGCCGTCGAACTGCAAGCTGCTCCAGTACCGCGGCGACAAGGCGGCCGACGGGAGCATCAACGGCAACACGATCACGATCGACGTCGGCGTCAACACCGGCTTCGGTGTGCCGATCGACGGCAAGCAGCTCTACAACGTCACGGCCCTCACGCTTGGGCGGAACGACTCGACCGACGACCTCCTCGCGGACGTCGACGCGACGCAGCCGTTCGATTACGCGCTCGGCTCGGCGAAGTAGAGGCTGACTCACGAACCTGGTTCGCCTTCGGGCGAACCAGGTTCGGCCCATTACCTCTCGTCGCCCGGGCGCATGCGGTAGACGATGCGGCCGCGGCCGAGGTCGTAGGTCGAAAGCTCGATCCGGACGCGGTCGCCCGGATTCATGCGGATGCGATAGCGGCGCATCTTCCCTGCGGTATAGCCGAGTGTCTCGTGACCGCTGTCGAGCGCAACACGGAACATGCCGTTCCGGAGCGCTTCCACGATCTCGCCGGTCATCTCGACCTTCTCTTCCTTCTCTGCGATTGCATTCACCTCCTCGTACCTGTTGATTTCGACGCAGTGTAGCCCGACGCGCTACAACCTTCCCTGGCGTTGGCCGTTCTCCGATACCACTCGAATGCCCTCCGGGTTCCAACTCTCGGCGGCAAGCCGCGCCTCCGCGGCGTCTTCCACGAGCTCGGCTTCTACGCCGCCGTCGGTCTTGCAATTCCCCTGATCCTCACGGCCGAGCCAGGCCGTGCGCGCCTGGCTGCGATCGTCTTCTCGGCGTGCGTCGCCGGCTGCTTCGGTGCGAGCGCGCTCTACCACCGGCCTACGTGGCGGCCGCCTGTCCGTTCGTGGCTCGCGCGCGTCGACCACGCCGGCGTCTACCTCCTGATCGCGGGCACCTACACGCCGTTCGGCCTGCTGGTGCTGTCGCCCGGCTGGGCGATCCCCGTGCTCTCAATCGTCTATGCGGGCACAGCGGCGGCGATCGCCCTCAAGTTCGCCTGGGTGCGTGCGCCGAAGTGGCTGTCGGCCGCGATTGGGCTCGCGCTCGGCTGGGTGTGCATCGCGGCGTTCTCCCAGCTCTTGAAGGTCGAGGTGATCGGCCTGCTGCTCCTGCTCGGCGGCGGGCTCTTCTACACCGTCGGCGCGATCGTCTACGCGCGGCGGCGGCCCGATCCGCGTCCCGCAGTCCTCGGCTACCACGAGTTGTTCCACCTCTGCACGCTCGCAGCGGCAGGCTGCCAGTACGCCGCGATCGCCTTCTTCGTGCTGCCTCGCGCGTAATTGCGTGCTACGGTGCGCCCGCAAGCTGAGCGAGTACCGGATGCGCACACGGCGTCTCCTCTGCCCGTTCGATAAGTGGTAGAGGAGGTGTTTTTCATATGGCAACCGGAATCGTGAAGTGGTTCAACGACGCGAAGGGGTATGGCTTCATCGCCCCCGACGACGGCGGCAAGGACCTCTTCGTCCATCACAGCGCCATCGCCGGCGACGGCTTCAAGTCGTTGCCCGAGGGTGCGAAGGTCGAGTTCGAGGCCGCCCAGGGCGAAAAGGGTCCTGAGGCCAAGAACGTCGCAATCGCGTCGTAACGACGCAGCTTTGTGCGGGGGCGAAAGCCCCCGCAACCCGTTCTCCCTGGAGGCGCATTTGATCGTCGAGGAAGAAAAAGGACAGATGCACGGCCGCCTGATCTGGTTCAACCCGGAGAAGCGGCACGGCTTCATCCGCACGGAGGATGGTGAACGGCTGCTCGTCCGCGAGAGCGGCTTCGAGCCCGGCCATCTGCTCGGTGACCGTTGTGCCGGCACGCCCCTTCGCTTCGACCGTGAACCGGCCGAGGTCGACGGCGGCTTCGAAGCCGTGCGCGTCACGGTCGTCGAGATGTCCGTGCCGCGGCGCGCCCGACTGCGCCGCCACTAGTCGGAAGGCTGGTGCCAGGCACCCGTAGGTGCCTGGCACGCAACCGTCGCTACGACGTCTTGCAGTGGCTCTGCGCCCACGCGGTGATGTGGGCCGATGCCGTCTGAAGCTTCGTCTGGTCGATCTCGGTCGAGAGCTTCTGCAGCTTTGCGAGCTGCGCCGGGGTGGGGGTCTTGCCGGCGCTGAGGTCGACGCCCTTCAGGTCCTTGGCGATCTTGTTCATCGCGTCCGCCAGGACTTCGAAGTCGGGACGGATGTCCGACGGCGTCTTGTCCGCGAACTCCTGCAGCAGCTTCGCCTGCTTCTGCAGATCGCCGTTGCTGCCCGAGAAGGCAGCCGAGAGCTTGGTGCCGAGGTCGAGGAGCGCGCGGCAGTTGGAGCCGGATGCGAGCTTCGACAGGTCTGAGGTCGTGCTCGAGGTGGTCGTGGTGGACGCGGTCGTCGTGGCTGCTGCGGTCGTCGTTTCGGCGGTCGTGGTGGGCGTGTTGCTGCTCGCCGAGTTGTTGCTCTTCCCACCGCAGCCGGCAGCTGCCAGAAGCAGCACGCCGAGCAGCGCGAGGACGAGGATCCTGCCTGCCTTCACGTTCATAGCTTGAGCCCTCTCTCTTCGGTCCGGGGAGTCCGACCGTACAACAGACCCCGACGTGTCTCAACCGAAAGAGCCTGTTGGCACTAGGAATCAGCCGACCCTCGTCTTATGCTCGCCATGTCATGTGATCGGGCCGCACAACGGAAAGGACGTTTCGCACAATGGACATGCTCACGAAGCTCTCGCGCGAGACCCAGATCGTGCTCGGGGGCGCCGTGCTGTACCTGATCTTCTCGTTCTTCGACTGGCAGCAGGTCTCCGGGTTCGGGGTGACCGTCGGCCGGTCCGAGTGGTCGGGGATCGGGGTGATCGCCGGGTTGCTGGTGATCGTCCTGCTCGCCTGGGAGGCCGCTCGCCTGTTCGAGCTGAAGATCGAGCTCGGTTCGCTCACGCCCGGGTTGCTTTCAGTGGCCGTCGCGCTGCTGCTGTTGCTCTTCACGATCATCACCTTCCTCAACCACAGCACGGCGCGGCACTGGCCGGCGTGGGTGGGGCTGCTGCTGTCGATTGTGATCGCGGCTGCCGCGGTGATGCGCGCCAAGGCCGAAGGGGTCGAGATGCCGAAGATGCCCGCAGGCGCGGGCGGGGGTGGCTCTTCCTCGTCGTCGTCGCCGCCGACGCCGCCGGCCAGCTCCGAGCCGATCTCGGCTCCGCCGACGCCGCCGGCCAGCTCCGAGCCGATCTCGGCTCCGCCGGCGTCGGACACGGCGCCCGACGAGGGCGCCGGCACCGAGCCGGTCTAGGAAGCGTTCTGCTCGCCCCGCTGGTCCCGGCGACTACGGCCGGATCAGCGGGGCGAGCACGCCTTCGTGGAAGGCAGTGTGCGAGACCGCGATCGCGCCCGAGAACGGATAGTCGAGCATCACCGCAACCAGCGGGCCCGCGCCCGTCAGCGCCGCGATCATCGGGATCGGGAGGGTGCGCCCGGCCGCGGTCAAGCGATCTTGGCGCGCAGTGACGACGTCGTTCACCTTGCCGACGACCTCGCTGTAGAACGCCTTGCTCGACTCGGTGGTCGGCTCGAAGCTCTGAATCGAGCTTCGGCTCGAAGCTCTGAATCGAGCGCGTGAGCGCCGCGAGGGCGTCGAGCGCGTGCGGGCTCGCGCCGCGGCCCTCGTGCAGGCGAGGCCATTCGTCGTGGACGACGGCGTTGCCGTACGCCGCCACGCCTGCCCGGATCGCCTTCCGCGGCCCGGCCGGGAAAGCGCCGCTGTCCCGGACGATCTGCGCCAGCGCGCCCGCCTCCTGGTCGGCGTTACCCTGGGTCTCGTTGAAATGGCTGAACTCGGCGACAATCACGAACACGAGCAACACGCCGAACAGCGTCGTCGCGCGCGTCGAGAACGCGCTGACCATCGTGTCCATGCCGGTGTTCGGTGAGCGAAAATCAAGGTGGTGGATCGCGAGGAACCCGACTACCCCGAGCACGACCGGTGTGCCGACGAAGAGGAGCACGAGCGCCCAGGCCGGGACGTCGTTGACCAGGGCCCGCATCGTCCGAACCTCCAACACGCCCACACAAGACGGAAGAGGCTGACCGTCGGCGCAGCGTTCGTCGTGCTCGCTGCAGGCTGTGGGGGGTCGAATACGGCGGGGCAGCAGCAATCGGCCGCCAACGTGGCCGAGCTGATCGACCAGCTTCGCGGCGACCTGGTGCTGAGCGCCGGCGAGGGAGGCACTCTCGCCACGGCGCGGCGCGAGCTCGGCGATCCGTCGCAGCTGTACGGCCTGCTGATCGCCTATACGGACTTCGGCGGCTGCCGGCGGATGGTCGGCAACGTCGGGGTCGGCGGCGGGAGACTGCGGCCCGTCCAGTTGACCCTCGCCCGCGCGTGCGTCTACCTCGAGCGCTCGGCGACGCAGTTCACTCGAGCCGCGGGCGACAACGATCCGCGCGCGCTACTCGCGGCCGGACGCACCGCGCGCCGGGCGGCGGCGTTGCTCACGCGGGCGAGGTTCGAGCTGCACCGGCTGCGCGGATCTGCTGCCGACGGAATCAACGGTCGCTAGGTTGCAACGATGCCGCTGCAGAACCGTGTGACACCGCTCGGCGAGCTCGTCGCCGACCCCGCTCGTGGGCTCGTCTACGGCAACCGCGGCTGTCTGCACGACGCCGGCGGTCGCATCCGCCGACGCTACGCCGGCAAGCGCTGGATCGCGTGCCGGCTCGAGTTCCGCGGCTGGCGACGCAGCCCGCTGTTGCAGCCTGGCCGCTTCACCGAGCTGTTCTTCCTCGACGAGGCGACGGCGTTTGCGGCCGGCCACCGGCCGTGCGCGCTCTGCCGCCGTGCCGACTACAAGCGCCTCGGCGCGCTCTGGCGTGAGCTGCATCCCGGGCAGTCGGGCGCTGACGCGATCGACGCGCAGCTGCACCGCGAGCGGCTCGGCCCGCGCCGGCGCGCATCGCTGGGCGAGCTCCCGGATGGGGCGTTCGTGCTGCACAGGGGAGAGCCGTGGCTCGTCCTCGGCGAGAGCCTCCTGCGCTGGACGCCGTCGAGGTACGCGGAGCGCGTGGCGCGACCACGTGGGCGTGCGGAAGTGGTCACGCCGGCGTCGCTGGTCGCGGTGCTGCGCGCCGGATGGGTCTCCGAGTTGCCGCTGCTGCACCCGACGGCCGTTCGGCGCGGCGGTACTCGACCGTGTAGCCGAGAGCGCGCGGGACGGCGAGCAGGCGTTCCAGGTCGAGGTCGATGTGTGCGCCCGCTTTTTGCGTGACCTCGTCCTCGATCGGCAAGTCGAAGTCGTCTGCGCCGTAGTCGAGCGCGCGGAACGCGTCCTCGTTCTGCGTCAGCACCGAGGTGCGGATGTGCTTGACGTTGTCGAGGAAAATCCGGCTGAGCGCGATGTGACGCCAGTACTCCTGCGGCGAGATCTCGCGGCCGCCGAGCGCCGTGCCGTACGGCTTGTACGTCCAGCAGAGGAACGAGAAGAGGCCGGAAAGGTTTTCAGAGACACAGTCGTCCTGGAAGTCGCGCGTGCGCTGCAGATGCTCGAGCCGCTCTTCGAGCGTCTCGTCGAAGCCGATCACCATCGTCGCCGTCGTCCGCATCCCGCTCTCGACGATCGCGCGCTGCGCCTCGAAGTAGTCGCGGACCGTGTACTTCCACTTCGCGTGGCGCTTGCGGAAGTCCTCGGTGAGGATCTCGCTGCCGCCGCCGGTGACCCAGTGCACCCCCGCGTCGCGCAGCCGGGCCGCGGCGTCCGCGTAGCTCAGCTTGGCGCGGTCGGCGAGGAAGACGAATTCCGCGATGGTGAGCGCGTAGAACTCGACGCGGTCGGCATATCTTTCGCGTACGGAACGGAACAGATCGCAGTAGTAGTCGAGCGGCAGCCGCGGGTTGAAGCCGCCGTTGAAGCCGACGAGGTCGCCGCCGGCCTCGAGCAGCTCGTCGATCTTCGCGAACACGTCCTCTCGCGACAGCACGTAGCCGCCCTCCTGGTTCGGGAGAACGTAGAACGCGCAGTAGTCGCACTGCGCGACGCAGACGTTCGTGTAGTTGATGATCCGCATCACCATGTAGGTGGCGCGGTCGGGCTCGTGCCAGCGCGCCCGAACGCCCTGCGCGAGCTGCTTGAGCTCGTCGTCGGACGCCTCGAGCCAGAGCGTCCTCGCGTCGTCGACGCCAATACGACTCATGCGACGAGCTCCGCCTCGGGCGCGAGCGTGTCCATGAAGGAGCTGACCGAGAAGACGGCGTTCCCCGGACCGGACGGCCCGTAGCCGGGCGGGGGCTCGAGGCCGTGCCGCTCCAGCGTCTCGCGGTAGGTCTCGAGCAGGCGGATGTGGTACTCGAGCGGCGCGCCGTCCGGGTTGTCGCGACCGAGCGGCGTCGACGGCTCGGGGCACCAGGTCGTGAAGCGCGGCGTGATGCCGCGGCTCATGAAGTAGTCCAGGCCCTCGGTCGTCGATGCGATCGCCTCGTCGACGGTCGCGAAGCCGAACGGCTTCGCCAGCTCGACGCCGGCGACGAAGTTCGGGATCACGTAGCGAGGGCCGAACACCTCAGCGGCGTCGAGGATCCGCCGGTGCCACTCCCCGCGGCCGACGTATCGCTCCTTGCCCGGCGAGATGATTTCGAAGAGGCGCTTGTCCCAGACCTCGTAATTCGGGTGGTAGATCGTGATCCCGTAGTCCTTGTAGCGCTGCACGTCGGCGCGCGGCAGCGCCTGCGCGACGACCTTGCCGATCCAGCGGTTCGGGAAGCGCTCCTCGATCGCCTGTGCGTAGCGTCCGTAGAAATCTGCCTCGGCGAGCCCGTCGACCGTGCTCGTGATGGAGCCGCCGGTGAGCGTGTATGCCTTCGAGACCTTGTCCGTGTCGTAGCGGTCGATGATGGCGAGCGCCTCGAGCACGTCCTCGACCGGCTTGACGCCGGTGTAGGGCCGGCCCTCCTGCTTGTGCTGGCGCCAGTTGTGGTTAATGTCGCAGAAGCCGCACTCCTCCTTCGCGCCGAAGTACTGGCACAGCCTGAGCACGGTGAGGTAGATCAGGTAGCCCCACTGGATCGTCGGCGCGGTCTCCATCACCGTCTTGCCGTTGTCGAGCAGATGCCGGTAGTACTCGGGCATCGGCGGCAGCTCGATGTCGGCCAGGTGCCTGCCGTCGAGCGTCATGCGCAGAGCGCCGTCCTCGCCGCCTGAGAGCCGGTAGGGCGAGTCGGGGTTCACGCGCACCGACACGATCGTGCGCCGCAGCGCGTACGGGCCACCGGTCAGCGCGATCTCCTCCGGGGGCCGCCGCCGCGCCGCCTCGCCGAGCTGTGCCAGCGGCTTCTGGTCGAACGAGAAGATGAAGTACGACTTCGGCTTCACCTCGCCCTCGAGGTTGTCGGTGAGCGCGGAGTCGTCGAACGCGACGCCGGTACGGAGCAGGTCTTCCTTCAGCACCGCCTCGGGGGGGATGTGCGGGAAGCGGGCGATCAGCCCTTCGACGAGACGGGTGCGGGCTTCGGGCACGCCCTGATCATGCCTGCAGCGCTTCGAGCTCGGCGGCGGTCGGCAGCGATGGCTGTGCGCCTGGGCGCGATGCTGCGAGCGCGCCGGCCGCACACGCCCGTCGCAGTGCCTCATCCCGAGGACGTCCCTCGAGCAGCGAGACGACGAGACACGCGGCGAAGGCGTCGCCGGCCGCCGTCCCGTCGACCGCGCTGACCGAAGGCGCCGCTGCACGCGCCACCTCGCGTCCGCCGGCGAAGAGTGCGGCGCCGTCCGCGCCGTACGTCACCGCGACCAGTCGTCCACGCGACACGATCTCGTGCTCGAGCCGGTTGACGATCAGCAGGTCGGGCTCGAGGTCAAGGGGCCGTGCCGGTGCCGCATTGAGCGCGAAGAACGACGCCCGGCTCGCTGCGGCCAGCACCACCTCGTCGGGCACCTCCAGCTGGCAGAGCAC
>WNGE01007289.1_pt1 | contig 12072 bp, 10 predicted proteins | sample 5400651 | NCBI WGS metagenome assembly WNGE01 (sample SAMN13153370, study PRJNA577476) | soil metagenome | isolation source: 60 cm soil or saprolite under grassland replicate 2 | place: USA:California | collected 2016-06-15 | reverse complement strand
TGAATCCCGCCCCCGAACGAAAGCGGTTTCACGTCGGAACGCCAGACATCGAGCGTGTCTGCGGCGTCGTAGCGGCGTTCGTCGTGGTTCGCCGCGCCCAGAGCGAGCATGATGGGGTGCTCGGCCTCGACCTCGATCCGCTCGACCTGTGACGCGCTCGACCAATCCGGTGAGCACCTCGCGGTCGGAAGGCGTGGGCGCGCTCTTCCGTCATACCCTAGCGGTAAGCAAGCGGTGCGGATCATGACCGCAGACGCCGCATTTTTAAAGGGAATTTTCTTGGGCTCCAGCAAGCTGCCCGGCGACGCCGCATATTTTCCATTTAGCCCTTCACCTCGGCGCGCGAAGGGGGCTTGCCGCCCGTACTGTTTTAACTTCATCGAAATGTGCTTCGTTGGGCGCGCCATCAATATTGCGCTCTGCGCGCGCGCATGTCATTCATCGGCCCATACTCGACCAACGGGACGCCGATGCGTAAGATTCTCATCATGGGACTGCCCAGTGCCGGCAAGACTACGCTCGCGACGGCGCTCGCTCCGCTCCTCAACGCCATCGTCTTCAACGCCGACGCCGTACGCGCCAACCTGTCGCGTGATCTCGGATTCAGTCACGAGGATCGCGTCGAACACTCGCGCCGCATGGGATGGCTGTGCGACCGCGTGCTCGAGGCGGGCGGCACCGTGATCGCCGATTTCGTCTGCCCGACCGAGGAGACACGCGCGGCCTTTGGCGACGCCTTCACGATCTGGGTCGACCGCGTCAGCGTGGGGCCTTTCGAGGACACCAACCGGATGTTCGTTGCGCCGGCGCGGTTCAATCTTCGCGTCAGCGCCGAAGGCACGCCGCAATATTGGGCCGAGCAGGCGCTGGCGCGGCTGCGCCCGGCATTCGATCCGCAGAAGCCCACGGCCTTGTTTCTCGGGCGCTATCAACCGTTTCACACCGGCCACCAGCGCCTTATCGAGGAAGGGCTCCGTCGCGTCGGTCAAGTGTGCATCGCGGTTCGGGACACGCATGGCATCGGCGCCGAAAATCTGCTGCCCTTCTTTGCTGTGAAGCAGCGCATCGAGGCCGCGTTATCGATCCATGCGGGGCGGTTTGTGGTCGTGCCGCTGCCCAACATTACCAACGTCTTCTATGGACGGGACGTGGGCTATACCGTCGAACGCATTGTTCTCGACGAGATGACCGAAGCAATCTCCGCCACGCGAATGCGCCGCCTGGGTGCGGCGCCGTGACTGATCCCGGGACCTGCGCCTGCGCAGCAGCCGAAGAAAGTTGCGCGGATTGGCTTCCTGAGCACAGGGTCGCTTGAATCTCCCGAGTCGTCGTTGGTGATAATAGACGTCTTCCGACAAGGACTACGCGAACTCGGCTACGTGGAAAGTACAATTCATCGCGGGGCGCAATGCCGCGGCGCAGAACGACTCGGCGCAGCGAGGGCCGCGACCGATCATTCACCCCATCCCGGCCCATAGCCGAGAGCGACGATGTCCGATTCGTGATCGGCGATGATGCTTCGCTCCGCCGCGGTCGGGGCATGCCGGCGGTAGGCGAAGGCCCGCGCCGGCTCGATGGCCTTGAACTGCGCTGCGTGCAGCGAGCCCAGGTCCCACTCGGGGGTGCCATGCTGATTTTGCCAATAGCGCAGCATGTCGGCGCTGAACGGCAGGCGCAGCCTTCGGACGATATATCTGAGCGTCGGCTCCGGCCGGACGACGAGGTCTTCATAGCGAACCGGGACGATCCGATCGGGACTGCGCAGCCGCGCCGCCTCGACCTTTTTTTCCCAGGCGACCCAGCGCCGGACCGAATTGTCGAAATTGTTCTCGCCGAAAAGATTCAAGCGGGTCCATCCGGTCCGGGCCGTCGACAGCGCGACGTCGCGCACGTCACGTCTGAGATGGATGACCGTCGATTGGGGAAATATATTCAGGATCTCATCGACGAAAGCGATGTCGTCCGGCGTTTTCAGAAGCAGCACGTCCTTGCCTTCGGCCCGCATTTTCGCGGCGAACAGGGTGAAAACGAACTGTTCGGCGGCGGCGTGAACGTCGCCGACGGAGATGCCGGCGATGCTGCCCACCGGCCCGTATTTCGAGGTGCAAAGCGCCCGCAGCAACGCCCCGAGCGAGGCGTCGTCGCCGTAAGCGCCGAACAGCCACGGCGTCTCCGACGGCGCGCAGATGCGCGGATGACTTCCGAGCAGCATGCGGCACAAGCTCGTTCCCGAGCGGGGCACGCCAACGATGAAATGCAGGGACCGATTGCGGAAAACGGCCAACAACCGGCGCGCCCAGGAAGAACCCTTGCCGGCAATCATGGCGCGGTTTGCGGCAGCGGCAGCGCGCCATCGGCACGCTCCTGGATGTCGTACTCGGCCAAGACGACCAGCAGCGGCGCCAGCAGATATTTGGCGCCTTTCAGCAATCCGCCGCCCAACAAAAGCACCAGCAGGCCGCCGGCATGGCCGGCTGCAAGCAGGCCAAAGCCGGCGACCATAAGCGAGGTCCCCAGCACCAGTTCCGGCATGACGGCGCCCAGCGCTTTCCATCCCGTGGGCACGGCACGGAACTTGTCGGTCCGCCGCCAGTGCGTGGTGCGGGTCAACAGGCCGGCAAAGCCGGCCATCGCGATGGTGTGGTCAACCGCCGCGTGGGCCGCGACCGCGCCCAGCGTGTCCGTCAGCGACCAGCCCAATGTGCGGAAGATGTAGAGCTTCAACGCAAAGGCCAAAGCCGCCGCAGCGGCGAAAATCGGCCAGAGATAGGACGGCACCGGAATTGTTGCTCCATGCAGGAGCATCACCGCCGCCAGCATGGCGCCGAACAGCAGCATCAGGAATTCCAAGCCGGACTTCAGCGTGTCGAGCGCATGCATGAGGTGAGACAGCTTCTGCGCGGCGCCGAGCGGCGAGACCGCGGCAAAAGGCTTCGGCAACAGCAGGCGAAAATGCCGGCGCAGCTCCTGGATCGCTCCGTAGCACCAGCGGAAACGCTGCCTTTTGTAACTGCGGAAGCTTTCCGGGATCAGGCCCCGGCCGAACGTCGTATTTACATATGTCGACTTGTAGCCGTGAGCATGGATGCGCAGCGCCAGCTCGGAATCCTCGGTCACGCACCACTCCGCCCAGCCGCCGATGCGGTCGAGCAACTTGCGCCGGATCAGCCCCATCGTGCCAAGCGTGATCGCCGCCATGCGCTCGTTGCGGCTCACCAGCGTGCTGACCAAATAAAGGCTGTACTCCCAGTTGCACATGCGCAGATAGGGAGAGCCTTCCCACTCGCGGTAGGCTTGCGGCGTCTGGACGAAGCCTATGGCGGGATCGTCGAAATAGCCGACGATCGACGCGATGAAGTCCGGCTTCACCTTGTAGTCGCTGTCGACGATGCTGATCAGCTCCGCATTAGGGGCGGTGTGACGCAATGCGAAGTTCAGCGCGCCGGCTTTGGCGCCGGGCAGCCGATCGACATGAAAGAAGCGGAAACGCCCGCCCAAGCGGCGGCAGTGCTCCTGCACCGGCCGCCATAGTGCGGGATCGCGCGTATTGTTGTCGACCACCAGCACTTCGTAATCCGGGTATTGCAGCGCCGCGAGGCTGTCGAGCGTCGCCATCACGATGTCCGGCGGCTCGGAATAGGTCGGCACATGGATCGAAACTTTCGGCCAATGGCTGCGCGACGCAGCGGCTGCGGGCACGCGCGGCCAGCGCCAATCGTGCCGGCAAATGACTTCCATCTGCTCCAACCGCTCGACCAGCGCGATGGTGAGATAGAGCGCCGCAAAAAGGAAAACAGGGAACATCAGGCCGCGCGTGAGCGGATCGACCGCGGCGGCGGCGATGAGCGACAGGCCCCAAACCAGACACGCCAGATAGAACTGCGTCTGCGCGACCATCAGGAAGTTGCCGGGGAAGGAAAGCCCCTTCAACCCGCGGCCGGCGCCGGCGGCAAGGAGAAGTCCGGCGAAAAGCGGCAGCAGCAACGGCCAGCTTGGGCCGAGAAAGCCCAGCGTGATTGTTTCGGCCAATCCGTTGACTGCAAGCACCGCGACGGCTTGCAGAACAGAGGGCCATTGCGCGAGCCGAGCGCCGCCAAACTGCATGGCGGCCGCAATCGCGAACGCGACGATCGAGAATACGAGATTGCCGGCGGCAAGCGTGCCGTGATCGATGGGCATCAAGGTACCGTCATTGGATCGGTGGCATTGCCGACCGCATGGTTTCCGGGCCGACTGGCCTCCAATCCTGGCGGGCCTAGCGGTTGAGCGTCCTGGCAACCCGGAAGCCGAGACTGTCGAAACGGTTGTCGGTCGCGTTCTTGTCGCGCGTGGCCGAACGAAGCGCCTGCTGATTATAGTACCAAGAGCCGCCGCGAACCACATGGCGGCTGCAATCGCCGCTTATTTTCGCCGCGCCGTCGGTCGGCTCTGCGCTGTAAAGGCCGTAGCAATCCGCGGTCAATTCCCAAACATTCCCGAGCATGTCGTAGAGCCCGAAGGCATTGGGCAGTTTTTGGCCGACCTCGTGGGTCCTGGCGTCGGAATATGGCGCATACCACGCGTATTTCCCAAGCTCGGCTTCGTCGTCGCCAAACGGAAAACGTGATGTCGAGCCGGCGCGCGCCGCATATTCCCACTCGGCCTCGGTGAGCAGCCGATAGGTTTTGCCGGTCATTCGCGACAGCCACACCACGTAACGCTGCGCATCGTCCCAGGTGACGTTGATGACCGGCCGCAGGCCGCGGCCAAAACCGCTGTCGCCGACACGGGGGCAATCGCCGTAGTCGACGCAAGCGCCCCAGTCGTCGAAGGTGGTCTCGAACTTCGCCACGGCGAACGGCTTGTCCAGGACGACCGTGTGCTGCGGGCCTTCATGCTCGGCGCGGTCCTTCTCATTGGGCGGCGACCCCATCGTGAAGCTGCCGGCGGGAATGACGACCATTTCGGGGCAGTCCTTGGCGCACTCTTTGAACGAGTCCTTGGGCTTGAGCGCCCGCTCTTTGTCCGAGCCGAGCACAAAGGGCTGCACCTGCGTCTTCATGTACGGCTTTATCACCGTGAACCAGCGCCACTGTGCGAGCACGTAACCCTGGTTTAGCCAGCCAATCAGGACCGCGACGATGGCCAGGACCGGCACACCGATGAGGATCTGAACGCGCCGTCGCTGCCGCTGATCGGCCTTGGCGCTCACCGTGATGAAATCCCGGTCGGCGGCCAGGATGTCGTCTGAGCGTTTTGACAGCCAGGTTTGCGCCTGGGTCAGGGGCAGCCCCATGAGCAGCGCGCCGGCCTGCGACGCCGCGGGCGCCGCCTGCCAGGCGCGGCGTGCCGCTTCCAGGCCGCTGCGCCAGGCCAGGAACTCGCGCTCGGCAGCGATCCAGTTGCGCAGCTTATCCCAGCGCCGGAAGATCGCCTCATGCGCCACCTCGGCATAGGTCTCGCCCCTCTCGGGTGTTGCCGTGACGAGCAGGCGGTTCGGATGGTCGGCAAGCTCACAGACCAGCCGCCATTCCTCGTCCGTAAACTCGGAGCGCGCTGCGCGCCGCCGCGTCGGCTCCTCACTCTCACGCACGGTCGCAAGCTTCAGGGTGAAGATGCGGCGAAGCTCGTCCTGAGATTTCGGGTGGTCGGCGAGGAATGTGTCGGCGCGATCAACCAGCACGTTCCCAAGCTCGAAGGATTGAGCGGGAAGGCGGAGAACTCCGTCGCCGCGCTCAATCATATGCTTCCACATGTCGTCGAGCGTATAAGACAGCAGCGGCAAGGCGCCCACGTCCTTAACCGCGTCCTCGGCCGTACGCCGGGTGATGATGTCCGCGAGCCCCGCGGTCTCAAACCGTGCCGAGAGCACTTCGGCCGGCCGGCTCACGACCTCGCGCAACTGCGCCTCGCGCATTGGCGGCACTTTGATAAGGCGATGAATGGCATAAAGCGCCTCGTCCTTCATCAAGTCGCCGAAAAAGTCCGCTCGCATGCTCATCATTGCACGCAGGCGGCGTCGCGGGTCGCCGAAGCCACACGCGACAATCTCCGAGAAGCGGTGACGCTGACGCTCCTCGGCGCGAACATAAAGCTCCTCGCCCTGATCGATGTAGAGCAGAAAGGCCGGCGGCTTGGGCTGATGCAGCTCGTCGTGATAGCGTGCTTCGGTCGCGTCCAGCAGGTCCCGCAAAGTGACCTTGCCGTCGATAAGTCTGCTCACCCAACTTGATAAAAGTTCTGCCCGCTTTGGATCAACCGCGTCGAACTGCCAGGTCCAGAGAAACGATTCGACCAACGCCCGCACCGGCTCGGTGCCGGGCTTGAGCCTGAGAAAGCACCAGTGGCGGCTCTCGCTGAGCGCTTGCGGCCACGGCCCGGCAGCCTCCACCGTCTCAGGCCAGCCCTGCCGCATCAACGCCGCCAACACGCCCGCCTGCGCAATCGACGACTTGCCGACGCCGGAGTTGCCGAGAAGGATTGGCAGCTTGTCGGGTGTCGCTGCAAGCGCGCCGATCACCTCGGCGGTTTCGGCACCTCTGCCGAAGAAGTAGTCCGCATCGGATTCGGTCATGGCGGAAAGGCCGCGATAGGGCGCGGTGTGCCTCCACAATTCCCCCGGCTGCGCGCCACCGCCGGCGGCCGCGTCCATCACCAGGGCGAGACTCTTTTCGGATGTGGTGTCTGCGGTGATCACCCAGTGCAATTGCCGCAGGAACGGCAGCCCCGGCGCCGGCTGACCTTCGAGCAACAAGAGCACAACCGGGAAGTCGAGCTGTTTCACGCGGCGGTCGAGCGCTTCGTAGTACTCCATCGCCTGCCACGGGCCGATGCCCTTCTGGCCAACCAGCAGAATGAAGGCTGTTGCCTCGGCGATTTCCTGGGCCAGCTCAGGCAGCCAGAAGCCGCCGGCACGCAAGCTCTTGGGCGCGAAGAAAAAACGCGCATCGGCGTCCTTGCGCCGCAGCGCCGCTTCAAACGCCTGCATAAACGCGAGATCCTGCGAATTGTAGCTCAAAAACCAGCGCCGCATTTCAAAGCATCGCGTTAGAGCCTTTGGGGGCCATAGCCTTTCCCCGTCGAGCGGTCACCGTCCGTGAGACGGCACACTAAGGCTAAGATGCACTTTATACCCTTTGGCAACAAAATCGGTGTGAATTAGCTCACGTGGTCGGTTGGTGCAGGGCGAGGCCGATCATGTGAAGGTTTCGGATGCCGGCCCATCAGCGCAAAACTCGGGGGAGCCGGTACTGGTTCAGCGGCTGGCAAGGTTCGCCCGTTCGGCCCCCACCGGGGCCCCTGCAGGACGGCCATCAAGGCTTCTCGTCGAGTTTCGCCATCCAGCCGCGGGTTTTCTGTCGAGATCGCCTCTTCGCAGGCACGGACGAACTCGGACCATTCTTTTGACGGCACTGGTTTCGGAACGCCCTGTAGCGCGACAATCTGGATGAGAAGGTGCGCTTGGCGGCTGCCGCCCTTGACCGTCGTGGCGACGGCGGCATAGAGGGAGCCGAGCTTGATCGAGCTGATCGATTACGACGACCAGAGCTCGACCTCGACCGCCGCAACGCTCTACAATCAGCTCATTACTCGCGACAAGGTCGATCTGTTGATCGCCGACTCCGGCACCGTCCTTACCTCGGTCGCCGTCCCGATCGCGGGGAACACACGGCATTTCTTTCTTGACCAAGGCGATCGCCCGAGCACACCCGGCAATACCCTTGTATTGATCGACGAAGGCCGGCCAATCGGTCCGTGCTGCCGCGGCGACCAGATGAATTTCAAAAGCTCTGACCCTGCCCAACCTCCCCAAAGACCACCCTGAACAGCCGATTGGAGGGCATCGTTAACGCTTGGTTAACCCACGCGTTAATCCCGTGAGCTCACCCGCTGGGAAGGGGGCGCCGTGGGAATCGCTCAACCGCGACAATCGGGCTGGTTCCGCAACCGGTCGTTCACAGCTTCGTGCTCGCGCCCGAGCCGCCCGTCGATGCCTATTACCGGACTCGTCTAGTCTGGCTCGATGCTCGCCGCATCATGATCGCAGTCTCGGAATGGTTCCTGTGAGGAGGGGCAGCAACATGGGCAAGGTTCTAGTCGTCACATCCGGAAAAGGCGGGGTCGGCAAGACCACGTCCACTGCTGCGCTTGGCGCTGCCCTGGCCCAGGGCGGGCAGGAGGTGGTGGTGGGGAATACCTGCGTCGAACTTGCGGAAGGCGGGGCTACGGATCGTCACTGAGCCTCCGGCGGAACGACGAACGGAAGAACATCTGCCGAATGCCGAAAAAGCTGTAACGTGCCCCTCTAAAGAAGACCTGCCCCGACGGCCCTCCGGCGGGCAGGAGAACCAATCTGCAAACATATGGATAGACGGCAGCGGGCTCCTGGCCGCTGCGGGACATCGCCGTCTTCGTCGGTCCAGGGATCAGGTCGTTAATCAGTAAGTTGGGGTGGCTATCTGCCAACTCAGCGGCGATGCAGCTCGTGAGCGCGCTCACGGCCGCCTTGGACGCACTGTATGCGCTCGCACCCTGGGCCGGCGTCCCGGCCATTCTCGAAGCAATCGTGACGATGCGCCCATTACCCTGCCGCATCATATGTGGGAGCGCAGCCCGGCAACAAGCGGCGACTCCAACTACGTTGAGCGCGATGGTGTCCACCCATTCCTGAAATGGTTTTTCCAGGAACAATCCCGCTCCACCCAAACCCGCGTTGTTGACCAACACGTCGATTCGGCCGTGTGTAGCCATGGTTTCCTCAATGGCGCGAAAACATTCATCCGGCCGCCGCAAGTCCGCACACACATATGTGATTGGGTGGGAACATAGCTCGGCTGTCTTGTCCAGCGTGCTTGCTCGATGACCGACGGCGACCACGGTGGCGCCATCTGCCGCGAACCCGATACACAATGCTCGCCCAATGCCTCCACCGCCACCCGTTATGACCACGACCTGCCGCGCGAAAATGTCTCCTACGCTGCCCATTTTCCAAGCTTATTAATGCCGCCGGTATCGGTCCCCGCGAGAAGCACCGCTGTCGCGCGCGCAGGTGATTCCGCGAAGGCCGCCGGCAAAACTTCCGTGTCCGGCGTTGCGATCCTCAGCGCAATAGAATAACGAACCGAATCTCTATAAGATAGCCTTTCGGCTGCCGTGTGCAACCGTTGCTTGAAACGAGGAATCCAGGATCGTTCGCGCTCTTCGCCGCGGAGCCAACGCGCGCGGACCGAGGCGTGCAGCAACCCTGGTTGAAAAACGTAGAACTCACCCGCCTTCATTGGCATGTCCAACGTCTGTGCACCCGCCGGGATCTTCCATTGCGGCGTGCCGTACGCCCCGCCATCAGTGCCAGCCCTCATTCTATAGCCGCGCTGTCGTAATTCGTCGTCTGTCCAACGGTGAGTTCCTGGAATGATGGTCACGGTGTTGAGTTTCGTCGAGCCAGTGAAGTTGATTTGAACGGAACATTGTGCCGCGCCGGGTGGGGAATTTAATAGCGTTCGGTATTGGTCTTGGTGCCATTCGAACCCAAAATCTCGCGAAGAGACTATAAAAATATTGCTTCGCCACAGCATCAAATCCGGTCCGACCACCGCCCGAACGCAGGATATGACGCTTTCGTTGCGGCATATATTTGCGATAGCTGGGATGTCCAAGTGCCGATTGCGGTCCCATCTCTGAGTTTTATCTAATGAGTCAATCAGGGATCTGATCCCCATTCGCTCGAGCTCGCTCCAGAGGAACGCGGTGAAAGGTCCCACGTACCCCTTGCTGTCATAGAACGCTTTCAGTCCGCGTTCCTCAGATGAATTCCAGATTTGTAAACTCATGAGTGGGATTCAGCTGACATTCCCCACATGGTATTGGCCCAAACTTCTCAGAGGAAGAATATCCTCGCCCACTGCACTTACATGATAACACCGCCGAACAAGATAACACCGCTAAGCCGCCCCAGCAAGGGCGCGGGAACCTTGGCGCCGGAGGACATCATGGCGAACAGTCCAGCCCACCTTTACTCGACCTACGTCAAGGCACTCAACGTAGGAGATGTCGAAGCGACTTTAGCCCGCTACGAATCTCACGCGTCTTTTGTCACAAGGTCAGGCTGGATCGCTCGTGGGGTGTAGAATTACGTGATGTTTTTAATCGCATTTTCGGAACAGCCGGGCACCTCTGGGCTCACGCTGGATCGCCCAGAGATCGCGCAGCTGGCGCGACTCTGCTCAATCGGCCAATGGTCGAGGCGGCCGAGGAGGCGGCGTCGCTTCTCGTTCGCTTACGCGATTTGCGGGAATTTGACCGGCTTGAGCGGCACCTCGTCAATCGCAGGCCGCCTTCATGATCTCGATCCTCGCTCTTCGTCGTCCCGTCAGGTTGTGCAACCCGGCTGCGGTCGGAGATGAGCATTGTGTGTGGCACGCGGGTTGGGACAAGCATCCATTGCCCTCGGCCATCGGGAACGTTCAGTTGATTGGAACCGGCCGTCGCTACGACGAGTTTCCAATATCCTGGCAGGATGCGTTGAGAAGCAAAGCACATGACCCTGGCTACCTATCGCAAGAAGCGCAATTTCGGGAAAACGCCGGAGCCGCGCCGCAGCGCGCATCGAAGGGGTAAGGAACTAGTCTTTGTCGTGCAGAAGCACCGAGCATCGCACGTGCATCACGATCTGCGTCTGGAGCTTGACCGTGTGCTCAAGAGCTGGGCCGTGCCCAAAGGTCCGCCCAGAACACCGGCCGATAAGCGCCTCGCCGTGCAGGTCGAGGACCATCCATATGCGTACAAGGATTTCGAGGGAAGCATACCCGAAGGCGAGTACGGCGCCGGCACCGTGGAAAAGTGGGACAGCGGCACCTATACGGCCGAAGGCGCCGGCAGTGTAGCAGAGAGCGAGCGAGCCATGCGGGCGGGACTAAGGCGAGGAAGCATCAGCTTCGTGCTCGCAGGAAAAAAGCTCAGGGGAGCGTATTCCCTCGTGCGATTGAAGAATCCAAAACAATGGCTGGTGATCAAGAGGCATGCGAAACAGTGACCTGAGGCCGATGCTTGCGACCCTTGTCGACGCGCCGTTCGACGACAAAGACTGGGTCTTCGAGACGAAATGGGACGGCTTCCGGCTGGTTGCAAAGACAGGAAGGGGACACGTCTCGCTCTACTCGCGAAACGGCAACGAGGTGACGGCACGTTACAGCGCCGTTTGGGCCGGTTACGCCCTTGCCTATCTCGTTCACGACTTTGAGGGCGGCGCTGCCCTTATCAATCGGGCCCTGCTGCTCAACCCAAACCTTGCGACGGGGCGTACCTGCGACGGCTGGATCAAGGTTTGGCTAGGCGAGCCGGAACCCGCCATTCAGCACTTGGCTCATGCGATGCGCCTGACCCGCTCGATCCATCCATGGCCGCCATCCAAGGGGCAGTTGCCTTCGCTCATTTCCTCGCCGGGCACTATGACGAGGCGTCATCGTTGGCTGAACGGGCGTCGCGCGAACTGCCAGATTTTCTGCTTCCGGTGGTCGCGGCTGCCGCGAGCAACGCGCTTGCTGGAAACTTGCAAGAAGCGCACAAGGCGGTGGAACATCTACGCAATCTGCATCCGACGCTGCGCGTTTCCAATCTCGAGGGATTGACCCCGTTTCGTAAGCCACAAGACCTCGACAGGTTAAAGGAGGCCCTACGAAAAGCCGGGCTGCCGGAGTGATCACTGCCGCACAGCGCATGCAAAGATCATCAGTTCGCATGAGCGAACGGCAGCTCTGGACTCCGCTAGCGGCCGAGGTCGTGCTACTGACGCTCTGACCGGCCTATTCGATCATCTCGTCGGCTCGCGCGCCCGCAAATAGATGCCATTCGCCTGGGACGCCCTTGAGAGTGTGAAGACACCGCGAGACGGACGTGCAGGCGTGGGTGAGAGCGCGTGCGGCCTCCGAGGCGCTTAAGCGCGAAGCCTTCAGGTACGCCACAAAGGCCCAACCCTACGATACATCAACCGCGGATGAGCTCCTCAAGAAGGAACGCGAGAAGATTGAAGGACAGCTCACAGACCTGCGCGATCGCCAAATCGAGGCCACACGCGAGGGCTCGGCGCCGCGCGGC
>WNGE01016587.1_pt1 | contig 12074 bp, 10 predicted proteins | sample 5400651 | NCBI WGS metagenome assembly WNGE01 (sample SAMN13153370, study PRJNA577476) | soil metagenome | isolation source: 60 cm soil or saprolite under grassland replicate 2 | place: USA:California | collected 2016-06-15 | reverse complement strand
GGCTGGCACGGTGTGGTCGGGCTGGCGTGGTCGTGTCGGTGCAGGCGGTCGAGCAGGCTGGTGAGGTCGGTGGTGGTGAACTTCCACTGGAATGGTCGGGCGGCCTGGTTGTAGTGGTCCTCGAAGTCGGTCAGGCGCTGTTGGAGCGTGTCGAGGTCGGTGAAGTCGTTGGGTGAGAGCACCTTGCGTTGGATGATCGAGAAGTAGATCTCCACCTGGTTGAGCCATGATGCGTGGACCGGGGTGTGCACCATGACGGCGTTCGGGAACTGTTCGGCGAGTCGGTCGATGGCCTTCTGGCCGCGGTGCGAGGAGCCGTTGTCGACCACCCAGAACACCCGTTTGGCCGACGCGTAGGGCTCGCGGGTCATGACCTGTTCGACCAGTGCGGTGAACGCCGCGATGCCGGTGGTGTCCGCGCAGCGGGCGAACACGCGTGCTTGGTGGATGTCGTATGCGGCCAGGTAGGCCAGTGCCGCGCGCCGGTGGTAGTCGTGGTTCACGCGCATCATCTGGGACCTGCCCGGCGGCAGGCTCGGGTGGCAGCGGCAGCGGGCCTGGATCGAGGTCTTCTCGTCGGCGGAGATCACGAACTCGTCCGGGCCCAACGGCTGTCCTTGCCACTGCCGGGCGTAGAGGTCCAAGACCGTGGCGGCTTTCGCGGCGAAGTTGGGGTCGCGGATGAAGATCCAGGACTGGTGCTGCCAGGGTTTGATCGCGTCCTCGGCCAGAGCGCGGCGCACGGTGGCCGCCGAGATCGACTCGCAGATGCCCTCGGCGACGGCGTGGCGGGCCAGCTCCGGGCAGCTCCACCGCGACAACGGCACGGCGGCGGCCTCGGGCGGCTGGCAGGCCAGCGCCTTGACCTGCGCGACCTGAACCGGGCTGAACTTCGGTGGGCGACCCGAACGTTTCGCGTCGCCCAGCGACGTGCGCCCCGGATCGCGGCACCATCGGCGTCGCCACTTGCGCACGGTGTCCACGCTCACGCCCAGCGCCTCGGCGATGAGGCAGTTGGGCTGGCCCGCGGCGGCCAGCAGCACGATCCTCGCCCGGGTCACCAGCCGCTGCTCGGTGGTGCCGGCCCGGGTCAGCCGCGACGACTCGACCCGATCGGCAGCGCTCAGTTCGATCACGTCCGGGCTGGACACCGGCATCGGCGCGGTCCTCCACAGCGGAAGCCTCAATAGTCACTCCAGCCTCACCGGCCACAGGCTCTGGACTGGTCGGCGACACGCCGCGTGCGCCACGATGAGCCGATGCCAGTCCCACCGCACTCGACCAAGACCTCCCTGCACCAGCGCCTGAACGCGCACGCCCACGCACGCTGGCCCGCCCTATCCAGGCTCACCGTGCGGTTCCGGGGCAGCTTCGCCTACATCGACGGGCAACTCCCCGACGGCGACACCCTGCACCTGATGCGACTGCGCTACGGCGGCTCAGCCAGCCGATGGGGCTTCGCGATCTACCTGGCCAGCAAGGACAGCTACCCAGACCAAATCCTGCCTACCGGCTTCACCGCCGGCACCCCCGAAGAAGCACTCGACTGCGCCGCGGGTCTCTACCTCGACCACACCACCACATCCGGTTACAGCTACCAAGACCAAATCCTGCCTACCGGCTTCACCGCCGGCACCCCCGAAGAAGCACTCGACTGCGCCGCGGGTCTCTACCTCGACCACACCACCACATCCGGTTGACCCCAGACGAACTTACGAGCGCGACCACTTAGCGTCAGCGTCCGATCAATCGGCGAACGAAATCGGGAGACGACATGAAGGTGCTAGTTGCCGGCGCGACCGGGCTGCTCGGCGTCCCGCTGACCAAGGCACTCCTCGCGGACGGCCACGAGGTCATCGCGTTGAGCTACAGACGGCGGTCGGCCGTGCCTGGAGTCGCCTCGGTTACCGCGGACGCACTCGACCGGGACTCGCTGCTGCGCGCGGTGGACGGGATCGGCGCCGACGCCGTCATCCATGAGCTGACCGCGCTCACGAAGGCGCCGATGCGCCACTCCGGAATGGCCATGACCAACCGGCTGCGCATCGAGGGCACCGCGAACCTGCTGGCCGCCGCGGACGTCGTCGGCGCGAAACGGTTCGTCACTCAGTCGATCATCCTGGGATATGGCTACCGCGACCACGGCGACAAGCTGATCACCGAGGACGATCCGTTCGGCCAGCCGCAGGGCGACAAGACCGATCCGCAGGTCGCCGCGATGCTCTCGACCGAGCAGCAGGCGTTCACCGCACCGGAGGGCATCGCGTTGCGCTACGGCCTGTTGTACGGCGGCGACCTCGCCACCGTGGGACCGCTGCTGGCCAACCGCCGGCTGCCGGTAGTGACGGGCGGGCTGCTCGGCTGGATCCACCACGAGGACGCCGCCGCCGCCACGGTCGCCGCGCTCGACCACGGGCGGGCCGGGCAGGCCTACAACATCGTCGACGACCGGCCCGCGTCCATGTTCGAGGTCTACACCGCCGAGGCCGCCGCCCTCGGCGCCCCGCCGCCGCGCCACATTCCCGGCCGGATGCTGCGCCTGATCGCCCCGCTGATCGCGTCGATCGCGGTGGACACGTCGATGCACGTGTCCAACCAGAGGGCCAAGACCGAGCTGGGCTGGACGCCCCGCTACCCGACCTACCGCGACGGTATGGCCGCGATGAGGGCCGCGCGGTGATCCGTGGTGGCTGCCGTCCCACGTCGCCGGTGCGGGCGCTCGTTCGTCGACGCGGTGTTGATCGTCGCTGCCGGGCAGTTCCTGGTGTTTGGAGTGTGGGCGTTCGGCTGGCCGCACAGCTTCTATACGACGATCGCGCACTTTCCGTCGTTCAGCCGACACCTCGTACACGACGCCGGTGCATTCCAGGTCGGTATCGGCTCGGCCATGCTGCCGGGGCGGTTGTGGCAGCGCGACGCGCTGCTCGCCGTGCTGGCATGAAAAGGCAATCCCGATGAACGTCGAACACATCATGTTCCGCAGCGGTCCGGTGGACTGCGCGGGTGATCTCTACCTCCCCGACGGCGCCACTGCAGAAGCGCCGGTGCCCGGCGTCGTGATGGGGCACAGCGTCGTGATGGTCAAGGAGGCGCTGGGCCCGCATGCGGCATACCTCGTACAGGCCGGGTTCGCGGTGCTGGCCATCGACTACCGGACCGTCGGCGCCAGCGGCGGCGAGCCGCGCTGCCAGTGGGTTCCGGAGTGGCAGGTCGCGGACATGCGCGCCGGGGTGTCGTTCCTGCAGTCGCGTCCGGAGATCGACCGGGAGCGGCTCGGGGCGTGGGGGCACAGCACCGGCGGCGCGGTCGCGATCACGGCCGGGGTGCTTGACCGCCGGATCAAGGCGGTGGCGTGCCAGAACCCGAGCATGCTCGACGCGTGGCCAGCGCTGGAGAAGTCACTGGGCCGGGCGCGGATGGGCATGATCCGCCATGCCCTGCAGGACGATTTCGACCGCCGCTACGACACCGGCCACGGCGCGGTCATGCCCGCCTTGCCGTCCGGTGACCCGAAGCTGGCCGGCTACATCGCCCAGTCCGAGGAACTGTTCCCCACGTTCCGCAACGAGATGACGCTCGAGTCGTTCGACCACGTGCTGCTGTGGGCGCCGGTGCACTTCCTGCATCGGCTCGCCCCCACCCCGCTGCTCATGATCAGCGGTGTCGACGACGAACTGCACGCCATCGACGAGGTCCTCAACGCATACCACCGCGCCCACGAACCGAAACAACTGCGGCTGCTGCAGGTCGACGAGTACGGCCTGTCCATCGAGCCGGGCCTCGGCGAGTCCATGCGCTATTCAAGCGACTTCTTCGACGAGCAACTCCGCAAGACGCCGCTGTTCGTCCCGTCGCCGACACCGGACGAGGCCCGCGCGCAGGGACTGCGGCCCGAGTACAAGGAGCAGTCGTGACCGCCGAACACACCGCGATCCGCGAAGGCTGCAGATCTCGTGGAATGTCGCGATCGAGATGGACGACGGCATCACATGCGCGCGGACACCCCCCGTCATCCGCCCCGCGGACGTGTATGGCGGTCAGGTCACCGTCCACACCGGAGGCACGCACTCCAGCAGCGTCCTGCTACCGATGATCACGAAGCGTCCAGGCCCAAGCGGGCCAGCTCCGCGCGGGACGTGACACCGAGCTTGGGATATGCCTTGTAGAGGTGGTAGCCGACCGTGCGCGGGCTCAGGAACAGCTGGGCGCCGATGGCCCGATTGCTCAGCCCGGACGCCGCCAGCCGAACGACCTGCAGCTCCTGCGCAGTGAGTTGGTCGAGCACGTCGGGCGCCTTCGCGGCCGCCACGGTCTCGCCGGCGGCGCGCAACTCACCGCGGACCCGCTCGGCCCACGGGCGCGCGTCGAGCCGCTCGAACACGTCCAGCGCGGCACGCAGCTGCCTGCGGGCGTCGGTGCGGCGGCGGTCTCGGCGCAGCCACTCGCCGTACAGCAACGCGGTCCGCGCGTACTCGAAGGGGCGCGTACTGTGCTCGGACCATTCGAGCGCCTGGGCGAGCAGTTTCTCCTTCTCTGCTCCCTGCTCGGCCAGCAGGGCACGACACCGAAGGGCTGCCGACCGCGCCCACAGTGTGCCGCTGTCCTCGGCCCAGGCGTCGAAGTCGTCGAGCCAGGATCGAGCGGCTCGTTCGTGCCCGACACGGGCGGCCGCTTCGATGCGGTCCACGGCCGACCAGTGCGCAAGCGGGCGGTGCGCGATCCCTCGCGCATGCCGGAACGCCTCGTCCGGCCGGCCCAGGCCGAGCTCGAGCACCACGAGGGCCCACCGGGCGGTGTGCTCGACGTGGACCAGCTGCCGCGCCGAGGCGAGCTCCCGCGCACGGTCGGCGAGCGCACGGCACTCCGCGTCCTCGCCGCGCAGCCCGGCGATCAATGCCGAGTCCTATCTCGCGGGCGCGAGTCGCGAGCCGGCGGTTCATCCGGAAGGCCACGGCGTCGTCGCCCAGGAACAGCGCCGCGGCGCCGGCCAGCAGCAGCAGGCCGGGCAGTTCGGCCGAGCCGGCCGCGTCGGCGTCGTCCGCCAACGCGAGTGCGGCGCGGAACTGCTCCGCCGCCCGGCCATAGCGGTCGGCGAAGTAAGCGTCCGTACCGCGCACGAAGCAGCGGAGGAACCTGGTGAGTGCGGACTCCTGCTCGGAGAACCGTTCGGCGGCCGCGGCGATCGCGGGCACCTGTCCGCTCTCCCCCCCGTAGGCGGACGCGATGCAGGCGAGGCCCAACATGTGCAGCGCGCGGACCGCGTCGCCGGCCGGCAGCTCCAGCGCGGATCGCACGAGCAGGTCACGCGCGTCGGTGGGTATGCCGATGCTCATTTCGATCAGGCCATGCCACCGGTCGATCTCGGCGCGCTCGGTCGCGCCGGCGGCCTGCGACCCGGCATGCTCGACCAGCTGCAGGGCCCGGGGGAGCCGCCCCGCGAGCCAGGCGGCGTCGACGGCGTCGCCGAGCAGCCGAACGCGCTGCTGCGAATTCGGGGACAGTTGCGCCGCGCGCTCGAACGCCAGCGACGCGGCGACGAATCCGCTGCGCCGGTACGCACGAGATGCCGCTTGTTCGAGATCGTTCGCGGTGGAGGCGTCCGGTTCGACGCTCGCCGCGGCCCGATGCCACGCCCGCCGGTCGGCGTCCGCCTCGGCGTCCAGCACCTCGGCGAGCGCCGCGTGGGCAGCGCGGCGACGGGAGTACGGCGCCGCCTGGTACACCGCCGAGCGGATGAGCGGATGCCGGAACTCGATCTGCGACTCCCGCACGTGTACCAGGTCCGCCTCCTCGGCGGCGTCCAGGGCGTCAGCCTCGGCGCCGAGGCGCGCCGCGGCTCGCAGGACCGTCGCCGCGGACCGGGTGTCGTCGGCGGCAGCGACGAGGAGAACCGTCCGGGTCGGCGGCGGCAGTCGTTCGATGCGAGACCGATAGGCCCGGATGATGCTCCCGCCGACGGGAAGTGGTGCCAGGCCCGCGAGCTGCGGCTCGTCGAGCGTCGCGGGCAGCTCGAGCAGGGCGAGCGGGTTCCCGCCGGTTTCGTCGATGAGCCGCTCGCGCGCATCCGTGGACACGGAAGCACCGACGCAGTCGTCGAGCAACGCCCGCGCCGCATCGGGAGCGAGTCCGCGCAGGCGCAGCACGGGCAGACCGGGCGCCCCGAAGCTGCGCGTCTCCTCCTCCCGGGCCGCGAACACCATGGCCAGGCGCTCCGCCTCGATCCGGCGGGCGGCGAACACCAGCGACTCGGCAGACGCGTCGTCCAACCAGTGCGCGTCGTCGACGACGCACAGGACCGGCTGCTCCTCCGCGGCCTCGGCCAGCAGGCTCAGCACGGCGAGCGACACGAGGAACCACTCCTCGTTGCTGCCCTCTTCCAGGCCGAGCGCGCCCCGCAATGCCCGGGCCTGCGGCTCGCGGAGCCGGTCGATCAGCGACAAGACCGGGCGCAGCAGCTGGTGCAGACCGGCGTAGGGAAGTCGCGCCTCGGACTCGATCCCGGACGCGTAGAGAACCGTCATGCCGGCGGCCTGCCCGCAGGCGTCGTCCAGCAGCGCCGTCTTGCCGACCCCCGCCTCACCCAGGAGGAGCAACACGCCGCTCTGCCCGCTGCGCGCGTTCGCGATCAGCGAGTCGATGACGGCCCGCTCGCTGTCGCGTCCGTAGAGCATGTGACGCTCGCCGATCCAGTCACCTGACAGATTCGCCGGCCGCGGTCCCGGACCTAGCGTTGCGCCGTCCGAGACGACCTCGGCGTGTCCAGATTGCCACACCCGCTTGCCGGCGAGAAGGAGTCGCTCGACCTCATGAACCTCAGTCTGTGGATCACTGCCGGACTGCTGGCCGTCGTGTTCGCGGTTGGCAGTGTCAGCAAGCTGACGATGCCCAGGAAGAAGCTGGCGGCAGCCCCCGGCGGGGAATGGGTCGAAGCTTTCAGCGCCGGTGCCGTCAAGGCCCGCGTCGACGCCGCGCCGGACGCCTCGCGTATCACGTCACACGCTGTCGGCTCCAACACGGTAGAACCACTCGCGTAACTTTCAGCGCCTGTCGGCGGCGCTCAGTTGAGTACAACAGCGTTGCCGGGGGTGTCCATGAGCCAGCTACTCGCGTCGCGCGGCGCTGCGGTGCCCACGGAGTCCGTTTCGCGGCGGAGCTTTCGAGGTCCCGGATTCGTCTGTCTCGTCGCCGTGTTTTCGGTCTACGCCGTCATCGGGTGGAGCTCGATGCTCGATCACGACCACGTCGGTCCGATCAACTGGTACGTCTCCGTCGTCTGGACGTTGCCGGTCGTCACGTCGGCCCTGGGTGTCGTCGGCGGTGTTCTTACGGCCTGCCGAGTGCGCGGTCGGGCCGATGTCAGCGAGCCGGTGAGGACGGTCAGCGATCTGCTCATCGTCGTGGTCCCGACCATTGGGCGAGACGACACGTGCGCAGCGCTCGAGCGGGTGCTGCTGTCTTTTCTCCGGGACCTCCCACCGCGTTTTGCCGAGCTGCGGGTCGACATCGTTATCGAGGAAGGTTGCGAAGCCGCCGATCGCATCGCGTGGATGGCCGCGCCCCATACGACGGTCCGCGTCGTTACGGTGCCGCGGGATTACCACACTGCGCGCGGCACGCGGTTCAAGGCCCGCGCGAACCACTACGCCCATGAGCTTCGGCTGGCCGAGGGAGAGGCGAGGGACAACGTCTGGGTATTGCACATGGATGACGACACTGCTGTCGGTCCAGACACGGCCGAGGCGCTCGCGCGGTTCGTCACGACGCACGGCGGGGCCGGCGACGGCGCGCGCCATCTCGTCCAAGGGGTGCTCAGCTACCCACGTGAGCTTGCGACCAACCGGTTGCTGTGGCTCGCGGACGCCGTACGGCCGGGGTGCGACATCAGTATTTTCGCAGCCACGACGGGCCTCGGCTCTCCGTGCACCGGGCTGCACGGTGAGCTGTTGTTGGTCCGGGCGTCGATCGAAGCGACCATCGGATGGGACTTCGGTCCGGCGGCAATCGTCGAGGACGCGCAGTTCGGGCTCGAATTCTGCGCACAGTACCCGGGACGGAGCGAATGGTTCGAAGGTCGGTCCTACGGGGCGTCACCCACGACCTTGGTCGACTTCCTGCGCCAGCGTGAGCGTTGGACATGGGGACTGCTGAGACTCGTGACCGACCGTGCCATACCGCTGCGCCGGCGGTTGCCTCTACTGCAAGCGGTCGCCGTCTGGACCTGCACGCCGCTGCAGCACCCGGGCGTTGTCCTGGGCGTCGGACTGATCCTTGGCCACACGAGCACCAGCCCGGCTATGATGGGGTTCATCCCGTTATGGTCGTTCAACGTCGCCTTCTGCGTGTGGATCTATTGGGAGGGTCTGAAGGTGAATGCGCGCGTGTCCGCGCGACCGCAACGGCTGTGGTGGGAGGCGCCGGCGGTGGTGCTGCTCATCCCGCTCTTCGCGTTCTGGGAGGCGCTCGGAGTCGCCCGTGGAATGGTCAAGTTCGTTCGTGGCCGAGACACGGTGTTCACCGTCATCGCCAAGCCGGCTTGAGGTTCGGCGCAGTTCGCGGCGCTCCGTTGATTCACCCGTCGAGCGCGTAGATCTTGTGATCGAGGCTGCCGACGTAAACCACGCCGTTCACGACGATCGGAGAGGAGTCGTCAATCGGTCCGTCCGTCGTGAACTGCCAACGCTTCTGTCCGGTCACGGTATCGACTGCGTAAAGCGAACGATCTCGGCTGCCGACATATACGACACCGCTAGTGATCGCCGGAGACGAGCGAATGCCGTTGCCGGTCGCAAAGCTCCATCGCATGCGGCCCGTGGTCGCATCGAGCGCGTACAGATTTGAATCGTCGCTGCCCACGTAGAGAACTTCATCCGAAAAGCGGGGTGACGAATCCACGCCGCCTTTGGCATCGAACTGCCAGATCCAGCTGCCACTCTGTGCGCTCAGGGCGTAGACGGCGTGGTCATCGCCCCCGATCCACACGGTTCCGTTTGCGACTGCGGCCGACGAGTCAACCGAACTACGGGTGGTAAATCGCCACCGCTGCTTGCCGGTCGCCGCGTCAACGGCATAGATATTCCGGTCCCGGCAGCCGACGTACACCACGCCGGATTCGACGGCCGGCGACGAATTAAACCAATCGCCCGCGGTGAAGCGCCAGCGTTGCCTCCCCGTGCCGGCGTCGAGAGCGTAGAGGTTATGGTCGCGGCATCCGATGTAGACGACGCCGCTAACCACAGTCGGGGACGAGTGCATCGCAGCGCCAGTCTCGAAAGTCCACCGACCGGCGCCGGTGGCGGCATCGACGGCGTGCACCTTGCGGTCGTTCGAGCCGACGAAGACTGTGCCGTTGGCAAAGGCTGGTGAGGAGGTCACCGCGCCGTCGGTAGCGTAGCGCCATCGCTGCCGGCCGGTAACGGCATCCAGGGCATAGAGCGACGAGTCGGTGCTGCCCACATAGACGACGCCGGCGCTGACCCTCGGCGACGAGTAGACCGCGTCGCCGGTCTCGAAGATCCAGCGCACGCGTTTGGATCCGCTCGTGCTCGGCGAGCTCGACGAGCCCGTGAGCCGGCTCACCGCCACTGCGGTGGTGCCGCCGGCGAGCAGCACCGCGGCTCCGCCCATCGCGAGGCGCAGCACCGTGCGGCGGTCCACCACCCGCCGACCGGCATCGCCCGCCGTTGTCGTCCGCTCCAGAGCTACTGCCCCCGTAGACGGTGCTGTCACGTCGCCCGCCGAGCCCGACGATGTGGGCAATATCGTGGCGAGCGCGTCGAGCAGCGCGGCCGAGTCGGAGCGGAAGGTCTCCGCGTCGAGCCGTATCGCGTTGCGGTTGGGTAGCTGCCCGAGCGAGGCCGGTAGATCAGTGCGCCGGGGCATGGTCGCGCCGTCAACAAGCACCGGGATGACAGGAATGTTGCGATTGAGCGCAGCATGTACCTCGAGCACGACGAAATCGTCGGGATCGTCCAGCCGACGAGTCCCGTTCTCGTCTACGACGGTCGTCCAATCCGGGCCGATGAGCGCGAGCAGGACGTCGCACCGGCTCACCGCCTCCGTTATCGCCGCGACGAAGTCCGCGCCGACCGGGATGGAGTCGACGTCCATGAACACCTGCGAGGCGCCGAAGCGTGCGGCGATCCGATCGGAAAGCCGGCCCGCCGCGTGCTCGGTCTCTTCGCGTCGGTAGCTCAGGAATATCCCGCCCGCGGCATCCCGCTTCATCGCCCGATCCTGTCGCTTCCTACGTCCCGTTCAGCCCATTGGGTGCCGTTCGGGATCACCCGCTCTATATCGGAAGGCCGATAGCGTGAACGTCACGAGGCAGGTATGTCGGTCTCGCGCGTGATTACAGCGCGCCAGCCGCCGGCCAGCGACAGCTCCTCTGCCCTGATCTCCAGCGACGGCTCCTCAGCCGTGACCTCCTCAGGTAGCCCAGCTATCCAACCGGTGCGGCGGGCGATCAACGAAGCAGTCCATTCCCCTGGTTGGGAAACGCCTATGACTCGCACGAACTCGACGAGCGGAAACAGGGAACGGCGAAGATGTCGAAGGTAGCGCTCCGGGTCTGTTGCCGCCAGCACCTTTGGAACGATCTGAGCGAACCACAAGACCGTGAAACCTGTCCAAGTCAGGTCGAAGATTGGCTCCAGGGCGCCAGAAATGTGAGTCGATGTAAAGGGGACGACCAGGATGGACCGGTGCGCGAGCAGAGTGGCACTCGTCACGATCAGGGCTACAAAGAGTTGCCGGGCCGAAAGCCAGCCACCGAGGGCAGCGGTTGTTTTGCCGGCGAAGAGTTCACGCCATCGATCGATGACGGATACCTCAAGACCTTCCATTCCGGCCAGCAGCGTGATCAAAGCTAAGGCTACGATCGCGGAAACAACAGCTGTAACATGGCCCTTGCCGGCCAAGTGGACAGTACTGCCCACCCAAATGACAGTTTCAACGCAATAAGCGGCGAACAACAGCACACCGAAGACACTTCGCAGTGGATTGCCTGACTGCCCTTCGCGTCTTCCCTCAAAATCGCGGATCACAAATGCCCCCAACCAACAGGTCGCCGAAAGAGCGGGTCGCCAAGGATCTCGATGCGTGGATCGTAGCCGGACGAACCCCAGGGCAGTACCAGGCCGAGCGTGGTACCACGGGACCGGCCGCGGCAGGAAGCGGTGAGTAGAGCGCGCTACACACTTGGCACCACCTCGATGCACAGCCGCCGACCCGAACACTTAGTAGAGCAGTCCGAAGCGGCCGTGATACGGCTCGACCTCGAGCCTGCCGCCGACAAGCGCGCAAGGATTATCGAAGCGCTTGGTAGCGACCCGCGGGAGACGGCGACCTCGACTCGGCCGGGCAGCCGTTCGATCGGGCGGCGCAGCAGATCGCCGGACTCCCACCGTCCGAGATGACTGCCCGGATCGCTGCCTCCCAGGCCCCAGCTCGATTACGCGTGCGATCGCTTACATACGGCGCCGAGCGGGCGCGACGCGCGATCGAGCTCCCCGAGCAGGCGCACGCACCAGCGCGGCCACATCCCACTGCAGCCGGTGCAGACCTCGTAGGCACGTCGCCAGAACGCCGGAGCTGACTGATCGCGAACGTGACGCCGCAACGGACGGAATCTCATGAGCGGGTCGAGGGAAGTTCAAGGTAAGCGCCGTCAGACGCAGCCAACCGCTACTACGGCCGAATTGCTCGAGTTCGCAGACCAGCCCAGGCTGCGTCAATCACGCCGATCGACAGTGTGTAGCCGAAAACGCTTGTTGGGTGAGCAAGAAAGTGTGAAAATTACTGGCAATCGGCACCGCCGCCGGACGCAAATGCACTGGCCAATGCAGACCAATCGTCGTAGCGCCGGAGGTGAGTCATGCCGAGGAAGTTGCGTCCATCGACGTGGTGATTGCCATGACCGCGGCGACGGGCCCCGGGGGCCTGGTTGGCCGGGACGGTCAGTCGACCGTCTTGCAGGACGCCATGCGTGCCGCATCTGAGCGCGCAGCCGTCGTAGTAATATGCGGCGAAGCCGGGATCGGGAAGAGCCGGCTGGTCGAGACGTTCGCCGACCAGGC
>WNGE01007287.1_pt1 | contig 12074 bp, 20 predicted proteins | sample 5400651 | NCBI WGS metagenome assembly WNGE01 (sample SAMN13153370, study PRJNA577476) | soil metagenome | isolation source: 60 cm soil or saprolite under grassland replicate 2 | place: USA:California | collected 2016-06-15 | reverse complement strand
GCGGTGCCTGAATAATGCATTCCTGTGGGATATTCGAAAGGCTAGTAATGAACAGACAGGCAAGGAAGGGACCGCTCATGATCCTTCTCCATGTTACCCTGTCCCCAGACCTTCGTTAGCACAATTTAATATCATATAGACGATGGTGCGGTTAACTAAATCAAGCAAACGCACAACGACGGGCACCCCGCAGTGACGGGGGACGGTCCCGGTCGTTGGGAACGGGGGGATCGGGGACACGACCGGGACCGTGGTGCCTTTCGATGAAGAAAGGCAGGAGGACGATAGCCCATCCAATCTGGAACACCTGTGACGCCGCTCACACCCTCCGATCCTCCCTCCCCACCCTGTTTACAAGCCCCGCCCAAGTCCTTTCAATGGGACCGGAGGCACACAAGCAGCGACGGACAGGCTTTTCGGGCCGGTTTCTACCACGATTACAACCGGTAGGAATGGCCTTCGAGGGAGCGCCACAGGCCGGAATTATCGAGGTTTCCTGCGTTGCGTTGCGCAGGTTGCCGGACGGTCGGTGGGAGGTCGTGGCGCCGAACCTCGAGCCGTGTGGGGTGCCGTGAGCTGATTGGAACTTGCCGGCCCGTGTCGAATTAATTTGGCATCGGGCCCTTTTCCTCCTATTGCACACGACATCTGGTGATGGCCCGAGAACCGCCCCAGCTTAGGCTGCGCAACACCTAGGCTGGGGCTTTCGTTTCTGCGCACGCAACAACCTAGACAAACTTTTCGGCGGGACGGAAGTCCTTCCGAATGACTGAAGGCCACCCAAACATTTGGATGGCCTCCAGTCTCGACTAACCTGCTATCGGTGTTACTGGTAAGACTTAGTACCCCCAGTAACCTCCATAACCCCCATAATAGGGGTAGTCGCAGACCCAAACCCGTTGCCAGCCACCCCAGTAGGTCGGGACCAGACGCCAGCAGGAGTCGTATCCACCGTAGAACCCGGCGCCAAACCCGACTCCGACTAAGAAGGCGTTATTCCGAAACCGATGGTGGTGCCGCCCCTGCCAGTTGGCAGTTCTCCAGGTGGAGCCCCTCCAGTTAGACCCCCTCCAAGTGCCGCCCTGCCAGTTGGCAGTTCTCAAGGTAGAAGACCCGCTCCACGTGCCAGCAGTCCGCATGGTGGGGCTAGCACGCATCACGCTGGGGCTAGCACGCATCACGCTGGGGCTAGCACGCATCACGCTGGGGCTACCGCCCCCACGCATCGCGGGACCGCTTCCGCCGCGCCAACCTCCTTGCGCCGCGATTGCAGCCGAGCTCACCCCCAGGGCCCCAACGGCCGTGAGTGCGATTAGTGTCTTGCGTAACATCGTTTTCCTCCTAGTGATTGACTACGTCGCATCGTAAACGCCGTCGTTCGTCAAAAAGTGCCAGGGCCATCAAAATATCTGGGAGACATATCAGTTCGTTGGCGCGGGGTCATTTAGACCCGCGCCAGGGCTCTTTAATCGTTCCCAGCTAGCCGACCCCGAAGCGGTATGTGGGTCCGGCCAGACCCTGAGGCCCTGTGTTGGTCGTTGCGGGTTTGTTTCGGCTCCCTGCGGCTCGACCACGAGGCCGCGATCCGGATCAGCAACGCCATCAACCGGATCTTGGCGGGACTGCGCAAGCACCATGCCCGGCGTCCGAAGGTCGACGACCAGTCCGGCCGGCCGAAGCTTGGGCTTGTGCGATGACCGAACCCTCCGAAGCGCAGCAGATCATGGACGAGATCGTCCTCGATCATGGGCTGACGAAGATGGCCGATCGGGCGCTCGCTCGTGCCCTGGCCGAAGCCTTGTGCGCCGAGCAGCCAAACCCGAACACGAATGCCCGTCCTGTCCCTCCGGTGTTCCTGCCATTCCCTGGGCCTTTACACAACCGGAAGGCATTAACCAGCGTCCCGAGCTTGTTCCCCGTTCCCCGTTCCCCGTCCTTGCTATCGCGCTCGCGGTGACGGAGCCGCCGCACCGCTTCGCTCCGACTGACATCTAGCGGCCAGCGTATGACCGGCTGGAATTCGCGGTTACGTGCTGGAGCGATTGGCATTGGGAGCAGTTGAAAAAGGAATGGGAGGAAAATGATTTTGGGATGCGACCGGGCTTTGATCGGGAGGCGCATCTTGGGAAGAGAGAAGCGGCTCAGGTGAAATATCAAAGGGAGTTTTGGTTCGACATTACCGAGGTGTTCGAGAGCGCGGCGGCCATCATTGGCGAGAAACTCCAGTCGAAAAGATAAGAGGCGCATAAGCGCTGGGGCAGTAAAGCAAGCCCATCAGCGAACCTGTTTCGAGACGGGCTCTTAGCCCGGCACGAAGCCAGATCCGGCTTCCTCGAATGTGTACACGTCGACCAAACCCGAGTACGCAAGCCGTCAGCCACCGCTTCAGCGCCCAGACGACTTGCACTATCGACGGCTCGGACCACCACGCCATTGCACATACTGTTTTTCGGCATCATCCGCTTGGCGAGCCAATTTCTTCCTGCCTCGGTGTGCGGCTGGATGACCACGATGAACTCAAGGTCCGGGACGTTCACGGTCGCTTCCCCTTCATGGCCACTCAGGAGCTTTGCCGAAGGATAATGAGGCTAACTGCACATATCAGGATCGCAGCAATCACCACCGCTAATAAGACGAACATCCGCTTTCTCTCGGATTGATCAATGGCACTGGAGCAACTCATACAAACGGTTCGCACCGAGTAATAATTCCTCATGCCTACACGACGTCTGCTCAATGCGCTGTTCAAAAGCCAATTCACGACTACGTTAGACGTCAGGTTAAACCCGCTGACACCGGACCCGACGTACACTCGCTTACGAATATCCCGTCCTTTTGGGATCAAGTTACCACAGACAAAGCAGGACGACATTCAGCGGCTCCATCGTTCCTATAGTTAAGCTACAGCGATTAGCGACATCTCGAATATACGGTGGTACCCTTCTCGCTCGACCACACCAACTGCCTTCCTTTAACTGTCATTCTGATATTGGCGATCCAGCTTTTATCTCCCACCGTACATCTGGCACGAATGCGCCATGGTGACGTATCGCCACTGATGTTGGTGAAATCGCATTCACCCCCGCCAGATCGTGCAGCCTGTGTATTGATGATAATTGGGGTCTCGTCGGAAGTTTTCATGATGCAGCCGGGTGATTCTGACCACACACCGACGAAGGTACCATCTGCACTGATGACATTGGTCGAGCTAAGTTTCTGCTCTGTTAGAATATTCCAGACGTAATCATGAGGGAGTCGATTAAGAAACTTAAAATCTTGCAAAGCATCCCGGGAGGCATCATCCCAGATACCGCTTGGCTGTACCCTCAGAAATCCCAAATGGCTAAGGCGCATTTGGATCCATTGGACATCAGCTCTCTTCGTAATAGACCGGGTTGGAAGCGGGGGTGGAACGTAGGGTCCTCCCTCGGATGACCCTGACCCAGATGGAGGTGCGATATCTAAGGGGGCCCTGTTTGTTCCAGGCGGTGCCGAAGCAGTGGGGTTATCCGAACTGGCGCTCTCCTGCGATGCAGTCGGCGAAGCATCCACGGGGGCGGGTGCGGATTTGATTTCAATGGGAGGATCTAAGGGAGCTGGGACAGGAGTGGACTCAGGAGCCTTTATTGAGCCAGTGGAAGTATGATCGATTTCTTTGGGCGATTGAGGAGGGGGGCTTACTGGCTGAGTAGTCGAGGTATTTTCCCGAGCGGGTGGAGAGACGCTTGGAGATGGCGGTGGTGGAACGTAGGGAGCGCTTCCGATCTGCGTGGAAGTCGTGCTGCTGTGGCTTATCGTTTCCGGCGTCTTTCCAACGATGTTGACCCCAAGCACGGTCAGGGAAATTGCCGCCACAAAACCCACAATCCGTTGCGTGACAACTCGTTTTCCGAAGCTCTGGGCGTCCAGTTCAGCCTGCTTTAGCCCGTTCCAAGCGCCGACCGCATTGGCCTGTAGAGCCGCCCGCGTGTTTCGGGTGTTGTCGGATACAGTTTGCAACTGAGACACCGATTGGCGGAGACGGGCCTCCAAGTCAGCCTTCTTTCTCGCGATATCGGACTTGATGGCCGTGATGTCCGCAGGATTCACTGGCTGGGACGGGTCGAATACGAACTTACGTTCGATTGAAGTACGCCACCCGATAAGTGCCCCAACCATTGCTGGACCAAAGCCGCTGATCCTTTCGATCCGGTAGCGTTCCACATCGGCCGCTGTTTCGATGCCGTAGGACCTTAGAGTTACCTTCCGAGTATTCCCGATCCCCTTAATTTTGGCACTATCGATATAAAATCGCTCCAGAAAACGCTTGAGCTGAAGATCCCTCTGTTTGGCCGTTAACCCCGCAAGGCGACTTGCTTCCTCGTCGGGCAATGCTTGCACTTGCCGGGCAAGCCCGTCGGCGTCACGACGACCTTCGAGAAACCGGGTGTTGTCCGCAACCTGCTTCCATTTAGTTTCAAGGCCCTGCCATGCACCTTTCGCCTGCAAGAGAATTTTTCCGGCAGGGGAGGAGTCGTGCGTCCCTTTCAAGCCGGTGATGAGACCACCTGCGAACATCAGGACGCCAAGCTCGGGTCCCGGTGATTTAAACTGGAAAGCGATCACTCCAGCGACCGAGGCCGCCAAACTCGCAAAATACTTGTTCGTCCAAACACTGCTAGTCACCGCCCCGGTAGGAGATCCGTTGAAAGCGGGCATTGTTGAAACCAACTCTGGGGCACGACCGGGATCTGGCACTTGTTGGATTGCGGCAATCAGCTGTCCCAGATTGATAGCGGTTGTCTTTGTGGAAAAGACTGGGGGCACAAACGCCAGGAAGCCAGGGTATGCCTGCTCCATCCGACACCAGGGGCAGGACTGCGCCGTTCGGAAGTAGTGGTGCCCGTTACCTTTCTTGCATGGAACAAGCTCCTTCTCGACTGATTCCAGAAGGTCCACCCAGTTCGCAGCCTTTGGCCTTCCGGAGCCCACTCCGACCTGTCCAAAGGAAAGTTCAAATGCATCTGCCAAGCTCTTTGGAACATCCGTCAGAACGGGTACATTTGGAGGAGGCTCCATTTGTGTTTCTTTAGTCCTAGAAGAATAAGCAAATCTAAATTCCTTGATTGCTCGCTCGACGGGCATGTCTCCTTTCCCAAGAAACCGACCGGCAAACGGATGCCTGCCCATAAAAAGCAAGTGAAATATTAGGACAGCAAGACCAAAGGAGTCGTGGTTAGAGGTCCGCGCGGTTTGATCCAGGCGTTTGCCAGACAACTCCGGGGGTGTAAATTCCGGTACAGCCACCTTACACAGGAACAATTTACCAGCTGACCGGACTTGAAATGAGTCACAGTCAATAAGAGTGGTCATCGCATTGTCGCCGACAAGGAAACCAGACTGGTTTACATCCCCTATGACGCAACCCGTCTGATGAACGCCAGCGACTGCACGACTTATGTTCAACGCCGTCCTGAGCAAGAAGCGAAAATCTGCCTTTGGGAATGTAGTCCGACGACTCGTGGGGGAATACAGGTTATGAATTGGTCTTTGGTGACCAACTCTTCGCATCGTAAATCCCACGAAATTGCCAGTGGGGTTAATCAACAGATCTATCGGAAAAGCAACATATGGGGTGGTGGAGTGCCAACGGGCAGACACCATTGCAGTGACCTTGTCTCGTCTTTCAGCTGCTTGTCCCTGGTGATAGAGTTTAACGGCAATCTTTTGATCACCCTCCAGCTGATAAACAGTCCCTTCGCCGCCCTTTCCCAATTCCTTGCCGATAACGACCTGCTTACCGGCCGCAGTACGGACATGGCGAAGGGATGACATTTAGCACCCGGAGAGCCGTTTGGCTAAAATAAGGGTCTTGTCATCATCGGTCTTATCACAGACGGACGGCCCGTCCAGAAACCGCCGAAGATGTCGGGACAGGGGTCGATTTCTGCCGGCAGCACTCTGCTTGAGTGGCTGAAACACTCGATTAAAAAACGGGGCAAAAGCCTGTTGAGCTGCAAAATTCAGCACCATCCGTTCAATCCCATCGGAAAAGAGTGCAAGCTCCTTAATTGGATGCTCGACAGCAAGGAATTGGCAGTGAGGTTCGGGATCGTCGGTCACGAAATATGTGGTTGAAGCGTATTCCCCGTGCTCCGGCCATGTGCCGATGCTCCAATCACTTTCATTCTCGCCCTTGAATACAGAACCGCCATCCCCAATGTGAATAAATGCCGCCCGCTCACTTCCCACCAAGGAGCCGACTAATGTGGCGGCAAAATCACGAGGCACAGCTTCCCGCTTATCTGCGGCAAGACTTATGCGATCTCGAATGATATCGAGCCACTCCTTTACAACCTCAATTGATAATTCCTCTACTTGACGGCCGCTCTTAATGAATCGGGCTGCACAATCTGTGAACACCCGGGAAGTAATCCACGCCCCCGTAGCGGAATGGCAAGCAGACCCAGCACCATCCGATGTAACAGCAATCAGTACGGCGTCGGACGCACCACTCACCTCAAGGCAAGCGCCGAAATCATCGCAGCCCTTCCCAGCTCTTATGTGCGACGTACCAACTGATCTTGCGCTCGCCCAGGTCCAGCGAGGCTTGCTCATGCGGTTGTCGCCCATCCAGAGGGATTGGGTAAAGCTACTGCCTCTTCAGGTCTGGACCTCGAAACCGAGGAAAGAGACGAGGACAGCCACTGGAACAATTCACGGAATTGCAGTCCCTGGAGTTTCAATGGCTCTCGGTCAGATATCATTCTCAAGTTGTTGAAATCTGCCCCTTCCACACCAACCGCAAAGAACATGAAGGACTTAGAGGCCTCTCCTTCACGCACCAACTGCGAAGCTCTACTCACTGAGTCTGTGGGGGCTCCGTCTGTAATTAGAAAGACCCAGGGCCGGTAAAAGGCGATTCCATTCGCTCTATAAGAGTCCTTCCTCTGCCGCAGCATTTCCAACGATTTCTCGATGGCCGCTCCCATTGGAGTAGCACCGCTGGACGATAAAGTCGGTGGGAGGAAATGTTGAATAGTGGTGAAGTCTGCCTCGACGTGCACGGGCCCGAAGGTAACGATCGCAACCTCGACCCGCTTGGCAGCTAGCGAATCTGCCAACAATTCATCCCGTAAGGTCTGGAGTCCTGCATTAAGTTGTTGGATCCGCTGACCTTGCATTGATCCGGAGTTATCCAGGACCAGCACGACTGGGCAGCGGGGCTCCGGATTTTCGACGAATTCGGGATCCCCGAAAGGCTGCTGTTTAAAGGTATCTTCTGACATGTAACCCCCTTCTGACGCCTCGTCCCTGAGGCTTTAAGGACCCGTTGGCCGTTGGCTTTTTAGCCGCCGCCTCAAAAGGGACTCAACCTGGGCGGAAATATGACGACGGATGGGGATTGTGGGGATTGGAGATTGCGGAAACACCCGGAAGGAGCGCTATCATGACCGCCATGGAAATCGATAGCTACTGGCGAACCCGGACCATTGCCGAGGCCCAGGAGCCGGCGATCGGAGTGACCAGGCAACGTGACGCACAGGGCCACTGGCTCAGACGGCAATGACCCAGTTCGGACTTGGCATCTGGGCGGTATCGTTGCTTGGTTTGCGACCATGCTTTTTCGAACTCAAGCTGGATGGATTCCGGGGACTGGCCGACACGATGAACGGCAGGATGCTGTCCAAGAACCGCAACCGCCCGAAACGCTTCCAACACTTACTCGATGCCCTGCCCCCTAATTGCGTTTTCGATAGGGAGATTTGCGCGTTGGATGCAGATGGACGGCCGGTGTTCAAAGACTTGATGTTTGGCAGACGCGAACCGGTTTATGTCGCCTTCGATGTGCTGGTTGCCGATGGGAGAATGTAACCGCCCTACCGCTAAAAGATCGGAAAGCACTACTCACCCAGATCGTCCGACGCTACCGGCTCCAGAAGCTCGATTGGGTCATCGGGGAAGGCAAAGCGGCATTCCAGGCAGTATGTGATCTCGACCTGGAAGGCATCGTGGCAAAGCGTATGACGGATGCCTATGAGCCTGAGCAAACGAAGTGGTGGAAGGTATTGAATCGCGGATACAGTCAGAAGGAAGGCCGGGCGGAATTGTTCGAGCGGCGGTATGCATAGGTTGACAACTTTTTTCGGCCGCCTTGTTGAGATTTTAATCTTCCGTTGACCCGAATGCCCGGACGGTGAAACATGCATCGAATTTACACGATTGGATACGAAGCGCTGGATGTTTCCCGGTTTCTCGCTACGTTGAAGGACGCTGGAATCGAAGTGTTAGCCGATGTTCGGGCCGTTGCGCTCTCCCGAAAGAGAGGATTTTCAAAGACTGGATTACGCGACCAGCTTGAAGCCTCGGGCATTGGCTACGAGCATTTTATTCAGCTTGGGAATCCGAAACAGGGGCGACTGGCAGCACGCGAAGGCCACTCTTTTGTTCGCATCTATCGGCGGCACTTAAACTCTCCCGAATCACAAGACGCATTGAAGCACTGGCAAGTCTCGCAAAGAAGAATTTGACTTGCTTAATGTGTTTCGAGCGGGACCCGGCCACATGCCATCGGTCTATGATTGCGGCACGACTTGTGTCAGAAGGCTTCGCGACGTTCCATCTTTTTGGGGACGAAACGACCAGCCATGACGGGCACCGTGAATTCCTGCCGGGTAGTCGTCCTGGTCAAAGCCTTGCCGCAGCCGAGTAAGACCTACGGCGAGACGGTCTGTTGCGCTGGTGTAACGGCTGACCGGCAATGGAAGCGGCTGTTCCCTATTCGGTTTCGTCACCTGACCGGCGATGGCAGCTTTAGCCGATGGGACTGGGTTCGATTTGATTATCGGCGGCCAACACGGGACCCGAGAAAAGAAAGCTGCCACGTCCATGAGGAAACGATTGCGATTGATGGCAAGCCGCTGCCCGAGAAAGAACGAGTTCGCCTTCTCACGCCCATGATTGTAGCCTCAAGTGACGCTGCGACGGCCCGAGGCGATTCGTTGGCAATCATTCGGCCGAAGAATACGCGATTTCACTATAAGCCGAAGAAGCAAACTCAAATCCAGAAAGAACGCGATGCATACAAACGAGCCGCAAGCCAAACATGTTCGACAAAGACTTAGCCCTGGACCCATCAACATACGAATTCGGCTTCACATTCGAGGACGGCAGCGGAAAGCATGATTACCTATGTGGCGACTGGGAAACGCATGCCATGTTCTGGCGTTGGAAGAAAGCTAACGGCGAGACAGAAGCATTAAAGCTCATGGCTGGCACGTTCAATGACGAATATCCGCAAAAGGGTATCGTCTTCGCCATCGGAAACCAAGCGAAACGTCCGCACATTTGGCAGCTATTAGGGGTGATCCGTTTAGGCGAATCTGACCAGGGCGAGCTTCTATAACAACTTCCCTTGAGCGTCCGGCGGCAAAGAAGAGCAAAGCACCGGAGAAGGTCAGTCGGCAAGCGGAATGCGTAAGGATAGCATGGGCTGAATTTGGGAGCCGCAAAGGAGAGCCATGGGAATGCAATATCTCCACGAATTGGCCGAACAGCTTCACAATATACAGCAGGAGCAGGACCGTAGCAGCACCATCCAGGACCAGAAGGGTGAAGAAGATGGTAAGCGTGGTGCTGGAGGCAGTTCGCACCCTTCAAGACCACGACGATCGACTCAGAGCTTTAGAGGGCAAACCCTCCCAGGAATAGAAATACCGGCAAGACAGAGATGCGGAAACGACCCGGCAAGAGCGCGTGGGTGGTGACGTGGCAGGGCACCGCACCGCCTGCAAATCGCATCGTCGCATTACTGAACTACAGACTAGGCGCAAGCCGGATTCGTGAAATCGTGGAAGTGCTCTCTATGCGACTCTCCATTACACTGACCTGGACAAGCTCAATGCGGCGACTGGACAGAACCCGTATCCGCCTGAAGTGAACAGATTCGGACTGACCATTTCCTGCGGGCACAATCCTTGGCTCTATGCCCGGAAGGTGACTCGGCTCAGGATGGAAGAGGGCAAGCTTGTCTGGAAGGAACCGCCGACCGAGGAAGAAATAAGGAAGTTGAGCATAGAGCCCAACGCATCTGATTAGGGAAGTCTACCCCCCACGCCCTCCTTGGCTCTGGCGCGAGGCAGGTTTGGCGGGGGATGGGACGGGAGGTGACGTGTGTTGTGGGGATCGGTATAAATGGGAATGTCCCCTATCAAGACCCTAATCGAGAACCGAAGTCGTGACCTTGGGCTGTCGCGCCAGGATATTGTGCAGAGGGCTGGCTACCGCAATCTGGCCGAGGGGTGTCGCCGCCTGGATGAATTACTGACCGGCGACGTAACATTCTGCTCGGGGGCTGATCGATAGATTGCCCGCTGCACTCGATGTCCCGGCCGAAGCAGTCCACGAGGCCGTTGCTGAAACCGCCCGACAGCAACGTGAGGCCGAGGATGCTGCCTACCGTGCTGCGTTCCGACCTCATGTCATCATCCTGACCGAGCACCGTATCCCGACGCAGATCACATTCGCGGCGATTACAGGGGCGGACAGACATTTGATCGTCAACTTCGAGCCCGGGACAGTTGCTATCTCGTATCTCGAACAAACTCTCAGAGCGGTGAAGCAACGAAGCCCGATCCGGTTCTATGGGAGGGCCTTGGAAGTTATCGTCAATTACAGTCCCGATCGAGCCGTTCGTTTCAGCCTTGATGGAATCCCCCTTGAAGTCTTACCGGCGGCGCATCGACTCGGGGAACTGACGGTATCGATCGGTGGTGGTCAGCCCGTTTCTTCCAAAGTTCTTGCCGCTATCTTCGGGATGGATTGAATCACTGCACCGCTCCGCCCCGCTGCCACAGCTTCTCATATCAAGTCGGCAAACTCTTTTTTAAGCGCGAGCGTGACCTCGGCAGCCGCGTCCCGGACAAGAACAAGGCAATCCTCAATGTACTCGCCTGTAATCTTTAAACGAGCGCCTAATTCGGTTGTGTCAGAGGTTGTGGCAAGGTAGCTCGCATCGACAATCCCTCGCTTGTGAACGATTAGATGGCGTCTCTTCCAAAGCATCCAAAGCTCCGGATTTGCCAGTGCCGAACGTAGAGCGGAATGATCGGGAAAGATCACATTGAATACGTCTTTCAACACGCCCAGGGAATCCAAGTTGCGGTGTTCCAGTAATAGATCGCCCATAGATGCCGCAACGTTGAATTCTCGAACGGCGAGCGCCTCAATCGAAAAAATCTTGCCCGGAAAGTGCTTCTTTGTCGATTCGTTGGAGAGTAGTCCCGCCGCCAGAGTTGGTTTCGCATTTATCAGGAGGCGAACAATCTCAGACACAAATACCTCAAATGTGCCCCAACTATTTACTAATGTATTAAATAACAATTCCTCGCTGGCAATCCTAAAATCCGGCTCTTTCCCAGCTTTGTTCAATTCCCGCAAAATCGCATCTCGGAACCAAATCACGCCTTCCTCTGACTCTTTGAACTCGACCATTCGTGAGTGAGCGATCTCGTATGCTTCCCCTTCAAGCTCCGGGGTTAGCGGTTGCTTGGGTTCGACCTTCTTGAGTGCTCTAATTCTTTCCGCAATATGGAACGCGCCAAACCTCTGTTGCGCGACCGATGCACTGGCCATTGTGCAGGGAATACTCGCGGCCAAAGTTGCCGAATATAGATTAGTCCGAAAGACGAGAGCGGCAAGACTGAAGTGTCCTGTTAGCCCCTCAGCCGCTCGGTCGAAGGGCGCAATCATCGCCTCATCCGGTAGATAGAAATGTTCAAACACGAACCGTGCTAATTCATGGGGTTCATCGGGAATATCGGATGTGCTCATGGAAACGTCCCAGAGTTCCTTGACCACCAACCAAGAGCAGACACCTGCGAGTCATAGAGTCCGGATATGGCTATGTGCTTATGAGTTCACGCCTAATACTCAAAGAACCCCTCGAACCTAGTGGCGACAATGTCAGTGTATCGGCACGTTGACCTGATGTCCGAGTGCCCGAGGTAGAACTGAATCGACCGGGTATCTCGACCATCATTCGCCAGCTTGAATCCGCACGAATGCCTTAAACGGTGGGGTCTGGCCGATGCGAT
>WNGE01008433.1_pt1 | contig 12076 bp, 11 predicted proteins | sample 5400651 | NCBI WGS metagenome assembly WNGE01 (sample SAMN13153370, study PRJNA577476) | soil metagenome | isolation source: 60 cm soil or saprolite under grassland replicate 2 | place: USA:California | collected 2016-06-15 | reverse complement strand
ACAGGCGCGCTGGGGGCCCCTCATGCTGCTGCTTTTTCAGCTCTGGACCACTTTCAGCTCTCGATAAAGCCGCGCCATGTCTTCCAGCGAGATTGCCTCGGCGCGCGCGGATGGCGCAATCCCGGCGCGCGCCAGCGCCGATGCGGCTGCCCGGCTATCGTAGGCCGCCTTCAGGTTGTTGCTCACGGTTTTTCGCTTCTGCGCAAATAACGTCTTCAGAAATCGAAGGAAGCCGCTCTCGTCCACGCCGAGTTCGGCAAACCTCGGACGAATGGTCATGCGGAAGACCGCCGAGCGCACCTTGGGCGATGGCCGGAAGGACTCCGGCCCCAGGTCGAAGAGGGGTTCCACCGGGCCGTGCATCTGCGCCGTCGCCGACAGCAGACCGTAGTCGCGCGAGCCTGGCGCGGCCGTGACGCGGTCGGCCACCTCTTTCTGCACCATCAGCACCATCATCTCGATGCGGCTGGCGGCCGAGAACAACTTCAGCAGAATGTCCGAGGTGATGTAGTAGGGGAGGTTTCCCACCACGCGCGCCTTGAACAGCCCCGTAGGCCGCAGGTCGCGCAGCGGTCCCGGAGTTGACCCCAGCACCGTTCCCAGGTCTACCTGCAGAATGTCCGCTTCGAGGATCTCCACATTGGGCATGGGCGTGAAGCGCATGCGCAGTTGCGCCGCCAGCACGCGGTCCAGCTCCACCGCGATCAGCCTGCCTGCGCGGCGGGCCAGCAGCTCGGTGAGCGCTGCGTCTCCGGGACCGATCTCAATGACCGTGGTGGTGGAGATGTCGCCCAGGGCCTCCACAATGCGCTGCATCGCGTCGGGATCAACCAGAAAGTTCTGGCCGAGCTTCGGCTTCTGTTTGCTGGATGTGGAGTTTGGCAGCTCTTTGGCCAAAGTTTGACCGCCTTTCGTACTGCCGATAGACTTTCACGCGGCTTTAGATCCATCCTGCTCTACACCCCAGCAAGCCAACAACAGGTTAGCTGGGGACCCCGTGCAGCGCATCCAATGCTGCCGGAGTTCTGGGAGGCCCGCCGTGCACGTGCTGTTTGCCGCGTCGGAGTGTGTCGCTGCCCCGCGCCATCGCCTCGCTCGGCCATCAGGCCACAGTGTACCTGCCGCTGTATCGTCAGACGAAACTGAAGGACGCGCCCACCGTCATCTCGAGCATCACCGTGCCGTTCGACGACCGCTACCGCTTCTGCTCGGTGCGCGACGGCGGTGTGCAGCACGGTGTGCAGTACTACTTTATCGATTATCCACCGTTTTACGATCGCGATGCTCTTTACGGAACACCCCTGGGCGATTACCACGACAACCCTGAGCGCTTTGCGCTCTACTGCCGCGCCGTGCTTGAGGCCTCCAAGATCCTTGGCGTGCCCGACGTCTTCCACTGCCATGACTGGCAGAGCGCGCTGGTTCCCGTGCTGCTGCGCACGCTTTACGAAGAGGACCCCGCGCTGCGCGGAATCCCCACGGTCTTCACCATCCACAACATCGGATACCAGGGCGTCTTTTCTCCCGACACCCTGCCGCTGCTGTTGCTGCCCTGGGACCTGTTCACCATCACCAAGCTGGAGTTCTTCGGCAAGGTGAATTTTCTCAAGGGCGCGCTGACCTACTCGGACTTTCTCACCACGGTGAGCCGCAAGTACGCACAGGAGGTCCAGACCGCCGAGAATGGCTTCGGCCTGGAGGGCGTACTGCGCAACCGCGCCGGCAGCTTCGCCGGCATCCTCAACGGCGTGGACTACGACGAGTGGAGTCCCGAGGTCGATCCGTTCATCGCTGCACATTATTCGGCCGAGGAGCTGGACGGCAAGCAGGAGTGTCGCCGCGACCTGTTGCGCCGCTTCGGGCTGGATCCTGAATCTCCGCTTCCTGTCATCGGAATCGTCTCGCGCTTCGCCGCGCAGAAGGGCTTCGACCTGATCGCGATTGCAGCCGACCACTTGGCGCACGAAGAGCTGATCATGACCATTCTGGGCTCGGGCGATAAGCTCTACGAGGAGCTCTTCCGGCGCCTGGTGCGCCAGTACCCCAAGCGCTTTGCCGTCAAAATCGGCTACGACAACGAACTGGCGCACTGCATCGAAGCCGGCTCCGATATGTTCCTGATGCCTTCGCGCTATGAGCCCTGCGGCCTCAACCAGATTTACTCACTCAAGTACGGGACCGTGCCGATCGTGCGCGCCGTCGGCGGCCTGGACGACACCATTGAGCCTTACGACGGCCGCAGCGGCAAAGGAACCGGCTTCAAATTCCACGAGTACACGCCGGAGGCGCTGTTGCTTGCCATACGGGCGGCGCTGGCGCTTTATCGCAAGCCGAAGGAATGGCACAAGCTCATGCGCAACGGCATGGCGAAGGATTTTTCATGGACGGTTTCGGCCCGCGAGTATTTGAAGGTCTACGAAAAGGTGCGGGCCTCGCGGCATGCGGTTCCCGCCTGACCATGTTCAGTCCCGAGGATATCCTGCGCATCACGGATCATCGTCCGTGGCCGCTGCCGCGCGGACCGTGGGTGATGATGCAGGGCTGGTACGACCTTCTCTTTGCGCACTGGCCGCTGCCGGTGGAACAATTGCGGCCGCTGATCCCCGCGCCACTGAAGTTGCAGACGTTTGACGGCAAGGCGTGGCTCAGTGTGACTCCATTTCACCTCACATTCCAGCCAAGAGGACTGCCGTTGCGGTTGCGCTGTCCGGAGCTGAACTGCCGGACCTACGTCGAACATGGCGGCAAGGCCGGAATTTTTTTCTTCAGCCTGGATGCGGGCAGCCGGCTGGCTGTGTGGGGAGCGCGCATGCTCTACCTGCTGCCCTATTTTCATGCCGACGCCACCATCGGAAAGCAAGGCGGCGGCATCGACTACTCACTGCGACGCAGCGGCGGCAAAGCGGCTTTTCGCGCCCGATATGGGCCGCTTCGCCCCAGCACGCCAACAGCGGGCGCGCCGGGGACCCCGGGGCTCGGAGGCGGGCCGCGGCAGTCGCGTTCCGGCACGCTGGAGCATTGGCTGACCGAGCGCTACTGTCTGTACACGCATATCGGCAGGCGCCTTCTTCGTGGTGAGATCCATCATGCCCCGTGGCCGCTGGAAGATGGCGAGTGCGAGCTGCGCGAGAACAGCATTCCTCAGGCGGCGGGAATTCGTCTCCCTGACATACCTCCGCTGCTGCACTTTGCGCGCGGAGTCGACGTGCTGGTGTGGCCCTTGAAGGCAGCGGTCTAACAGCCTTTTCTCCGAGAGAGGAACGAACCTGCTTCGTCAATAACCCATAGGGGTCCCAAATGCGTTTAATCAAAATGGATATGCCAGAATGAGAACTCAATGGCATACGTGCTTGGCATCGACGGCGGCGGAAGCAAAACCCTGGCCGCCGTGTCCGGGGCCTCCGATCTGCCCGCTATTGGCAGATTGGGGATGAGTGGGGCCTGCATCTTCCCCTACATCGCGCCAAAGGGCTGCAACTTCAACGCAGTCTCCCGCGAAGACGCCCGGGCGGCGCTGGCAGAGGCCGTTAGCGGCGCGCTAGCGTCGGCAAGAGTCTCCGCCGGCGACATCTCCTCGGTCTGTGCCGGCGTCGCGGGAGGCGCCTCGCCGGAGGTAGCCGCGATGATCTCGGAGATCCTTGGCCCGCTGCTTCCATGCGCTTCCGTTCGCGTGGTCGGCGACACCGTCATCGCCTTGGAATCGGCATTTCCCGGCGGTGCCGGCGTGGTCTGCATCTCGGGCACCGGTTCGGTGGCCTTTGGACGCAACGAGCGCGGCGAGATGACCCGCGCGGGCGGCTGGGGACGCCTGGTCTCCGACGAGGGTTCGGGACACTGGATTGGCCGGCGCGCGATTTCGCAGTGCCTGAATGCGATGGACCAGGGCCGCAGCAGCCGGCTCATCACGGAGATCATGGAGCACTGGGCCATCGTGACCCGCGAGCAACTCGTGACGCGCTGCCACTCCGACCCGATCCCGAACTTCTCGGAGCTCTTCCCGGTGGTGCTGGGTGTGGCCAACGAGGGCGACCCCCTGGCAACGGAGATTCTCGACAGCGCCGCCCTGAAACTTGCGCGCATTACTCAGATCGTCCTGCGCCGGCTATGGAGCGGCCGCTCGGCGCAGCGGGTCGCGATCACCGGAAGCGTCTTCGCCAACGCGGAGCGCATCCGCCACGCCTTCGCGAACCTCATCCGCGCCGATCGTCCCGAGGTGCAGATCCGGCTGAGCGAGCGCCAGCCCATCGAGGGCGCGCTGCAACTGGCGTGGGAAAACATCGGCGAAAGCGGGTTGGCGGCGAGCTAGGCTCCACTCTGCTCAATCCCTTCGTGAGCTGCCCAAGCTGCAGTAAGCCTATTTTCTGTTTTTGCTTTTCGGGAATGATTTTGATTTCGTGTACGTTATCGGCACTGTCTCACAGGGAAATGTGATCTTTGGACCGGCATTCGGATTCAATCGGTATTGCTTCTCAACTTCCGTTCTGAAAAGTAGCTTTCCGCAGTCCGGGCAAAGTTGTTCAGCATCGGCTTTCACCTCAGAATCTGCTTGATTCCCCTTCCGCTGTTTCCAGGCCGACTCGATAATCCATCCTTGCCAGCCACACGAGTCCTCTTCCGTGGCACATACTGCATAGGCGAGCCATACATAGTCGGGTACATCCACTTGTTTTTCGCGAAGTTCAATCAAATCACGAAACTTATCGGGGAATGGCATTCTCAAGACCTCGTCACCCCAACATGTTATCTGTTATTTTCTACGGCTGCTCCTGCCCGCGGAAGAACTCCCGGATTGCCTCTGCCTGGCGGGCGGTGACCACCGCCGTCAGTGCCGCAAAGCTGGCCTCTTTCACCGCGCGCAGTGAGCCGAAGTGTTGCAGCAGGCGGCGCCGCGTCATTTCGCCGACTCCGGGCACGTCGCGCAGTTCGCTGGCGCGGTCGCGCATCTGGCGGCGCTTGCGGTGGAAGGTGATGGCGAAGCGGTGGGCCTCGTCGCGGACCTGCTGCATCAGCAACAGCACCGGCGAGTGGCGCTCCAGCACGATCGGCTCATCTTCCTGCCCGAAGAGATACAGGGTCTCCTCGCGCTTGGCGAGGGCGGCCAGCGGCTGCGCGGCCAGGCCGAGCTCCTCCAGCGCGGCGGCCGCCGCGTGCAGTTGTCCTACTCCGCCATCCACCAGCACAAGCGACGGCATCGCCTGCTGCCCATCGCGCAGGCGGCGGTAGCGGCGCGTCACCACCTCGTGCATCGACTTGAAGTCGTCCACGCCTTCCACGCTGCGGATGATGAACTTGCGGTAGTCCCCGTGCTTCATCGCGCCCTCTTCCCACACCACCATCGAGGCCACGGTTTCGGCGCCCTGGATGTGCGAGATGTCAAAGCACTCGATTCGCGTGGGGAGGTCGGGCAACTGGAAGACCTCCTGCAGCGCCGACTTGAGCACGTCGGTACGCGGCTTCATCACGCGGAAGCGCTGCTCATAGGACTGTTTTGCGTTGTTGCCCACCAGGTCGATGAGCGAGCGCTTGGCGCCACGTTGCGGTACCTCGATCTGCACTCGTCGTCCGCGGTCTTCGCTCAGCATCTCGGCCAGCGCCTCGCGGTCTTCGAACTCCACCGGAACGCAGATGCAGCGCGGGATGTAAGGCGCATCGAGATAGAGCTGCTGCAGCAGCGAGCTGAAAAACTCGCCCACCTGGAAGCCCTTCTCGGTCTCCAGCGCGCCCAACTCCTCCCAGAAGAACTCGCGCCGGTCCAGCACCTTGCCTCCGCGCACGTGGAAGAGGTTCACGGCCAGGCGATGGTCCTCGTAGTGGTAGCTGATGACGTCGGCGTCTTCGCCCTCGGCGGCGTCCATGCGCTGCTTTTCATGGAGCTGCTGCACGGTCACGATCAGGTCGCGGCAGCGCGCCGCCTTCTCGAACTGCATCTGCTCGGAGGCCTCTTCCATACGGCGGCGCAGCGAGGCGGCCAGTTCGGTGGGCTTGCCCTCCAGCAGCAGACGCACATCGCGCACGGCCTCGGCGTAAATCTCCGGCGTGGTCAGACCACTGACGCACGGCCCGAGGCAGCGGTGGATGTGGTACTGGAGGCAGGGCCGCGGATGGTCGCGCGTCAGATCGATCTTGCAGGAGGGGACCAGAAAGCTGCGGTGGATCAGGTCGACGATGCGGTAGGCGAGGTTGGCCGGAAAGTACGGCCCGTAGTAGGTGGCGCCGTCCTTGCGCAGGCGGCGGGTGACATAGACGCGCGGATAGCGCTCGGCAGTGAGCTTCACGTACGGATAGGACTTGTCGTCGCGCAGCAGGATGTTGTAGCGCGGCTTCTTCTGCTTAATGAGGTTGTTTTCCAGCGCCAGCGCCTCGTGCTCGTTTTCGACCACGATGTACTCAACATCGACGGCCTCGCGCAGCAGGCTTCCGGTCTTCGCGTCCTCGGCGGCGCCCTCGACAAAATAGTTGCGTACCCGGGCACGCAGGCTCTTTGCCTTACCGACGTAGATCACCTCGCCCTCGGCGTTTTTGTAGAGGTAGACGCCGGGATTGGAGGGAAGCGTCTTGATCTTCTGATAAAGGTCCATCGTCCAGTCGGCCCATCTTCTCGCAGGCCAGCGGGGAAGAGAGTCAACTCTCCACCGTAATGCGAGTCAGAAATAAGTTAAGTACCTACTCTGTCCCACAAACCGGCATGTGCGGCGGGCATCGCTATGAAAATTCTACGCTCCGGGGAAGGAAATCTCTCGCCCGCGCTCCTGCTGTTCGCGCGTAATTCACTGAATCCACACGTTTTTCACCATGGCATGGCGCGTGCACTGGGATTCGGCGTGTCCTCTGCCTTTCACCTGCCGGCTACCCCGGCGAGGACGAGTCACGAGTTCAGCAATCCGAGGAGCTACCCTATGAAACGCTTTCTACTCCCTGTTCTGGTGCTTGGCGCAATGGCCTTGACGGTGGGCTGCACCACGAAGAAAGAAGTCACCCGCCAGACCACGCCAGTCATGAACAAGATCGATGAGTTGGATGAACAGACGGCCCGGACGACTCACGGCATCCGTGACCTCGACGAGCGCGCTCAGAAAGGGATTGCAGGAGTAGAGGCCAAGGCCAGTGCAGCCGATGAAAAGGCGATGGCCGCCGGTCAGCAGGCCGACCAGGCCCAGCAGCTCGCCACTACCGTCAACACCGGCGTGCAGAACCTCACCGAGCGGGTGGTGAACTTTGACAATTACCATCCCGTGAGCGAGACCTCGGTCCTGTTCGGCTTCGACAAGGCCACCCTCACCAAGAAGGACAAGGCGGAGCTGGACCAGCTCGGCACGCAGATCCCCAACGTGAAGGGCTACATCGTGCAGATCGAGGGCCGGACCGACTCGGTGGGCGGCAAGGACTATAACTATGGCCTGAGCAAGCGCCGCGCTGACGCCGTCACCCAGTATCTGGCATCCAAGTACGGGGTGCCCGCGCACAAGATCTACATCATCGGTCTGGGTAAGGACGCCCCGGTGGGCGAGAACCACTCCACCTCGCGCGGCCGGAAGGAGAACCGCCGCGTGGATGTCCGCCTGATGACCAACAACGCCGGCGAAGCGAATGCCGGAATGCAGCAGCCCGGTGCGGCGGCCAGCCCGCAGAACTGAGCTTAGGTTAGTCCCCAAAAGCGCCGGGGTCGGAGTGCGATGAACGTCGGCGCAGCAGAAAGGCCGCTCGTGGGTTCCCCCCGAGCGGCCGTGTTCTTTTTAGGCAGTCTTTTTCCGTCTAACTACCGCCCCATTCAAGCAACAAACGCTTGAATGGGGCATTCACTTTGTTCTCAGCCTCCGCCTACAAAATGCACAATCTCCAGGCGGTCGCCGTCGTGGAGCGCGGTCTCGCTCCAGCGGGTGCGGGGCACGATCTCGCGATTCAGCTCCACAGCTACCCGGTCGGCTTTCATGCCGAGCTCGGCCACGAGCGCGTCCAGCGTAGCGGCGGCAAGCTCCCGTTCTTCGGCGTTAATCACCAGGCGCATGCAGACAACATATCACCTCCCCTGGATGCGCTTGAGTGCGCGAATATTCACAAAGCGTTGCCAACTGCGTACTTGACTTCCGCAAAAGCTGACATAAGATGATCCCAACATTTGTTACTGTTTTTGTTTGAAACAGGTTGCATGTTCCTGTAGTCCCACGGGATTTCATGAGCGAAAGGGCCCGCGTGATCGGCTCCGCTCCCCGGTTCACCCCAGCCCGCCAACACCGGGCGCGCCGGGGACCCCGAGGCAGGCATGACACAGAGCTTCACATCCAGCCAGGTCTCCCAGCGCACCGGGCTAACGCCACGGCAACTGCAGTGGTGGGATGAGCAGTCCATCGTTGTGCCCGCCCGTCAGGGTCATCGCCGCCTGTACTCCGCCGAAGACCTCGCCGAGCTCTCCATCCTGAGCGACCTGCGCCGCCGCGGCTTCAGCCTGCAGCGCATCCGCCGCATGATCGGGCTGCTGCGCCGCGAATTCGGCCGCCGCCTGGCCGAACTGCTGGGTCGTGGGCCCGATCTGCACCTGCTCACCGACGGCGAGAGCGTCTTTCTGTGCGACTCCGAGCGCGGCGTCATCGACTTATTGCGCAATTCCCAGCAGCCGCTGCTCGCCATCTGTATTGGCCCGGTACTGGAGCGCGTTCTGGCGCCGGAGCCGGTCGAGGCCGAGGTTCCGACCCCCAGGCGGGCCAAGCCGAAGCGGACCGGGAGCACCCGGCAGGTTGCGTTCCACCCCAGCACGCCAACGGCAGGCGTTAGGGGGACCCCGAAGAACTCCCAGGCTAAAAAGAGCTCGCAGGTTCCCAAGAAGAGCTCCCAGTCGGTAAAAGCAGGGCCGCTAAGCACTTCTCGCAGACGGTGGAGGTGACACATGATCGTCGAGATCAACTATCTCCCGCACTGGATCCCCGAGCAGATGAGTCCCGGAACGCTGTTTGTGCTCGACAACGCGGGCGAGGACGGCGAGGACGGAGACCCATACTGGGCGGTGCTGGCATGCCCGTTGTGCGCCATCCTCGGCTTGATCACCCGCAAGCAGATGGCCGGCATCATCCCCGTAATCTGCGGCTCGGACGTTTGCTCCGCCCAGTTCCACATCAAGGGAGACGAAATCGTTCCCAGGGCGGTGAGCTAGCCGCGACCGTCCTCCGCGGCTTCCCACATCTGCTCGCCACATCTACCCGCGCAATTCGTGCCGGCGCATTTCGCAAACCGGCAGATATGGGCACGGTTGGAATTTGCCTGGAAGCTGTGGTCGCTGACCGCGGCACGGTACTTTCGTTTTTCGCAATCGCTCTCCTGTCTTCCGCTGCTCCATCCCCTGCTGCACAATGGGGATAGATGAACGATCCCAGCCTGCCTGTGTCGCAAATGCCGCCCATTCCCGAGGGCTGCGGCATCCTGCCGTTTGCCGAAAATCGCCTTCATGGCGACGCTGGCCCGCAGCCCGGCGAGGCAAACTTTGGGGCGTCTTCTGCCGAAGGCGACCGGATGGAGCAGACCTATCGCCGGGTGCTGGCTCGCGCGTTTGCGCTGTGCGCCGGGGCCATGCTGTTGACGGCGGCCATTGCCGCCTCGCTGGTTTCCAATCTTGGAACGCAGCAGAACCCGTTTGCCGGGCAGATTGCGGCCAAGGCGATCTTCGTCACTCAACTGCTCTTTCTCGCCTTCTGCGGGCGCTTCATCCAGAAGCTGAGCATGGCCGCGGCGGGGGTGCTGTTGTTTGCCTATGCCGCCTATTGCGGACTGGAGTTCTCCGCGCTGCTGCCGCCCAACGCGCTGGCTCCGGCCTTTCTCTGCGCGGGACTGATGTATGGGGCAACCGCCGCTTGGGGTTTTGTGCGCGGCAGCGATCTCGCTCGGCCGGTCGTTCCGATCTTCATGATCCTGGGTGGAGGCGTGACGCTGGTCGTGGTCAACGTGGCGCTCGGCACGCCGCGCTTCGCCTGGACCCTCAGCTCCATCGCCACCGTGGTCTTTGCCTGCCTGGCCGGCTCGCATGCACAGCAGATCCGGGATTTTTATCAGGACTTCGACGATGACAACGCCGACGGCTGGAAGGCCTCGCTGGTGGGAGCCCTGCTGCTGCTGTTGAATTCGGTAAACCTTTACCTGCTGGTTTCAGGAATCCTGGTGCAGCTTGCCAGCCTGCTGAACGCGGACGACGAAAAGGATTCTGTGCGCGACAATCTGCCGAGCTGAGGGTTCCCACATCTGCTGATTGCCGGTTGGGCAGCAGATGTGGGGCGACTGAAAAGCGAAAGCGAATCACCCTCCGCCTTAGGTGACAAAAGGTTAGGAACGGCACCCTTGGATCATTCTCCCCGGCCCACATCGTTCAATCAGCGATAAAATACTATGAGGGAGGTGGATATCTCCGCCCCAGCAAGCCAACATCGAGCTTGCCGGGGTCCCAGGCGAAATCCGCCATTCCCTCCGTGGCCGCCCCCATCGCCCTGCGGTGCGATGGGCACCTTAACTTTTTGCAGGCAACTTGTGGAACTAACCAGCTCCGTCCGGGCAATATCCACAGGACTGAATGGTTGTTCGCAAATGCCGTGAGCTCGATGCCGTTGACCGACATTCGTGGAGAAGCCGAACTTCTCCGTCTTGCCGCTGCCGGCGACGAAGACGCCTTTCGTGTGCTCTATGAGAGGCTGAAGGCAAACGTGTACCGCTTCGCTCTGCACATGAGCGGGTCGGTGACGCTGGCCGAGGACATCACCCACGACGCCTTCATCACCCTGATGGAGGAGGCCGAACGCTTCGACGAGTCGCGCGGTGAGGTCCTACCGTTTCTTCTCGGCATTGCCCGCAACCTTGTTCGCCGCGCCTATCGTTCTCAGCTCCGCAGCGCACCGCTGGTGGCCGAGAACGAAAAGGGGGAGGAGGTCGAGCTTGCGCTGGAGGCCAGCCACGACACGGTTGCCGAAGTGTTGCGCGGAGAGACCGTCGATCTGGTCCGCGAAGCCATCCAGTCCCTGCCCCCGCATTATCGCGAAGTGGTCGTCCTTTGCGACCTCTGTGAAGTTTCCTACGCCGAGGCCAGCGCGCAGCTCAATTGCAACCTTGGGACCATCCGGTCCCGGCTCAATCGGGCGCATGCCCTGCTGGCGAAGAAGCTCCAACCGCGCATCCAGCCTGCGGACAAGAAGGCTGGGGGACTTATCCAAGGGTGTTTGCCATGAGATGTAATGAATTTGACGCGCTGATCGAGGAGTTGGTCCAGCCCCACGAAGCCAACCGCAGGCTTGGCGGGGACCCCGCCGGCGTTCTGCATCCGGATGCCAGCCAGCACATGCGGCAGTGCGAGCGCTGCAGCTCGTACTTCCGCGCACGCACGGCGCTGCAGACCGGCCTTCGCGCCCTGGCCTCGGCCCCGGTGCATGGTCCGTCGCGCGCCACCGACCGCGCGGTGATCGAGTCCTACCGCAGGCTGCAACAGGGCCGCGAAAATGCTCGGCCGTCTCGCATGGGGCGGGTGCTCGCCTTCCCCGGACGTATTGGCTCGTCGCACGTCGCGCGCACACGCTGGGGAGGTCTGGCCGTGGCCGTGGCGCTGCTGGCGATTGTGGGCTCCGGCATTCATCTTTGGACCGGCGCTCCCACGGTGACGGCGCCCAGCGTCGCAACCGGGCCTGCGGTTCCGCAGGGCGCCGCGGCGATTGCGAAGGACGAATCGCAGGCTTCAGAATCCAACATCCTGGCCGCTGAGAACCTCTCGCGCCAGACTGCGCCGCGGCAGCTGCAGGCCAGGTTGAGCCGTCCCCGCGCCCTGCGTCAAGGTTCAGCTGGGCTGGTGACGGCAGTGAAGACCGAGGTGGGGACAGGAGCTGACAAAGCCGCAGCGCCCACGAGCCCCGCAGTCAACTCAATCATGCATCTGGCGAGCACGGGCGGCGCGCCGAATGGCGCGGCCCCGTCGGCCGGCTCGACTTGGCCGGGCTACGACAATCTGATGTACTGCGATCCGGTGGTCTGCTCAGGCCCGATGCAGGTGGTCAACATCAAGGTCCCGGCATCCCAGCTACGCCCGAGCACGCCAAAAGAGGGGGCGACGGGAAGC
>WNGE01007692.1_pt1 | contig 12077 bp, 15 predicted proteins | sample 5400651 | NCBI WGS metagenome assembly WNGE01 (sample SAMN13153370, study PRJNA577476) | soil metagenome | isolation source: 60 cm soil or saprolite under grassland replicate 2 | place: USA:California | collected 2016-06-15 | reverse complement strand
AGCTGGCGGGGGCGCGCCGTATCGAGTCGCTCGGCGTGCTGGCGGGTGGGATCGCCCAGGAGTTCGACAACCTCCTGTCCGTGATCGTCGGTCGGAGCTATGCGCTCTTCGAGCGGTTCAGACGGATGCGCCGGCGCGCCGCGACGTCGACTCCATCCAGCACGCCGCGCAGCGCGCGGCCGCGCTCGTTCAGCAGCTCCTGGCGTTCGCCCGCAAGCAGCCGCTGCAGCCCTGGCTGGTCGACCTCAACCAGCTCGTGACGGGGCTGTCGCTCTCGACCGTCGCCGGCGAGCGTATCGAGCTGTCCCTGCGCCTGGAGGAGACGCTCCGGCCGACCAGCGTGGATCCCGGCCAGCTCCAGCGTGTCATTCTCCACCTCGTCGAGAATGCCCGCGCCGCGATGCCCGGGGGCGGGCGCCTCGTCCTGGAGACGGCGAACATCGACCTGGACGAGGCGTTCGTCCAGTCCCATCCGGGGTCCCGCCCGGGGCCCCACGTACGGCTCACTGTCCGCGACACCGGCCCGGGCATGGACGAGGCCGCGCGGAGCCACATCTTCGAGCCGTTCTTCGCCGCCGAGCCCGGGATCCGGGGCGGCAAGCTCGCCCTCGCGGCGGTCTACGGCATCACCAAGCAGCACGGGGGCTACATCGCGGTCGAGAGCGGCCCGGACCGCGGCACGTCCTACACGATCTATCTACCTGCTGCCGGCGAGTCGGGCGCGCCCGCGGTCGGGATGTCCTCCGGGAGGCCGGAAGGACTGCCGGGAACCGAGACCGTCCTCCTCGTCGAGGAAGAGGAGGGCGTACGCCTGCTCCTGCGGGACATCCTCCAGCTCCATGGCTACCAGGTGATCGACGTCGGTGACCCGGAGGAGGCGCTGTCGCTCGTCGCGCGCAGTTCGGAGCCGATTCATCTGATGCTCACCGATGTCGCGATGCCGGGGATGAGCGGACCGGCCCTGGCCGACCGGCTGTGGGTGACCCGCCCCGGCGTGAAGGTGCTCTACATGTCCGGGTACAGCGCCGACGCATTGGGGCACCCGGGCGTGCTCGGCACCGGCGCCGCCCTTCTCGAGAAGCCCTTCACGGTGATGAGCCTGATCGGCAAGGTTCGCGAGATGCTCGATGGATGACCCGCTCCGCCGGGCGCCGCGCTACCCGTAGACGACGGAGATGGTCTCCGCGACCATGGCGGGGCGTTCGCCGCCTTCCACCTCCATGGTCATCTGACTCGTGATGCGCAGGCCGTTGTCCTCGACCTCCCTCAGGTGTGATGTGGCGGGCCCGTCATGACCACGGGACCGGGCCGGCCCAGCGGTTCCAGGAGGTGGTCTCCGAGACCGGCCGGCGCCGACTCGGGCCGTACTTGACGGCCGGATAGCCGAGCGGGATGCAGAAGTGGAAGGTCATCTCCTTCGGGATGCCGAACATGGCGTGAAAGCGATCCATCACCTGGGCGTGCAGCGTCGTGGGGATGGACCCGATGCCGAGCGCGTGAGCGGCGAGCATCAGGTTCTGGCAGGCGGGAATCACCGAGCTGGCCCCGCCCGGCCCCACCGTGAAGGCGAAGACGATGCACGGCACGTCCTTGATCTCATCCGCGAGCGCCATGGCGGCGCGGTAACTCTTCTCCTCGGGCGGGATGTCCTCCGGCCTCGTCCAGCCCCGCTCGTCCCGGCGCTTGGCCCACCAGGCCTCGTGGTAGAGCCGGGCGAACTCGCGGATCTTCTCGCGGTCGTCGACCACGAGGAAGCGTCCGATCTGGCGGTTGGCGCCATTCGGCGCCTTGACGGCCGCCTCGAGGAGGAGACGGACATCCTCCGCCGGGATCGGGTCCGGCCGGAACTTCCGGACCGATCGCTGGGTGAACATGACCTCGCCGATCGGCATCGTCAGGCGATCGCTGCTCATGGAGGAACCCGCTAGAAGAGGAAGACGCCCTTGCCCGTCGTCTGCGTGTCGAAGAGCCGGTAGGCCGCCGCCGCCTCCTCCAGCTTGAAGCGGTGGGTCAGGAGCTTCTGCAGCGGGATGCGGCGGTCGGCGATGAAGCGCGCGCACTCCTCCTGGCCGACGGCGCTGAAGGTCCACGAGGCCAGGATCGTGAGCTGCTTGCGGATCAGGTCCTGGCTGACGTCGAAGGTCGTCGTGTTGCCCTCGCCCACGAAGCAGACGCGGCCCCACGTGCCGGCGCTCCGCACGGCGGCCACGCGCGCCTCCGGGTTGCCGGTGCAGTCGAGCGCCGCCTCCACGCCCTCGCCGCGGGTCAGCTCGCGCAGCGCCGCCACCGGATCCACCTCGCGCGGATCGATGACCGTCTCGGCGCCGAACTCCTTGGCGAGCCGGCGCCGCTCGGCGCCGATGTCCACCGCGACGACGCGCGCGCCCATGGCGGTGCCGAGCTGCGTCGCGCTGAGCCCGACGGGCCCCTGGCCGAAGACCGCGAGCGTGTCGCGCCCCGAGACGTCGAGCCGCTTCAAGGCGCCATACGCGGTGCCGGTGCCGCACGAGATGGCCGCGCCCTCCTCGAAGGAGAGCTCGTCGGGCAGCGGCACGAGCGTGCGCGCCGGCACCTTCATGAACGGCGCGTGGGCGCCGTGGCCGGTCATGCCGTAGACGACGATGCCCTTGCGGCAGAGCTGCGACCAGCCCACGCGGCAGTGCTTGCACTGCCCGCAGCCCCAGTAGTGGTGGATCATGGCGCGCTGACCGACCCTCGCCTCCGTCTCGCTCACCCCCGGCCCCACGGCGGCGACGACGCCGCAGGGCTCGTGGCCGCCGATGACGGGCCCGCCGCTGCCGCCGAGGCCGAGGGCCTTGGCCGCATTGCCGGCGGCGCGGTAGGGGTGCAGGTCGCTCCCGCACATGCCGGAGGCCTTGATGGCGATGACGATCTCGCCGGGACCGGGCGTCGGGTCCGTGAACTCGCGAAGGTCCAGCTTCCGCTCACCAAGGAAGACAACGCCGCGCATGGTGTGCTCTCCTTCTTAGATTTTACTCGCGACGCGCATCACGGGAACATGGAGAAGTCCACGGCCTTTAGCTCGGAGGGGGGCTTCGCCCCCCTTCCGAACCTCCCCCCAGGAACCGGTTGCGCCGGCGAAGCCGGCGCTCGAAGCGGAACGCCCACCGGGCGCGGTATTTTTCGTGGCCATGTGGCGTTTACTCTCCGCGCGGCCGCGTATCACGGGAACATGGAGAAGTCCACGGCCTTCTCGGTGATGAACTCGAGGAGGCAGGGGACGCCCTCGTGCGTCTTCACCATGGCCCGCTTGATGGCGGGCACGATCTCGCCCGGCTCGGTCACGCGCTCCCCGTGGCCGCCGAAGGCGCGCGCCATGTCGGCGTAGTTGCCGCTGATGTCGGTCGAGCGGAACTTCTCCGTCGCGACCTTCATCACCTTGAGCTCGATGGCCATGGAGAAGTTGTTGAGCAGCACGGAGAGGATCGGGATGCGCTCGCGGACGGCGGTCTCGAAGTCCATGCCGGTGAAGCCGATGGCGGCGTCGCCCCAGAGGTTGACGCAGAGCTTGTCGGGCTGGGCGAGCTTGGCGCCCATGGCGTAGCCGAGGCCGGTGCCGAGCTGGGTCGTCTTGCCCCACCCGATATAGGTCATGGGCGCCGTGGTCTCCCAGAAGGGCGAGAGCTGGTCCCGGGGGCTGCCCGCGTCGTGGGTGATGATGGTGTTGGCGAGGTCCACCGTGTGCATCAGGTCCCAGATGACGCGATAGGGCGAGAGCGGCGTCGCGCTCGACGTGAGCCGCGGCATCCACTGCTGGAGCCACTCGGCCTTGAGCGCGGCGATCTCCTGGGTCACCGTCGCCCGCCGCCCGCGCGGGCGGCCGCCGAGCCGCGCCTTCACCTCCGCGATGAGCGCGTCGAGGGTGAGGCCGGCGTCCCCGATGAGCGCGTGGTCGATCGGGATGTCCTTGGCGAGGTCGGCCGCGTCGAGCGTGGCCTGGATCATGACCTTGCCCTTGGGCATGGCCACCCCGTAGTTGGTCGTCGTGAAGCTGCAGCCGATGCCGAAGATGACGTCCGAGCTCGTGAGGAAGTGATGGAGCTGCTTGGAGATCGAGCGGCCGCCGGAGCCGAGCGAGAGCGGGTGGTTCTCGGGAAAGGCGCTCTTGCCCTGCAGGCTCGTCGTCACCGGCGCCTCGAGCAGCTCGGCGAGCTCGCGGAGCTGCCCCCACGCGCGCGCGTAGTGCACGCCCTGGCCGGCGTAGATGACGGGCCGCTGCGCGTCGACGAGGACCCGCGCCACCTCCGCCGCTGCCACGGGGTCGGGCGCGGTGCGCGTCCTGAGCGCCGGCGCGTAGCTGATCGGTTCGGCCACGTCCTCCTGGAAGATGTCGACCGGCACCTCGACGAGGACGGGCCGCGGCCGGCCGTTCTTCACCTGGGTGAAGGCCCGCCGCATGATGTTCGGGATCTCGCCGGCGAGCGTCACCTGCTCGCACCACTTGGTGACGTGGCGGTAGTTCAGCGCCGAGTTGAAGTTGGGCGCGACATTGGTGAGCCGCCGCGGGTAGCCGCCGGGCAGGACCACGATGGGCACCGAGTCGCCGTAGGCCTGCGCCACGCCGCCGAAGCTGTTCTCGGCGCCGGGGCCGTGCTGCATGGCGAAGACGCCGATCTTCTGGCCCGAGGTGACGCGGCTCACGGCGTCCGCCATGTGCAGCCCGACGCGCTCCTGCCGCACGATGATGGTCCGGATGTCGGCCTGGGCGGCCGCCTCGAGGATGGTGTTGACGGGATAGCCGATGAGGAAGGTGACTCCCTCGCGCTTCAGGATCTCGGCGATGGCAGCGGCCGCCTTCATGTTGAGTTCTCCTTTCAGATCGTTCGCCTCGGACGGCGGAGCCCTTGCCGCATCCTGCGGCCTGGACAACAGCCTGGAGGTCGCCCCGAGCTTACCTCAGTTCTCGACCAAAGGGGAGTCGGAGCACACGGCGGCACGGCGACCGATCACTGAATCACCTCGTCCGCCCGGATCAGCAGCGGTGGCGGGACGACGAGACCCAGCGCCTTCGCCGTCCTGAGGTTGATGACCAGCTCGTACTGGGTCGGCGACTCCACGGGCAGCGTGGCCGGCGTGGCGCCCCGAAGGATCTTGTCGACGTAGGCGGCGGCGCGCCGGAACTGTTCGGTGAGCCGAGCCGAGTAGGACATCAGGCCCCCCGCCTCGGTGAATTCCCTCAGCGAGTACATGGCCGGGAGCCGGTGCTCTCGAGCAAGCTCGACGACCCGGCGCCGCTCGATGAAGAGAAGAGTATCGCCCGGCACCACCAGCGCGTCCGCGCGATCGCCGGCCATCGTGGCGAAGGCGCGCCCGAGGTCATCGGGACCGCGTAGCTCGACGAGCCCCACCCGGACGCCCATCGACTGCCCGGCGGCCTCGTATTCCCGCAGGCCGACCGTCGTGCTGGAGCTCCAGAGCACCGCCACGCGGGAGACGCCGGGCAACATCTCCTTGAGGAGCTGAAGCTGCTTGGCCCGTATCTCGGCGGTGAGCTGCTGGGAGAGCCCGGTGACGTTGCCGCCCGGCCGCGCCAGGCTCGCGACGAGCCGGGCTTCCACGGGATCCGAGGCGTTGACCATCACGATCGGGATCGTCTTCGTCGCCCGCGCTGAAGCGAGCGCGGCCGCCTGGGACGAGGCCACGATCACGTCGATCCTTTGGCGCACGAGGTCGGCCGCCAGCTCGGCGAAGCGCTCGGCATGGCTCTCGGCCCAGCGGTACTCGAAGACCACGTCCTTGCCCTCGGCGTGACCCCGCTCTCTGAGACCATCCACGAACGCCGCCACGATGTGCGCCGCCGCCGCCGGCGTCGTGGACATCAAGAGCCCGACGCGGCGCGCCTTGGCGGGCGCCTCGGCGTGGATCGCCCGGGGCAAGAGCACCGCGGCGACGGCCAGGTTCAGGATGACCGAGCGGCGACCCGTCACTGGATCACTTCGTCCAGCCCGCGGCAGAACGCCGCCACGAGGTGCATGGTATCCTCGGGCGACCTCGCGCTGAGATACCCGATGACCGGCATCCACGCCGACTAACCCGGGGTGGGGGGCGGCCCGGCGAGGAGACCCAGCGTGAGCACGGCGATGAGGTGCCGGCGCTCCGAGAGAATGGAAGTGTCCAGACACGCCATCAGCGCGGCCTCCGTGATCGACGGTGCCGCGCCTTCACGTGCCTGGCGACGGCGTCCGCCGCTTGCCGGCTCAAGGGCGCCCGATCCATAGCGGCGAACCACGCCTCAGATCCATCGGCTCCCGCACGACGCGGTTGATGGTCTGGCTGAAGGACTCGGTCGGCTTCTGCACACTCTTGAGCCGCTCGTAGGCGTCGACATCGATGGTGATGGTCTTGGTGGCCATGACCTGCTCATCCTCCATGTACGTGTATGAGCGATGGAGGTGTCTCCTCGTGCGTTCGCGCGGCCCGGGGCTATGGTAGCACGTCAGCCCATCGGGGAATTTTGCCGCCGGCGCCAACGCGACCACCTCCCGTCCGCTGACCGATGCCACGTCGATCTGAGGCCGCCGGCAGCCCGGCGCCACGCGGCCCGACGACGGAGACGCTTGCCATCGAGGGGAGGCCGCGATACTAAGGGAGGGCCGGCGGTGGAGTTGCCGGTGCCCGATCTCTCGAGACTGACAGCAAAGGAGGATCTCGCCATGTCGATCCAGACCAGGTATCTCTTCAGCGCGGCCATGGACGTGGAGCCCGAGAAGGAGGCGCTCTTCAACGAGGTCTACGACAAGGAGCACGTGCCGCTGATCCTGTCCGTGCCGGGCGTCGTCTCCGCCGCGCGCTTCAAGCGGCAGCCGGTGACCATGATCCTGGGCGGTGAGCGGCGCACGATCGTGGTCGAGAACGAGCCCCGCTACAACGCGCTCTACGAGCTCGACGGCCCCGAGGTGCTCCTGAGCCCCGCCTGGGCGAAGGTGGTGGATCAGGGGCGGTGGCCGGGAGAGGTGCGGCCGTACACCAAGAACCGCCGCCACGTGATGTTCGAGCGGATCCTCTGACGGAGGGCCCGGCATGGCGCGCGCTCACCGTCTCGACTCGACCCAGGTGCACTACGCGTGGGACAACGCGCTGCCGCCGCGGCTCGAGGTCGATCCGGGCGACACGGTGGTCTTCGACACGCGGGACGCCGCCGACTTCTACTACTCGCGCGCCTCCACCCACGCGGATGTGCTGGCGCGCGGGCCGTTCCGGGGCCACCCGCTCACGGGGCCGGTGCGAGTGCGCGGCGCCCGCCCGGGCGACGCGCTGGTCGTCGAGGTGCTGGAGATGGGGCCGGCGCTCGACTTCGGCTGGACGGCCATCCGTCCGGGTCGGGGGCTCCTGCCCATCGAGGACTTCCCGAAGCCGTACCTGCAGATCTGGGATCTCTCCGACGGGACGCACGCGCGCTCGGAGCGCGGCCTCGCGATCCCGATGCAGCCCTTTCCCGGGGTGATGGGCGTCGCGCTCGACGAGCCGGGCGCGCACAGCACGATGCCGCCCCGCAAGAACGGCGGCAACATGGACGTCAAGCAACTCGTGGTGGGCGCGACCCTCATGCTCCCGGTGTGGGTCGAGGGCGCGCTCTTCAGCGTGGGCGACGGGCACGGGGCCCAGGGCGACGGCGAGGTGTGCGTCACCGCGGTGGAGATGGCGGCGCGCGTGACGCTGCGCCTGGGGCTCGAACCCGCGCGCTTCCTCAAGGAGCCGCAGTTCCGCACGGCCGGCACTCCCGCCGGCGCCCAGGGGCCGTGCTTCGCGACCACCGCCCACGGCCCCGACCTCTTCGCCTCCGCGCAGCAGGCGATCCGCTACATGATCGACCACCTGGTGGCCGAGCGCGGGCTGAGCCGCGAGGAGGCCTATATCCTGTCGAGCGTGGCCGTCGACCTGCGCATCAGCGAGATCGTGGATGCGCCCAACTGGATCGTCTCCGCGTTTCTTCCCGAGTCGATTTTCGTCTGAGCTTCAGCCGATGAAGAGGCCCCCGTTCGGCGAGAGCCACTGGCCGGTGAAGAACGCGCTGTCATCGGACGCCAGGAAGAGGGCTGTCTGCGCCACTTCCCGCGCCTCGCCGATCCGGCGCAGCGGCGTGCGCGCCACCACCGCCGCGCGGACGAAGGAGGCCATCGGCGCCGTCATGGGGGTGTCGATGTAGCCCGGGCAGATGGCGTTCACGCGGATCCCGCGCGAGCCCACCTCGCGGGCGACAGCCCGGGTGAAGGCGAGGATGCCGCCCTTGGCGGCGCTGTAGTGGGGCACCGTCTCCAGCCCCCAGGCGGCGACGCTCGACAGGTTGACGATCGAGCCGCGGTTCCGGCGGCTCATGAGCTTGAGCGCCTCGCGGGTGCAGAAGAAGGTGCCGTTGAGATGCACGGCGAGCATCCGCGTCCACGCCTCGTCCGTCATCTCCTGGGTGACGTCCCAGTGGGTCTGGATGCCCTGGCCGCCCGCGAGCTCCTTCATCCGTGCCTCGGACTTCGCGCCGAGCTTCTCCCGCTCGCCGGGCGTCGTCTCGGCGATGCCCGCGTTGTTGACCAGGATGTCGAGCGTGCCCAGCTCGCGCTCGAGCTCGGCGAACATGGCCCTGACCTGACCGCTGTCCGACACGTCGGCCTGGATCGCGCGGCCCTGAGCCTGCCGGGGCCCCATGGCCTCGACCGTCTCCTTGGCGGCCGCCGCCCTCACGTCGTTCACCACGACGCGCGCCCCCTCCTCCGCGAAGGTGAGCGCGATGGCCCGGCCGATACCTGACCCCCCGCCCGTCACGAGCGCGATCCGATCGCCGAGCTTCATCGGCGTCTACTTGTCCAGCCAGGCCACCATCAAGCGCCCGCCGTAGTCGTGGCCGATGTTCGGGCCGAAGTTCTTCACGTAGGGCTCCCAGGCCGACACGGTGCTGACCGACGGGTCGTAGTGGTAGTACATCTGCTCGGCCAGGTAGCGCTGGATGTCGTACACGATCTCGCGCCGCTTGGTGACGTCGAAGACCCCGCCCCGCTTGGGTGTCTGGGCCGCGGCCGGCGCGGGATCCAGCCGGCTCGCGGCAGCGACGGCAGCGCCGCCCAGCCTGAGCATGTCACGACGAGTGAAGTCCATCGCGATCCTCCCCGCGCGCTTTCGTGGGCGCCTGTGGTGATGGGCGGGCTTGGGCTGCCTCGGCCCGGCTGCGGGTAGACTCTATCCCCTTGTTGGCAGCCGGTCAACGAGAGGCGACGAGCGCGGCCCCCGCTCCCCCGCCGAGGGGGGAGCGGGGATGGTCAGGGAGGGTCGACTCGACGCCAACGCTCGGCTGCGGTATGATCGGGTCATACCCGAAAGGAGGAACGGCCATGGGACGTAGCCGCGTCGCCGTCACGATTTCGATCCCTCCTCGGCTCGCGCGGGAGTACGACCGATTGGCACAAGCCAGCGCCAAGAACCGGAGTCAGCTGTTCCGGGAGATGTTCGAGCTGTACCGTCAGAGCCAGGACGAAGAAGCGCTCCGAGCGTTGCAGCGCTACGGCCGACGCAAAGCCCGGGAGCGCGGCATCCTGACCGAACGCGACGTCGAGCGTCTCGTATTCGAGGATCGATGAGTGCGGGTCGTGTTCGATACCAACGTCTTCGTGTCGGCGCTTGTCATACCCGGGAGCTCGAGCGACGAAGCGTACCGCCGGGCGATTGGACAGGAGTTCGAGCTGGTGACCTCCGTCGCCATCCTGACCGAGCTGGCCGGCAAGCTCCGCGCTAAGTTCGGATGGGAACGCGTCCCCATCACGCGAGCGATCAAGGCGATCAGCCGCGTCGGCGAGGTGGTGAAAACGGTTCCTCACCTCGATATCGCGCGTGATCCCGCCGACAACCGTGTCCTCGAGTGCGCCGAGAAGGCCGGCGCCGATCTCATCGTGACCGGCGATCGCCATCTCCTGAAGATGCGGCGATTTGGCAGAACCGGCATCGTCAAGGTGTCGACCTCCCTGCATAGTCTGGGAGCAGCGGTACAATGATCCCGTGACTCGTCGCGCCCTGCTCCTCACGCTAGGAGTCCTCCTCCTCTCGTCGGTCGCCGCCGCGACGCGGAGCGCGACATCCCCGCCGGTCGCCGACGAGCTCCTCGCCCACGTGGGCGCGCTCACGGCGCCGGAGATGGAGGGACGCGCCTCCGGCACGGCCGGCGGCGAGCGCGCCGGACGCTATCTCGCCGATCGGCTCGCGGCGATGGGGCTCCGGCCGGGTGGCGACGCCGGGAGCTTCGTCCAGTCCTTCACGCTCTCGACGGGCGTCGTCGTGGGACCGGGGACCGCCCTCGAGCGCCTCGGGGCCTCGGGCAGGACGCTGGAGGTCGGGCGGGAGTGGACGCCCCACGGTGGCTCACCGGGCGGCGAGGTGAGCGGGGAGGTGGTCTTCGTCGGTCACGGGGTGGTCGCCGCCGACCAGGGCTACGACGACTACGCGGGCGCCGACGTCCGTGGCAAGATCGCGCTGGCGCTCGACGACGCGCCCGCCCATCTCCTCGACCTCCGTCCGTCGCGGCTCGAGAAGCTCATCGCCGCGCGCCGGCATGGCGCGAGCGCGCTCCTGATCGCGAGCGATTCGCTCCCGTCGCTCGGCGCCACCGCAGCGTCCGTTCGTCTCGTCTCCGCGACGGTCACCCGCGCCGCGGCCGACCTGCTGCTGGAGCCGTCGGCGAAGACCACCGCCCAGCTCGGCCGAGCGCTGGCGGACTCCCGGCTCCCGGCGTCGTTCGCCACGGGCGTCGGGGTCCGCATCCGCGTCAACTTCGAGCGCGAGGATCGGCGCACCGGCAACATCATCGGCATCCTGCCGGGCGCCGATCCGGCGCGCGCGGCGGAGGCGGTGGTCCTGGGCGCCCACTACGACCACCTCGGGCGCACGGGCGGCCTCGTCCATCCCGGCGCCGACGACAATGCGTCCGGCACCGCCGTCGTCCTCGGGCTCGCGCGAGCCTTCGCGGAGGGCGGCGCGACGCCGCGCACGCTGGTCTTCGCGCTCTTCGCGGGCGAGGAGATGGGGCTCCTCGGCTCCACCCACTACGCGCGCCATCCCGCCGTGCCCACGGAGCGCACGGTCGCCATGCTCAACTTCGACATGGTGGGCCGGATGCGCGAGCGGCGGCTCCACGTGGGAGGCGTCGAGAGCGGCACCGGGCTGCGGGCGCTCGTGCGGGAAGCCGCGGCGGGCGAGCCGCTCGATCTCACCCTCCACGAGACGCCCTTCGCCCCCTCGGACCACACGCCCTTCTACGCGGCCGGCGCGCCGGTCCTCTTCTTCTTCACCGGCGAGCACGACGACTACCACACGCCGCGCGACACGGCCGACAAGATCAACGGGCATGGCATGGCGGAGGTCGCGAGAGTGGCGATGCGCGTCGTGGAGCGGCTGGGCGGCGAGGCGCGGCTGCTCCCCGGCACCGCCGCCGCGCGCGCCGGCCTCCAGAACGGCGATGTGGTCGTCCGCCTCGGTGATCAGCCCATCAACGCCTTCGAGGACTTGCGGCGCCTGCTCGCACAGAAGCGGCCGGGCGATGCCGTGAGCGTGGTCTACCTCCGCGACGGTGAAGACCACGTGACGTCGGCCACCCTCGACGCGCAACCCTGACCCTCCGCGCCCGCCGCGCCGAATCAAGGAGCAAGAGGGCGCGATCAGCACGACGCGCTGGAGCAACCTACGTCATCCTCGAAGAACGAGACCGATCTGGATGGCGCTGACCATTGTGGACAGGGAATGCTACGGCAGGAGATCGGCGACCGCGATATGGACGCCCGGAGCCGCGAGCGGCGTGACGGACGCCTCGGACGTCAACACCTCGACGGAGGCAAATCGCCACCCGAAGCGCGCGGAGCGGAAGGGAACGGGCTCCCGGTACACCTCGAGGACGCGCTCGACAAGGTTCAGGATCCAGTAGTCGGCGATACCGGCGCGCGCGTAGAGGCTTCCCTTCTGCTCCCGATCGAACGCCAGGCTCGATTCCGCGACTTCGACGACGAGCACGGGCCGGGCGGGGTGAGCGTCGCGGTAGTCGCGCCGGGTGCCGGGGACCACCGCCACGTCAGGCTCGGGCTCCG
>WNGE01010072.1_pt1 | contig 12079 bp, 12 predicted proteins | sample 5400651 | NCBI WGS metagenome assembly WNGE01 (sample SAMN13153370, study PRJNA577476) | soil metagenome | isolation source: 60 cm soil or saprolite under grassland replicate 2 | place: USA:California | collected 2016-06-15 | reverse complement strand
GGCGTGATTTTGATCCGCACGCCTTCCTGCTCGAAATATTTCAATTGCTCGGCAACCCAGATCGCCGCGAAGGCGAAGTTGGGCACGGCGGTCAATAGGGTCACCTCGGGGAGTTCCTTTTGTTGAGCATTGGTCTTATCCATTGTCCCCGTGAGGAGTATCAACGTGGCCAGAGCAATGATTCTCACAGCGAGTCCTGCTTGTTTTTGCATGGCAGAGTCTCCTTCCCTTTAGGCTTGGATTTGAATGTGCTCGGTTTGCGTTTGCCAGCGCAGCGCACGCTTTTCGATCACTGCGGCTATTTTGTCCATGATGATCACCATGATCATCAGAACGATGATACCGACAAAGACGTCGGCTGTTCTAAAGATACCCGCCGACATGCGGATGAAAAAGCCGACTCCTTCGGTGGCGGCGACGAACTCGCCGACGATGGCGCCGATGACCGCGAAGGGTATGCTCGTACGAATACCGGTAAATACATACGGCGAGATCGCCGGGAAGATCACTTTGAAGGTGAGCTTCCAGCCCTTCACGCCCATCAGGCTCGCCAGGTCGACGTACTCCTGATCCATCTGTCGCATGCCCGTGTAGGTGTTGAAGAAATTAAGAAAGAAGGTCAGCAAAAAAACCACGCCGACTTTGGACCACACGCCGATGCCCAACCAGACGATGAAAAGCGGCGCCAGCGCAGTGCGCGGAATGCCGTTGAGCGCGATGATAATCGGCTCGAAAATATCGGCGAGCACGCGACTGCGCCCGAAAGCATAACCAAGGCCGATGCCGGCAATCGCGCCGATGGGAAACCCGATGGCGATCTCGATGAGGGTAACCCAGCTATGTTGGAAAAGATCACCTTCGCGAAAGCCGCTGATCAGGGAGGTGAAAATTCGGCTGGGGCTACTGATCAGAAAGGGCTCGATCCAGCGTCCCGAAGCGATTTCCCAGAGCGCAAAAAAACCGATGACGATGGCGAAGCGAATCAGCGTGACGCTGATGGCGCCCATTGATCGAGCAGCGGCTCCGGACGCGGCCGCTGTGATTGCGCCCGGTGTGGTGCGGGATGGTTCTTGGCTTACTTTATCGGACATATAGGTTTCTTACTGATGCGCGCCGATGTTGAGCTCATGCCGAAAAATATTCCATAAGCGGCCATAAGCTTCGTCAAATCCGTCCTGCCGGTGGATCTCGAAAATATTTCGCGGCCGGGTCATCGGCACTGGAATTATGTCTTTGATCTTACCGGGGCGGTGCGTCATCACGACCACTCGGTCAGCAAGCGCTACCGCTTCGACCAGGTCGTGAGTGACAAAGACAATGGTCTGGCGCTTCTGCTCCCAGATCTTCAAGAGCTCGTCCTGCAGCACCATACGGGTTTGAGCATCCAAAGGACCGAACGGCTCATCCATCAAAATGACGGGCGGCTCGTAGGCCAACGCGCGAACGATGGAAGCGCGCTTGCTCATGCCGCCAGACAACTGGGATGGATAATATTTTTCAAAACCGGCAAGGCCCGCGAGGGTGATAAATTGGCTGACCTGGCGCTCCCGGTCCGCGCGCGAAAAACGTTTAGAGTCGAGGCCAAAGCCGACGTTTTCCTCGACGGTGAGCCAGGGAAAGAGCTTACTCTCTTGGGGCACGTAACCGACTCGAGTATTGAGCCCGCGTATTTCGTCGCCTTGAAAAAGAATGCGCCCAGCCGATGAAGCGAAAAAACCGGCGATGAGCTTGAGCAGTGTGGATTTACCGCAGCCGCTGGGGCCGACCACAGTGACGAACTCACCCGGCCGCACGTCCAGCGTGATCTTTTCAAGGGCGCTTAAGTTTGCTTGGCTGGGCGTTTGAAAAACCTTGGAGACGTTATCAACCCTAATGACAAAGTCGAATTGGTTTTGCGCTGATTTCGAAGAAGCCTGTGCGAGATCGGCCATGAAGTGCTTGCTCACTTTAGCAGCGGTATTTATCCATGAGCATAGCATGCTGTCAACCGACGTACGACTTTCGGTCGACCAAGACGTTTCGACTCCTACTCCTTGACTTGGCCGGTTGATCAAAGCTACGCTGACGCACCATTTTATCTGCGGGAATACAGTTGATGCCGTGTAGACATTTCTTGGATACGAGCGGGAGCGCCAATGGGTTCACAAAGTAAATTACGAGGAACTTCCGGCCGCCCGTTTCTTCAAATCCCCGGTCCGACCTTGGTCCCTGAAAGAATCGTTCGGGCCATGTGAACTTCCGGCCGCCCGTTTCTTCAAATCCCCGGTCCGACCTTGGTCCCTGAAAGAATCGTTCGGGCCATGTCGCAGCCCCTGATCGATCATCGAGGACCGGAGTTTGCCGCACTATTGAAGGAAGTGCTCGAGGGCTTAAAGACTATCTTCCAAACCTCCGATGGACGTATAGCCATATTTCCCGGCTCAGGTACTGCGGCGTGGGAGGCCTGTATTGTCAACACGCTCTCACCTGGTGACCGGGTGTTAGGCTGCGTGAACGGTCATTTCAGCGCGCTTTTCTGTCGAACCGCCGAATCATTCGGCGTCCAAGTAGATGTGTTAGAAATTCCATACGGCGCTGGTGTTTCTGCCGCGCTGATAGAAGAGCGGCTCCAGAACGACAGACAACACGTCATTAAAGCCGTGCTCGTCGTCCATAACGAGACCTCGACGGGTGTGACCAGCGATATTGCTGGGATTCGTCAGGCACTCGACCGTGCTCGTCACCCCGCACTATTCTTGGTGGATTCGGTCAGCTCAGTGGGCTCAATCGACTTTCGCTTCGACGATTGGCAAGTGGATGTCGCTCTCGCCGGGGCACAGAAGGGGCTGATGTTGCCGCCGGGTCTGGCGATCCTGGCCATTGGCGAGCGTGCTCTGGAAGCGAGCAAATCGGCGCGCTGCCCGCGTTCGTTTTGGGACTGGACGCCGATCTTGGAGCGCAATCGCCTCGGTGAGTTTCCGTCCACTCCGGCGACGGTGCACTTCTTCGGCCTCAAGGAAAGTCTCGCAATCCTAAGTGAAGAGGGCCTGCCCAACGTCTTTCGCCGCCATGCCCGACTCGCGGAAAGCTGTCGGCGCGCGGTGCAGGCCATGGGTTTAAAGCTCCTTGCCCGCCGTCCTGATGAATATTCGAACACGCTGACCGCCGTCTGCATGCCTGACGGATTCGATTCCGATGCGTTTGTTGCCCATGCGCACGATAGCCTGAATACTTCGTTGGGCATCGGACTGGGTAAGGTGAAAGGAAAAATTTTTCGCATCGGCCACCTGGGAAGCCTGAATGAGCTCGAGCTTCTCGGCGCGCTCGCCGGTGTCGAGATGGCATTGAAAAGTTTTGGTGTTAAAGTTCCCGTAGGCGCCGGCCTGGCTGCAGCGGAAAATTATCTACTGGAGACCGCGTCCGGCGGTTATGCTAGAACGACATGAGAATCGATCCTGACAAATGTGTGGCGTGTGGCAACTGCGTGCCGATTTGCCCTATGGGAGCGATCTCCATCGAGCCGTCGATCGGACGGGCGTCCATCAATGCAGACGAGTGCGTGGAATGTTTCACCTGTTATCGCGGCATGTCCAAAGAGCATCTGAATCCACGCATGGTCCGCGCGGTGCGGCGGGTCGCCAAGCTCTTCCGTTTCAGGTTCGATCCCGAGCCGGATATCTGCCCCACCGACGCGATCGTTCCGGAAGAGCTCGCCTGGCCGAGAATCGTGCGCCGTGCCTTTTCCGATCCGCAAGTGCCGCACGAGTCCACGGGCATCCACGGCCGCGGCACCGCAGAGGTAAAAACCAACGATGTGACTCACCGCGTGGAACAAGGCGAGGCGGGATTCGTCGTCGAATTCGGCCGTCCCGGGGTCGGCGCTCGCTTCGGCGACATCCAGCGCATCACCACCGCTCTGGCCCAACTCGGCGTTGAGTTTGAAGAGAATAATCCGGTGGCTTCGCTGATGACCGATCGTTCTCGCGGACTGATCCGAGAGGACATTCTCAACGAAAAGATTCTTTCGGCCATCGTTGAGATCAAAGCACCTACTGAGCGGGTACCCGCGGTGCTCCAATGCATCAGAGATCTTGCCCGCGAGGTCGATACGGTGATCAGCATCGGTGTCTCCGCCCGCTGCGACTCGGCGGGCAATGATTTGCTCGGCAAGATTCTCGAGCAGGAAGGATATCCAGCCTATCGAGGAAAGACCAATCTGGGTCTTGGACATGCCACCGTGGTTCAACGTTTACGAAATGCGGAAGTTAGCAAGTAGATGACCAACACTCTGCACCGCTACAGCGAACACTACGCTTCTGCTGCGCCACCGCATCCAGAAGCGATCCGTGACGACTACATTGTCTTCGCGATGGCGACCAAGGGAATCAACGACGACAACCTCGTCGAGAAGTACCGGCGCTTTCTGCGTCTAGCGCTCAAGCACCAGCCGGTCAACATCGGCGACGCCACCAAAGGGGGAAACATCCGGCCGCGCCAGGACTTAAACCCATTGGCCCATTGGCGCCGAGATCACCGTGCCGATCCTGAGCAGGTCATCGCTGAGATCGACGGGCACACCACGGTCGCTGCGGTCTTCGATAACTACGGGGCCATGGAAAATTTTGTCGAGGAGCTTAAAGGCGCTGACCTGGGTATCTCCATAAACATCAGCGCGCCGATCGACGAGGCGAGACGCTGCTGCGACGACGCCGGCATCGCCCGGCACAGCGTCGAGTACTCGATCGGGTTTAGCGGCCGGGTGGACAAACTTCCTGAGGCGACGACGCTGGAGCTTTCCACCATGTGCGGCCACGGCATGGTCTCGGCCAATTTTGCGAAGAAGATGCTGGAGTGGGTCAGAGAAAACCGCCGGACACCCGAGGAGGCGGCGCGCTATATGGCGCGCTTCTGCAGCTGCGGCGTTTTTAATATCACCAGAGCAGAGCGCATCATGAAGCGAGCTTGCAATCTAAAGTATTGACCACGAGTGGAGGAGCCCATGAAGCGAAAAATCGGTATCCTGATTGGAATGATCTCCCTGTGCTTAGGGTTCTGGCATATGCCGGTACAAGCGCAGCAGCCGATCTCGATCCGGCTCGGCCACGTGGGCTTCCCGGGCTCACTCTTCGCCATTACGGCCGATGAGTACGCCAAGCGGGTAAACTCGAGCTTGCAAGGCAAGGTGGAGGTCAAGGTCTTTCACTCGAGTCAGCTCGGCAGCGACGAACAGATGAGCCGGGGCATTAAAGTCGGCGCGCCCGAGATGTTCGTGCCGTCCACTGTAATGAGCACGGTGGAACAAAAATACGGCGTTTTCGAAATGCCCTACATCATTGTCAGTCGCGCCCATATGAAGAAGGTGGCCGAGAACAAAGAGGTCCAGAAGCAGCTTTTCGACGGGCTGCCGGCGAAAGGACTGAGAGTCCTCGGGGTTTGGGAAAACGGGTTTCGCCATATCACCAACAATGTTCGGCCGATCGCCAAGCCCGACGATCTAAAAGGCATCAAGCTGCGCGTGCCGGGTGGGGTATGGCGGGTCAAAATGTTTAAGACTTACGGCGCCAACCCGTCGCCGATGCCGCTTGCCGAAGTCTACTCCGCGCTCCAATCGGCCGTGATGGATGGCCAGGAAAATCCCTTTCCGCAGATCTGGTCCGCCAAGTTTCACGAAGTGCAGAAATTTCTCTCGCTGAGCGGCCATGTTTATACCCCCGCGTACCTGGTGGTCAGCGAAGAGACGTGGAACAAAATTCCTAAGGATAGCCAAACCACACTCTCCCGGATCGCTGGGGAGATAGGAGACTTCGCTCGCTCGGAAGGCGAACGGCTGGACAAGGATCTGATGGGCAAACTCGCTCCGCCGATGAAAGCCAACGAGGTCGATAAGGACTCTTTCATCAAGGCATCCGGGGCCATCTATGAAGAGTTCGGCAAGGAGGTCTCGGGCGCGTCGGATTTAGTCAAACTGATCCAGTCGCTGCGATGAGCAGCACGGCTGAGTGCCACAGACTCAAAATTTCATCGCATCGCCCAGTCCTAACCAATGTTACTAAAGAAGTTCAATTGACGATGTCCGAAAGGCCTGGTCATCCGCAGCATCAACTCGCTTAGCCCGGTTGCATTTCCACCGTGGATAAATATTTTCGCCGCCTCGTCGATTGGGTTGAAGTCTGGACGGTGCTCCTCCTCGTGCTTATGGTTCTACTCGTCAGCCTCGGCGTCTTCTACCGCTATGTCCTAAACGCGTCGCTTTCGTGGTACGACGAGTTCGCGTCTTTTCTGCTCGTGTGGCTGACCTTCTACGGCGCGATTGTGGCCTGCTACCGGCGCCGTCATATCGGCTTTGAAATTGTCGTCGACCGCCTCATGCCGAACACGAGAAGAATCGTCGAGTTGATTGCCGAATCCTGCGTCCTTGGGTTCCAAGCGGTGCTCCTGTACCACGGCTGGCTGCTTATGCAAAGAATGGGCGATGAAACCACGGTCTCGCTAGTCTGGGTGAGAATGCGCTGGATTTATAGCGTCCTGCCGATCACGGGCGGCATGATGCTCGTGATCAGCCTGATGCGGTTCGTTCGCATCGCGACAGGGAATGAAAAGGAGAAGGAAGGCGGTGCGGCATGGAGTGGCTCATCCTCGCAGTAGTGATTCTCCTCACGCTCATCGACGTACCGATCGGCTTCGGCCTTTCCATCGCCGCGATTATTTTCCTGTTCTTTAAGGGGACAGCGTCTCTCAGCGTCGTTCCGCTGAACCTTTTTTCCGGCGCCTCCAGTTTTCCTCTTCTGGCCATTCCGCTTTTCATCCTGGCGGGCGGTTTGATGGATACTTCAGGGATTTCCCTTCGTCTGGTTAATATGGCCAACAGCCTGGTGGGGTTCGTTCGCGGCGGACTGGCGATGGTCACGGTGGTGGCGACGATGATTCAGAGCGAAATCTCCGGTTCATCGGTCGCCGATGCCGCCGCCATTGGTAACGTGGTGATTCCGGCTATGGAGAAGCGCGGCTATTCGAGAACATTGAGTGCGGCCATCGTCTCCAATGCTGCGTCGGCGGCGATTCTTATTCCGCCTTCGATCCCGATGATCATTTATGCCTGGATGGCCGAGGTGTCGGTGGCCAAGCTATTCTTTGCCGGATTTCTCCCTGGCTTCATCGCCTGCGGTGCCATGATGGCGCTCTGCTACTACTACGCGCGCAAGTACAATCTGCCCGTGGAGCAAGGATTCTCTCTGCGCGCGGTCGGCCGATCGACGATACACGCCTTTTGGGCGTTGATGATTCCGATCGTGATTTGGGGCGGGATCTTTCTTGGGATTGCCACGGCGACGGAAGTTGCGGCCCTCGCCGTGCTCGCCGCGCTGCTGATCGGCGTGTTCATTTATCGTGAGCTGCCCGTTCGCCAGCTTCAGCGCATCCTGCGGGACTCGGTATCGCAGACCTCCGTCGTCATGCTCATCGTCGCTTCTTCGGCAGTCCTTGGCTGGTACCTTACCAGCGAGCAGATTCCGCAAAAATTCGCCCGCATGATCTTGGAAACGACTGCTAACAAGTATCTGATTCTCCTATTCCTCAATCTTTTTTTCTTTGTCGCCGGAATGTTTCTCCATTCGGCCGCCGCCATCATCCTGATCGTTCCGATCGTGATGCCGCTGATCCGGCAGATCGGCGTAGACCCGATTCATTTTGGCATCATCGTGACGATCAATCTTGGCGTGGGACAGCAAACTCCACCGGTGGCGACGGTCTTGTTCACCACCGCCGCGATTGCGCGCGTCTCGTTCTGGGACGTTTTTAAACAAGGATGGCCCTTCACCCTCGTGCTCGCCCTAGTCACCCTGCTGGTGACCTATGTGCCATGGATCAGCCTGGGAGTGGTTAATCTTTTTCGTTGGTAATCGGACTCCATTCCACGCCCAGATCGGCAGATAAAATGCGCGCTGCCACCTTGATATTGCGCGGATTCATCGGCTAATTTACCAGCCACGGTTACGACTTTATCAATGGAGGCACAGTGAAGATCATCAGCGAATCAATTATCAAGAGCAATTCCGGCAAGACGTTTGTGGTCAAGAAAGGTCAGATCATCCGCGTCATCGGCGAGTCGACGGCAGATTACGTCGTGTTCAATCTGCACAACGTCAAAGAGCGCTTCGATCAGGCGCGCACCAAGGTGGACCAAGGGAAAATTTACGTGACGACGGGCGACGCGCTCATTTCGAAATACAACAACGTCATGCAGACCATCGTCAAAGACACCTATCGCGGCACCCATGACATGGAGAAAGGCATGTGCAGCACGTCTTTCTACAAAAAATGGGGCGATGAGATTTTCAAGATTTACGGCGGCGTTTGGAAAAGACTGGGAAGAAAAAAAGTTGTTGCGCCCAAGCATGGCTGCTGGGAAAACCTCGCCACGGCTCTAAGACCTCACGGTGTGCTGAAGGAAGACGTGCCGAGCCCGCTCAATGTATTTCAGACCATGGTGATCAACGCTAAAACCGGCAGCATGCGCTACTCGATGACCCGGCCGCGCCAGGGTGGCGACATGATGGACTTGCGCTGCGAGATGGATTGTCTCGTCGGTATCAGCGCTTGCCCGGAGGGGGGACGGGGGAAGGACCTCCGCGTCGTGATCTACAAAAATTAGTCGGTTCAAACCGTTCAAGACGTTCAAATCGTTCAAGCCCCCTCCTTCATCCTCCCCCGCGACGCGGGGGAGGAAAGAGGTGGGGGATTAAACGGAGCGCAGCGGTTGAACGGCTTGAACTTTTTGAACAGAGTTCATTTATACAGTTTGTCGATAAACCCACTCGACTCTAACTCCTTCAGAAAACTGATGTCCGTAAAGTCAGACGGCTTCGCCTGTGCGGCTTTGGGATTCTTAATCTTCAACTGGTCAAGGTAAAGCTGGATACCGGGCTCGGTGGGATAGGGAACTTTGAGCGTAAGTTTGGCGACGATTTCGTTATAGGATTCTTCGACCGATTTTGTGTCTTTGATAGCGAGATATTTTTGTAAAATCTTTTGTGCGCCCTTCGGATTCGTCAGGTTGTAATGGCTGCCCTCGACGTACGCCCTGATAAAACGGCGCACCGTGTCGGGTTTTTTCTTGATGTAATCCCGCGTGGTGGCCACACCGTTTTGCTGCCATTCGACATCGAGTTTGGTGAAATCCAGCAAGGAGCGCATGCCGATCTCTTTGGCCTTGAGAGTTTCCGGCGCCTGCAGCAGCGTGGCCTGCAGCGCGTTGGTCTGCATCGCCGCGAGGCGCGAAGGGATCGAGCCGGCTTGTACGTACGTCACGTCGGTCTCTTTTATTCCGAATCTGTTCAAGACGGTGATCGCTGCGGCGTTGTCCGCGCTGCCGATGCGGCTCACGCCGAATTTCTTGCCTCTTAGGTCTTCCACTCGTTTGATCTCGTCGGTGACAAAAAGCACGTAGGGAAAGCGATTGGCTCCGCCCGCAACCAGCACGGCCCCGGACCCCTGGAGGTTGCTGGTGACCACGGCGGAGGCACCGGCGTGGACAATGGGAGTTTCTCCGGAGACCAAGGCTGTGACTGCGAGCGGCGCGCCGACGAGCAGCACCAAGTCTACGTCGAGTCCATGCTTGGCGTAAATACCCATCTCTTTGGCGGTCCAGATAGTGGCTTGAGTCGGAGCAATCACCGTGTAGGCAACGCGGAGTTTTTCCAGTTGCGATTGCGCTGATGCCGCGTACAGGATCAGCATTAAAAACTGCAAGACACAGAGCTGCAAGACGAACGGTCGGAAGAATCGGCTTCTCATGCACTCACCTCGAACTTTGAGATATCACGCGCAGTGTTTAGGCCGTGGCCCGCCATGGCGTCAGACGCCGATCAAGGTACTGAATCAGCGCCAACAGGGCAACGGCCAGCAGCACGATCGTCAGGAGCGTCGCAAACAGCGCGCTGGAATTGAACGACGCGCTGAAGGTCATCAACATGGCGCCGAAGCCGACTACGGCGAGAATCATCTCGCCGGTGACCATGCCGAGCACAGCGCGGCCCATGCCGAGACGGATGCCGGCCATGATCATCGGCATGGCCGCGGGCAGGATGACTTTGATAAACAGCTCGCTTTCGCGGGCGCCGAAAGAGCGCGCCATTTCGGTCAAGGTCGGGTCGACGTTGCGCACGCCGGCGGTAGTGTTGATGGCGATGATGACGAAAGCGAAAAGAAAAACGATCCAGACGCGGGAGTGCAGACCCAAACCGAAGGCGATGACTAAGAATGGAATAAACGAGATCATCGGCACGGCGAGCAGCGCGGTCATATAAATTTCCAAAAACGATTCGAGCCGCCGATAACGGCCCATTAAAAGTCCCAGCGGTACGCCCAATAGGACGGAAAAAAGAAAGCCCAACGTCAGCGCTTGGAAGCTGATCGATAAAGCGTGGAAAAGCTGTCCCGACACGAACAGCTCTATCCATGCGGTGATGACTTTTGAGAGCGGCGGCAAGAGATGGGCATTACCGGAGCGGCCCGCGATCTCCCAAATCGCGGCGAGAGTCATTAGGGAGATAAGTCTTAGCGTGCCGGCCTTCATCGTGCTACTTGCGGCCGATTTTCTTAACTACTTTGTCCAACGGACCGGTGTCGAAGGCTTGCTTAAAAGTCACGGCGTCTTTTTTGAGCAATCCCGATTCCTCGAAGAACTTGATGCTGGCATCACCGCGCTCTTTGCCGGCGCCACCGTTGACATCCCAGATTCTCAGCTCCTTGTAGCTTGCGGCAATGGCGTCGATGAGCTCCGGCTTGGTTTCCGGCAGCAGCCTTAGGGCATTTTCTTTCACCGAGGCCGGGCGCTCTTCGGCATTGCGATGGGCTCGGAGAATCGCCTCGAGCACGCTTTCAACCGTGGCGCTGTTTTTCTGCACGTAATCGGCGCGCGCGAAGTACATCGAACCGATGAGCTGGGGAAAAGTTTTAGCGTACGAGATCAGAACGTGAAACTGCCCGGGCTTGGCGTTGAGAATATTTAAAACATCGCCGATTTCCGCCGGCGTCGCGTCCAACTGGCCGCGCATGAGCGCTTCAGCCCGCACATCGGAGCCGGGAATGATCATCCAGTTGGGCGTGATCTTGTAGTGTTGCGCCATCCACTTGACCAGCGCTTCGGTGACCGTGATCGGCGCGTGATAGCCGACTCGTTTGCCGTCGAGCTGTTTTACATCCTTGAAAGACACCGGCGTGACTAGCTGCCATTCATTGCGCACTTGCTCGCCGATAATTCTGATGTTCATGCCGCTCTCGACCGCCTTAATCACGGCGATGCCGGCAGCGGAGCCAATATCGGCTTCGCCGGCGACCACCGCTTGAACCGCCAGGTCGGTTTTGGGAAAGAACGTAGGCAAGACTTCGATGCCTTGTTTCTTGAGCTGTTCCCAGGCGAGCAAGGATGGAATATCCCCCATGTCCGCCGAGGATGGATAGGCGAAGCGCACTTTTTTCTGCGCCTGCGCTTCTCCGTTCCAGACGCAGCCGAGAGTGAGAATCAAGAGAAAGCCCGTCAATCTCGCTAATGATGTGGCCATGGAAACTCCTCCTTTTCGTATTTGACTATTCAACGGCGATTTCTGCTTTCCAGCCGGTAAGGCGCCGGTCGACCCATTGCACCAGCTTCGTCGCGATCATTGCGATCACCAAGATCGTCATGATGACCGCAAAGAGCGAGTCCGTGGCGAACGCCGAGCCGTACTGCATGATCATGGCGCCGATACCGGTGAGCGTGAGCAGCATTTCCGCTGTGACCATGCCCTTTACGGCCCGGCCCATGCCGAGGCGGACACCGGCCATGATCGCCGGCATCGATGCCGGCAGGACGATCTTGAAAAAGATTTCTCTTTCTTTGGCGCCGAAGGAGCGCGCCATCTCGACAAAGACGCTGTCGACCTGTTTCACCCCGGTCATGGTGTTGATGATGATGACAAAGATTGCAAACAGGAACACGACAGCGATGCGCGACTCCACGCCGAGACCGAACCACAGGATCAGCACCGGCACGAAGGCGGTGGTCGGCGCGGACATTAATGCGTTGACGTAGAGATCCAGAAAGTGCTCAACGGCGCGAAAT
>WNGE01009052.1_pt1 | contig 12079 bp, 8 predicted proteins | sample 5400651 | NCBI WGS metagenome assembly WNGE01 (sample SAMN13153370, study PRJNA577476) | soil metagenome | isolation source: 60 cm soil or saprolite under grassland replicate 2 | place: USA:California | collected 2016-06-15 | reverse complement strand
GCAGGCCACGAAGCCGTGGGCGTTGCCGCCGCCCTCGCGCTGAAACCCCGCTACGACTGGTTCTATCCTTACTACCGCGACCGCGCGCTCTGTCTCGCGCTGGGCGCAACCCCATATGAAATGCTGCTCGGCGCCGTGGGCGCGGCCGACGACCCCAGTTCCGGCGGTCGCCAAATGCCCTCGCACTGGGCCTACAAACGGCTCAATGTGGTCACCCAGTCGTCCGCCACTGGAACGCAGATTCTGCAGGCCGTCGGATGCGCCGAAGCCGGACGTTACCTCGCCCGCCATCCGAATGCCGCCCGCAAGGCCGAAGGCGACTACCGGCAATTTAAAGACATCCAGTTCCAGGGCGACGAGATCACCTACGTCTCGCTCGGCGACGGCACCACCAGCGAAGGTGAGTTCTGGGAGGCGCTGAACACCGCTTCCAACCGCCGCCTCCCGGTGCTGTTCTGCGTGGAAGACAACGAGTATGCGATTTCGGTTCCCGTCGAAGTCCAGACCGCGGGCGGCAACATCTCGCGCCTGGTCTCCGCTTTCCCAAATTTCCATTTTGAAGAATTCGACGGCACCGATCCCATCGTCGCCTACGCGGCCTTCCGGCGCGCGGTCGATTACTGCCGCGCCGGCCACGGTCCCGCGTTCGTGCACGCGCACGTCATCCGCCCCTACTCCCACTCGCTCTCCGACGACGAGCGCCTGTATCGTCCCGACACCGAGCGCCAGCGCGATGCCGCCCGCGACCCGATTTCGTGCTTGCAGATGTTTCTGCTGCGCGAAGGCATTCTCGACGAAAAAAGCATCAACAAGATCGAAAAGGAAGTGGACGAGGAAGTCCAGGCCGCCGCTGACCGCGCGCTCGAAGCGCCCGTCCCGCGGCCGGAGACGATTCACAACTTCGTGTACTCGGCCGATCTCGATCCCACTTCGCCGGCGTTCGACCGTCATCCCGTGTTCGCTTCACCCGAGGCCGCCGGCGACGGCAAGCGCTCCGCCGCCTCTCAGCCCAAGACCATGGCCGACCTGATCAACGCCACGCTGCGCGACGAGATGCGCCGCGACGAACGCATCGTAATCTTCGGCGAAGATGTCGCCGACGCCAGCCGCGAAGAGTATCTCAAGCAGAAGCTGATCAAGGGCAAGGGCGGAGTCTTCAAGCTGACTTCCGGATTGCAGATGGAATTCGGCGCGGACCGCGTCTTCAACACCCCGCTCGCCGAAGCGAACATTGTGGGCCGCGCTACCGGCATGGCTACCCGCGGCCTCAAGCCGGTGGTGGAGATTCAGTTCTTCGATTACATCTGGCCGGCGATGATGCAGTTGCGCGACGAACTGCCCATCATCCGCTGGCGCTCGAACAACGCGTTCTCATCGCCGCTGGTGGTGCGCGTGGCCATTGGGGGATATCTCACGGGCGGAGCGATTTACCACTCGCAGTGCGGCGAGAGCATCTTCACGCACACTCCCGGGCTGCGCGTCGTCTTCCCATCGAATTCGCTCGACGCGGCGGGCTTGCTGCGCACCGCCATCCGCTGCGACGACCCCGTGCCGCTCGCCCTATCCCGGCCCCGACTACATGGTCCCATTCGGCAAAGCGAAAATCGTCCAACCCGGAAAGGACCTCACCGTCATCACCTACGGCGCCGTGGTCACGCGCGCCCTGCAAGCCGCGCAGAAACTCGAGCGGGAGCAGCACGTCAGCGTCGAACTGATCGACCTGCGCACGTTAAATCCATTTGACTGGGATGCGATCGCAACTTCGGTGAAGAAAACCAACCGCGCGCTAATCGCCTACGAAGACTCACTGAGCTGGGGCTACGGCGCCGAAATTGCCGCCCGCATCGCCGACCAACTCTTCCACCACCTGGACGCCCCGGTGAAGCGCATCGCCGCCACCGACACCTTCGTCGCCTATCAGCCGCTTCTAGAGAACGCAATCTTGCCACAAGCCAGCGACCTGTTCCGGGCAATGAGAGAGCTGGCAGAGTTCTAGTTTCTTCCGTTAGAGACGCGACTTGCCGCATCTCGCGCCTGGCAACTAAGCGCCCAGCAAAACCAGATCGTTCGTCTTGCCAAGAAATGCTTGGTCAAAAGTTACCAGCCGCAAGCCGGATACGAGGGCAAAAGCCAGAAGATAAGCGTCTGCCCAATCCTTGGGGGCAGGATGTCTCAGGCGAGAATGCGCACGAAGAGTCTGTTCCAAACCCTCTGGCTCGTCTAGAAAAGCAATTCGCGGGTCGTCCAGCCACTGGTCGTACACCTGCCAGGCCTCTGCCTGACTCCTTACATCGGAGCGCATAATTGCCTGTGTCGTAAGGAGCCGCAGGAAGCTCAACTGAGTGACCCGACAAAAGCAGAGGCGCGCATCCTCTGCCAACCTGGCAAACCAACCAGCGGCAACCGAATGATGGATGTGCCCATGCCAGGTCAGGGCGATCCAAACGTTCACATCAGGGAAAAGGAATAAGCTCGAAGATCTTGGCATTGTCCAATGAAACGGTTCCTGGATGCTTGGACGCTACTAAGGGCAACGACACGTACCGGCGACGACGGCGGGACTTCCCTTGCAATTCGGTTTCGACACTGCGGAGGATCAACTCTTTTACGCTACGCCCTTCTCCGGCAGCTTTACTCTTCAAGCGCCGGTAGAGCGAGTCGGGAATGTCGACTGTAGTTCGCACAGAAACAGTTTACCATATTTATGGCTGATCGATCTTTAACCCCGCGTTTTACCAGGCTCCCTTCTGCACCCCTGGGCCCCGATGGTTGTCCGTCTTTGTCGGCCATAGCGGCTCCGCACAGTCCATCTCACCCTAGCCCTTCTTCGCCTTGATCCAGCCGCCCGAACTTCCCCCGAAATTGAATCCCCAGGGCCCGCCTCCGAAACACACCAGCGCCAGCGCGATCACCGCCAGCGCCAGCGGAAACTCGTAGCCTCCCTGTCCGGTCAGCCCATTCTTGAAGTGTACTTTCCAGATCGCCACTCCCATCTCGATCATGAACGCCAGCGAGAAGAAGCGCGTGAACAATCCCAGCACAATCGCGATGCCGCCAACAAATTCCACGCCCGCCGACAGATATGCCATCCAGGAGGGAATCCCCAGCGAGCCCACCATCTCCATGTGGCGGTGAAATCCGCCAAACACTTTGTGATAGCCGTGCGCGATCATGATCGCGCCCAGCACAAATCGCAACACCAGCAGCGCCAGCGGTTGCAGCCGATTGAGGAAATCCACACGAACCTCCGGAATCGAAAGGCAGGTCTCAGGTCTCAGGAAATCCAAAATTCCTATCGGGATGCGATGTCAATAAACATTGTGGAGAGGCGCTCAGAACCTGGTTTTCCCGAGACCTGAGACCTGACACCTAACCTTAGCTACCAGGTCGAGTACGCGGTGCCGTCGCCGGCGACTTGGTTGGAACCACTGTGGACGCCGGAGCCGCCACCTTCGGTCTGCTCCGGCGACATAATCGCATCGTCTTCCTCCAACACCCAGGTGTCGGTGCGGCCCGTGATGTCTTCCGGAATTGCCTTCAGGTAACCCGCCTCCACCAGATCCTCCAGCGAGTGGGGCGCCTTTTGCTTGTCGCGCACGTACTGCACGATAACCTTATTCATCCCTTCCAGGTTCTGGCGTAGATTGCGCTCCCGCTCCTGGGTAACGCTGTGGCTGTAGATGGGCATGGCCACAGACAGCAGGATCAGAAGGATGCTGATCACTACCATCATCTCGATCAGCGTGAATCCACGATTGCTTGCAGTCGCCCTTCTTTTCATTCCCCGCCCTAGTGTGTCCAGCCCGCGTACGCCGTGCCCTCGCTCGAATTTTCTTTGGAACCGCTGTGAACGCTCCCGATGCCGGTTTCGTTCGGGTCCCACGCATTTTGGGGATCTTCCGGCTCCCCAACCCAGGTGTCGTTGCGGCCCGTGATGTCGTCCGGAATGAACTTGATGTATCCCGGCATCAGATCTTCCAGGGAATGGGGCGCCTTCTTCTTGTCGAGCGAGTACTCCTCGATGGCTTTGTTGAGGGTCACGAGATTCTGATGAAGTCTGGCTTCCTTGGCGCGAAGAATGCTCCGGTTGTACATGGGCAGCGCAATCGATAACAACACCAGGATCAGGCTGATCACAATCACCATCTCGATCAGCGTAAACCCGCCTCTGCCACGCCTGACCTTCGTTCTCATCTACCAGTCCTTGTACTTTGACCCGTCCAGGGCCTGCCCCTCGGACTTGCTGTACACGTCGAAAACATTCTGGCCGCCCCAGGAATCGGAAGTGGCATCGTCCTGCATCGAGCGCATCCCCCATTCCGCTTTGCCGGTCATCGGATCGATGGGAATCTTCCGCAGGAACTTCAGTTTCTTTCCTGCAACATCTTCCCCTTCTACCAGTCGATCCATGTCCGGAGGATACCCTTCGCTGCCCACCTTGATCTGAAATGCCCCCCGGTCCGCGGCGTCTTTGTAGCGGTCGATGGCATCGCGCATCATCCAGAGATTGTAGCGGAGTTCGTGCTCCCGCTCGCGCTTCACGCTCACCTTGACCAGCGGAATCGCCAGTCCCGTGAGAATCAGCAGGATCGTCGCCGCCACGATCATCTCGATCAGCGTGAACCCGCGCTTCCGGCGGGCGAGGCCACGATCCGCACTCCGGTGATGAGTCAACTGAGTCATTTACTCCGGCTTCAAGAATATCGAGGTCTGTGGGGGGGCTCTGACCCGCCCGGAACGGGCGAAGCCCCGTCCCCACACCAGAGTTCGTCTCTACTGCACCGTAATCGCCGCTTGCGCTCCGCTGAGCGCGATCGGTTGCATCGCGGGATCGCGCGCCCCGCCGCGCGTAATCGTCAACGCCGACTGCCCCGGTCCCTTGGCGATAAAGGTCAGCGTCACCACCGCTCCCTGGCCCGACACGCCGCCCGCTCCCGGAGGACGCGTCGCCGTAACCTGCAACGTCCCGCTTGCCGGATCGTCGCGGTGCACGAGCGCAACCGCCTGTCCATCCTGCGACAGGAAACCGCCATTCGACACGTTCACGACCTGCAATTGGCGCGGATCGTAGTTGAGCTGGAGCGGAACCGAATAAATATTCTGCCCGCCTGAGAGCATGACGTTCACCGTGAAAGTCGCACCCTTGGCCTGGCTGAGCGCCGGCGGATCGAACATGAAGGTGGCGCTTCCATTGCCCGCCTGCGGCGCGGGCAGGGCCGGAGCCGGCGCGGCCGGATTCGGCTGCACCGGCTGAGGCTGTGCTTGTGGCTGACCCTGCGGAACCACCGCCGGGGCCGGCGCGGTTTGCGGAGCCGTGCCGGGCGCGCTGGCCGCCGGGGCCGCCGGCCGGCCTCCGCGCCGCAACTCGATCGCATTCGCAGTGCCTACGTCCAGCATGTCCGCGCCCGATCTGGAACCTTCGGGCCCCCGGATGATGTGCGGCACCAGCACAAATACGATCTCGTTCTGGCGATGTTCGGTGTCGGTTTTCGAGAACAGGTACTTCAGAATCGGCACATTGGCAAGGCCCGGAATCCCGGTCAGAGCCTTGGTCTGCTGGTCTTCCAGCATGCCGCCCAGCAGGTTCACTTCGCCGTCTTTGAGGCGGATTTCGTGTTCGATCTTGCGCTGGCCGATCACGGGCTGGCTGATGCCGCCGATATTCGAAAAAGAGGTGACGGCCGAGATGTCGAGCGTCATCTTCAACGTGACTTCGCGTCCCGCATGCACGCGCGGCGTGATATCGATGTTCACGCCCACGTCCAGATACTGGAACTGGGTGTTGACCAGCGGGTTGATGCCGACTCCGCCGATGCCGGGCTGAAACGATCCAGTCGCCACCGGCACGCGGTCGCCGATCTTCAACGTCGCCTTCTGCCCGTCTAACGCTCGGATCTGCGGATTCTGGATCAGCTTGGTATTGCTGTCGCTCAGCAGCGCCGTCGCGGTGGCTTGCGGAATCGTCACCTGGAAATCGGTGGCGTTCAGGTTGCCCAGACTATTCAGGTTAATCCCGCTGCCGGAGTTGGTGGTCGTGCTGGTGGTCGTGCTGGTGGTGTTGATGTTGTTCTGCAGCGTGACCGTGGCGCTGGTCGGCGGGTTCACGCCCAGGTTATGCAGTTTATCGCGGCTCACCTGCATGACCGCAACTTCCACCACCACTTCCGCCTTGGCCTTGTCGAGATCGTCGACCAGTTTCTGCGCCAGCGCCATCTGGTCGGGCGTGCCTCGAACCACGATCGCTCCCTGCGATGGCAACTGCTGGATGCGGCTTACTTCCAGAATCGTGCGCATCGCATTGACCACATCCTGCAACTCGGTGGGCTGGGAAAGATTGGAAAGATAAAAAGTTTTGATGACGTTCTGTTCCAGCTCTTTCCGCTTGGCGGGATTGTCTTGCGCCACGAAAACCGTGTTCGCGGTCACCGGACGCCAAAAGGTCTTGGTTTGGAAAGAAACCACCTCCAGCGCATCTTCCAGGGTTACGCCGTTCAGCTCGATTCGGACCCGGCGCGAAGTGTAATCGGGGTCAAACAACACGTTGATGCCCGCCAGTTTCCCGATCGTCTCATAGATCACTTTCGTATCTTCGGTCAGCTTGAGCGTGATCGGAACGTTCGAGATGGGCGCCAGTTCCACCGGGCCCTGGGCCGATTCCAGCCGCCGCCGCAATGCCGATGCTCCGGCGGAAGCTTGCGGTTGCGGGTTCTGTGTCTCCTGGATCATCTGCTGCGTGCGTTTGAGTTCCTGCTGCGCGATGAATGACGAGCCGTCAATCTCCATCGCCTTCTGGAATTCCGCCAGTGCCTCGTCCAGCTTGCCGCCGTCGCGCAGAATCTGTCCGCGGTGCACGTGCGACGCCGCCGAAAGGAAACGCATGCGCTCGAACGAGACTCGATACCTCAGCTCTTTCGGTTTGATTGCATAGGCCTGCTTGTAGAAATCGTAGGCCTGTTCGTAGTTCTGCCGCGCCTCCGCATCCGCACCTTTTCCATAAAGCGTTTTGGCCTTGTCGGCAAAGGCGGGTAGGCTGAAACAGAGCAGCACACACAACACCGCACGGATCAGACGTCTCATCAAACGGTCCTCAAAAAAACTCAGCAGCGGAGCTGGCCATGACCGTTTGAGAGCCCCAAAAGGCAGGGGAGCTGGGTCCTCCAGGCGGCCGTCGCCCGCAACAAGCACCTGAAATTCGCATTATAGCATCGCATCAAACCAGTCCCGAAGTAACTGGAAGAGCGATGTTTATACTCCTTGGTACCTGTACTCCAGGGGTCAGGTCTTAGGTCTCAGGTCTCAGGAAAATCTCTGAGCTTTGGATTTTTCGGATTTCTCCTGAGCATCTGGCACGCTATTGACTGATTGATTTAGGTGATTTCAGCGTTTCCTCAAACCTGACACCTGAGACCTGACACCTGCCCTCATGGTACTTTCTTCCATAGATGGCTAAGCAGACCACGCACCAGACTCGTCCCAATTCCGAGAAAAGTCCTCGCCGCCAGCCAACTGCGTCGGGCGAAAGAGACGCTGCCGTCAATAGGAACGCTGGTCACAACTATTTCTTGCTCGAAAAATTTGAGGCGGGGGTGGTCCTCACCGGCACGGAAGTGAAGTCGGTCCGCACCGGCAAAGCCAACCTGAAGGACGCCTACGGATTGGTAAAGGACGGCGAACTCTGGCTGCTCAACTGTCACATCAGTCCCTATGAACACGGAAGCTATTCCAACCACGCCGCGCTGCGCACGCGCAAACTGCTGGTTCACAAACAGGAAATCCGCAAGCTCATCGGCAAGACCCAGCAGAAGGGACTCACCCTGATTCCCACTCGTATGTACTTCAAGAACGGCAGGGTGAAACTCGAACTCGCCCTGGCGCGCGGCAAGCAGCACTGGGACAAACGCGAAACCGAACGCCGCCGCACCGCCGACCGGGAAGCCCGAGAGGCAATCGCACGTTCAAGAAAAACCTGACAGCCATTACGTCCGATTCGGCTCCGGCGGGGACAGATTTTGCATGTCCTTTTGACGTACGACCTTTATACTACCCCGGCCCGGCAAATGCTCGTTCCCCCACCTTTGCCAGTCTGAAGATCCGCCTTATCGAGGAGAGAGTTTGAAATGGATAGACACCTATCGTACTCGGTGAAGTATGGTGTCGCGCTGGCAGGCCTTCTCTTGTGCTCATGCCTTCCCGCTCGAGCGCAGTCGCTTATGACCGTGCGCCGCGCGGTGCATCAGGACCTTTCCCTTCCCCTGCGCGACCTGATCAAACAGGCTCCGCCCGCAACGCTGGCGAAACGGGAAGCCGAGCCGGTCCGCAGAATTCCCTTGCCCCAGGGACTCGCCCCGCTCGCAGAAGATCCCGTCCTGCAAAGAACGGTAGTGGCCGGGACTCCGGCCGTCGCCACCAGCTTTGAAGGTCTGGGACAGGGGCAGTACGGCTTCATCGTCAATTCCGCCCCTCCTGACACCAACGGCGCCGTCGGTGCCACGCAGTTCGTGCAATGGGTCAACCAGTCTTTCGCAATTTTCGACAAGGCGACGGGGGTGAAGATTGCCGGTCCAACTCTGGGCAAGACACTGTGGGCGGGATTCGGTGGCGGATGCGCAACTAACAACGACGGCGATCCCATCGTCCTCTATGACAAGGCCGCGCAGCGCTGGGTCTTCAGCCAGTTCTCCGTCTCAAGCACGCCCTTCCTGCAATGTATCGCCGTCTCCACTACTTCCGACGCTACCGGCGCCTACCACCGCTACAGCTTCCAGTACAACAACTTTGACGACTATCCCAAGATGGGCGTCTGGTCCGACGCCTACTACGAGACCTTCAACATGTTTAAGGGGAACAAGTTTGTGGGCGCCGACGCCTGCGCCTACCACCGCGCGGCCATGCTCGCCGGAAACGCCGCGACGCAGATCTGCTTTCAGCAGGGTTCGTCGATTGGTGGACTGTTGCCTGCGGACCTCGACGGCACCACCGTTCCGCCCTCCGGATCCCCCAACTACATGATCTTTTTCGGCACCAACAATCTGAATCTCTTCAAATTCCACGTGGACTTCGCCACGCCCGCGAACTCGACCTTCACTGGCCCAACCGTGATTCCCGTGGCCGCCTTCAATCCCCTCTGCAACGGCGGCGCTTGCGTTCCGCAGCCCGGCACAACCCAAAGACTGGATTCGCTCGCCGACCGCCTCATGTACCGCCTCGCCTATCGCAATTTCGGTACCCACGAGTCGCTGGTCGTGAATCATTCGGTCGCCGTCGGCAGCGGTGGCGGCGGCCTGCGCTGGTACGAAATTCAAAACCCCAGCGGTACTCCCGCGGTGGCGCAACAGGGAACCTTTGCACCCGATGCCAGCTTCCGCTGGATGGGCAGCGTCGCCATGGATCAGGCCGGCGATATGGCCATCGGCTACTCCGTGTCGAGCAGCTCCGTCCATCCTTCCGTGCGTTATGCCGGACGCGTGGCCACCGATCCGTCCGGAACCTTGGAAGCTGAAGTCAACGTGATCTCCGGGACTGGCTCGCAAAACGGCAACCTCAGCCGCTGGGGCGACTACAGCGCCCTGACCGTTGATCCGGTCGACGACTGCACCTTCTGGTACACGCAGGAGTACATGAAGGCCACCGGCAGCTTCAACTGGAACACGCGCATCGCCAACTTCAAATTCCCCAACTGTGGGGATCCCGTCGTTTCGCTCTCAGCCACCAAGCTGACCTTCCCCAAGACCGTAATTGGCCGGACCAGCATTGCCAAGAGCGTCACTCTCACCAACACGGGCAATGCCACGCTGAACATTTCGAGCGTGAAGGTGACGGGTGACTTCGCCATCTCCGCCAACAGCTGCGGCACGCAGGTGGCCGCCGCTGCCAGCTGCAAAGTCAGCCTGACCTTCACACCGACCGCGAAAGGCATGCGCACGGGCGCGTTGGCATTCAACGACAATGCTCCCGGCAGCCCGCAGACTGTGGCACTGGTGGGAACGGGAACGCAGATCGCTCTCTCGCCGGTCTCGCTCAATTTCAAAACCGTGACGGTCGGCCAGACCAGCCCGTCGCAGACCGTTACCGTGACCAATGTGGGCGCGACCGTGGTGACGTTCACCAGCTTCAGTATCGGTGGCACGAACCCGGACGACTACCTCATCACGAATAACACCTGCGGCGCGTCCCTTGCCGGCGGGGCTAGTTGTGCCATCAGTGTGGCCTTCAAACCGACGATTACCGGCACCCGCAAAGCCAGCCTCAAGGTAGCCGACAACGGCGGCGGCAGCCCGCAAGCAGCCAGCATGACCGGCATCGGAGGCTAGACTGACGTAGCGCCGGCATCTTGCCGGCTAGCAAAGACGACGCCCATCCCTGCCTTGGCTCGTGAATCGGTCCGGCCCCCCGCGGGTTGCAAGTTTCGCCTCCCACCGTGGATACTGAAGAAACTCCATCATGAACACGAACCTTTCTTTCTCTGCCCCTTCGCAAGTGGAAACCGATTGTCTGGTCGCTGTGGTGCTTGATCGAAGCGAGAAAGACCTAGGCGAAAAAGACAAGCCGGCACCGTCGCTGGAGTCCAGCGATGCCGCTGTGCGCGACGCCGCCAAAGATGTGATTGCAAGCGGTGAAGTAACCGGCAAGATGTTCGAGACCACGCTGCTGCATCGTCCCGCAGGCCTCAAAGCCAAACGCCTGCTGCTGCTCGGCGGCGGCAAGGCCAAGACGTTTTCCGCGGCCGAACTGCACAAATTGGCCGGAGCGGCCGTGCGCACACTCAAGAGCAAGAGCATCCGCAGCTTTGCCTTCGCGCTGCCCGGGAACGGCGTCGCCGCCGCCATTGACGTCAATGACGGCGTGCGCGCGATCGTCGAAGGCGCCTTCGTCGGCAACTTCGATCCCGAATACTACAAAAGCGATCGCAAAGACCAGAAGATGGATGTCATCACCATCGTGGCCAAAGGTGATCAGAAGTCTTTGGAAACCGCCATGCAAGCTGGCCGCATTGTGGGGGAATCGCAGAACTTCACGCGCGACCTGGTGAACGAACCCTCCAACCACATGACGCCAACCATGCTCGGCGAACGCGCCAAGAAAATGGCCGCCGAAGTTGGACTGCAGTGCGAAGTCCACGGCGCCGACAAACTGAAAGAACTGAAGATGGGTGCCTTCTGGGGCGTAGCCCAGGGATCCGACGAGCCGCCCACGCTGATCGTGCTCCGCTACGAACCCGAGGGCGCAGCCAAAGACGTACACCTCGGTCTGGTCGGCAAAGGCATCACCTTCGACACCGGCGGCATTTCCATAAAACCCGCCGACGGCATGGAGAAAATGAAGTACGACATGGCCGGCGGCGCCACCATGATCGGCGTCATGCGCGCCATCGCTTTGCTCAAGCCAAAGGTGAAGGTTACTGCCATCATTTGCGCGACCGAGAATATGCCGTCCGGCAAAGCGCAAAAACCGGGCGATGTGCAGATCGCCATGTCCGGCAAATCGATCGAGATCATCAACACCGACGCCGAAGGCCGCCTGGTGCTCGCCGACGGCCTCTGCTACGCCCGCCAGCTCGGCTGCACCCACCTGGTCGATGCCGCCACTCTCACCGGAGCGGTCGTGGTTGCGCTCGGCTACGTCAATGCCGGCATCTTCGCCAGCGACGACCAGATGTATGACCGCTTCGCGAACGCCAACAAGCGAGCCGGAGAGAAGATGTGGCGCTTGCCGCTCGACGACGAATACAAGGAGATCATCAAGTCCAACATCGCCGACATCGTGAATTCCGGGGGACGCTGGGGCGGAGCCATTTCAGCCGCCATGTTCCTAAAAGAGTTCGCCGAAGATACCCCGTGGATTCACCTCGATATAGCCGGCACCGCCTGGATGGAAGAAAGCAAACCCTGGATCGCCAAAGGTCCATCCGGGATCGCCCTCCGCAGCCTGGTGGAGTTCGTAAAAGGATGGAGTGCGTAGTTGCTCGTGTGGGGACGGGCTAGTGCGGGGGCGGGCTAGTGCGGGAACGGGCGCCCTCGCCCGTCCAAGCCGAGCGCAGCTCGGCTACTGCTCGGCCCGCGGCGTCTGCCCTGGGCGGGAT